>Ga0210062_1000414_pt1 | contig 13043 bp, 14 predicted proteins | sample Muzzi_CordA_D2_FD_185528 | JGI IMG/M metagenome (GOLD analysis project Ga0210062, IMG submission 185528) | Wetland microbial communities from San Francisco Bay, California, USA, that impact long-term carbon sequestration - Muzzi_CordA_D2 (SPAdes) | ecosystem: Environmental > Aquatic > Marine >...
GCCGCGATCGCCGCTGGCCTCGTCAGCGCCGACGGCGCGCCGGTGCGCAAGGCCTCCGACGCGATCGCGGCCGATGCAACGCTGGCCGCGACGCCGGCGCATCCTTTCGTCTCGCGCGGCGGGGTGAAACTGGCCGCGGCGCTCGACCGTTTCGGCTTTGACCCGAACGGCAAAGTCTGCCTCGACGTCGGCGCGTCGACCGGCGGCTTTACCCAGGTGCTGCTGGAGCGTGGCGCGCGGAAGATCTATGCGATCGACGTCGGCCAGGGACAGTTGCATGAAAGCCTGCGCGCGCGGCCGGAGATCGTCGTACTGGAGGAGACCGATATCCGCACCCTCGCCCCTGTCCGGCTCGATCCACCGCCCAACTTCGTCGTTGTCGACGTCAGCTTCATTTCGCTCAGGCATGTCCTGCCCGCAGCGCTGGCGCTCGCCCGCGCAGCGACCCGCCTCGTCGCGCTGGTCAAGCCGCAATTCGAGGCCGGCCGCGCCGCGCTGAAGAAGGGCATCGTGCGCGACCCCGCCGTCCACAAAGCCGTTTGCGACGACATCGCGGCGATTGTCGCCGGCCTCGGCTGGCGCGTCGTCGGCGTCATGCCGTCGCCGATCGCCGGCGGCGACGGCAATGTCGAATTCCTGCTCGGAGCCGTTCGTGACTGAACAAATGACGATTCACCGGCTTGGCAATCGCGGTGACGGCGTCGCCGAAACCCCCGGCGGTTCGGTCTATGTGCCCTACACGCTGCCGGGCGAAACGGTGACAGTCGAAGCCGTGCCTGGTCATCCCGACCGGCGCCATCTCGTTCATGTCGACAGGCCGAGCCCGACGCGCGTCCAGCCGATCTGCAAACATTTCGGCCGATGCGGCGGCTGCGCATTGCAGCATTGGGCGCTCGCCGACTATCACGCATGGAAGCGCGAACTCGTCGTGCAGTCGCTCGCGGCGGCCGGGCTCGACACGCCGGTTGCAACCCTGATCGACGCCCATGGCGAAGGCCGCCGGCGCGCCGTGCTGCATGCGCGGCGCGGCACGCATGAGGTGCTCGAGGTCGGCTTCACCGCGCCGCGCGCGCATCACGTGATCGCCATCGACGCCTGTCCGGTGCTGGCGCCCGGCCTTGACGGCATCATCGAGGCGGCCTGGGCCATCGCCGAGGCGCTCAACGCCACCCGCAAGCCGCTTGATATCCAGGCGACCGCCACCGACTCCGGACTCGATATCGACCTGCGCGGCTCCGGTCCGCTGTCCCCCGAACGGATGGCAGGGCTGGCACGCATCGCCGACAAGCACCGGCTCGCCCGCCTCACCCGCCACGGCGAACTGGTGGCGCAGGCGACCCAGCCGCTCGTTACCGTGGGCCGCGCGCGCGTGCCGCTGCCGCCCGCTGCGTTTTTGCAGGCGACCGCAGCGGGCGAAGCTGCGCTGGCGCGGCTGGTGAGCGAGCACGTCGGCACGGCCAAGCGCGTCGCCGACCTGTTCGCCGGCATCGGCACCTTCGCATTGAGGTTGGCCGAGCAAGCCCGCGTCACCGCTGCCGACAGCGAGCCCGGCGCGGTCGCCGCCCTGCAACGCGCAGCCGCCACCACAGGCGGCCTGAAACGGGTGGAGGCGTCGGTACGCGACCTGTTCCGCAGCCCAATGGTAGCGAACGAATTGAAGGGATTCGACGCCGTGGTGTTCGATCCGCCGCGCCAGGGCGCGGAAGCGCAAGCCCGCGAACTGGCGAAAAGCAGTGTACGGACCGTGGTGGCGGTATCTTGCGACGCCAAGACCTTCGCGCGCGACGCCCGCATCCTGGCTCATGGCGGTTACCAGCTGACCACCGTCACGCCACTCGACCAGTTCCGCTATACCCATCATGTCGAGTTGGTGGCGAAGCTTTCGCGCTAGTTCAAATCGTCGAAGTCCATGCCGCCGCCCCAGCGTTCACGCCACAGCCTCTCGCCGATGGTGCAGGGAATGCGCGGTTTTTCCGCCGACGCCGGAACCACGTGCGGCGCCGGGATACGGCCGGCGATCTCCAGCACCAGTTTGGTGCGCGTCGCCTCGATGAATTTGGAGCGGTCGCGGATCGGCACCACGAAGGCACCCGGCCCACCGATCACGCAGTCCTCGTAGTAAATGTCGAGGTGCTCGATATCCATCATTCCGCTGAACGGTCGCTTGAGCATGAGCGGCAGGCCGTTGATGGTGATGCCGGCAGCCACCACCTCATCGCGCGTCGGCGCCACCAAGGGGCCCGAATTGTTGGCGCCGTCGCCGGACACGTCGATCACCCGCCGCAGCCCGCGGTAGCCGCTGGTATCGAACAGCTTGCTGGAAAAGCGCAACCCACCGGAGATCGATGTGCGCGAGGCGCGGCGGTAGGGCGCGCGCCCGAGTTCTGCGGCAACCGCGTCGGCCGCTTCCGGTCCATCGATCAGCCGCCAGGGCATGACGACCTGCTGGTCGTTCTGGCCGGCCCATTCCACATAGGTAATGGCGACTTTGCCGTGCGCGCCTTCACGCAGCGCCTGGAGAAATTGCTTCGAGGTCAATGCGAGGCGATAGCCTTCGCGCTGCAGCGCCTGCTCGTCAGTATCCATTGAGTAGGAGATGTCGACCGCGAGCACCAGTTCGACGTCGACCGGTATGGCGTTGGCGCTCTTTTCGGCAAAGCGTGGCAGCGAGTGGGCGCTGCGGCCCGTGACAACGAAGACGGCGATAACAAAAACGGCGACAGCCGCAACGCAGCCACCGCCCCAAAAAAGAAGACGTCGCCCCATGGTTTCTCTCCGGACGGCGATCAAAAGGTTGGCACGCCATCCGGGGCAAAAACAAGGCGACGTTACGGCCTGGGTTAGCCTTCCAACGTTTCCGTGTCGGCAATCTCGATGCCGAAGCCGCCCAGCCCCACATAGGTGCGCTGGCTTGATGTCAACAGCCGGATCGAGGAAATGCCGAGATCCTTGAGAATCTGCGCACCGAGGCCGATTTCGCGCCATTGCCGCGAACGGGCGGCGTCGGTTCCAGTGTCGCCCTGGTGGGGGATTTCCGCCACCGGAACGCCAGCGGTACCGTCGCGCAGATAAACGATGACCCCAAGGCCCGCGGCCTTGAAACGGGACAGCGCGGCATGAATCGGCTTGGCGCCACCGAATACGTCACCGATCACGTCGGCGCGATGCAGCCGCGCGGGCACGTCGAGGCCATCGCCGAGGTCGCCATAGACGAAGGCCATGTGATGGACGCGATCGAACGGGGTCACATAGGCGTAGCCCTTGAGCGGGCCGATTTCCGAGGCCACCTCGAATTCGCCGACCCGTTCGACCAGCTTGTCGCGATTCTGCCGGTACGCGATCAGCTCGGCTATCGAGATATGCATGAAATTATGCTTCTGCGCGAAGGCAGCGACCTCAGGCCCGCGCATCACTGAGCCATTGTCGTTCATCAACTCGGCCAGCACGCCAACCGGCGGCAGCGAAGCAAGCCGGCACAGATCAACGCAGGCCTCGGTATGGCCTGAGCGCATCAGCACGCCGCCCTGGCGCGCAACCAGCGGAAATACGTGGCCGGGACGTACGAAGTCGGCGGCGAGGCTGCTGTCATTGGCGAGGGAGCGCACCGTGTTGCAGCGCTCATCAGCCGAAATTCCGGTGGAAAGCCCTTGGCGCACGTCGACCGATACAGTGAAGGCGGTGCCGAGCGGAGCATCGTTTTTGGCCACCATCGGATCAAGATGCAGCCGGCGTGCGTGCTCGACGCCGAGTGGCGCGCAGACGATCCCCGAGGTGTTACGGATGATGAAGGCCATCTTTTCCGTCGTGCACAGCGAGGCGGCGACGAACAGGTCGCCTTCGTTCTCACGGTCGTGATCGTCGGTGACTACGACAATCTCGCCTTTGGCAAAGGCCTTGATTGCCGCTTCGACGCGTTGGTGGGTATTCGGCACTGCTACCTCGAACGCAACATCAGGAGTTCGGCTGGAACGGCCAGGGTATCCCCTCGCCGACCTGTCCGCGGTGCATAAGATAGTGGTCGGCCAACACGCACGCCACCATAGCCTCGCCGATGGGCACCGCGCGGATGCCGACGCAGGGGTCGTGGCGACCCCTGGTGATCACGTCAGTGTCATGACCGTAGCGGTCGACGGTCTTGCGCGGAGTGAGGATTGACGAGGTCGGCTTGACCGCGAAGCGGGCGACGATGGCCTGGCCGGTGGAAATACCGCCGAGAATGCCGCCGGCGTGGTTGGAAAGAAATACCGGCTTGCCTTCATTGCCCATGCGCATCTCGTCGGCGTTGTCCTCGCCGCGCAATGCGGCGGTTGCAAAGCCGTCGCCGACCTCCACGCCCTTGACTGCGTTGATCCCCATCAGCGCGGCCGCGAGATCGGCATCGAGCTTGGCATAGATCGGCGCGCCGAGACCCGCCGGGACGCCTTCGGCCACGACCTCGACCACCGCGCCGATCGAGGAGCCGTCCTTGCGCAACCCGTCCAGGTATTCCTCATAGAATTTCGCCTGTTTCGCATCCGGGCAGAAAAAGGGATTGTTGTCGATCTCGTTCCAGTCCCAGCGCGAACGGTCGATCTTGTGCGGGCCCATCTGGACCAGCGCGGCGCGCACGCTGAGACCCGGCACGATCTTGCGGGCGATGGCGCCGGCCGCCACCCGTGCCGCCGTCTCGCGAGCCGAGGCGCGCCCGCCACCACGGTAATCGTGAATGCCGTACTTGATGTCGTAGGTGTAGCCGGCATGGCCGGGACGGTACTTGTCCTTGATCGCCGAATAGTCTTTCGAGCGCTGATCGACGTTCTCGATCATCAGCGTGATCGGGGTGCCGGTGGTCACCTGCCGGCCGGCGCGCTCGTCGGTGAACACGCCGGACATGATCTTCACCGCATCCGGTTCCTGCCGCTGGGTGGTAAAGCGCGACTGGCCGGGCCGCCGTCGGTCGAGTTCACGCTGTATGTCGGCAGCCTCGAGCGGAATGCGCGGCGGACAGCCGTCGACCACGCATCCGATCGCCGCTCCGTGGCTCTCGCCGAAGCTGGTGAAGCGGAAAAGATGGCCGAACGTGTTGAACGACATGTCACATGAATTGGCGGTTTGCGTCGATGCGAGGCTTGGTAGCCCGCGCGTTGGCGGCGGTCAAATATGCACCGAAAGCGCATGAACGGGCGCAACGCGCGCCTTCGGTGAGGCCTCGAGACCGCCGTCCGAGGCTTGTCGCGTGAACGTCCATTCACCTCGCTGAACGTCGATTAATGGCAAGCTGAATATCCGTTAAGCTACGGAAAAATATAGGTTATTTTCGTCTTTCCGATTGCCGGCTGATCGGGCCTGGGCTAACCAGACAGCCTTGGCGAGGGACGTGACCAGCCCGCTTCGAAAATCCGGACGGACGCATCGCCCGTCGCCATGCGAACAAACCCAATGAGGACATAGGACAATGCGCAAGATCACTGCCATCGCAGTCGCGCTCGGCTTTCTCGCGGCCACCAGCCTGCCGACCCTTGCGGCGCCGGCGGTCAATCCGGGCATCGTGAAGAGCGACAGCCTGTCGGCGGCGACGAAAAAGAAGACCTCGAAGAAGAAGAAGACAAACGACAAGAAGATGGAGAAGAAGATGGACAAGAAGTCCAGCCTGACCTCCACCGATCTGTCGGCCGCCACCAAGAAGAAGACGTCAAAGAAGGCGAAGAAGGCGAAGAAAACTGACGACAAGAAGATGGAGAAGAAAATGGACAAGAAGTCCAGCCTGACCTCCACCGATCTGTCGGCGGCCAAGAAGAAGTCGACAAAGAAGACCTCAAAGAAGAAGACGCCAAAGAAGAGCGACGGCAAAAAGTCCTGAGCAGGTTTCTTATTGAACGCGCGGAATTCCGCGCGTGGGCGGCCGGGCCTCGGGTCCGGCCGCTGTGTTTTTGCTGATGGACTTCAGGCGTAGCGGGTGAGTTGCTCGCCTTCGAAGACGTAAAGCACCCCTTGCGCGATATCGATGAGCGGCGCCGCCGCCGGCCTGGCGATACCGAGCCAGGCCATCAGCCCGCGCGCGGTGCCGCCATGGGCGGCAATGACTGCATCGCGCATGAGTTCCGCGTACCAGGCACCTACGCGCGCCGCCACCATTTCATAGCTCTCTCCGCCCGGTGGTTGAAAATGCCATTTGTCGTGCTCGCGGGCGGCGATGCGCTGCGGATCATGGTCGTGCAGCTGGGCAATAGTGAACCCCTCCCAGTCGCCGAACGAGATTTCGCTGAGCGCCGGCTCCACCCGGTAGTCATCCGCCGGCAGGCCCATGGCGGCGCGTGCCAATTCCATGCTCTGGCGCGCGCGGGCGAGCGGGCTCGACAGATAATCGACGACGGCAGGATCCCGGCCCTGTTGGACGAACAGATCGCGCAGAATCTGGCCGCAACGGGAAGCTTGGGCGCGGCCGCGCGCGTTGAGCGGCACGTCATGCCGGCCTTGTAGACGGCCTGCCACGTTCCAGTCGGTCTCGCCGTGACGGATATAGTAGAGAACGGGCCGCGCCGCGGCCATCAGACTCTCGCTTCGCGCATGATCTTGTCCGAACACCGGTGTTCGCCATCCGGGATCATGCGCTAGTCTTCCTTGCCGACTGCGATATCGGGCGCCTCGGGGTGCTTCATGCCGACAATGTGGTAGCCGGCGTCGACGTGATGCACTTCGCCGGTCACGCCGCTCGACATGTCGGAAAGGAAATAGACGCCGGTCTTGCCGACGTCTTCCAGCGTCACATTGCGTCGCAACGGCGTGTTGTATTCATTCCACTTCAGAATATAACGGAAGTCGCCGATGCCGGAGGCGGCCAGTGTCTTGATCGGCCCCGACGAAATGGCGTTGACGCGGATGTTCTTGACGCCAAGATCGGCGGCAAGATAACGCACCGAACATTCCAGCGCCGCCTTGGCGAGGCCCATGACGTTGTAATGCGGCATCCACTTCTCGGCGCCGTAATAGGTCAGCGTGAGCAGCGAGCCGCCATTCGTCATCAGCCGCTCGGCGCGCTGGGCCACCGCGGTGAACGAGTAGCAACTCACCAGCAGGGTCTTGCTGAAATTATCCTCGGTGGTATCGACATAGCGGCCGTCAAGCTGGTCCCTGTCGGAGAAGGCTATCGCGTGCAGCACGAAATCGAGGGAGCCCCATGCCTGCTCGACGGCGCCGAATACGGCGTCGAGGGTGGCCGGTTCGGTCACGTCGCAATGACCGACCACCAGCCCGTCCACCTCCTCAGCCAGCGGCTCGACCCGCTTCTTCAGCGCGTCGCCCTGGTAAGTGAAGGCGAGATCGGCACCCTGGTCGCGGCATGCGCGCGCGATGCCCCAGGCGATCGACCGGTTGTTGGCCACGCCCATGATCAGGCCGCGTTTGCCGCGCATCAAACCCGCTTTGTCCGGCATCAACTTCCCCGCTATGCCGGTGCATGCCGGCCGCCTCCCTATGGCATAGGGCCTTGAGGCCATCAAGCAATGCACCGGATTGCTGGCGTGGCGCCGTAAAATCAATATGAATTCGGGAATATGATCCGGGCGCCAGGGGTTTTACTCGACATTCAGCGACACCGGTCGGGCCGGCGACGCGCGAGGATCAGGGAGGGTTGATTGGCGACGTTCCGGCAGCAGGTCGAGGCGACGATTCCGGCGCTGCGCCGCTATGCGCGGGCACTCACACGTAACGCCGATCTCGCTGATGACCTGGTGCAGGACACGCTGGTGCGGGCGCTGCGCTCGGAACACCTGTTTCATGGAGGCGAAGTACGCAGCTGGCTGTACACGATCCTGACCAACCTCAATCGCAACCGGCTGCGCTCGTTGTCGCGGCGGCCGGTGCTCTCGCCGATCGGCGAAAACGACGCCGCCGACCAGGCCGGACCGGAAGCGGGCCAGCGCGACATCGAGCGCGCGCTCGCCACGCTGGTGGAGGATCAGCGCAACGCGCTGCTGCTGGTGGTGCTGGAAGGCCTCAGCTACCGCGAGGTGGCCGAAGTTCAGGGCGTGCCGATCGGCACCGTGATGTCGCGCCTCGCGCGCGCGCGCGTACAGATCAAAGCCTATCTCGACGGCGAGCGCCCGGCGCTGCGTCGCGTCAAGTGAAGGAATGAAGGACTGAAGCTCATGACGACACGCAATTCACCCGTAACCGAGGACGAGTTGCATGCCTATGTCGACGGCGAATTGCCGTCCGACCGGCGCGAGGCGGTTGCCGCTTGGCTCGCCGACCATCCCGACGAGGCGGCGCTGGTCGCCGCCTGGCGCGCGCAGGCCGAAAGCATCCGCGCGCGTTACGGCGCAATCGCTCAAGAGCCGGTGCCCCAACGGCTCAAGCTCGACCAGGTGATGCACAATGACAGTGCCAGCCGCCGCTCGTGGATGGCGCTGGCCGCGGCCGCCGCGATCGCCGCCTTCATCGTCGGTGGCGCTGCCGGCTGGATGGCGCACGGCGCTTCCGCTGCGGCGCCGACCAGCCTTGGCAACATCACCGCCGACGCGCTGGAAGCGCATCAGCTCTATGTGGTCGAGGTGCGCCATCCGGTCGAGGTGCCGGGCAACGAGCGCACGCATATGACCAAGTGGCTGTCGAAGCGGCTCGGCTACGAGCAGCGCGTTCCCGACCTGGACGGCATTGGCCTCAAGCTGGTCGGCGGCCGCTTGCTGCCGGGGCCGACCGGCGCCGCTGCCTTCTACATGTATGAGAGCGGATCGGGCGAACGCTTCACGCTCTATTGTTCCAAACTGTCGGCGCCGGAGACAGCGTTGCGTTTCGAGAGCGGCCAACGGTTCGCAACGTTCACCTGGGTGGACGATGATGTCGGCTACGTGGTGAGCGGGCCGAACGGGCGTGACCGGCTCGAGCAGGTGACCAAGCGGATCTACGAGCAGGTCGACCATCTGGGCCGGAAGAAGTCGTAGCGCCTCAGCCCATGCCCCTGCGCGGGTCATAGGGTTTCTGCTCACGCCATTTCTTCATCAGCTCTTTGAGCTCGTCATCCGGCTTGTCGGGCAGCACGATGCGCACGGTGGCGAGCAGATCACCGGTAGCGTCCTTGGCCTTGAGGCCCTTGCCTTTGAGGCGGAAGGTCCGGCCGGAATGGGTGCCGGCGGGAATCGCCAGTTCCACTGCGCCATCGAGCGTCGGCACGCGCACCTTGCCGCCGAGCACCGCCTCGTAAAGTGTGATCGGCAGTTCGACCCGGAGATCGGAGCCGTCCGGCTTGAACAATGGATGCGGCGCGACATTGATGGTGATCAGCGCGTCGCCGGCCCTGCCGCCGGGACTCGGCCAGCCCTGGCCCTTGAGGCGTATGGTCTGACCGCTGGTGAGGCCGGCGGGGATCTTTACCTCGACGCTCTTGCCGGTCGGCAGCTGCACGCGGGCCCGGGAGCCCTTGGCCGCGTCATCGAGGCTGATGGTGAGGGAGGCCTGCAGATCCTGGCCGCGCCCCGGCGGGGCGGCGAAATCCTCCGGCTCGAAATGTGCACCGACGCCCGGACCGCCGCCGCGCGCGGCGCCGCCGAACATGCCGCGCAGGATGTCTTCGAAACCGCCCCGGCCGCCCCGTGCGCCGCGTTGAAATCCGTCGGGGCCAAAGCTGAAGCTTTCGAAATGCGCGCCGCCCGGACCGTGAGCGCCGGCACCCGGCTGCGCGCCGAAGCCCTCAAAGCCGCGAAAGCGCGGCTTGCCCTCGGCGTCGATCTCGCCGCGGTCGAATGCCTTGCGCTTCTCGTCATCGCCGACGATCTCGTAGGCGGCATTGAGCTCGGCGAAACGCGTGGCCGCCTTGGGGTCGTGCTTGTTGGCGTCGGGATGCAGCTTCTTGGCGAGCCGCCGATAGGCGCTCTTGATGTCAGCTTCGCCCGCACCCTTCGACACCCCCAGGACCTCGTAGGGGTCGCGCATGCCACCCGATCTCCGTAAATATCTCCACCATACCGGCCGAATTCCGGCGATTCAGCATGTCATGTGGGGTTTCGGCGATGCGGATTCAACGCGCGGCCGGGGCGTGCTCTTGCCGGCGCATTATCTTTTCCTGAAACCGAATACCACCCCCGATCAAGTCGGGACCGGCTTTCCCAAAGTCACGCGCTAGGAGCTCTTCCAGGGCTTGAGCGCCCGCACCTGCCAGACGCCCTTGCGGCGCCTGCAGGCCTCGCCTTGCAGCCAGGACTCCGACCGCCCGCTGACATAGCTGGCGAGGAAATCGCGGCAGGTCTTGCCGTCCTGGCTGTAGGCGCTCGCCAACGGCGTGATGGTGCCGCGCGCGCCGGTATGGGGATTTTCCCAAGGCTGGCTGGCGTCCTTGCCGCCGCGGCTGAGCACCTCGCTGACCGCTGCCCGCGCATAGGCCAGGTCAGCATCGGGCGGCAGGTCGGTGGTTTGCTTGGCACCCGGCGGCGGCGTGATCGAGCCGGTGACGTCAGCCTTATCGCCACCCCCGAAAAATGAGTCGAGCTGGTAGGAAATGGAGCAGCCGCCGCTGGCCAGCGCCAGGGCAAGCGCAGCCCCGGCGGCCGAGCCGCGCCATAGGCTTGGGCCCAACCATCGATTATAACGGCTGCGACGGAACTGGCGGGTACCGACCCGGGTCACGTGAGCACTCCGAATAATGTCCGATACGGCACCGATTGAACACCCGAGCTGGTTAACGAGTGGTGATTTCACCGCCGCCGATGACCCTTTGCGGCTGTTTACCGCCTGGCTGCAGGAGGCGAGCGGCGCGGAACCGCGCGATCCGACCGCCATGACGCTGGCCACCGTTGACGCCGACGGGGCGCCGAATGCCCGGATGGTGCTGCTGAAGGGCCTGGATGAGCGCGGTTTCGTCTTCTACACCAACAAAAACAGCCAAAAGGGCCGCGAACTGGATGCCCGCCCGCAGGCCGCGCTCGTATTCCATTGGAAATCGCTCAACCGGCAGATCCGCATCCGCGGGCCGGTGGAACCGGTAACCGAGGCGGAGGCAGACACCTATTTCGCCAGCCGACCCAAGCAGGCGCAGATCGGCGCCTGGGCCAGCAAGCAGTCCTCGCCGCTGGAAAGCCGGCTCGCCTTCGAAAAGCAGGTCGCGCTCTATACCGCCAAATACGCACTGGGGACGGTGCCGCGGCCGCCCTACTGGACCGGCTACCGCATCCTGCCGCTGGCCATCGAGTTCTGGCAGGACCGGCCCTTCCGCCTGCACGACCGCATTGAATTCCGCCGCGACAGCCTGACCGCGTCGTGGAGCAAGACGCGGCTTTATCCGTGAGCTAGATTCAGAAGTTGATCCGGAAACGCGCAAAACCGTTTTCGGCCACGATCATACGGCAACCGTAAGAGCCATGCCGACCACGCAATCGAACCAGCCGCGCCGCACTTTGCTGCTCACCGGAGCCAGCCGCGGCATCGGCCATGCGACGGTGAAGCGCTTCTCCGCCGCCGGCTGGCGGGTGATCACCTGCTCGCGCCATCCGTTTCCGGAGAACTGCCCCTGGGACGCCGGACCGGAAGATCACATCCAGGTCGATCTCGCCGACGAGGCCAATACGATCGAGGCCGTCGAGGAGATCAAGAACCGGCTCGACGGCAACGAGCTGCACGCGCTGGTCAACAATGCGGCGATCTCGCCCAAGGGCGAGGCCGACGGACGCATGGGTTCGCTCGATACCGCGACCGACGTCTGGCACCAGGTATTCCAGGTCAATTTCTTCGGGCCGATCATCCTGGCGCGCGGGCTGGTCGAGCAGCTCAAGAATGCGAAGGGCTCGGTAGTCAACGTCACCTCGATCGCCGGCTCGCGCGTGCATCCTTTCGCCGGTGCGGCTTACGCCACATCGAAGGCGGCGCTGGCCTCGCTGACGCGCGAGATGGCCTCCGATTTCGGCCGGCTCGGCATCCGCGTCAACGCCATCGCGCCCGGCGAGATCGATACTTCGATCCTGTCGCCCGGCACCGAACGGATCGTTGAAGAGCAGATCCCGATGCGGCGTCTGGGCGAGCCAGAGGAAGTCGCCAAGGCAATATATTTCCTCTGCACGGATCAATCGAGTTACGTCAATGGCGCCGAGCTACACATCAACGGTGGGCAGCACGTGTGATGAATGCCGTGACCGTGATAATCGTGGTCGCTTGAGAAGCAGTGCGGGTCGTCCTCAGTGATCGAGGTCGATGTCCGCCAGCAACACGCATTTGCGCTTTTCGGCGCTGCGCGGTTTCCCGACCAATGGTTTGCCCGGCGCGGACTTGTCGGACCGTTCCTTGGCTGGGCGGCGCGACCAGCGCAGCTTTGGCGTGCGGGCGCCGCAATCGTTCGGCTTCGTGAGCTCGACCTTTTGCAGTCCGGGAACATCGACGACTTCGGCCAAGGGACCAGTCCCCGCAAAGATCAGCAGGTCGTTTGCGTCGGTGCGCTGATCGAACCAAATTTTCACGCGCTTGCGCAGTGCGTTCATTCCCTGGCAGTGCAGCCGGGACGCCGCATTGGTCGATGGATTTGGCTCGACCGGTTTGGCGGCATCGGTCGGCTTGCAGCCGTCGGATACGGTGATCGAGGCAATCCAGATCTGACGTTGGGCATTGCGCAGTCGCACTGCCGTGATCGCTGCCGGCAATGCCGCCATGGCTTCGGCGACAGCGATGGGATACTTGGCCGGCCGCCACCAGATGTGTTCAGCGCCTGTGACCGACAGTCCTCGCCGTCGTCGAATTGCGAACCCGGTGATGCCTGTCGACTTTCGCGGCTTGACGAGGATCTGGCGCGAAACGATCACTTGGTGGGTGCGGGCGCTGAAGAGGTGGCGGATCGTGGTGAGGTCCGTGATCCCCTGGAGCACTATGATATCGGCGTCGAAGTTTGCGGGGCCCAGCCAGCGCCATGCCGGGCTGCGCCATTCGGCGCCAAACGTATTGCGCCAGCGCTTCTGGTCCTGATTGCTGGCGCGGCGGGATCGCGCCGCCCGGGGTTGTTCGGGCACCGACCAGACCGCGATCGTCAGCGACTTGATCGGCGGGGGCGGCTGATATCGGGGAGTGAACAGGCCGGATCGCGGTTGTCA
>Ga0210062_1000415_pt1 | contig 13038 bp, 10 predicted proteins | sample Muzzi_CordA_D2_FD_185528 | JGI IMG/M metagenome (GOLD analysis project Ga0210062, IMG submission 185528) | Wetland microbial communities from San Francisco Bay, California, USA, that impact long-term carbon sequestration - Muzzi_CordA_D2 (SPAdes) | ecosystem: Environmental > Aquatic > Marine >...
GCCCCGCCGGTCGGCGACGCGGTAGAACCCGGCGCTCACCTGGCCGTGGAGCCGGTAGCCGGCGGTGCGGTCCCGGAAGACGCTGAGGAGCTGGGAGAGGAGCTCCTCGCCCGACACCGGCACGGCGATGACGTGGCTCTGGCGCTGGTAGAGGTCGCCGGCGCGGGGATCGCGACGCTCCACCAGCCACTGGGCGAAGTCGACGAAGCGGGGTACTCCGGACGGCCCGTAGCCGGCGAACGTGGCACGCGGTGAGGACAGCTCGGCGTGCTCGCACTCGGCGCCTTCGCAGCGCAGACAGTAGACCCGCCCGGGCCGGAACGCGGCCCGGTGGTGGATGAGCCCGTCGACCGCTCCGGCGAGGGCTTCCTGGAGCTCGTGGGCCGAACGAGCGACCGAGGCCCGGTCGGCGGCACTGTCCGCCGACAGGGGGAGCGGAACCGTGAGCTCCAGCCGTTCCCTGGGGCCGTTCGCCATGTGGCCCTGAGGGTGGCGGAGCAGGTATTCCCGCGCGGCTTCGGTCAGCAGCTCCAGGGCCCGGCGGACGCGCTCGTCCGGCGTCGGGGTGCGCTCCTGGGCGGTCGCGTCGGAAGGGGGACGGGTCACGGTCCAAGGATAACCGCGTGCGGTCGGCGGAGCTTCCGTCCTGGTACTCTTGGCGGCCGTCATGGGAACCGAAACGATCGACGCCGCCGCGGTGCGGCAGTACTTGCTGGAGCTCCAGGACCGGATCACCGCGTCCCTCGAAGGCGAGGACGGGAGCGGCCCGTTCCGCGAAGACCTCTGGGATCGGCCCGAAGGGGGCGGCGGGAGGTCGCGGGTGCTGGCGGACGGCGCCCTGTTCGAGAAGGCGGGGATCAACTTCTCCGAGGTTGCGGGCGATTCGCTCCCCTCGTCGGCCACCGCGCGCCGGCCGGAGCTCGCCGGCCGGAGCTACCGGGCGATGGGGGTTTCGCTGGTGCTCCATCCGGAGAATCCCTATGTTCCGACCTCCCATGCCAACGTCCGGTTCTTCCTCGCCGAGAAGCCCGGGAGCGAGGCGGTCTGGTGGTTCGGCGGTGGCTTCGACCTGACCCCGTACTACCCGTTCGAGGAGGACGTGGTGCACTGGCACCGGGTGGCGCGGGAGGCCTGCGAGCCGTTCGGCCCGGAGGTCCATCCACGGTTCAAGGCGTGGTGCGACGAGTACTTCTACCTGCGGCACCGCAACGAGGCCCGGGGCGTGGGCGGCCTGTTCTTCGACGACTTGAACGAGTGGGGCTTCGAGCGCTCGTTCGCGTTCATGCGCGCGGTGGGCGACGCCTTCTTGCCGGCTTACCTGCCCATTGTCCGGTCGCGGCGGCGGATTCCGTGGGGAGAGAGGGAGCGCAGTTTCCAGCTCTACCGGCGGGGGCGCTACGTGGAGTTCAACCTGGTCTATGACCGCGGCACCCTGTTCGGTCTCCAGTCGGGCGGGCGCACGGAGTCGATCCTCATGTCGCTGCCGCCTCTGGTGCGCTGGGACTACTGCTGGGAGCCCGAGCCCGGCTCTCCCGAGGCGGGGCTCATGGAGATCCTGCGGCCTCGAGATTGGCTGGCGGAAGCGGGCGAAGTCGAGTAGGCGACCTCGCGTCGGCCGCGCGGTGCTCGAAGTGCACCGGGGGGGGGTACAATTCTTCAGGCGGCCTGGGGGCGATGCCCATCCCGGCCGCTGTCTTCGTAGAGTCCGTGGACACAACCGAAGGAGTGTCGCTGCCATGATTCGTCGTTCGTTCGTATCCGTCCTCACTCTCCTCGCGGTGCTGGCTGCCGTCCCGGCGTGGGCCGGGGTCCACTACAAGGCCGAAACCGTCGTCTCCGGCCCCCACACGAGCGGGACGACGGTCGAAGCGTGGGTCGAAGGGGAGAAGACGAAGGTCGTGTTCGTCGAAAGCGATCAGCCGATGATGGGCGCCAACACCTACCTGCTCACCACCGACGGGGGCAAGACGCTCTACCTCGTCAACCCGGAGGAGAAGACCTACATGGAGTGGGATCTCCAGGGCATGCTCGCCGCGTTCGGCAACGTCATGGAGAGCATGCAGGGTCTGATGAGCATGGAGTTCTCGGACGTGGATGTGAAGAAGCTGTCCGAGGAGCCGGGTGGCGAGGTGCTCGGCTATCCGACCACCCACTCCCGGTACCGCACCGCCTACACGACCACCATCAAGGTCATGGGCATCAAGCGCCAGAGCACGACCGAGACGATCCAGGACGTCTGGTCGACCGACGCGTTCGGTGATCCCGGGTTTGGCGTCTGGCTGCGGAGCGAGCCGCCGGCCACCGGGATCGAGGGGCTGGACAAGATGATCGCATCGGAGATGGAGCGGGTGGAGGGGTTGCCGCTCAAGACCGTGGTGGCGTCGACCACCGTCGGCCAGAAGGGCAAGCGGGAGAGCACGACGACCACGAAGACCGAGGTGACGATGATCGAGAAGACGTCGGTCTCGGGCTCCCTGTTCGAGATCCCGGAGGGGTACACGAAGCAGGAGCTGCAGATGGAGGGGACGGGCGAGGAGGAGGACGCGAACCCGTTCGGGCGGTTCCTCAAGGGCAAGGGGCGGGGCGGCCGGTAGTCCGAGCCCTTCGGCATCGGTGGCCGGCTGCCCGGTGGGTCGGCAGCCGGCCCGTCAGTCGACGATCATGGCCGGCGGAGGCCCCGGCTCGGTGCCCGGGTCTCCGCCAGCCCGTTTCAGTCCGATTCAGCCGACCAGCTTGGCGTCGAGGCTGATCTCGGCTCCCGCCAGCAGCTTGGAGACCGGGCAGCCTTCCTTGGACTTGCGGGCCACGTCCTGGAAGTCCTCTTCGCTGATGCCCGGGACCTTGGCCTCGCAGATGAGGTCGATCTTCGGGATGGCGAAGCCGTCTCCCACCTTCAGAAGGTGGACCACGGCGTGGGCTTCGATCGTCTCCGGGGGGTGGCCGGCGCGGCCCAGGTTGCCGGAGAAGGCCATGGCGAAACAGCCGGCGTGGGCGGCGGCGATGAGCTCTTCGGGGTTGGTGCCGGTTCCGTCTTCGAAGCGGGAGGTGAAGGAGTAGGGGCCTTGGAAGGCGCCGCTTTCGAGCGCCACGGTTCCGTTGCCTTCGATGATCGGCCCGTTCCAGACGGCCGTTGCTTTGCGCTTGGGCATTGTTGTGTCCTCCTTTGGAGTTCGTTCGACTCTCGGTGAGCCGCGGTGAGCCGGCGCGGTGGGGGCCGCGCGTTGGGTCGAGTCTATCGTTGCGGGAGTGGGCGGAGTGGGGAGTTTGTGCGCAGTCGTGAGCCGGTTGAAACACTTTTGGCGCGTAAGTCATACGAAGGCAGGGGAACCTCTCCGGCGCAAGCCGGATCCCTTCAGTCCTCCGAACCGGTAGACCGGCCCGCTCCGAGCCGGGCCGTCTACCGGGCTTTTTTTTGCCTGGGCGGCTTTGCCTGGGCGGTCCGGGGGCTGCGCTGCTGCGAGCCGCCCGAGCACCCCATCTCGCACCGTCCTCGCTCCTCGCTCCGTGTCGACCTACCGGGTGGTTGTTCGTTGGGGCGGGGCCGGGCGCGTCCCGGGGCCTCCCGGCCGGGGACCGGCCTGCGCTTGGTGGGGAGGTGGTGCGTTGCTCGGCCTCGGTTCAGGCGAGCGGCGTGACGGTATGGAGGTGGAGCCTGTGCTGCGGGCGCTCGCCTTCAACGCCCCCGGCAGGGAGGCCCCGTGACGCGCCACCGATCGACCGCTCGCTGCCTTGATGAGTGGTCCTTCGGTGGGATGTGGTCGAGAGAGTCCCGGGGCCTCCCGGCCGGGCGGGGGGGGAGCGACGGGATTCAGGGCGGGCTGGGGGTCACACGTTGGGAGGCGAGCCCGGCCGACACCGACATTGTTCCAGGGATACCACCTACGGAGGGGTCGGTTCGGTCTCGGCGACGCCCTTCTCGCCGGGGAGCTCTTCCCGGCGGCCGAAGTCGAGCTCGGTGTCCGGGGGGAGCTTTTTGATGCGGGTGATCCGGTAGCCGGGCGAGGCGTCCCAGTTGACTTCGAACGTGAACTCGATCTTGTCGCCGACGGCGAGCTCGCCGAGGTCGATGCTGTCGGCGGCAGGGAAGGGCATGGTCATGGAGGCCATTCCCACCACTTCGCCGTCGTAGCCGACGAACCCGGGGACCGCTTCGTGGTGGATGCGGATCTGGTCTTCGGTCAGCCCGTTCTGGCCCGGCGTGGCGGTGACTTCGCCACGGACGGTGTATGCCTGGTCGGCTCCGCTGTCCTCCTGGGCGCCGTCGTCGCCGCCGGAGGGGGCGCAGGCGAGCGTGGCGAGGAGCGCCGAGAGGGCGATCGATAGGAGCATGGCGAGGCGGCGCCACCGCGCCGGGGTGGTGTCTGATGTGGTCTGGATCATGGGGTCAGCTCTCGCTCTTCGGTCGCAGAGTCTGGCTCAGGAAGTCGACCGTCCGCCGCCAGGCGTCGGTGGCGGCCTCCGGCTGGTAGTTCCGGCCCGACGGGTTGGCGAACGCGTGGCCCGCGCCGTCGTAGATGTGGATCTCGGCGGTCTTGCCCAGCTCGCCCAAGGCCGACTCGAACGCATGCACCCGCTCCGGCGGGATGCCGCCGTCCTCGGCGCCGAAGAGGCCGAGGAGCGGCGCGGTGAGCGGCTCGAGCTCTTCCGGCTCGGTGGGTACGTAGCCGTAGTAGACGACCGTGGCCGCGATCTGGTTCGGCATGGCGAGGGCGGTGCGGAGCGACCAGCCGCCGCCGAAGCACCAGCCGATGACGCCGATCCGGTCGTTCAGGTCGCCGGTGGCGGTCAGCCGTTCGGCCAGGTGCTGGCGCGCCTGGCGGAGGTTCTCGAGCGCTTCGCTCTGGTCGACCGCCTCCATGAGCTGGCGTGCCCGGTCCGGTGTCTCGGCGCTCTGGCCGCCGTAGAGGTCGACGGCCAGGGCGACGTAGCCTTCGCCGGCCAGGCGCCGGGTCACCGCCCGGATGTTGTCGTTCAGGCCCCACCACTCGTGGATCACCAGCAGCCCGGGCAAGGGGCCCTCGGCGTCGGCCGGGCGTGCCAGGTAGCCGGTCACGTCCCGGCCCGCCACGTCGGCGTAGATCACCGGGTTACCGATCACCTCGACCGCGGGCTCGGTGGTCGCGGCCTCGCTCGCCTCCGGCCGGTCGCCCTGGTGCTCGCCGGCCATGGCCTCCACTTCGCCGGACGCTTCGCCGCCGGTCTCCCCGGCGGGTGGCGAGTCCCGTGGCGTGCAGGCGGCGACTCCCGCGAGCAGGGCGGAGAGCGCGATCAGGAGGAGGAAGAGCGAGGGGCGGAAGGCGTGGCGGTCAGCGGTCATTGCGGCACCTCACGGAACGGCGAAAGAGACGAGCGGGGAGTCCAGCGGGGAGGGGAACGCCATCGATCGGTCCGGGACGATTCTACCCTGCCCGGTACCGCGGTGCGGTGGGCGGCGAGCCCTGGAGCGGGCTCAGCGGGCGCCGCCCAGCACCCTCGCCGGCAGGAAGATGAGCGCCCGCAGGAAGGCGAAGATGCCTTCGACCGTCAGTCCGACGAGGCGGAAAGGAAGGAGCACCAGCCAGACCAGGGGGTACAGGAACAGGGCGAGAAGCGCCACCGGCCAACAGACGACCAGCAGCAGGCACCAGAGTAAGAACGCGAGCATTTCGTCACCTCCACGGGTGAAGACGGATTCGGTCCCGGAAGGTTTCAGCGCGGGACGCCGGCAGGCGGCACTGCCCGGGGAGCCGGCCGGCTCCCCGGGCGGGCACCATGGCTCAGTCGGCCGTCAGGACCTTCTCGATGCGCTCGAGGGCCCAGTCGATCTCTTCCTTCTTGATGACCAGAGGGGGCGCCATGCGGATCACGTGCTCGTGGGTCTCCTTGCACAGCATGCCCTCGTGCTGGAGCGCTTCGCAGAAGCGGCGCGCACCGCCCGCTTCCTTGTGGAGCTCGATGCCGATCCACAGCCCGCGTCCCCGCACCTCCTTGACGTGCGGCGAGCCGATCGCCCGCAGTCTGTCCATGAAGTACTCGCCGAGCTTGGCCGAGTTCTCCACCATGCCCTCGTCCACGAGCACCTGGAGCGCGGTGGTGGCGACGGCGGCGGCCACCGGGTTGCCGCCGTAGGTGGAGCCGTGGGAGCCGGGGTCGAACACGCCCATGACCTCTTCGGTGGCGAGGATGGCCGAGACCGGGTAGAGGCCGCCGGAGAGGGCCTTGCCGACGATCAGCACGTCCGGCTTGGCGTCCTCGAACTCGTAGGCGAACATCTTGCCGGTGCGCCCCAGGCCGGACTGGATCTCGTCGAGGACCAGGAGCACGTTCTCCCGGCGTGTCATCTCGCGCAGCCGCGTGAGGTAGCCGTCCGGTGGCACGATGATGCCGCCCTCGCCCTGGATCGGCTCGATCAGGACCGCCGCCGTCTTGTGGGTGATGGCGGCTTCGACCGCATCTGCGTCGCCGTAGGGCAGGATCTTGAAGCCGGGGGTGAACGGCCCGAAGCCCTTGCGGCTCCCCTCGCCCGTCGAGAAGCCGACGATGGTCGTCGTGCGGCCGTGGAAGTTGTTGGCGAAGACGAGGATCTCGGCCTCGTCGGCCGGCACGCCCTTGACGTCGTAGGCCCACTTGCGGGCCGCCTTGATGGCGGTCTCCACCGCTTCGGCGCCGGTGTTCATCGGCAGCACCTTCGGGAAGCCGGTGAGCTCGCAGACCTCCTTGTAGAAGCTCGGCAGGCGGTCGTTGCGGAAGGCCCGCGAGGTCAGCGCCAACCGCTTCGACTGCTCGATCAACGACTCGACGATCTTGGGGTGGCAGTGTCCCTGGTTCACCGCCGAGTAGGCGGCCAGGAAGTCGAGGTACTTGTTGCCCTCCACGTCCCAGACCCAGCACCCTTCGGCGCGGGAGATGACCACGTCGAGGGGGTGGTAATTGTGGGCACCGTAGTGGTCTTCGAGGGCGATGCAGTCGGCGGTGTTCAAGGTCTCGTCGGTAGCGATCATCGTCTCTCCCGTAGGGCGGCGCGGGCAGGCAGCGAGCGGCGCCGGTCGGCGCGGCTCCCGGAGCCCGGTGGTTGGTGGTTTCGGTAGGGGCGGCAGAGGATCGAGCGGGCTCGCCGGCCTCCCGAGGCGTTCTAAACACAGAAGAAGACGGCTGCGAACCCCCGTCTTGCGGGTGACCGATTTCGCTGTCTGTAGAATCTTCGCGTCGCCTCTCGCGTTGGAGGGGCAGGGCCGGCCGAGGGCGACCGGACCCCGTCGAGGCCGACCGAGGGCCGGTCATCAGGTCAATCAAAGGCCCATCGAGGGCCAAGCAAGGGTAGAGCCAGTGACCGAGATCGAACGCCAGAGCCCAAGCCGAAATCAAGCCGAGCCCGCTACCACCACCGACGAGATCGAGCGAGAGCAGATCGACCCCGAGCGCCAGGCCTCCGGCGAGGCGAGGGGGGGCGCGGAGCGCTCTTCCTGGTGGCGGGCGGCCTGGGACTGGGCCCGGCCCCTGATCGTGCTGCTCGTGGTGCTGTCGTCGTTTCGCTCCGCCGTGGCGGACTGGAACGACGTGCCCACCGGTTCGATGAAGCCGACCATCCTCGAAGGCGACCGGGTGTTCGTCAACAAGGTGGCCTACGACCTGAAGTTCCCCTTCACCACCATCCACCTGGCCCAGTGGGACGACCCGGGCCGGGGTGACGTGGTGGTGCTCAAGAGCCCGGAGAACGGCCGCCGGCTGATCAAGCGGGTGATCGGGGTTCCCGGAGACGTCCTGGCGCTTCGGCAGAATCGCCTCTACGTCAACGGCGAACGGGCGCTCTACGAGCCGATCGACCCGGAGATCGCCAGCCGCATCGACGAGGACGAGGATCCGTTCCGGCGCATGATCGCCTGGGAAGGGATCGGTCCCGAGCGCCACCCGGTGATGGTCACGCCGGCCCTCCACACACGCCGGGGCGACTTCGGACCGGTGATCGTTCCCGACGACCAGTACTTCGTCATGGGGGACAACCGGGACGAGAGCCGGGACTCCCGGGTCATCGGCTACGTCCCCCGGGACCTCATCCTCGGCCGCGCGGTGGGAGTGGCGTTTTCCCTCGACCGCGAGCAGCTCGAGTTCCGCTCCGGCCGCTTCTTCGAAGCGCTGGAGTAATCGCTCGGCCCCACGCCACGAGAGGGCTGGGCGGGGGATGGGGGTTGTCGGGGGAATCCAAGCGAGCCGCTCGGACGGTACACTGACCCTCCCATGAGCACCTCCGCCCTGTCGATCGCGGAGACCCTCCAGAAGCTCCTCGACCACGAGAAGCTCGGCCGCGAGATCGTCTACAACCACGCCCTACCGGGCCAGAAGGCCCGCTACGCCGAGCTCGCCGAGCCGCTCCCGGACCGGCTGCGCGAGGCCCTCGCCTCGACCGGAGTCGAACGGCTCTTCTCCCATCAGGCCGAGGGTGTCGATGCCGTCCGCCGCGGCGAGAGCGTCCTCGTCACCACGCCGACCGCGTCGGGCAAGTCCTTGATCTTCCACCTGCCGCCGCTCATCGAGGCGATCGAAGGCGGGCCGGGGCGGGGGCTCTTCCTCTTCCCCCTCAAGGCCCTCGGCCAGGACCAGCGGGCGAAGCTCGACGCCCTGGCGCGGGCGAGCGGGTTGACCGAGGGCGAGGCCCGCGCCGCCATCTACGACGGCGACACCCCCCGCGCCGAGCGGACCAAGATTCGTCGCCACCTGCCGCGGGTGCTGGTCACCAACCCGGACATGCTCCATCTCGGGGTGCTCAGCCGGTGGACCGGCTGGTCCGAGTACCTGCGGGACCTGCGCTGGATCGTGCTCGACGAGCTCCATACGTACCGGGGGATCTTCGGCTCCCACTTCCACCACGTGCTCCAGCGGTTCCTGCGCGTCTGTCGCGCCGAAGGGGCGGACCCGGCGCTCGTCGCCTCGTCCGCCACGGCCGAGAACGCCGCCGAGTTCGCCGAGAGCCTCGCCGGGCGCCCCTTCCACTGGATCGCGGAGAGCGGCGCCCCACGGCAGACCCGGCACCTGATCCTGCTGCGTCCGGAGGCGAGCCCGTACACGACGGCGCTCACCCTGTTCATCGAGCTCCTGCGCTCCGGCGCCAAGACCATCGTCTTCACCAAGGCACGGCGGATCACCGAGCTCCTCTACTCGTGGCTCCGGCACCAGGACCCGGAGCTCGCCCGCCGAGTGGCGAGCTACCGCTCGGGATTTCTTCCGGAGGAGCGCCGGGCCATCGAGCGGCGCCTGTTCGACGGTCGCCTGGACGGCGTGATCTCGACCTCGGCGCTGGAGATGGGGATCGACGTGGGCGGCCTCGACGCGTGCATCCTGGTGGGCTACCCGGGGAGCATGATGGCCACCTGGCAGCGGTCGGGCCGCGCGGGCCGGGGCGGGCGCGAGTCGCTGACCGCCCTGGTGGCGATGCCGGACGCCCTCGACCAGTACTTCCTGGAGCACCCCCAGGAGCTCCTGGAGCGCCCGTGCGAGCGGCTGATCGTCGACCCGGCCAACGAGCCGGTCACCCGGGCCCACCTGGTGTGCGCCGCCGCCGAGCTGGCGCTCACCCCGGAGCGGGACGGCGATCCGGTCCGAACCGGTGACGCCCCGGGCTACTGGGTGCGCCATCGGGAGCTCCTCGACGGCCTGCTCGAGGACCGGCTTCTGCTGGCGTCGGCCGACGGCTCGGAGATCTTCTCGCCCTCGCGGCGTCCCCAGGGGCGGGTCAACCTCCGCGGCACGGGGGAGACCTACGACATCGTGAACGGTGAGACCGGCGAGCTCATCGGTACGGTCGACGGCGTGCGGGTGCTCCACGAGTGCCACCCGGGGGCGATCTACCTCCACGCCGGCCGGCAGCACCAGGTGGAGACCCTCGATCTCGACCATCGGCACGTGATCGTCTCCCGGGGGAAGGTCGACTACTTCACCACGCCGCTGACGGAGAAGGAGACCGAGATCCTCGAGGAGCTCGACGGGCGCCGGGACGGCGACGGTCTGGTGGCCCGGCTCGGCCGTCTCGAGGTGACGGAGCGGGTGGTCGGCTACGAGCGCAAGCGCATCCAGAACCAGGAGCTGGTCGGCCAGCATCCCCTGGAGCTGCCGCCGGTCCACTTCCAGACGGTCGGCCTCTGGTGGGTCGCGCCCCGCAGCTTCGAGGAGACCCTGCGCCAGCAGGGCGAGCACTTCCTGGGCGCGCTCCACGCCACGGAGCACGCGGCGATCTCGCTGTTTCCGATCCTGGCGCTCTGCGACCGCGGGGACATCGGCGGCATTTCGTACCACCGCCATCCCCAGCTCGAGACCGGGGCGGTGTTCATCTACGACGGCCACCCGGGGGGCGTGGGGATCGCCGCCCGCGGGTTCCGGGAGCTACCGGAGTTGCTGGGCCGGGTGCTCGATCTGCTCGACGGCTGTGGCTGCGACGACGGTTGTCCGTCATGCATCCAGAGCCCCAAGTGCGGCAACGGCAACCGGCCGCTGGACAAGGCGGGAGCGGCCCGCGTGCTGCGCATGCTGCTCGACCGGGAGACGCCGGTGGAGGTCGCCGAGTCGGCGGCTCCCCCGGAGCTCGACCTGCCGCGGACCCGGAGGGTGGTGTTGCCGGGGGTCGGCGGGACGCCGGAGGAGGAGGCGCCGCCGAAGGCGGGTCGGGGGGCTGGTGGTGGGGCGGTTTCGGTGGCCGAGCCGGCTCCGCCCGAGGGCGCCGACCGGGCTCCCGTTCCGGTCGCCGGGCGTTCCGGTGGAGCGGAGCGGCCGGTGGGAGAGGTCTTGCCGCTCACGGTGCTGTTCGATCTCGAGACCCGGCGCTCGGCGGACGAGGTGGGTGGCTGGGGAAATGCCCACCGGATGGGTGTGGCGGTCGGTGTGGCCTGTCTGCTGGAGGAGGGGCGGTTCGAGGTGTTCCGGGAGGATCGGGTCGCCGAGCTGGGGGAGCTCTTGACCCGGGCGACGCTGGTGGTCGGCTTCAACGTGAAGCGGTTCGATTATCAGGTGCTCGCGGGGTACACGGGGGTCGATTACGTTCGCTCGGTGCCGACGCTCGATCTGCTGGAGGAGGTGCAGCGGGCGATCGGGTTCCGGGTGGGGCTCGATCATCTGGCCGGGGAGACGCTCGGCGCGGCGAAGTCGGGGGATGGGCTGCAGTCTCTCGAATGGGTGCGGGAGGGGCGGTTCGATCTGGTGGAGGAGTATTGCCGGCGGGATGTGGAGCTGACGCGGGATCTCTATCTGTTCGGGCGGCGGGAGGGGGGTGTGTGGATTCGGCACCGGAAGCGGGGGCGGGTTCGGGTGCCGGTGGAGTGGTAGGGCGGGGCCGTGAGGCCCCGGGTCGTTGGGGACGGTGGCTCCGAACGGCAATCCCCGGATCGAAGCGGCCGGTCTCCGCGCCGGCCGAGAACGCCCGCCAGGGCGTGGCCTTACCGGTCTCCGTGCCGGCCGAAGTGCGAGCGGAGCGAGCGTCCCTACCCGCGGGGGCGGAGCGTCTCTCGAGCCCTGGTTTCCAGCTCTTTGCTCCAGGCGACGATCTCTCGGCCGCCGGGGCGTTCGGCGTAGGGGCCGAGGGCTTCGAGCGCGGCGGCGATCTCTTCTTGCAGGCGTTCGACGGTTTCGGCGCCGGCGCCGGTGGCGAGGACGGCCCGGCCGAGGGCTTCGGCGTTGCCCGGGGTGACGCGGGGGGCGTTCCACAGGCGGGCGACTTCGGTGCGGACCTCTTTGGAGCGGTCGGCCGCGACCAGGATCGGGAAGGTGGGCTCGCGGTTGAGGATGTCGTTGAAGGCGTCTTTGCCGGTGCCCAGGCGCTGGAGGTCGAGCAGGTCGTCGGCGAGCTGGAAGGCGATTCCAAGCCGGCTGGCGCAGTCGCCGAAGCGGTCGGCGGCTTCGTCCTCTTCCATGAGCAGCGCGGCCGAGCGGGCGCACCAGCCGAAGAGCGAGCCGGTTTTGCCGGCGACGATCGCACGCCACTGGTCGAGGGGTAGCTCGACCCGCCCCCGGGCGAGGACTTCAGCCATGACGCCGCGGGTCATGGTGGCGATGGTTTCGACCGCTTCGGAGGTGATGATGCGCCGGCGTTTGCGGAGCTGGGCGAAGGCGAGCGTCAGCACCAGGTCGCCGGAGAGGACCGCCGCCGTCGCGCCCCACAGCGCGTTGGCGGTCGGCCGGCCGCGACGGGTTTCGGCGCCGTCCACCACGTCGTCGTGGAGCAGGCTCCCGGCGTGGATCAGCTCACCCGCCACGGCGACGTCGACCAGGGCGTCGACCGGGGCGTCGATGGCGCGGCCGAACAGGAAGGTCAGACGGGGCCGGGCCCGCTTGGCGGCCCCTGCCAGAATCAGATTTCGTGCCGCCTCCATGAGGACTTCGGGGCCTTCGGGCCCGGCATGCGTTCCGTCGTCCAGGGCGGCGGTGAGAGCCGCTTCGACGTCGGCCACGAAGGCCTCGAGGTCGACGGCGGTCTCGAGCAGGTCGGCGTGGGAGGGCTGGCGCAGCATCCCGCGGAGTATAGCCTGGAAAGGCAACCGACTTCCGCGCGCGCGACGAGTCGGCCTCTCGTCCCACGATCCCGGGTTGCACAGCGCCGATTGCGCCGCTTCCGTCAGGGGCACATGCTCCTCCTCATAGAATCACGATCTCGAACCCGCAACCGACGGAGCGACCGATGCGTTTCAGACCATCCCTCGATTGGCTGTTGATCTTCGTTCCGGGGACGATCGTCCTCGATCTGGTGGCACCGGAGCGCCACACGCTGATCTTTCTCGCCGCCTGTGTGGCGGTCGTTCCCCTCGCTGGTTGGCTGGGCAAGGCGACCGAGCATCTGGCGGAGCGTACGTCCGAGGGGATCGGCGGACTGCTCAACGCCACCTTCGGCAACGCCGCCGAGCTGATCATCGCCTTCTTCGCCCTCAAGGCCGGCGAGACGGAGATCGTCAAGGCGTCGCTCACGGGCTCGATCATCGGCAACCTGCTGGTGGTGCTCGGGCTCTCCATGCTGCTGGGGGGCTGGAAGCGGACGGAGCTGACCTTCAGCCGCATGGCGGCGGAGAGCGGGAGCAGCATGAT
>Ga0210062_1000420_pt1 | contig 12953 bp, 10 predicted proteins | sample Muzzi_CordA_D2_FD_185528 | JGI IMG/M metagenome (GOLD analysis project Ga0210062, IMG submission 185528) | Wetland microbial communities from San Francisco Bay, California, USA, that impact long-term carbon sequestration - Muzzi_CordA_D2 (SPAdes) | ecosystem: Environmental > Aquatic > Marine >...
GCAACGAGTGATCCACCGTAATGTCCAGTCCCTCCCGATTGAAATCGTCGATGACATTGAAGAGACGAAAGCTCCTGCCATCGACCAGGGTGTCGTGCATGAAATCCATCGACCAGATATCGTTGACGGCGCTAGGCTCGGCCAGCGGCTGGGGCGCCTCCCTGACAATGCGCTTCTTTGGCTTGATTCGCAGATTCAGTTCCAGCTCCCGGTAAATGCGATAAACACGCTTATGGTTCCAGCCATAGCCCTTCACGTTGCGCAGAAACAAAAAACACAGGCCGAAGCCCCAGTTACGCTGGTTGTGGGTCAGACGAACCAGCCAGTCGGCGATCAGGGCATTCTCATCGCTCACCTTCGCCTGGTAGCGGTAGCAAGTTTGGCTGATACCGAAAATCTCACAGGCCAGGCGAATACTGAGCCTGCATTCATCAACCAGTTTTCGGGCCATCTCCCGTCGCAGAGATGGCCTTACCACTTTCCCTCGAGCGCCTCCTGGCGAATCTCCGCCTTCAGCCGTTCTTCGGCATACATCTTCTTCAAGCGCTGATTCTCGGCTTCCAGTTCCTTCAGACGCCTGAGCATCGAGGCATCCATGCCACCATACTTCGCTCGCCAACGGTAAAACAGGGCGCTGCTCATGCTGTGCTCCCGGCACAACTCCGGGACCGGCACACCGTTGTCTGCTTGCTTCAGAATCGCCAGGATCTGGCTGTCGCTGTATCTCGATTTTCTCATCGTAGAACTTCCTTCCTCTTAGGTTGAAAATTCTACTTCTATTTCCTACTGATTTTCGGGGGGATTACCCCCCCACCTCTCATTCTTGTGAAGAAATTCAATCAATGTGTGAATTGCTGCCTGTCTTGGCGAATAAGAGGGCAGGTAAATAAGAGCATTTGACCTGACAGTGAGTTGAAATCGCAGAAAGCAAGAAAAGCTACCTGAAAAATCACTGTTCAGAACTACTCCACAGTCACGGACTTGGCCAGGTTGCGCGGCTGATCGACGTCGGTGCCGCGCTGCAGGGCCACATGGTAGGCGAGCAACTGCAACGGGATCGTCATGACCACCGGCGCCAGCAGCGGTCCGCCGCTGTCGAGGCCGATGATATGGCCGTGGTGTTGCTGGAAATTCGCCACGACATCGGAATCCGCGATCACGTAGAGCTCGCCGCCCCTGGCGCTGACCTCCTCGATATTACTGATGAGCTTTTCCAGCAGGTCGTTGTTCGGCGCCACCGCGAACACCGGCATCTGCGCATCCACCAGCGCCAGCGGGCCATGCTTGAGTTCGCCGGCGGCGTAGGCTTCCGCGTGGATATAGGAGATTTCCTTGAGCTTGAGCGCGCCCTCCATGGCGATCGGGTAATGACTGCCGCGCCCGAGGAAAAGCGCGTGATCCTTGGCAACGAACGCCCTTGACAAGGCCGCGAACTCGCTGTCCAGGGCCAGTGCCTGGTTCAGCAGTCCGGGCAGCCGGTTGAGGTCGGCCACGCTGGCAGAGTACGCCTCCCGGTCGAGACCGTTGAGGCGGGCAAGTTCCAGGACCAGCAATTGCAGCGCGACGAGCTGGGTGGTAAACGCCTTGGTGGAAGCGACGCCGATTTCCGGGCCGGCGCGGGTCATCAACACCAGCCCGGCCTCGCGTACGATCGAACTTTCGGCCACGTTACAGATCGCCAGTGTGGCGATGTAGCCCGCCTCCCTGGCGTGTTTGAGCGCCGCCAGCGTGTCGGCGGTCTCGCCCGATTGGGAAATCGCGACAAACAGGCTGTCCTCGTCGACGACGGCCCTGCGGTAGCGATACTCACTGGCGATTTCGGTCTTGCACGGAATACCGGCCAACTGCTCCAACTGGTAACTGGCCACCAGCCCGGCGTGGTAGGAAGTGCCGCAGGCGACGATCTGCACGTGCCGGACCCTGTTCAACACAGCCTCCGCTTCGACACCGAAGATATTTGGCAGGACCCGGTTTGCGCTGATACGGCCCTCCAATGTCGCGGCCACCGCCTGGGGCTGTTCGAAAATCTCCTTGAGCATATAGTGTGCGTATTCACCGCGCTGCACCGCGTCGGCGGAGGTCTCCACGGTCTTGACGGGACGCTCGGCCACCGCGTCATCGCCGTCACGGACCTCAAAGGAATCCGCGTCGAGCCGGACCACGTCGCCTTCGTGCAGGAAGACAAAGCGGTGTGTGACCCCGAGCAGAGGGTAAATGTCCGAAGCGAGAAAATTTTCGCCGTCCCCCGCGGCCAGCACCAGTGGGCTGCCCTTGCGCGCTCCGACGACGACACCGGGCTCGGCGGTGCTGATGACGGCAATGGCGTAGGCGCCGTGCAGACGGGTGACGGCCTTGCGCACGGCTGCGAAGAGGTCGTAACCCGAGTCCATCAGGTGAGCGATGAGGTGCACCATGACCTCGGTGTCGGTCGCGGAACTGAATTCAAAACCGGCCTGTTGCAATTCGCGCCGCAATTCATCGTGGTTTTCGATGATACCGTTGTGAACCAGCGCCAATTGGCCGCCGGAGACATGCGGGTGGGCATTCTCGGTGGTCGGAATACCGTGGGTCGCCCAGCGGGTGTGGGCGATACCGCAGTGTCCATTGAGGGTGCTGGACCGCAGCAGCTTTTCGAGGTCCCTGACTTTGCCGGCCGTGCGTTGCCTCGCCAGCTGCCCGTCCTGTTGCAGCGCGATGCCCGCGGAGTCATAGCCGCGGTATTCGAGCGAGCGCAGACCCCCGATCAGGAGATCCCGGATATCCCGCCTGGCCGCGGCCGCAACGATTCCACACATATTTCGTTCCCTACTTTTTCTGCGGCCGTTTCCAGCCCGGAACCGTGACCTGTTTGCAGCGGCCGATGGTCAGCTTGCCGGCTGGCGCGTCCCGCGTCACGGTCGTGCCCGCCGCGATGTCGGCGCCGTCGCCGATACTGACCGGCGCGATCAGTTGTGTGTCGGAACCGATAAAAACGTCATCCCCGATCACGGTGCGGTGCTTGTTGACACCGTCGTAATTGCAGGTGATCGTGCCGGCGCCGATATTGACCCGGTCGCCGATGCTGCTGTCACCGAGGTAGGTCAGGTGGCTGGCCTTGCTGTTTTTGCCGAGGCTGGTGTTCTTGACCTCGACGAAATTTCCGATCTTGCTACCGGTCTCCAGCGTACTGCCGGGCCGCACACGCGCGAAAGGCCCGATGTCACAGGCGCCCAGAGTTTGAACACCCTCCAGCACGCTGTGGGCATGCACGCGCGTGCCCGCGGCCAGCCGGCAGTCCTTCAATACACAGCCGGGACCCAGGCGCACGTTGTCGCCGAGATCGCAATCGCCTTCGAGGACCACGTTGACATCGATGAAGACATCGCTGCCCGTGCGGATATCGCCCCGCACATCCACCCGCGCAGGGTCGGCGAGTTGTGCGCCAGCGGTCATCAAACGCGCTGCCGCCCTGGCCTGGAAGCGCCGTTCCAGAACCGCCAGCTGTGCCAGGTCGTTGGCGCCTTCCAGGTCGGCGCCGAGCGGCGCCCGCACGGCCGCCGTTGCAATTCCGCCGGCACGGGCGATGGCAACGATGTCGGTCAGGTAATACTCCCGCTGGTCATTTCGGTTGTCGAGCGCGTGAAGACAGTCGTGCAATGCGGACGCGGGTCCCATGACGATTCCGCTGTTGACTTCCGTAATGGCTCTTTGCGCGGTGGTGGCGTCCCGTTCTTCCACGATCGCGGCGAGACGGCCCCTGTTGTCACGCACGATACGACCGTAGCCGGCCGGCTCGGTCAACTCCATGCTCAGCATTCTGATCGCGGCACGCGGCCCGTCCAGCAGCGGTTTTAAATCTTCGGCCCGGACCAGCGGCGTGTCCCCGTACAACACCAACACTTCGGCGGCGGCAGGCACATGCGGCATGGCCTGCTGCAACGCATGACCGGTCCCGAGCTGCTCGGCCTGGGGCACCCAGTTGACGGCGAAGTTTTCACATGCCTGCTTGATTTCAGGCGTCCGCGGGTTGAACACCACGTGTATCGTCTCGGGCTCGAGCTGCGTGGCAGCGGCCAGCACATGCAGTATCATGGGGCGGCCGGCAACCCGATGCAGAACCTTCGGCAGCCGCGAGCGCATGCGGGTGCCGGCGCCTGCCGCCAGTATTATGATATGAAGGCTGTCTGACATACTGTTTTGTGCCGAGTTTGAACAGGGATTATACCGTCAACCTAGTGTACTGCATGATCCAACAACAATCTGCCGGGGCCCTGTTCGCTTCCCGGCATTTTTCGGGTCCTTAGAATATGCGATGACAATTCTTATCCAAAAGCCGGACCGGGGACGATGTTCGCTACAGGGCTGACACGCGCGCTGCTGTGCGTCTTGTTGCTGCAGCCGCTCGTCACGCCTGCCGGCGCGGCCGCCGTGCCGCAGAAGCTCGCCAACGACGGACAGCTCCTGATGCAGGGGATACCGCCAATCCCCAATTCGCTGACACAGTCGCTGAACCGTTACCAGAACATCCGCTCGGCCAGTTTCGCCGGCTGGTCCGAAGATTCCCGCAGCATTTACGTCAAGACCCGTTTTGCCGACGTCAAGCAGTTGCACCGGGTGGACTTTCCGGGCGGCGCAAGGACCCAGCTGACCTTCGAGCACGACCCTGTCGGAGAGGTCGAGGGACAGCCGGGCGGCGGTTTGCTGGCGCTGACGCTCGACCACGGCGGTGACGAATTCGACCAGATTTTCCTGCTCGACCCCGGAAACGGTCTGCTGCGGCTGGTCTCGGACGGCAAATCCCTGAACAACCGCATGATCTGGGACCGCGGCGGCAAACGCCTGGCCTATCGCTCGACGCGGCGCAACGGCCACTCGAACGACATATGGATCCGCGGTACCGGTCCCGGCGACAAGGCCTGGCTCGCCTGCAAGGCCCCGGACGGAGCGTTGTGGAAACCCATTGATTTCAGCAGGGATGGGCAATACCTGTTGATCCAGCAGTTCCTCAGCGTCGCGGACTCGCGCATCTATGTTCAGCGGCTGCCGGACGGCGAGCCGCGCCTGCTGGCCGGCAGCGCCGCAAATCCGTCGACCAACATCGCAACCGGTTTCAGCCGGGACGGAAAAAGCGTCCTGTTTGTCAGCAACCAGCGTGACGGGGCCGCGGAACTCGCCACCGTCACGCTGGACGATCCACCCGTCACCCGCTACGTTCCCAGCATCGCGAACTGGGATATCACGCAATTCGCCCTCAGCCCCGACCGTAGGCGCGGCGCCTTCATCACCAATGAAAACGGTATCAGCCGCCTGTACCTGTTCGATCCCGAACGGCTCAGGTACAAACGGGTCGACAAATTGCCCGTGGGTTTGATCGGCGGCCTGGTTTTCAGCCCGGACAACCGCAAGCTGGGCATGACGCTCAATTCGGCCGACAGCCCGAATGACGCCTATGTGCTGACCCTGGGCCGCAAGCCCCTGTCGTACAGGAGCCTCACACGCTGGACCTTCAGCGAAGTGGGCGGGCTCGACACGGCCGGTTTTTCCCGGCCGATCCCGGTCCAATACCCGACCCCCCTTCATTACGGCAGCGGCGAAGACGCCGAGACACGCGTGATCGGTATTCCTGCATTCGTGTACCTGCCACCCGGCAAAGGGCCTTTCCCGGTGATCATCTATATCCATGGCGGGCCCGAGTCCCAGTTCCGGCCCGGCTTCAACAGCGAGTTCCAGTTATGGATCGAGCATCTGGGCGTGGCGGTCATCGCGCCGAACGTACGCGGTTCGCTGGGGTACGGCTTTCGGTTCATGGCGATGGACGACGGCTACCGGCGCGAGGACGCCGTCAGGGATATCGGCGCGCTGCTGGACTGGATCGCCGCCCAGCCGAGCCTCGATGCGAGCAGGGTGGCCGTGTTCGGCGCCAGTTACGGCGGGTACATGGCGCTGGCCGCCGCCGTGCATTACAGCGACCGCCTGAGCGCAGCCGTCGACCGCGTGGGCATCTCCAACTTTGTCACGTTCCTGGAAAACACCCAGGGCTACAGGAGGGACCTGCGGCGTCTCGAGTACGGTGACGAGCGCGATCCCGAAATGCGCAAATTCCTCGAGCGCATCAGCCCATTGAACAACGTCGACAAGATCCATATACCGCTGTTCGTGGTGCAGGGAGACAACGACCCGATCGTGCCGGCGTCAGAATCCGAACAACTGGTCAGGGCGCTGCGCGAACGCGGCCAAACGGTCTGGTACCTGAACGCGCTGAACGAGGGGCATGGCTATGCCCGTAAAGAAAACCGTGACCTCTACCAGGAGGCCACGGTTCTGTTTTTGCGGAAATATCTGCTGGGCGAATGATTGGCCTGGCAGTATGCGGGTCAGTTGCCGGCCTGCCTGGCCTTGTATGCCCTTACCGCCTCATTGAAGATGCCCGCCACACGCTCTTCCATTTCCACTGAATCGTTGTATGCGTTGTTGATGGCCTGGCGGTTGCCCGTTGAGAGATCGGGGCTGTCGATGTCCTTGTTGATACATGCCCGGTATTCAGCGAGCTTCGTCTGGAAATCCTTGACGTTCTTCTTGGCGGTGAGCAAGTCGCTTTTTTCCGCGTCATCCGGAATGGGCGGCGGCGCGGAGGGATAGTTGCACTGCTGCGCTTCCAGCGGCAGCACCACGAGGCTGCCGTCGTCCATAACCTGCTGATCCTCCGCCAATACCGGCGTTGCGACTACGAGCATCAGCGTGACTAAAAGGAATTTATTCATTGATCAAAACCTGTTCTGTTCGTTGATGTAGGTGAATGTTAATTCACGGCGACCCGCGGTCATCCGGACATTTTTCACCGTTCCAGTGTTCAGCCAAATCTGCCTGACCCCGTATCATATAGTGCATGACGGTTGGTTTTCCATCCCTGAGCGCCGGAAATTCCGCGCAAAAGAAAGATTTTCCCGCTTCCGCATACACGCCGGTTTTCACAGACTCCGGGCTCCCGACGACCCGAAGTCGCTGAAAACGGCCGAAGATCAGCCTGACCCGCCGGCAGGTGGAATCAGTCTGCCCCGTTCGTCATACGCGCGATAGCGCAAGCTTTTGACAGCTGTGCCGGGCGTGTCTCCGGCGTACAACTTCCAAACCATCAGGTCGTGCACCCCGCCCGCGGTGTCTTCGACGTGGTCCTTCAGCGTTTCAGTATGCCGGAACCCCAGCCTGGCCGGGATGCCCGCGCTGGCGGCGTTTTCCGGTACACACCGGATCTCGACACGCCGCACGCCCTCGATGTCGAAGGCGACCCGAACCATGGCGCAGGTCGCCTCGCTCGCGATGCCCCTGCCGACGGCGTCCTTGTGGGTCCAGTACCCGATCTCGAGCGCGCCCGGCCCGACCCGTGTCAACAGCATATTTTCACCCAGCAGCCTCTCTTTCGCGGCGTCGTATACGGCATAGCGAAAATACTCGCCGCGGGCAAAGGCGTTACGGTGCACCTCTAGCCATTCGGCGGTCTGCTGCAGGCTTCGCGGCTCGTCCTTCATGAAGGGAATCCAGGGGCGCAAGTGCTGGTCACATTCATCCAACGCTGCTCTTAGACACGGGGCGTCGTCAATGCGCCAGCACCGCAGGACGAGACGCGCCGTCTCCACGCGCCAGGCCGCGGACTGCTTGCGTTCCGCGGCCGACATCAGAGCCAGCGCCTGACACGCGATTTGTAATCGCGGTACCTTTGCCCGAATACGCTCTCGAGAAATGCCTCCTCCGGCAGTATGAAACGTGCATGGATGACAAGGACAAACGCCATCACGGGCAGCAAGGCCGTGATGCTTCCGAGCAGCAATGCCGTTCCCAGCAACGTCACTGCCATGCCCACGTACATCGGGTTGCGGCTGAACCGGTAAAATCCACCGGTTACGAGCGTGGTCGCCGGTGAGAACGGGACGATCCCGGTGGAGGCCCTGTCGAAGGCCGCGGCGCTGAAGGCAGCCACGCCGATCCCGCCAAGCCCCAGCGGAACGCCGGCGTAGGACAGCGGCGGGGCCAGCAGCGGGTGTACGGGCAGGCACCCATGCAGCAAAGCCATCGCCGCCAGGCTCATCAACAGGTAAATCGGGGGGTGGATAATTTCCCGCGCCATCGTGCTATCTGCCGCCGCAGCCACGCCTTCAGGCGGACTGCAGCAGGACCAGGAAGCCCAGCACGGACTTGGTCACGGCCACCGAAACGATATAGACGAAAGTGACGAGCCCCAACAGCCAGGCACTCAACCGCACCGTTTTCGTGCGGCCCGAACGCAGCGCAACCACGCCGAGCCAGACATAGAACACCAGGGCGACGATTTTTGCCATCAGCCAGTGTTGCTGCAGCGGCGAGACGTGCCACGCAACCGCCAACACCACCGCGCTGGCCAACAGCGCCGTGTCGACGATGTGGGGAAAGATCTTGACCCAGCGTTGCCGCAGCATGGCCGAATCCCTGAGCATCCACACGCCGCGCACAAAGAAACCGCAAAAGGACAGGGCCACGCAGGTGACGTGTATGACCTTGCTCCCCTCGCCTATGTCATTGATCACTGTAACCTCCGGGTCGAAGACGGGGCGGTGCACCGTCAATTCGGGTCAGGGCGCCCATATTACACGCACCGGGGCACGAGTTTGCGCAAACAACGCGGACAGCGGGTATCTTTCGTCGCCCGCCCGCGCCTCGTCGATCACGCGTTTCTTCCGGTCACCGAAAGCCAGCACCAGTACTTCATCGCTATTGGTCAGGGCGCTCAATGTCAGGCTGACACGCGTATGCGGGCCGGCGGCCGTGGCCCCGCTCACGCAGCACCTGCCGCCTTGCGGATCGAGGGCATCCGCGATAGCCGGCAGATCCGGGAACAGGGAGGCAAAATGACCGTCATCACCGATGCCGAGCAAGGTCACCGCCAAAGGCAGCGGCAGCGCTCTGAAACGCTGTTCCAGTAATTCGCAGACAGCGGAAGCGCTCGTGGATGCCTGGTAGAACGACATGAAATCCGCTGCCGCCGCGGCGCCCCCCAGCAGCGACGTGCGGATCATGTGCTCGTTACTGTCTTCGGCGTCGCCGGGCAGCCAGCGCTCATCGCTGGGCACAAAGTGAATCCTCGAAAAATCCAGCCGCATGCCGGACAGGTGCCGGTAACAGGCACGCGGTGTCGAGCCGCCGGCAATGACCGCCGCGGCCCGCTCCTGCCGGCGCATACGGCGCTGCAGGGCCGACGCCACGACGAGCGCGGCCGCGCGTGAAGCGGCCTCTCTGTCCGTGTATTCCTGCCCGATCACCTGCCCGAAACGACCAGGCCAGGAAACAGCCTGACGCGGGTGTCTGAAAGCAACCCGACCAGCGCGTGACATTTTTCAGGTTTCGACAACGTTTTCACGTCCAATTACATGCGAATTACACATCGTTTACACTAATATTGATCTACGTCATTAAATGATAACGACATCGAGAGCATTATTCCTACCTATAAGTTGAGCGTTCATTTCACCCGACATGTGTCATTCGTTTTAGGGGAGACGACCCCGAGGAGTGTGTTATGAAGATACGACTGGTTCGATCAATCCTTCTAGGATTGGTTATCTTATGTTCCGCCACCAACCTGGCCGCCAGGTCAGACGCATCGAACGGTGGCAACTATACCGCCAAGGACAAGGAGTACTACCTGACGGACGAGCAAATCGCCTTTATCAGGCCTGGCCTGGTAATCACGATACTCGATGTTGTCCTTCCGAGTGACGGACAGCTGGAAGTCACCTATTCCATTACCGACCCCGCCGGTTTGCCGCTGGATCACGATGGTATCGCCACGCCAGGCCCAGTGGATATGCGCTTTACACTGGCCAATATCCCGGCAGATCAGGACAAAAAGGTCCGCTTGGCGTATGAGCGTATTGACCGTGGCAATGGTACGCTGACATCGATGGGGGACGGTGTCTACAAGTACAAATTCGAGACGGCCGTATCGACGGACCCGGACACCACGCACACGCTCGTATTGGGCGGGCGTCGCGACCTGCAGGAATTCGAGCTGGATCGTTATGCGGCCAACGCCGTGAAAAATTGGGTTCCCTCCGGCATGTTCGACCCGACACCCAGGGACGTGGTCAGGGTCGAAAGCTGTAACCGCTGTCACAATCCACTCATGGAGCACGGTCGCTGGCTCTCGGTCACTGCCTGCGAGCAGTGCCACAATCCCGGACTGGTAGACGACGGCCAAAGCTTCAGCTTCGACGTCTTTATCCACCAGCTGCACGTGGGCGATCTCGTCGTAGGCCGCCATGATTTCACGGATGTCGAATTTCCGGCAACGTTCAACGGAATCCCCGATTGCGAGGTCTGCCATACCGGCGGCGTCCCGACCGATGACCGGCCGCTGGTCGCGACCCCGAACCCGGTCCCGGTGTGTGACGCGTCCGGTCTCGGTGTGACCGATCTGACCTGGGGCGATCTCTCGCCGTTCGAAATCCACGTGAACGCGGTCGACGGCCCGTTGTTCGGCATCAGCAAAGGCGCCGGCACCAAGGCCACCGGCAAGTGGGTCAGGGACGGCACCCGTTTCTTCCTGGTCGACAGGGCGAGCGGTGTCCTCGTTGAAAACCTCCAAGTCGATACCACGGCGCTGGGTTGCGTCGGTGAACAGCCCGGTATATACAGGGGCGTCGCCGGCACGCAGGGCAGTTACTGGATGACGCGTCCCTCGCGGGCGGCCTGCGGTTCCTGCCACAAGAGCGTGAACTTCGTCACGGGTGAGCACCACCCGGGCGGCCCGCAGATCGACGATTCGCTGTGCGGCTTCTGCCACCAGCCGGCACCCACCGGCACCAAGGAGTTCGACGCCTCGGTCAGCGGTGCACACAAGCCCGAGTACAAGTCGCGGCAACTGCCCGGCGTGATCGTCGAGATCATGAGCGTGGCCAATACCGACCCGGGTGACCGCCCGACCGTGACGTTCTCCTTGAAGAGCAAGAACGCCATGCTCAACCCGGCCAGCCTGAACCGCATGCGGCTCGCGATTACCGGCCCGAACGACGACTTCAGCTTCTACGCGCAGGAGACCGTCGGCAGCAAGGCTGTCAAGAATGGCGACAACTGGGACTACACCTTCGCCACACCGCTGCCCTGGAACGCCACCGGCTCATATACCGTCGGTTTCGAAGCGCGTAACATGATCGACATCGAGGGCCGCGAGGGTATCGAGGAAGTGGAAGACCAGGCGCAAAACGCCACCTTCGCCTTCGCCGTCACCGACCCGGCCGCGGAACCGCGCCTTTTACGGGCGCCGGTGCAGTCGCGTGCGATCCCGCCCGAGGGTCTCGAAGACGATCTGGCAAGCGAAGGCCTGTACCTGGTTTCTATCGGCTGTGCGCCGAGCGGGCCGGAAAACAGCCTGCAGCCCTGCATCGAGCTGCCGGGCTTCGCCGACGTCGAGCTGTTCGCGGACTTTGTGCAATGCGTCGCCATCGCCGCGACCGCGGCCGGACTTACCCACCTGGTCTGGCGAGGGTTCCCGCCCCCGGTGGATGCGAGCGTCGCATGGATAACGCTGACGCCCGACCCGGCGGTGCTCGAGGTCAACGAAGCACCCGCCGCCAGCATTGCCGGGTTCCTCGACATGAGCCGCAGGCTGTTCGATGTGGTTCAGTCCAGCGGTCTCGCGCCCTACCGGTTGAACTACAACGGCGACATTTCTGAAAGCGGTGGTGGCGGGCAGTTCACGCTGGGTGGTCCCAGTGCTGAACGCAGCCCGTTTTTCGTCGCGCCACACCTGCTCTCGCGCCTGATCCTGTATCTGAATCATCATCCGTCGTTGTCGTACTGGTTCGCGCCGGTGTATGTCGGCAGCTACAGCCAGTCGCCGCGCACCGATGAGAACGTGCTCGAATCCTTTAGCGAACTGCAGGTCGCGTTGCAGCAACTGGCCGCCTCGTCCGCACCGGCACCCGAATTTATCTGGCGCAGTTTGAGCCCGTTTCTTGTCGACACATCGGGCAACGCGCATCGCAGTGAGATCAACATCGAAAAGCTGTGGAACCCGTACCTGCCTGGCCGCGGCTGTCTCGGCCTGGTCGAGTTCCGCGCCTTTCGCATGATGATGGATGCGCAGTCTGCGGCGGCCATCGCCGTGATGCTGCGTGCGCTGGCGGCAATGCTGGCCAGGCAGGAACCACACCATGCGCTGATCGAGTGGGGCAGCCGTCTGCACGACCGCTTCGCACTGCCCTTCTACCTTTTGCAGGACCTGCACACGGTGTTCGATGATCTCGAATGCGCCGGCCTGGGCCTGGGTGAGCCGATCACCCGGCGACTCTGCGCCGATAACTGGCGCCATGTCGGTGACGCCGAGCTGGCCGGTTGCCGGCTCGATGTGGACCTGGCGATCGAGTTCTGGCCGCTGCTGGGCGACGCGGCCGAGCAGGCAGGCGGTTCACGCCTGGTCGACGCCAGCACCAAGCGCCTGCAGCTGACGCTGCGGTCCAGCGGAGAGCAAGACACAGACCTCGACGGCTGGCGCCTGCTGGCCGGCAACTTTCTGGTGCCGCTGCGCAGGGAGCAGGACGATGCCGGCGAGGTCTTGATCACGGGGCTGCGCTATCGTGCGTTCGTACCCTGGGCAGGTCTGCACCCGGGACTCGGCGCACAATCACCCATCGTGCTCTGGCTGCTGCCGCCCGCTGGTGAAAACGGGCTGCGCTGCACCCTGCATGACTGGCAGCCCGAGGGCAAAGCCTATGATGGCCTGCCTGTTCATCTCGACGAGGCGCGAAGACGCATCGCCGAGCGCTTCGTGGTCGAAGAGATATTACCGGAACAGGTGCCCGATGCAGTCAACCCGCCGGACGAAGCCGTCAGTGACTACTGCCTGGACTTACGCCGTACCTGAGCGCGGCACGTTACTCACCCTGGTTTAATGGTGGGTCGTAACGAGACAGGTAAATATGAGCACCCGGCATGTAACTCCGGAT
>Ga0210062_1000422_pt1 | contig 12941 bp, 1 predicted proteins | sample Muzzi_CordA_D2_FD_185528 | JGI IMG/M metagenome (GOLD analysis project Ga0210062, IMG submission 185528) | Wetland microbial communities from San Francisco Bay, California, USA, that impact long-term carbon sequestration - Muzzi_CordA_D2 (SPAdes) | ecosystem: Environmental > Aquatic > Marine >...
TCTAAAACAAGGTAGTATCTTGCTGATAAACCAGGCCGATGAATACAGCCAAATCCAAACGCTGTATGTTGATAGTCAGCCGATTGCCTCGAATCTGAATCTTCCGCTGAATGAAGACCAGGTGACACAACATCTGCTTCAACACCCCAATCCCCTGGTAATCGAAGATATGCATACTCATCCACTGACCCGGAACAACCAGGATCTGCGTCCTGCTCCGGCGGCGGCAATGCTGGTCATCCCGCTGGAAATAGGGGGGCAGTTGTCGGGTCTGATTACTGCAGAGTCGACCGAAAGGGGACATACTTTTACGCCCAGCGATATTGCTTTGGGTGAAGCCATTGCCGACCAGTTAAGTATCTGGCTGGAGAACCGGCAACTCCTGGCAGAAGCCCAGTATCGGTCAAACCTGTTACAGACCGCCGCCGAAGTCTCCGGCGTGGCCGGATCCATTCTGGAAGAAGACGAGTTGATCACTAGCTCTGTAAACCTCATTCGTGACAAATTTGACTTCTACTATGTTGGTCTGTTCCTCCTGGATGAACACAGAGAATGGGCCGTGCTTCGGGCCGGAACAGGAGAAGCGGGTCGGATGCAGCTTGAAAAGGGACATCGCCTCAAGGTAGGCAGTGAATCAATGATTGGCTGGTCGGTCCAGAATCGACGGGCCCGGATTGCCCTGGATGTAGGCGAAGAGCGAGTCCACTTTCAGAATCCCTATTTGCCCGACACCCATTCAGAGATGGCCTTACCCCTGATCAGTCGGGATGAAGTTATTGGGGCTCTGACAGTCCAGAGCATTGAGCGAGGCGCCTTCTCTGATGAAGATATTACCGTGCTGCAAACGATGGCCAATCAACTGGCCAACGCTCTGACCAATGCCCGTCTGTACAAGGCAACGCAGAGTGCAGCTCAACGTGAAGCGATTATTCGAGAGATTAGCGGCAAAATACGAAACTCTATCAGCGTGGACGATATTATGAAAACAACCGTAACAGAGTTGAGCAAAGTACTGGGATCATCGCGGGGTGGTATTACCCTCAAAATTAATGAGCCCAATCAGAGTGAGAAACAAACGGTTGATGAATAAATAACACAGTATCAACTTCTGATCGACTTGCCAATTAGTGGAAAAGTTAAGAAATATGGACCAACAGACAAAAAACCCCATCATACAGAATATCCACTTGCAACTCAAACAATTGGTAGACAGTCTGCCCAGCCTGCAAAAGCAGGAACATCCTGGTAGACAGTTCTATTCAAAAATAGTTGAGGATTTGGAAAAGTTGTCAGAAAATGTGAGCCGACAAGATTTGTTACTGGAAACAGTGACTGCTATTTCCAAAGCGGTCGGTTCCATAACTGACGGCGAAATGGTGTATCAAGCGATAGTAGAGACGATTAGTGATCACCTCAATCTGCATTACGTTGGGCTTTTCCTGTTAGATGAAACCGGCGAGTGGGTAGAATTATGGGCCAGTACGGATCAGGAAAATCTACGTGAACCTAAAAAGAAAAGCCGCATCAGGGTTGGTGACGAGACAACTGTCGGTTGGACTACACACCACAAGAAACCGCATTTTACTCAGGAGCTAAATTCGGCAGATACTTCCTGTGCAGAGATGATTTTACCTCTGATCAGCCGAGGACAAATCGTTGGGGCGCTTGTTCTCTTGAATCCTGTAGAGGCTACCTTTGACTTACGCCAAGAAGATATTCCGCTAATGCAAGGTCTGGCAGATCAGGTAGCCAACAGTATCCAAAATACCCATCTCTTTACCACGGTTGACAGACGACTTCAGCAAATTATCGCGCTTCATAATGTCAACTTACAGATTGGCAGCCAATTTGACCTCCAGACTGTCTTGTCTAATGTCGCGCAGGTTGGCACCAAATTGATGGGAGCAGATATCGGTATCATCAGGTTGGCCGACGAAAATGGAACAGGGCTGGTTACCAAGGTTATTCACCATGCCCCAGGTATTCCCCTTCCAGAACTTGCGAGACTTGAAGAGCTTGACGAGCGCTTGAGCGACTACGTCTTTTACAATGGAGAGGCTGTCCTGGCCAATAACTGGGCTAAGCATCCCCTGGCGAAAGAGTTAGGATACATCTCCAAATTCAAAGAGCGATCTCTGGCCATATTATGCGTGCCAATGGTTCAACTAAACAAGGTCGTAGGGACCTTAATCGTACAAAACTTGAACAGGAAACAGATATTTAACGAAAATGATTTGTATTTACTGTCATTGCTGGCTGCTCAAGCTACGGCCGCAATTGAAAACAGCCGCCTATTTAACCAGGCGGAAAACAATCGTAGCTTCCTGAAAACGGTCATTGAACATATCCCGGACCCGATCTTCATCAAAGACAGAAACCATACTTTAATTGAAATGAACCGAGCTAATACAGAAATTATTGGCCAACCAAAACAGAAATTACTTGGCAAAACAGATCAAGATTTATTCCCGTCCGAACTGGCTGCCAAGTTTCAGCAGCGAGATGATGAAGTATTTACCAACAATCAGCCCTTTGTTGCTGAAGACAAAACAGTGTGGGCTGACGGTCAAGAGCATATCGCCTATACCCGACTGATTCCCATTCCGGAGGCATCTGGACGTCCTCAATATTTGTTGGGTATCACCCATGACATAACTGAGCGCAAAATTCGGGAGGCCGAGCGGGAACGACTGTTGGCCGAAACGGCCGCGCTGTACCAGGGGAACCGGGCTATCGCCAGCGCATTGAGTGAACGTCAGGTGTTTGACGCTCTGTTTGAGCAAATCCGCCAACACGATCCTTGTGAGATTTCTGCTTATCATTTTGATCTGGTTGAAGATGAACTGCTGTGGGCCGAATTAGTCGCCAACTGGCAAAAACAAAATAACGCCTCGTATCCGATTGGGACTCGTTTTTATTTGTCAGAAAATCCGCAAGCTAAATTATTGGCCACCGCAGAGCCAATCTTTATCGACGATATTGCCACAGATGCTCGATTGTCAAACTCAGAGCGAGAAAGTTTTCGGCCAACAGGTGCATGCTCAGTGGCCCTCTTACCTATTAAAACTGCCGGGCAGGAGCTTGGGGTCGTTCTTGTTTACTTTACTCAGCCCTACAGCTTCGGTGAAGATGTACAACGACTGTGGTTAGCCCTGACAGACCAGGTAGGGATCAGTTTCTCAAATCGTCAATTGATTCAAGAGGTAGCTTACCGGGCAGTCCAGATCGATACCGCAGCCGAAGTTGCCCGGGCTGCCAGTTCTATTCTTGAATTGCAGGAATTACTCAATTCGACGGTGGCCTTAATCTGTGATCGTTTTGAGTTATATTATGTCGGCGCTTTTTTGATAGATGAAACAAAAGAGTGGGCGATCCTTCAAGCCGGAACCGGCGAAGCGGGGCGCGTTCAGTTGGAAAAAGGTCACCGTCTTAAAATCGGCGGAGATTCGATGATTGGTTGGGCCATCAAGAACCGGCAAGCCCGCATTGCTCTTGATGTGGGGAAGGAAGCAGTCCACTTTCAAAATCCGGATTTACCTGATACCAGCTCCGAAATGGCAATTCCTCTAATCAATCATAACCAAATCATCGGAGCCCTGACTATCCAAAGTACAGAACATGCGGCCTTTAGTCGAGAAGATATTGTTATGTTGCAAACAATGGCCGACCAATTAGCCATTGCGATAGAGAATGCTCGTCTCTTTACCAGAGCACACGAGAATGAAGCCACCACCAAAGCGATTCTCAATGCCATCCCGGATTTGATGCTGCGTTTGAGCCGGGACGGTACCTATCTGGATGTCAAAGAATCCGGATATGTCGCCTCAATTATGTCAATCGATACCTATGCAGGCAAAACTATTTCTGATATTTTGCCGGAAGAGATAGCTGAGCAGCACTTGAAGCTCATTGAAAAAGCTTTGGATACCGGCCAAGTTCAAATTTTTGAACACGATTTTTCAGCAGGCGGTGAAGTATATCAATTTGAGTCGCGTATTGTAAAAAGTGGTGATGATGAAGTGCTGGCAATCGTCCGTGACATTAGCGAGCGGAAACGGGCCGAGCAGGTTATTTTACGTCGAAATAAAGAATTAGCCGCTATTAACCGGGTGACTACTGAAACTGCCACCTCAGCCCTTGATATGCAGACAATTCTTCAGGGTATCGCCCGGGAAATGGTGCAGATTTTCGAGGCCCGGAGAAGTGGCATTGCCTTACTCAATCCCAGGCAAACCGAATTGACAGTGGTGGCTTCTTATTCTGCCAGAGCCGACGATAGTAGCACTACCGGTATCATTATTCCGGTAACGGACAACCCATCAACTCAGAAGGTCATCGAAACAGGCAAACCTGCTGTGGTGCCTCGAGCCCACACCAATCCTCAAGCCGCTTCGGTCAACGAGATTTTACGAGAGTTGGAAACAGAAAGCCTCATGATTGTACCATTGCTGGCCAGGGGTGAAGTGATTGGTACGATTGGAATAGACCTGGATCAATCCGATCGCGAATTCACTCCGGCCGAGGTAGCCCTGGCAGAGACAATTGCCGGGCAGATTGGCAGCACTATTGACAATGCTCGCCTGTTTGAGCAAATGGAGAGCACCCTCAGACAGCGTGAGCAGGTGACAAAAGCGCTACGAGCCAGCGAACAACAATATCGGGAATTAGTTGAGAGCGCCAACAGTATTATTCTCAGACTGAATACCAGGGGTCAAGTCACTTTCCTGAACAAATTCGGTGAGGAGTTCTTCGGGTATTCTCAGGAAGAACTGCTGGGAAAACCCGCTCTAGGAACTATAATACCCGAAACAGAGTCCTCCGGCCGTGATCTGAGGGTGATATTTGAAGATATCATTCAGTCTCCTGAACAATACGCGAACAACGAGAATGAAAATCTCCGTAATGATGGCTCACGGGTGTGGGTTTTGTGGACGAACAGAGCAATTCTCGATGAAGAAGGCCACCTGGATGAAATCCTGTGCATCGGTAATGATGTCACCGAGCGGAAGCAGGCGGAGGAAAGGTTAGCCGCAGAACGCAATCTTTTACGTACCTTGATAGATAACATTCCAGATTACATTTACGTCAAAGATACACAGAGCCGATTTCTGCTCAATAATACTGCTCACTTACAGGTTCTGGGTGCAGAGTCACAAGATGAGATCATCGGCAAATCTGATTTCGACATCTTCCCAAAAGAAGTGGCCGAGAAATATTATGATGATGAACAAGAAATCATTCAATCAGGTAGCCTTATGCTCCGCCAGAGGGAAGCCACACTCACCTCGGAGGGCGAGTCTCAGTGGCTCTCAACAACAAAAGTTCCGCTACGAGATAGTCAGCAGAATATTATTGGTTTGGTGGGTATCAGTCGCAATATCACGGACCGGCAACAGGCAGAAGAGCGACTTCAAAAGGCCTTCACCAGAACCCAACTCCTTTATAACATTAGTGAAGCCCTTACCAGCCTAACCGACCAGCAAGCCGCGTTTGAAACTATTCTTGGGGAATTCTTGCTGCTGTTAAATGTACCCCAGGGCCGCGTCGTTTTATATGATCCTGCCTCGGGCCACAACAGGGTTGAAGCTCAATATATTGACAACAGGGTTGTCCACGCCCCGGTCGCTGTTCAAAATGTCGATGATGAGGTAGACCGTTATATTGTTAAGAATCCATTCCCGTTGATTATTGAAGATGTTCAATCCCATCCATTGACAAAGCATAATCAAAACAGGTGGGATGCCGCCACAGCTATCTTAGTAGCTCCATTGATGATAAGAGGCGAAGTAGCAGGTATCATTAGTGGCGAGGCCACCCAAAAAGAGCATACCATTACCCAGAGTGACATCGAAGCCAGTAAGATGGTGGCTGACCAATTGAGTATCTGGTTAGAAAACCACCAACTCCTGGAAGAAACTCAGTATCGTTCCAACTTGCTGCAGACTGCGGCTGAGGTATCGAGAACTGCCAGTTCAATCCTGGACGTTGACAAATTAATCGGGGCTTCAGTCAATCTTATCCGTGATCAGTTTAACTTCTATTACGTTGGACTTTTTATAGTTGACCAAGCCAGAGAGTGGGCTGTGCTCAAGGCCGGAACCGGTGAAGCCGGGCGCATACAGTTAGAAAAAGGTCACCGTCTTAAGATTGGTGGCGAATCAATGATTGGCTGGTCTATTCACAATCGACAGGCTCGCATCGCCCTGGACGTGGGAACAGATCGGGTGCACTTTCAGAATCCAGACTTGCTTGAAACCCGGTCAGAGATGGCTTTACCGCTGGTCAGCCGGGAGGAAGTAATTGGTGCTTTAACCGTGCAGAGTCAGAAGCCCCGGGCTTTCTCAGAAGAAGATATTACTGTTCTGCAAACGATGACCGATCAGTTGGCTAATGCCATTAGCAACGCCCGACTATTTGAGAGTGTTGCTCGCTCTCAAAAGGCGGCCGAAATACTGCTTCAAGAAACTCAAGCCCTCCAACAGTTCAGCCAGACTCTGGCCGGAACACTGAATCTAAAAGAGATCCTTAATCTTTTCTTCCTGACATGCACCAAAGAACTTGGTTTTGACTATGTGATGCTATCTCTGGTTGATAAGCATAAGCACCAAATAAAAGCAATTGACGGCGTTGGTGTTAGTGAGAATAACATCAAACGGGGCAACAAATCTCTTGACAGTGATGATATTATGGCCGACATCATAAGAACTGGCCAGACAGAGATCATCACAGGATGGGATGATCGTTTCGATAAAGAGATCTACGAAGTTGAAGGTCATGCGGACTGGGTGAGATTATTTACACCAATTATTCTTCGAAACGAGAACATCGGTTTGGTGGAAGCAGGTTTTAACAAGATTATCCCTTCTGAGGTAAAGGACTCTCAAATCAGACTTATGAGAGCTTTTGTCGATCAGGTTGCGTTAGCCATAGAAAACGCCCAACATTACGAAGCGAGTCAGCGTGCGGCTCGGCGCGAAGCTCTCATTAAAGACATAACCACTAAAGTTAGAGCATCGACTGATCTGGACCAGATTCTGCAAACCACTGTCAAAGAAATTGGCGACGCCATTGGCGGCAAACGTACTTATGTGCAATTGATTTCTCCGGCAAACGGTGAGGCTGAACAAAACGAATGAGCAGCCACAAGAAGAGGAAGAAGAATATGAGCACAGTTAAAAAACCCAAAGCCAAGGCTCAAACAAGTCAGAAAAATCATCTTGAAAAATCCACCCTCCAGCTAAAGATGTTTCAAGAGGTCAGTCAACTAATTGGCCTGGAAGAAAAACCGGAAATTATTGTTCAGGTGGTATCCCGACATCTGATCGAGACATTGGACTATCACACCGTTGAGATTTACCGATTGTCCCCTACGGGTAAAGACTTGTGGCTCTATCTAGAACTTGGTTCCGGCAACAAACCGGTAACTCAAAATATCAATATTTTTTCCGTCGAAGAAGAAAATATTGTTAGCGACGCTATCCGAAAGGATAAGCCAATATCTGTTGATGATATTCGCCGGGGGCCATACTCCTACCACGACCAAGGTGAAGCCGAGACAAAAATTAACTCGGAGCTAACTTTGCCGCTAAAATGCGGACACACTACCCTGGGAGCCGTCAGAATTCAAAGCACCAGAGCCGGTGACTTTAAAGAGGCAGATATTAATTTCCTGATCAGTGTAGCGAACTTGCTAGCCTGTTCAATCAAGACTGAACAAACGGTACAAAATCTGCAAGACAATTTGCAAGAAGTGAGTATCCTTTACAACTTGCAGCGTAAAGAAGAACTGAGTAAGCATTTAAGAGCAGACCAAAAACCCGCCCAGTTAGGTTATCAGTACGACAAAAAATCGATCAGTGTTACGGATACAGATAGCTTGCCACCCTCCGTAAATTTGAAGGTTACGCAAGAACAAAATGGGATTAGCACAATTCAGAACGAACAGAGCAGAGAATTAATTGCTCCCCTAAAGCTCTATGGCGAGACAATTGGGGTAATAGGTATTGAAGATAGCGCCGAAGGCGAAGATTGGTCCATTGATGATATTAACTTATTAGAGGAAGTTAGTTCCCAGGTTACTTTGGCCATTGAAAACTCTCGATTATTGCAGCAAACTCAGAAACGGACTAATGAGTTGTCGCTGTTGTTTGAAACCAGCCGGCAACTATCTGAAACAATCGACCTTCATCAAATCTACGACATTATTGCAAACCAGATTATCAATTATTTAAATGCGGATTATTGCGCCGTATCTTTGCTAAATAAAGCCAGAACTCACTTTGTGACAATCATCGAAAAACAGAATGATGAAAGTCAGGGTGGAACGGTAATTGTCACTGCCGCCGATAATCCACCTCCTGAAGGCATAGAAGACTCTCCAATATTGCAAAAAATACTCAAAAGTTCTGAATTGGTGACCGAGCATCCTGAGAATATTGATACCCCGTTTCAGACAGTGGCTGTTTTCCCCTTGCTCGTGAGAAATAGCTTGATCGGCGTCTTAAAAGTTGGACATAAAAAGGAGCCAGGCGATTATACCAGAAACGAGCGACAGCTTGCTCAGGCAATTATTTCTCAAGGTACGGTGGCCATAGAGAATGCCCAGCTATTTGAACAAACCCAGAACGCCCTGACCGAAACCCAGAAATTGTACGAACTTAGCCGTTCGCTGGTTGAAAGCGCAACCCTGGAAGAGACTTTTGAAGTGGTCTTAGGAAACGTAAGGGCATTTAACGTTGATCGAGTGAGCATCTCTCTCCTGGAGCGGGACCAGGGCGGCATAATTGAGAACGTAAAAATAGTGGCCAGTTGGGACAAAGAATCGAATCAAATTCTGCCGGTTGGAACCACAATTTCTAGCGAGATGTTTTCTCTGGTGGAAGCCTTTGCTAAACCACCATTTACGCCTATGATTTCTGAGGATCTCAGCCAGCCGGAAGAACAGGATAAACGCATGGATGAGGCCTTTCGTCTATTCATGCATAGAGGGCTGGGAGCTATCACAATGTTCTCGACCCCTATGTTCCTGGGGCCGGAATATAAAGGGGTGCTGTCTATATCCACCCGAACGCCTCATTCTTATACTCCTCAAGAAATCCGCATCTATCAAACTTTAGCCGATCAGTCTATCATCGCCATTGAACGTCATCACCTGCTTGAAACTACTCGACGGGAGCGTGACCGAGCTGCGTTGCTGTTCGAGTTTGGTCAGAAACTTAGCCAAACAGTCACTATCAACGACATCACAGAAACCGTTTTGAATTTTTCCAGCCGATTGGGGGCCATACACGGCGAGATATTCATAATTGATGATAAAGATTTCTACACAATGGCTTCAACCATACCGGAGCATCAGTCAATGTCGCCTCAAGAGGCTGAATCTTTTATCAAGGCCCTACTGTCCAAAGGAATTGAAGCCGAAGCCTTTAAGCAACGAAAACCCATCTTAAAAACCAGAAATAAATTAGAGGACTCGCCAGTCGACCATTACCCTGAAGAATGGATGCAGTCCGTCATTGCCGCACCCTTCCACTCTCGGCGTAGCGACTTGCGCGGCGTATTAACCTTTTTTGCGGACACGGAAGATACATTTACTGAAGAGCATTTTTCGATGCTTGAGACGATGGCCATCCAGATCTCAGCGACACTGGAAAATATCTGGCTGCTGCAACAAACGGCTGTTGTTTTGAGCGAAACCGAACTGCTCTATAAAGCCACCCGAGACTTCAATAGCGCCCAGCAATTTGAAGACTTACTGGCTACTTTAACCGAAAGCTTTGTTTCACCAGGAGTGCAGACAAAGATAGACCTCAATCATATATCTATTGCGTTAATCTCTGCCTTAGAAATTGACGGTACTCCTAAAAGTCTGAACATCGTGGCCAGTTGGGACGATGAAGTGGGTTCCGCGGGAACCGAACTTTCACCAAGCAGATATCCCATCATTACCACTCCCAATCACAAAATCAGTTCAGACGACTATCCATTTATCAGCCAGTTAAGCCCCGATTCTCCCTATCGGATTGAGTCCGCAAAATCACAGATCGAGTCAGAATATCTGGAAAAATATATGGGTAAAGCCCGCGTTGCCTTATCTATTCCGCTAAGTGTTGGCAAAAACTGGCTTGGAATTCTATTCGTAGCCAGTGAAACGAATGACTTTAATCTGAAATTAAATACCATTAATCAGATCTCTACTCTGGCTGGACAGGTGGCAGTTGTCATTCAAAATCTGCAGCTGGTGGAAGAAACGCAACAAAACCTGTTCAATTCTGAGATTCTCTCTCATCTAAGCCAAGAACTTTTGGTAACTGATACCCAGGAAGCTATTTGCGATCTCAGCCTGAATGCAATTGCTGCCACCGAACCGAGTCGCGGTGCAGCCATTTTTATATATGATCAAATCGAGGGGTCGGTTGAATTAGAAATGGTTGCCATATGGAATAATCCTAGCCAGGAATGGCCTCCTGTTACCCCCGGCATCCGCTTCTCATCCGAAGAGTTAGGATTAGTTCCCCTTTTGAAAACAGGACAAACAGTCAGTTCAGGCAATGTTGAAGCGGATCAGCGTTTCTCTGAACCGCTTCAACAACTGCTTTCGATTATGCAAATTCGGAGTTTAGCGGCTGTTCCAATTTGGCTTCAAAAGGAAGTCAACGGCTTTATTTTGATTGGAAATATAGAGCCAGGTATGTTTACGCCTGATACACTTCGCCTTTATGAGAACATTGGCCGCTTGACTTCAGGGGCTATGGAAAATCTTCGGCTGTTTGAAGAAGCCGAATATCGGGCGACCCAACTGCAAATAGCAGCAGAAGTTTCTCAGGTTGCTACCGGCTATCTGGACCTGGATACCCTTTTATCTCAATCGGTTAATCTTATTCGTGAGCGTTTTGAATTTTATCACGTTTCCATATTTTTGGTAGACGAATACCAAAAATATGCCATTATCGAGGCGTCAACCGGTGAAATTGGCCAAAAAATGTTAGCCTCAAAACACAAATTGGCTGTCGGCGGCAAAAGTATCGTAGGGACAGCAACGGGCACAGGTAAACCGAGAATTGCTCTGGATGTCGGGCAGGATGCTGTCCATTTTAATAATCCTCTCTTGCCCGACACCCGTTCAGAGATGGCTATGCCCCTAATCGCCCGGGGCCGGGTCATTGGTGCTCTGGATGTGCAGAGCACCAAACGGAATGCTTTCACAAAGAGTGACATTACTATCTTGCAATCGATGGCTAACCAATTGGCCAATGCCATCGAGGCCGCTCGTTCTTACCGACAAGCCAGACTGGCGTTGGCAGAAGTTAGCAAAGTTCAGGAGCATTATCTTCGCGACGAATGGGGAACTTTCCTCAGAAAGCAAAAAGCCATTACCGGTTATCGCTTGACCGAACAGGGTTTTGTCGCTCAGGATGACACGATCGCACAGTCGAAAGAGCAAGAAGCTATTTTCAAGCGGGTTATTGAGGCCAAACATCCCATCCCAGTATCTGCCTCCCCCAGTCAAGAGAAAATGGCAGAGAATGAGGAAGACAATCTGGAGAACGAGGGTTCAAATGTCGACACGGTCGATGCAAATGAGGCATCAGTTCGTACTACTTTGGCTGCGCCATTATCTCTTCACGGTCATGTTGTCATTGGGGCGATTGATTTTGAAATAGGTGATAAAACTGTAACGGAAGATGAGAATATCTTAAATATCATTGAAACCGTTGCCTCTCAAGCTGCGCAGGCAATTGAGGCAGCTCGCCTCTTTGAAGAAACTCAGGCATCCAGGGAAGAGGCAGAGGCGTTGTATGAAGTAGGTCGGGCACTGGTCACAGCAGAAAGCCAACAAGAAATGTTTCACACCGTTCTGGGAGAGATGCTCTCGACCCTGGGCTTGAAGCAAGGTGGAATTCTTTTCTTTGAGAAAGACAGGAAATTTGGGAAGCTTCATGCTCTTTTCATTGATGGCAAACCAGTCCCGCCAGATTTGCGTATTCCTATTGAGAGAAATCCTTCCTATAAAAAATTAATCAGGACTAAATTACCGGTATCCATTGTAGATTTTGCTACCGATCCCCTGGTAGCTCCGGTACGTGAAATCAACCCGAGTCACGAGATCGCCTCATTACTGTTGGTTCCCATTATCATCGACGACGAAGTTATTGGTGCTTTGGGAGCAGACTCGGTCGATACAAAGCACGTCTTTACCGAGCGAGAGATCAACCTGGCCATTGCTATGGCTGATCAGCTTTCGATTATGTTGCAAAATCGTAGCCTGCTCGAGGAAACCAGGCGCCGCGCCATCCAGCTTCAGACAAGCTCGGATGTAGGTCGGGTAGCAACCTCCATTTTGGATCAGGACCCCATGCTGGAGAAAGCCGTTGAACTGATTAGGGATCGATTTGGATTCTATCACGTACAAGTTTTCTTAACAGACGAAACCAGGCAATATGCTATTCTCAATAGAAGCAATGGAGCAGGAGACAAAAAATTAACGGGGCCAGACTATCGAGTTAAGATAGGTGAGCCAAGCGTTATCGGTCAAGCCGCTTATCAACGACGTCCCATCGTTGTACGGGATACTGAGTCAGATACATCAGATTTTACTTTGCAATATCACGAGTTACTGCCGGAAGCCAGAGCTGAATTAGCTATCCCGCTGCAAGTCGGAAATATTTTAATTGGTGTTTTGGATGTCCATAGCATCTCGGTGAACGATTTCACGGAAGAGGATATTGACACGTTGGAGACGCTGGCCGCGCAGATAGCCATCGCCATTCAAAACGCCCGAGCTTTCCGCGAACAGCAGGAAACAGCGGAGCGACTCAAAGAAGTGGACAAGCTAAAAACTCAATTCCTGGCCAATATGAGCCACGAGTTGCGTACACCGCTCAACTCTATTATCGGTTTTTCGCGGGTCATTCTCAAGGGAATTGACGGTCCATTGACCG
>Ga0210062_1000423_pt1 | contig 12932 bp, 12 predicted proteins | sample Muzzi_CordA_D2_FD_185528 | JGI IMG/M metagenome (GOLD analysis project Ga0210062, IMG submission 185528) | Wetland microbial communities from San Francisco Bay, California, USA, that impact long-term carbon sequestration - Muzzi_CordA_D2 (SPAdes) | ecosystem: Environmental > Aquatic > Marine >...
CCGAACAGCAGGGATTGCACGGTCTGGCGGTACGCTGCTGGCCCGAATTTTTCACCGAGTTAGGCTGTGCGGCCTGCGGCGCGATGTCGATGATGAGTAATGAATACACCCCATGTAGCTGTGAGGCCGACGTTAACGGTACCCTTACCCAACTTATGCTGCAATGGCTCAGCGATGAACCGGCTTTTGGCAGCGACCTGGTGTCGGTAGATAAAGAGAAGGATCTGTTTGTCCTGTGGCACTGCGGCCTGGCCCCTCTGGCTATGGCTGACCCGGCGGTAGCCCCTCAAGGGACAATCCACTCAAACCGCAAGTTGCCGTTGCTAATGGAATTTCCGCTCAAACCCGGGCGCGTGACCGTGGCCCGATTGAGCGAAGCAACCGGCGGATATCGCCTGGTGGTTGGAGGAGGCGAGATGCTGCAAGCTCCACCAAGCTTCTCGGGTACATCGGGAGTGTTACGCTTTGATAACGGCGCAAGCAATGTGCTAGATACCATTCTGAGTGAGGGTCTGGAACACCACCTGTCTTTTACCTACGGCGATTACACCTCAGCTTTGATCACCCTTGCCAAAATGTTAGATATCCCGGTGTTACAGTTATAATGGGCCAGAAAGGAGGGAATACTATCGAAATGTAGTCAGTCTGCGGGATTGAAACCTGCCTATCTTAACTGTTAGACAAGATTAAATCCAACTATATTAAAAAACTTTTTTCTCGATGAGGAGGTAGATGAAGTGACAGACAAAAAATCTACATTATCACGACGGCAGTTTCTTATTTTGAGTGGGCAGGGCGCGCTGGCTCTGGCTGTCCTGGCCGGTTGCGGGCAGGCTGCCCAACCTGCTGAAGAAGCCCCTGCCGAAGAGCCGGCCGCTGAAAGCGGCGGTGAACAGGCCGAACCGGCCGCGGCTCCGGTTGAGCTAGAATTCCTGGCCTGGGGTGACCCGGCCGACATCGAAGCCTGGGACAAGCTCTCCAGTCTCTATATGGAGCGGAATCCCAATGTCACCGTTAAAGTGACCAGCGTGGCCGACCCGAACAATAACTTCTATCCCAAGTTACAGACGGCCGTCGCCGGCGGCACCCCGCCAGCGGTGTCCTCCTTCCAGGGTTGGGAATGGCAGATTTATGCTGACAATGGCGTTTTGGCTCCGATTGATGATTACATTGATCGGGACAGTTTTACGGCTCCCTATCCTGAAGGCATCAAGAGCATTGAGGACAGTACCGCCCGCAACGGCAAGCGGTATCTAATCCCCTTGCAGTTGGGCACGATGGTTATGTTCTACGCCAAGAATCACTTCGACGAGGCTGGGGTCCCCTACCCCACTGAAGACTGGACCATGGAGGAGTTCCTGGACATCGCCCAGAAGCTAACCGACACCAGCGGCGATTTCAAGAAGTTTGGGATGCAGGCCAATGGCTCCTGGTTCCGCGATATCCATTGGATTCGCAGCACCGGCAAGCAAGAGTTTGATGAGATCGTTGATCCCAAAAAGGCTCTGTTCAACCAGCCGGAAATTGTAGATATGCTCCAGTTGATGGCCTATGATGTGTACCACACGCTGAAGATTGCTCCCACTCCGGCCGATATGGAGGCCGGCGCTAACGCCATCGAAACCGGAAACGTAGCCATGAAGTACGAAGGGGCCTGGTTCTTTGGTCGATTGAATAGCCCCGAGTTGCGTGAAGAAGGCAAACAGATTGAATTCGACGTGTTGCTAATGCCTCAGGGCGCCGATCCGGAACGCCCGCATCGCGGTTGGGCTGAAGGCGTGGCTCTGCCCCAAAGCGAGAAAGTGGAGGCGGCCTGGGAATTTGCCCATTTCATGGGCAGTGAAGAGGGTGACAAGATTTACGCCGAAACCACCGGCCGGATCCCCAACAGCCTGGATTTGGTGGAAAGCTTCTGGATCCCCACTATCCAGGAACGCTTTGGTGTCCAGAACGGGCAGGCCTTCATTGAAGCCTTCAAACGCTCCGAAGTTGACGTAGTAGGCGGTGTGCCCCGCAGCAAGATGTGGAGCGAGATTGTCAAGCCAGTCGGGTATGATCCTATGCTCGGCGGCAGCGCCACTGCAGCAGAGGTTCTGCCCAAAGTAGACGAGGAACTACAAAAGGTACTCGACGAATACTGGGCTTCACAATAGGTCAGGTTAATGAATGACGGATAGCAGGTAGCAAGGGAGCGCGTTGCTCCCTTGCTAACCTCTATCAGGAGGTTTAGCGTGGTCACTGAAACGCCCAAACGCAGATTTAGAGTTCCAAGTCGCCTGGTATTGCAAGAGTGGCTGGAAGGTTATCTCTTTGCCTCGCCCTTCATTATCGGTTTTCTGGCTTTCGTCGCCTATCCTATGATTTATTCGATTTGGCTCAGTTTTCAGCGCTGGAACCTGTTAGGAGATCCCCAGTTTATCGGCTTTGCCAATATCATCAAGATGTTTACGGCAGAGCGAGCTAATCTCAGCCTGTACAACAGTGCATATTACACTGTCTTTGCCGTGCCGCTGCAGCTGATTCTCGCCTTCGTTTTGGCCCTGGCCCTGACCCAAAAGATCAAGTTCCGGGACGTGTACCGCTCAGGCTTTTATTTGCCGATCATTGTCCCGTTGGTCGCCTGGTCGGTAGTGTGGCAGCGGGTTTTGCATCCCGAATTCGGCATTCTGAACAATGCTCTAAGTTGGGTTGGCATTCCGCCGCAACCCTGGCTCTTTGATCCCCAACTGGCCAAACCGGCCTTCGTTTTTATGTCGCTGTGGATGATCGGCCGCATGATGGTGATTTTTATCGCCGGGCTGGGTAATATTCCGCCCACCTTGATGGAGGCGGCCAGTCTGGACGGCGCCAGTGCCTGGAAACGGCTCTGGCACGTCACCATTCCGCTAATGTCGCCCCTGATTTTCTTTAACGCGGTGATGGGCATCATCAACTCCTTCCAGTCCTTCATTCCGGCTAAGATCATGACTGACGGTGGTCCTGAAAATTCCACGCTGTTTGCCGTGCTCAACATCTACAACGAGGGCTTCAAGTTCTTCAATATGGGGTATGCCGCGGCCTTAGCCTGGGAGTTCTTCATCATCGTTATGCTCTTTACCGTTGTGCAGTTCTACATGTCCAAGAGATGGGTCTACTACGAGGATTAGGAGGAAACGATGACCACAGCCAATACAACGATGCAACAAACCGTCACTATGGCCGAGCGAAAATCCCGGCGGAAAATGTTGGAAAGAATCTGGCTAGTTGTTCTGCAGGTTTTGATGACCATCTTCCTGATCTCTTTCCTGGTACCGGCTTTGTGGATGATTTCTTCCTCCCTCAAAGCTTCAACGGAGGTCTTTGCTCATCCCATCGTCTGGATTCCGGCAACGCCGCAGTGGCAAAATTATGCCAGGGTCTTTGAGGTATTGCCCTTTGCTACCTTTGCCTGGAACAGTTTTCTGGTGGTGCTCTTTGCAGTCGCCGGCACCATTTTTTCATGCATTCTGGTCGGGTACAGCTTTGCCCGCCTCCGCTGGCCGGGCCGTGATCTGTTTTTTGGCGTGCTGATCGCCACCCTGATGTTGCCGGAAGTTATCGTCCTCGTCCCCCGGTTCATTATCTTCCGCAACCTGGGCTGGATTGACACCCTATTACCCTTAACGGTACCCTTCTGGTTTGCTACCACTCCATGGACTCCGCTTTACGTATTCCTGATGCGGCAGTTCTTCAAAGGGATTCCGATGGAATTGGAGGAAGCCGCGCTCATCGATGGGGCCAGCCGGATCCGCACTCTCATCCAGATTATTCTGCCCCTGTCCAAACCGGTGATTGCCACGGTCACGGTGTTTGCTATGCTGCAACACTACACCGATTTTATGAATCCGTTGATTTACGTCAGCAGTCTGGAACACTGGACCCTGGCTTTGGGTATCGCCGGATTGAACGCGGACGAATCGTTCAAGGCCAGTTGGGAGCTGGTTTTTGCCGCCGGCACCTTTATGACTATCCCGGTGATTATTCTGTTCATCTTCGCCCAGCGATATTTTGTGCAGGGCATTACGATGACCGGATTTGGCGGTCGCTAACGGGAATGAGCCTGTCGCCAGCTTATTTGACCCTGCCTGCAACCGAGCTGGGCCAGGCCAGCAAAGTTCCCCTGGAGGTGCTGCCAAATCTTGATGCGCTTTATCTGCACTTTGCGCGCAGTATCGCCGACGAAATCAGGGCCAACAACGAGGCCGGGCAACCAACCCGGTTGATTTTGCCGGTGGGTCCGGTGGGGCAATACCCTTTACTGGCCCAAATTTGCAACCGGGAACGGATAAACTGGCAGCACGTTTACACCTTCAATATGGACGAATACTGCGACTGGCAGGGTCGGGCCGTGCCGGTGGATCACCCGCTCAGTTTTGAAAGCTATATGCAGCGCACGTTGGTCGACGCGCTCGATCCCGAGCTGCGCCCGCCCCAGGAGCAGATCCACTTTCCCGATCCGCTGCGCCTGGACTGGATCAGCCAGCGCATCGAGGCCGGGGGCGGTATCGACACCTGCTATGGCGGCCTGGGCTATCACGGCCATATCGCCTTCAACGAGCCACCTATTTCCCGCTGGTACAGGCTGACCCCGGACCAGTTCCGCCAGTCGCTGACCCGGCTGGTGGCGCTGGCGCCGGAAACGGTAGTGATGAATAGCATCCGGTCTACCGGCGGCAACCCGGCTGCGCTGCCGCCAATGGCTGTCACCCTGGGCATGCGCGACATTTTGGCTTCACGACGTATTCGGCTGTACTGCCAGGGCGGTCCCTGGCAACGGGCGGTGCTGCGGAGGGCGTTAATGGGAGATGAAGACGTTGACTATCCGGTGACCCTGCTGCAAGATCATCCCGGCTATGCTATCATCACCACCGCAGATACTGCCCAACCGCCTAGCCCGGGCATGGCAGCTTGAGTCAGATTCATGTCACAGGGTGCGTCCCACACCTGGTGCAAAGTGGCGGTTGACAAGCGCCCGTTGTGTAGTATAATCAATCTGAAATTTCAGATTTTAGATTTCAGATTTTGGGCGGGCCAAATGAGTGAAGCGCAACAAATAGCTTCTACCTTAACAACAGACCTCTCGCTGCCCCGGATTCAGGCTGCATCACTTAGCCGGGCAGCGTATAACATCCTGCGAGAGAAGATCATCAGCAAAGAACTAAGTCCGGGCCAGCGCCTTGATCTCGATCGGATCAAGAAGCAACTGGGCATCAGCAAAACGCCGCTTAAAGAGGCACTAAAACATCTGGAGATGGAGGGACTGATCACCATCCTGCCCCGCTCGGGTACCTTTGTCACTGATCCCACGCCAGAAGATATTGCCGACTCATTCGACCTGCGCCGGGTGCTGGAAATCTATGCCGTTGAATTGCTGGCGGAGCGGGCCGGAGACGAAGCAATTCAGGCTTTGCGGGCCATCGTGGAAGAGTTAAGGGGACTGGTGGACACGCCTGACTCTGCTACCATCTATCCCCAGTACCTTAACCTGGACCACACGTTCCACCAAAAGCTGGTTTGTTTGGCGGGGAGTCCCCGGCTGAGCCAGGCCCACGATCGGGAAAATATGCACGCCCAGATGGCCCGGATTCGCTACCGGTACGCGGCCCGTGATTTGATTACCGCCCAGGGTGAGCACGAGCAATTATTGGCAGCCCTCGAGATAAAGGATGCGGCCCAGGCCAGGCAGATCATCGACGCCCATCTTAAGCGGGCCAAGTGCTCTTTGCTGGCTGATATGGGCGTTACAATTGAAAATCATACCCTAAATTGAATATCAAATACGCTTCCACCCGTCAAAGGATGGGAAGCAGATTAAAAAAGGTTTTTTAGCATTAAGTCGAAAGGAGCCAAAAAATGAAATTCTTTTTAGATAGTGCCATAGTTAATGAGATCAGCCACGCCCTGAATATGTGGGACATCGATGGCGTAACTACCAATCCTCGCCACGTAAACGTCTCGGGCAAGCCCTTCCTGACCATCATCAAGGAAATCGCCAAAATCTTTGAGGGAACCGACAAGCCGGTCTCCGTGGAAGTCAACCCACACCACGATAACTGGGAAGATATGGTGGCCGAAGCGCAAAAACTGGCCGAGATAAGCCCCAATTTTGTCATCAAGTTGCCGGCTACCGAAGCCGGGTTCAAAGCCATTCCGGTCCTGGCCGACAAAGGCATCCGGGTCAACTTGACCCTGGTCTTCTCCGCAATGCAAGCGCTGCAGGCTATGCGCATGGGGGCCTACTTTGTGTCGCCTTTCATTGGCTGGAAAGAGTCCAACGCCGAGGAAATTCGCGGCCTGGTCAGCGACATAGTGGCGATCCGAGACAATTTTGCCTTCGATAGCGAAATCATCGTCTCTGCAGTGCGCAACGGCCGGCAAATGGCCGACGCGGCCGTAGGCGGAGCCGATATCGTCACGGCCGGCTTTGCCGTTTACCAGGATGCCTTTGACCATCCTTACACCCACGTCGGACTGGCCAAATTCCAGAGTTTCTGGGACAAAACCCAATACGAATAAAGCTAACAAGTTCCATATGTAATTTCAAGGAGTATTTTTTATGGATTTAGCAGTCTGGAGAGCGAACGTAAATAACCAAACTGTAACTACCGAACCGGTGCCCGAAAGCTGGCAGCGCCTGGCCGGTCGGGCGCTCATTCCCCGGATTCTACTCGACGAAATTCCGCCTATGTGCGATCCTCTGGGACCGTTCAACAAGCTACTTTTTGCCCCCGGCCTGCTGGTGGGCCACATGCTTTCAAGCTGTGACCGGATATCGGTGGGAGCCAAAAGTCCGCTGACCGGCGGCGTCAAAGAGGCCAACGCCGGTGGCACGACCGGCCTCAAGCTGGTCCATCTGGGCATCAAGGCCCTGATCATCGAGGGAGCGCCGGCCGGTAACGGCTGGTTATTACTCCACCTCAGCCAGGAGGGCGGCCGCTTTGAGTTGGCCGACGATGTGACCGGCCTTGGCATCGAGGAAAGTGCAGCCCGCCTGCGCGAGCGATACGGAGATAAAGTCGGCATCGCTCTTATTGGTCCGGCCGGAGAGATGATGATGGCTTCGGCCGGCATTCAAAACCTGGATAAGGATGGATCCCCGGCCCGGATTGCCGCCAGAGGGGGATTGGGCGCAGTTATGGGCTCCAAACGGCTCAAGGCCATCATCATTGATATGCCGGACTACAAAGCCCCGCCGCTGGCCGATGAAGCGCTGTACAAAGATGCCAAGAAACGATATATGAAGTCTCTGACGTCCCACCCCCAAACCAAGGTCTACTCCGATTACGGCACCTCGGCCGTCGCCACCATGTGCAATGGCTTTGGGGCTATCCCGGTCAACAATTTCTCGGTGGGTCAATTTGATAGCATCGACAAAATTAGCGGCGACAATCTACGAGACACTATTCTGGAGCGGGGCGGTGACGGAGATACCTCCCATGCCTGTATGCCGGGCTGCGTTATCCGCAGTTCCAATTGCTTTGCCGATCCGGAAGGCAAAAAGATAACCACCCCCCTGGAATACGAAACCATCGGGTTGGTCGGCTCCAATCTGGGCATAGACAGCTTTGACACGATTGCCAAACTGAACCAGGAGATGAATGACCTGGGGGTCGACACCATCGAAATGGGGGCGGCCCTGGGCGTCGCCGCCGACGCCGGGCTGATGGAGTTTGGCGATGGCGAGCGGGCCATGGAACTACTCCAGGAAGTCCGCCAGGGCACCCCCCTCGGCCGTATTCTGGGGCAAGGGGCGACCACGGTTGGCAAGGTCTATAGTATCCGGCGCGTCCCGGCGGTCAAAGGCCAGGCCATTTCTGCTTACGATCCGCGAGCGATCAAAGGGACCGGGGTGACCTACGCGACCTCCCCCCAGGGCGCGGATCACACTGCCGGTCTAACCATCCGGGCCAAAGTAGACCATCTGGACCCGATGGCCCAGGTGGAAGTCTCCCGCACCGCCCAGTTCAATATGGCCGGTTACGATACGCTGGGGGCCTGCGTCTTCAGTGGATTCGGGTACGCCACAGCTCCGGGAGCTATTCGGGACCTGATCAGGGGTCAATACGGCTGGGATATAGGTGAAGACGCGCTGCAAGCGTTAGGCCGGGAAACCCTGGCCCTGGAGCGAGCGTTCAATAAGGCGGCCGGTTTCACCGCAGCAGATGACCGCTTGCCCGAGTGGATGACGACCGAACCTCTGCCGCCAACGAATGCTGTATTCGACGTGCCCGCTGAAGAATTAGACAGGGTTTTTGATTGAAAGTAACGGCCCGGCTACACGCGACGTTACGCCGGCCTGGCCCTGAAGGAGTTCAGAGCCGGTTGACAGTGGAATTGGAGGAGGGGGCCACCGTGGCCTCACTTCTCAATTCCCTGGCTCTGGAAGTCGCCCCGGAACACCTCATGGTGGTGGTCAACCGGCGCCGGCTTGAACCGGAGCACGGTCTGGAAGATGGCGACGAGGTTGACCTGTTTCCACCGATCTCCGGGGGATGATCAGGCCGGGTTCTGACCCGGTCAAAGAAAAAATATTTTATCCTGTGAAATTTCAGATTTCACAGGGCCTATCCTAACCAAGGAGCAAACAGCAATAATATGGTTGAACCGCCCAAACTTGTCATAATAGGAGCCGGTAGCGCTGTCTTCGGACTAAAAGCGCTGGCTACGGTCATTCGCTCCGAACGGCTGCGCGGACTGGACTTTTGGCTGGTCGACGTCGATGAGTCCGCCCTGGATTTAATGACCGGGCTTGCCGAAAAAATGAACGCGGCCTGGGGCGGCCAGATGCGGATCAACAGCACCACCAATCGCCGGGAGGCTCTGCCCAACGCCGACTTTGTGGTCGTTTCGGTCCAGGTTGGTCCCCGCGAAGAAGTCTGGGAAAAGGATTGGCGCATCCCGCTCAAGCACGGCATCCGCCAACCCTATTCCGAAAACAGCGGTCCCGGAGCACTGGCCCACACCGCTCGCAATTTGCCGCTGATGATCGAAATCGCCCGGGATATGGAAGAACTTTGTCCCCAGGCCTGGTACCTCAATTTTACCAACCCCCTCATCCGCCTGACCTGGGCCGTGCAGCGTTATACCGATATAAAGGTAGTGGGCCTGTGCCACCAACTCAAATGGGCCTACGCCATCGCTATGGCGATTGTGGCCGAGCGCTACGGGGTGGACATTCCCGAAAAATTTAACGTCCATACCAACTATTCTAACAAACCCAACCGGGATCGGGTGATGGCCGCCGGCGAGCAGCATCTTGATATCAAAGCAGCCGGGCTCAACCATTTCTCCTGGGTCTTTGATATGCGGGACAAAGCCACCGGCGAAGACCTGTACCCGCTGGTTCGCCAGCGCTGGCTGCACGAGTACCGCAAAGATTTTGAGCCGCTTAGCCGGGAGTTGTTTGAAATCTTTGGGCTGATGCCCACGCCCGGCGATGCCCATTTGTGCGAGTTCCTGCCCTGGACTCACGATCCTATCACCAAACCGTGGGAAAAGTACAATCTGGAACTGCAAGACTGGCAAGGGAACCTCCGGCGCCGGGCCGACCGCCGGGCCTTAGCCAGAGAAGTAGTCGACGGGAAACGTCCGGTTGACGACCTCAAGAACCAAACCAGCGAGGGCGTCCCCGAGATAGTGGAAGCCATTACCTTCAACGACAACTTTTACCATCATCAACTGGACCTGCCTAACAATGGACTCATTCCCAACCTGCCGGATGATGCCATTGTTGAAGTCCCCGGCCTGATCTCCGGCCTGGGCATTCGGGGGCTTAATATGCCGCCGCTACCAGAACCCATCGCCGAACTGTGCCGCCGGGAACTGGCTTACAGTTCGCTGGTGGTGGATGCCTGCTACCATGGCGACCGGGAACTGGCCTTACAGGCCTTGCTGCTAGACCCGATGATCAACGACATCGACCGGGCCCGGGCCATCCTGGATGAATTCCTGGTTGAGTTTGCGGAATATCTGCCGCAGTTTAGAAAATTGGCAAGGTGATTTGCGTTTGGCAACGCTTGCCTCTGAGCGCACATTTGTCCTGGCTCCGAAAAGCAACGCCAGGAGTGCCAGGGAGAGCAGGTGTTTTGGATTTACGATTGTACAGTCTATATCGTAAATCAGAAATCCAAAATGGATCAAATTATATCTCAGGAGGTAAATACAATTATGGAACATGGTGCGTTAATGCACGAAAAAGAAGACGATGTGGCCGTGGTCATTTCCGACGTTGCGGCCGGCGCCGAGGTCAGGACGGTCACCCTTCAAGGCGAAGAAATGGGCGCCGTCACGTCCATCGAGGAGATTCCGCTGGGCCACAAAATCGCCCTGCGTGATATGGCCGAAGGCAAGGAAATCATCAAGTACGGGCGCGCTATCGGAAAAGCCACCAAAAAGATTAGCAAAGGCGCGCACGTTCACACCCAAAATGTAATAAGCATCAGATGGGAGACGAGCATCGATGAATAATCTAAAACTAACCGGCTATCGACGAGACAACGGGCGGGTTGGCGTCCGCAACTATGTCCTGATTATCCCGGTCGACGATATCTCCAACGCCGCCGTCGAAGGGGTCGCTTCCCTGATTCGAGGAACCTATCCCCTGGTCCACCCCTATGGCCGCCTGCAGTTTGGCGAAGACCTGGAGCTTACCTTTGATACGCTGATTGGTACCGGCCGGAACCCCAACATTGCGGCCGCGATTGTCATCGGCATCGAGCCGCAGTGGGCCGAGCGCATAGCGGAAGGCATTGCCGAAACCGGCAAACCGGTGGCCAGCTTCAGCATCGAGCGCTACGGGGATATCAAAACAATCGAAATGGCCGCCCGCAAAGCTAAAGAGTTCACCCATTACGCCAGCGAACTGCCGCGCGAACCGATTGAACTGGGCGAGCTGTGGGTCAGCGCCAAATGCGGCGAGTCGGACACCACCCTGGGCCTGGCCTCCAACCCCACCGTCGGCCGGGTGCTGGAACGCATGATCGAGGCCGGCTCCACCGCCATCTTTGGCGAGACCAGCGAAGTAACCGGCGCGGAAGATAAGATCGCAGCCCAATGCATCAACCAGGAAGTGGCCGATGCCTTTATGAAGACCTTCCAGGATTATCAGGACTTCATTATGGGCACCGGGGCCAACCTGATGGGCTCCCAGCCGACCAGAGGCAATATTCGGGGCGGTTTGACCACTATCGAAGAGAAAGCCATGGGCAACGTGGAGAAAATGGGCCGCAACAAGGTCATGTCGGTGCTCAAACCCGCCGAAGAACCCCAGGGTCCCGGCCTCCACTTTATGGACAGCTCCAGCGCCGCGGCCGAAATGGTCACCCTCTGCGCCGCAGGCGGGTCGGTCCTGCACTTCTTCACCACCGGCCAGGGGAACATTATCGGCAACCCCATCATCCCGGTGATGAAGATTTCGGCCAACCCCCTGACCATCAGCACCATGTCTGAGCATATCGACGTGGACATCAGCGACATTCTGCGGCTGAAAATGAACCTAGATCAAGCCGCAGACAAGGTGATGGAAATGATGGCCCGCAACGTCAACGGCCGCTTGACTGCAGCCGAGGCGCTGCGCCATAACGAATTTGTCATCACCAAGCTGTATCGCAGCGCATAACCTGAAAATTAGCACCTATAGACCGCCGATCACCGCCCCAACCGGTGCTCGGCGGTCTTATATTCCTATCACAAATGGATCCTTACCCGATTATCAACGTCGATAAAAGAATAATGAAACATACGCTGTACCCCAATATTGCGGAGATGCTCACGCCCGAGGCGTTGAGCGAACTGACCGGCCAGCCCGTGACGTCCGTCCGGCGCCATCCTCTCCAGGCTAGCTACGCCAAATCCGGCAGTCGATTGCTGATTGTCGAGACCAACGAGGGTCAGGGAGCGCGTTACGTCGTCAAGCGTATCTCGATGGAGTGGGACTGGCTGATGCGGGCCACCGACGACCGGCTATGCCGGTCGGTGACGCTCTGGCAACAAGGCTGGCTCGACCGGCTGCCGCTCGAAATCGAACACGGCATCATCGCCTGCGCCCTGGATAAGGCAGGCTGGGCCATCTTGATGCGCGATGTGGCCGAGCTTCTGTTGCCGTATGCGTCGTTTAGCCTGGCCGACAATCAGATCTATCTTGATGCGATGGCGGCTCTACACGCCGCCTTCTTTGACCTGCCTGAACTGGCCGACCCGAACCTGGGCCTGGGTGAACTATGCCGGGCCTATACCATGTTCTCACCGCAGACCGGCCGGCAGGAGGCCGGAGGCCAGGACGAGGTGCCGCAACGGCTTCAGGAAGGTTGGGACCTGGTGCAGACGCTGGTGGATCCGGATGTGGGCCAGATTGTACAAGATCTACTCAACGACTCGCAGCCGCTGTGCGAGGCTCTGAGTCGCTACCCGCAGACGCTTATCCACGGCGACTGGCGGCACGCCAATCAAGGCCTGGTCCGGGATGGGCAAACCAGGGTTGTACTCCTTGACTGGGCCCTGGCTACCCTGGCTCCACCTTCGGTAGAAATAGCCCGCTACCTGGGCACCAACTCGGCCCTGCTGCCGGTTTCCAAAGAAGAGGCGATTGAATACTACCGGCGACATTTCGCCGAACGGCTGGGTAAACGCTTCGACCAGAGCTGGTGGCAACCGCAGTTGGAGTTGGGCCTCCTGGGCGGTTTTATTCAGGATGGCTGGGCCATCGCCCTGAAAGCCACCCGCTGGAATATTACGGAAGGCCAACGGGAGCACTGGCAGGCCGACTTGCAGTGGTGGTCGGAACGGGTGCGAGCCGGCGTGCGCTGGCTATAATTATTCAGAGTGTCTCACTATGAAACAACAATCCAAACCCTATATTCTCCCCTACGGCAAAAGTAAACTCGCCTTTACGCTGCCCGACTCTTCTTATGACATCA
>Ga0210062_1000424_pt1 | contig 12928 bp, 14 predicted proteins | sample Muzzi_CordA_D2_FD_185528 | JGI IMG/M metagenome (GOLD analysis project Ga0210062, IMG submission 185528) | Wetland microbial communities from San Francisco Bay, California, USA, that impact long-term carbon sequestration - Muzzi_CordA_D2 (SPAdes) | ecosystem: Environmental > Aquatic > Marine >...
GCGTCGGAGCGCAGGAAGCCCCAGTCCAGCACCGAAATCTTCGCCTCGGACATGGGCCTGAATTCGCCGTCCACATAGGCGACTCCGTCCGGAAAACCTCTATCCGCAGCCATGTTGCGCATCCCTTTCGCCACAGTCCTTATGTGCGGTACTCTAACCCCGTTCTCCCGGTGATGCCAGCGGGGCGAAAGCCTGCTAAAGGTCTTGCATGGATGACGTTGAGACGGGAAAGGACGGTCGATGTTTCAGGCTGATTTACTGGCGGGCAAGCGCATATTGATTACCGGCGGCGGTACAGGGCTGGGCCTGTCGATGGGCCGGCGCTTTGCCGAACTGGGTGCCGAACTGGTAATCTGCGGCCGTCGAAAAGACATATTGGAAGAGGCCGCGAAGGAGTTGGACGGGGCCCAGTTCCATGGCTGCGACATCCGCGACGCAGCGGCGGTGGAGGCGATGCTGGACGCAATCTGGGAGAGCGGGCCGCTGGACGGGCTGGTCAACAACGCGGCCGGCAATTTTATCGCCCCGACCGAGAAACTGTCGCCGCGCGCGGTCGACGCTGTGCTGAATATCGTGCTGCATGGCACGGCCTATGTGACCATGGGCTGCGGCCGGCGCTGGCTTGATGAGGGACGCAAGGCGACCGTCATGTCGATCGTCACCACCTATGCATGGACCGGTTCGGCCTATGTGGTGCCTTCGGCGATGGCCAAGGCCGGCGTGCTGGCGATGACCCGCAGCCTGGCCGTCGAATGGGGCGCGCGAGGCGTGCGCCTTAACGCCATCGCGCCGGGCCCGTTCCCCACGCCGGGCGCCTGGGAACGGCTGGTGCCCAAGCCGGAAATGGCCGAAATGATCGAGAAGCGCAATCCGCTGGGCCGGGCAGGAGAGCATATCGAACTGGCCAATCTGGCCAGCTTTCTGATGTCGGATTTCTCCGGCTACATGAATGGCGAGGTGGTCACCATCGATGGCGGCGAATGGCTGAAGGGCGCCGGCGAGTTCAACTTCATCGGCGACATGATGACCGACGAGGACTGGGACGCCATGCGCAAAGGCGGGAAGGGGGGCTAAGCGGAAGGGCCGGTGGCCCACGACTCACTGAACCGGTGGATTTGCCGGTCCGTATTTCCTGTGCCCAATGGTCTGGACGATCGCCACGGCCTCGCCCTCCGTCATCATCGGCGCCTCGCCCTTGCAATAGTATCCGTCCAGCAATCTTGTGCCACGTCCGGTGTCGTGGACCGTTCCGAAGGGCTGGCGGAAGACGACGCAAGATAGATTGTCGGCGAGGAAAGCCGCATAGTCGATTCGTCCGATCGCATTAACAGCCGTACCTTCCGGTCCGTTGGTTATCGTCCTGTTCTTGAACGGCCCCCAGTCGCCGATTGAGTCCTTTGGCGGGTTGATGCGGGTAAAATGGCGACCCGGGGGCATCTCGATAAGAACCAGCTGGCCGTGGGGAAATTCGCCCTGCCTGGGGCCGTATACCCCGACCAATCGATCGATAAATTTTTCATCCTGCCCGGAGATGAATTTGCGGTATCCGCCCTCCAGCCCGGGTGCACTGAACTGCAGGCCACTTTCCGCTTCGCTGATCTCGCCATATTCGGGACCCAGCGATTCGCTCGCGCATCCGCTGACGAGCAGAGCGGTTACGGCGACAAAAACAAGTTCTCGGCAGGTGTTGCCCATGGCGGCCACCTTTCGGCGATGAATCGGGTTATTCCTTCAGTATTTCGTGAAAGATAGCACGGGCAACGGGAATTGCGTCCACCTTTGAAATTCCAGGTGGCAGCCGCGGGTCGTATAGCGCGCGCATCATCATCCTGTCCCATTTGGTAAGTTCGGTTTCGCCATGGGCATAACTGATGGCTGAGCGCAGGCGGTGTGTATGGCCGCGCCAGCCCATGGCATGCAGCAGCTCATGGGTCAGGCAATCGCTATGCCAGCCGCTGTCTCCCTCGGCACCGATATAAACGCCGACGTTTTTCAGGTAGCCATCCGGCGCGCCGCCAGTCCTGGCGTAGCAGGCGGCCAGTTGATTGCCGTTGATAATGAACTCCCGCTCGGTGCTGAAGTGGATTTCCAACTCGATTCCGGGGTTTCCAGGTTCCACCCACTCAACCGCGATACCACCCAGTTCCGCCAGTTCGGCCAGTGCTTTCTTCGCGATGGCGACATTTTCCGGGTTATCGCCCTCAACCACGGAAACCGTCACCGGGGACTCCCATTTTGCGAGATTTCCGCTCTTTGAAAACATCTCACCCTGGCCGTGAGCGACCGGTCCGGCGTCGAACATTGTCTCGCCAAAAGCCACGACCAGCCGATCTTCGACCTGCTGGCTTGACTGGCAACCCGCTAAAGCCAACAAGGCGAACGCGAGAGAGATAAATCTAAATTGCTGCATATAAACGAAATTTACACGATTTAACCTGCACACTGTCTGCAATTATAGATGATTGCCCATATGAGGCGATCCGAAATCGGAAGTAGCGTTATGTATGAGGCCGTGAATGGCGGTTCAGTGAACAAGCGTGCGCGTTGCATTGTAGTCGGAAATGAAAAGGGCGGATCCGGTAAATCTACCACCGTGATCAACCTGATTTTCGGCTTGATGGACCGTGGGCACAGCGTGACCTGCGTGGATCTCGATTTTCGCCAGCAGACGCTGTCACGGTTTCTCGAATGCCGGGTCGCCTATGCAGCGGCGACCGGTAAAGAGTTGGGGATGCCCGATCAAAGGCGGTTTTCACCGAGCGCTCTGGGAACCGTCGCGACCGCCAGGGGCGCCGAACTCTCCCGCTTCGACGGCTTCATGAAGGGCCTGCATGGCAGCGCCGACTTTATTGTCATTGACACGCCGGGCAACGATACCGTTCTGGGCGCCCATGCCCATAGCCATGCCGATGTCCTGGTGACGCCGATAAACGACAGCTTTATCGATCTCGACGTCATTGCGCGGCTGTCGCCGCTGGACCTGCATGTCACAGGGCCCGGCCACTATACCGAATCGGTTTGGGAACAGCGGTTATTGAAGCAGACGCGCGACAAGAGCGGCACCGACTGGATCGTTCTGCGCAATCGTCTGGGTACGCTGGAATCCAACAACAAGCGCTCGATGGATGCGGTCATGCGCGAACTGGTCGAACGGTTTCAGTTCAATGCACTGCCCGGTTTCGGCGAGCGGGTCATCTTCCGCGAATTGTTCCTCAAGGGCCTTACGCTTTTCGATGTCGCTGCATCGGATGGCGACAGCCGGCGCACCATGTCGCATGTGGCGGCGAAGCATGAGGTGCGCAGTCTGCTCAGCGCCGTCACGGCCGTTGGGGCCGCCGGTCATAACCACGCGGCGGCCTGAATTTCGGGTGGCTGTAATCCCGGGCCCGAACGGAAACTATGCCTCCAATTATTTATGAAGTCTTTTACTGGCCCACGCAGGGCGGGCTGTCCGATCCTCGCGCGGCGATGGTGCTGTTGTGGGTAATGTTCGGCCTGGGTGCGGTTTTTACCGGGCTTTTCCTGGTGTTGCGGGTGGCCGGCCGGTTGCAGACCGCCGCGCCGCGCGCGCTGGGTGAAACGGCAGTTGTCGGGGCTGTTCTGTCGGTGGCGATCCTGGCCTGGACAGGGCGCCTTCCAGCAGTCTGGCTACTCTATGTGTTGCCGCTCCCCACGCTCGCAATCGGTTATGCCGTGTGGGAAAGATTCGGACCCGCCAAGGGGATGGGACGGTCGCAATCGCATATCCGGACCCTTTACCTGAAAATGGTTCTCGACCATGACGCCGGCTTGTTCGATGGCGAGGTGGTCAAGGGGACATATCGCGGAACGGTACTGTCTTCGATGACGCTGGAGGAATTGCGTCTGCTGCAGGTCGAGGCCTCGTCCGATCCGGACTCCGTAAACATCCTCAATGCCTATCTAGATCACGCCCACGCCGATGCACGGCGCGGCGAGTCGGCCAGTGCCGACGGGGTCGGTAACGGGAATGGCCGGCAATCGCACCGGCAGTCCAGCGGTGGCATGAACGAAGAAGAAGCCTGGAGCCTGCTGGGCCTGAACAGGGGAGCGTCGGCCGACGAAATCAAGGCCTCGCACCGGCGCCTGATAAAGCAGGTTCATCCGGACCATGGAGGCACCGACTATCTGGCGCACAAGATAACCGAAGCGAAAAACCTGCTGCTCGGCCTGTGACGATAATCGTCAATTTCGGTTGAAGCCGTCCCGCCCGGCTCCAAAATATTGTTATAGTGGGCTTTACGGCCCTTTGATCGGCATGTTTGGGAGCGACAGGTGGCAAAACCGCCGGAAAAAACAGGACGAAGCGAAGTCGACGATTTTCTTGCTAAAGTGGCAGCGGCGCCGGCGCCTAAAACGGCCAGCCAGCGTGGACGCCTGATTTTTGCAATGGACGCAACGATGAGCCGTGAGCCGGCCTGGGACAATGCTTGCCAGATTCAGGGCGAGATGTTCCGCGAGACCGCGCTACTGGGTGGGCTGGACGTGCAGCTTATCTATTACCGGGGGTTCGGCGAATGCCGCGCCAGCAAATGGGTTAGCGATCCCAAGGCCTTGTTGCGGCTGATGACCAGCGTATCCTGCCGTGCCGGCCATACCCAGATCGAGAGAGTCCTGTCCCATGCTGTTCGCGAGACCGGCAAGCGTAAGGTAGATGCCCTGGTGTTCATCGGAGATGCGATTGAGGAACAAGTCGATGACCTGGGTCAACTGGCTGGCGAGTTGGGAATACTCGGCCTACCCGTATTTGTCTTTCATGAGGGTGGAAACGCCAACGTGCGCAGGGCCTTCAAGGAAATCGCGCGCCTGTCCGGCGGCGCGTACTGCCCGTTCGACATGGGCAGCGCCGCGCAACTGCGAGAATTGCTGCGCGCTGTCGCCGTCTATGCGGCCGGTGGGCGCAAGGCCTTGCTAGAGTTCGGCGGTCGCAAGGATAATTCGCAGGTTCGCCTGCTGACCAGCCAGTTGCGCGGAAAGGGTTGATATCCATGGCTTGGGCAGGCATTCTGTTGCTGTCTATTGTTGTGGTGGCGTTGGCGGTGCGCTGGTTCGTCAATGCCAGCCCGGCCAGACTGGCGCGCGGGGTGAAGGTAGGCGCGATCTGGCTGGTAGCCGCCGCGGTGCTGGCGCTGGCATTCACGGGCCGCCTGCCGATGGTGCTGGCCGTAATAGGGCCGCTGGGCGCGCTGATCCTGGCGTTCGCGAAGCTCAGGAATCACCGCCGCGGACCGACGGGAGACTGGGACGATACCGGCGGCCGGAAATCCAATGTGACTACCGACCGGCTGGACATGACCTTCGATCATGACAGCGGGAAACTCGACGGAAGGGTGATCGCCGGGGCGTTTGCGGGCAGGATGCTATCGGAAATGTCGCTTGACGAACTCAGGGCGCTGTTGCAAGAGGCCGTCGGCGCGCGGGACACGCATTCGACAACTGTTCTTACCAGTTACCTGGACCGGACTTACGGCGAGGACTGGCACGATGGCGCGGATGCTGGCGCTGGCCAGGATACAGGCGCTCGCCAGAATGACGGTGCGATGACCCGGGACGAGGCCTGGCAGGTTCTGGGATTGTCGTCAGGGGCAACCGAGGATGAAATTCGCGGCGCGCACCGCAGGTTGATGAAGCAGGCGCATCCCGACCATGGCGGATCGGACTATCTGGCCGCCAAGATCAACCAGGCAAAGGACGTCCTGCTCGGCGGGTAATGGCTCTTGGCTTGCATCGGCCATGGTGGCATGGCAGAAAACCGCGTTAGCATCGCTTCAGATGATTGGAAGATTAGGATTATATGACAAAACGGATTCGCAAGGCTGTCTTCCCTGTCGGCGGGCTGGGAACACGCTTCCTGCCCGCGACCAAGGCGATGCCCAAGGAAATGCTGCCCGTAGTTGATAAACCGCTGATTCAGTATGCGGTGGAAGAAGCGGCAGCGGCGGGGATCGAGGACTTTATTTTCGTCACTGGCCGCGCCAAACACGCGATCGAAGATCATTTCGACGTATCCTTCGAACTGGAATACAATCTGGCGCAGCGTGGGGCCGACGACCGGCTGGCGGCTGTCCGAACCGTCTGCCCGGCGAACAGCCGCGTCTCCTATACGCGCCAGGGCGAGGCTCTGGGTCTGGGGCATGCCGTTCTCTGCGCGCGCGAACTGGTGGGCGACGAACCCTTCGCGGTGCTGCTGGCCGACGATCTGTTCCTGTCCGACAAGCCCTGCATGCAGCAACTGGTGGACGTCCACGACATGACCGGCGGGAATGTTGTGGCGGTAACCGATGTGCCGCGCGAACATACCAACCGGTATGGCATCCTGGACATCGGTGAAGTGGATGGCGACATGGTTGCGGTGAGGGGACTGGTCGAAAAGCCTGCACCGGAAGACGCTCCTTCCACTCTCTCGATAATCGGGCGGTATATACTGCAACCCGAAATTTTCGAGTTGCTGGCGGAAAGCAAGGCCGGCGCCGGAGGCGAAATACAGCTTACCGACTCAATGGCGCGCATGATTGGCGGCAAACCGTTTCACGGAGTGCGCGTCCATGGACAGCGATTCGACTGCGGCGACAAGCTGGGATTTTTCGAGGCCAATCTGGCCTTCGCGCTGCGCCGTGACGACTTGGCCGAGGGTGTCCGGCGGATACTGAACGATTATGCCAGCCGCTGATTCGGACCGGCCAATGATATTTAAGGTAGATATGTAATGCGCGTGACAATGATCGGCGCCGGATATGTGGGACTTGTGTCCGGCGCCTGCTTTTCGGAATTCGGTGTCCATGTAACCTGCGTCGATATGGACGAGAGCAAGATCGCCCTGCTGAATGCTGGTGAAATTCCGATTTTCGAACCGGGCTTGAACCAACTGGTGGCTAGCAACATGGCAGCCGGACGGCTGACCTTTACGACGGAATTGGCGCCAGCGGTGGCCGGTGCCGACGCAGTTTTCATCGCCGTCGGCACACCCAGCCGGCGCGGCGACGGCCATGCCGACCTGTCTTATGTATATGCGGCGGCGGAAGAAATCGCGCGGGCGCTGGACGGCTATACGGTTATCATCACCAAATCGACGGTCCCGGTCGGAACCGGGGACGAGGTCGAGGAAATAATCCGCAAGATCCGGCCGGATGCCGAGTTCGATGTTGTGTCGAACCCAGAGTTCCTGCGAGAGGGATCGGCAATCGGCGACTTCATGCGCCCCGACCGCGTGGTCATAGGAACCTTGAGCGAACGGGCGCGGGGAGTCATGCAGGAACTCTACAGGCCCCTCTATCTTACCGAGACGCCAATATTGTTTACCGCCCGCCAGACTGCGGAACTCACCAAGTATGCGGCCAACAGCTTCCTGGCGGTCAAGATCACGTTTATCAACGAGATCGCCGATCTGTGCGAGAAGGTCGGCGCGAATGTGCAGGATGTGGCCCGAGGTATCGGGCTCGACGGTCGCATTGGCTCGAAATTTCTGCATGCCGGTCCCGGCTACGGTGGATCGTGTTTTCCCAAGGATACGCTGGCGCTGGTAAGGACAGCCGAACAGGCCGGTTCTCCCGTGCGCATCGTCGAAACGGTGGTCGGCATCAACGATGCCCGCAAAAAGGCGATGGCCGGCAAGGTGATCGAGGCCTGTGGCGGCTCGGTGGACGGCAAAACCATTGCCGTCCTCGGACTGACCTTCAAACCCAATACCGACGATATGCGCGATGCCCCCAGCCTGGAGATCGTGCCCGCGCTTCAGTCTGCCGGCGCGGCGGTGCGCGCCTTCGATCCCGAAGGCATGGATGAGGCAAAAAAGCTGATGAGCGGCGTCGAGTGGTGCGGTGATGCTTACGCGACCATGGATGGCGCGGACGCGGTCGTCATCATTACCGAATGGAACCAGTTTCGGCTGCTCGACCTGAAGCGCATCAAATCGCTCTTGAAGCAGCCGGTGATGGTGGATCTGCGAAATATATACAAACCGGGTGAACTGGCGGCCGCCGGCTTCCGTTATTATTCCATCGGCCGCCGATCTGGTGGGGAGAACTGATTTGGCTGGTAATGGACATCGCTTCGACCCCGTAATTCTGCGCGAGTACGATATCCGCGGCGTGGTTGGCGAGACACTGAGCGTAGATGACGCCCATGCGCTGGGCCGCACCCTGGGGTCGATCGTCGCCAGAAAGGGCGGCCGTTTTGTCGCTGTGGGGTACGACGGCCGGCTGACATCGCCAGACCTCGAGGCCGCCCTGGTGGAGGGGCTAAGCCGCTGTGGGCTGGTTGCGGCCAGGATCGGCCTGGGACCGACGCCCGCCCTGTATTATGCCACCCACATGCTGGACGCCGATGCCGGAATCATGGTCACGGGATCGCATAATCCGCCGTCCCATAACGGGTTCAAGATGGTGCTGGGCGGCAAGGCGTTCTGGGGCAGCGATATCCAGCGGCTGGGCGCGGCCGCCGCCGCGGGCGACTGGGTCGATGGCACGGGCCGGACCATGCGGGCCGATATCACCGGGGCCTATGTGGCGCGGCTGTTGACCGGCTATCGTTCCGACCGGGAACTTACCGTCGTGTGGGATTCGGGCAACGGCGCGGCGGGCGAGGTTGTGCAGGCAGTCGTGCGCGATTTGCCGGGACGGCATATCCTTCTCAACGAGGCCATCGACGGAACATTCCCCGCCCATCATCCCGATCCGACGGTTGAAGCCAATCTCGATCAGTTGAAGGCTGCGGTTGCCGAACATGGCGCCGATTTAGGGGTCGGTTTCGATGGTGACGGCGACCGGGTCGGGGCCATCGACGGGCATGGCCGCGTCATCTGGGGCGATCAGATCCTGGCGATCCTGGCGGCAGACCTGCTGCCGCGCTGCCCCGGCGCCCCCATCCTGGCCGACGTGAAGGCAAGCCAGGTGCTTTTCGATGAAATCGAAAGGCTGGGCGGCAAGGGAGTGATGGCGCCGACCGGCCATTCCATCATCAAGACCCGCATGGCCGAACTGGGCGCGCCACTGGCCGGTGAGATGAGCGGCCATATTTTCTTCGCCGACGGTTATTACGGTTTTGACGACGGGGTATATGCCGCCATTCGGCTGATCAACGCCATCGCCGCCTCGGGAAAATCGGCGGCGGAATTGCGCGACGCGCTGCCGCAAGTTGTCAATACACCGGAAATCAGGATCGACGTGCTCGAGGAGCGGAAATTCGCCATCGTGGAAGAGACCCGCGACAGGCTCGCCGGCATACGGGGTGTTTCCGTCAACGATATCGATGGTGTACGGGTCACCAATGCCGAAGGCTGGTGGTTGCTGCGCGCATCCAATACGCAAAACGCGTTGGTGGTGCGTTGCGAAGCCGCGAGCGCGGGTGCGCTGGAGAGTTTGAAGAACCAGGTGCGTGAACAGTTGCGTGCGAGTGGCGTGGAGCCGCCTCGATTTTAATACCGGCTGCTAAAAGAGGCTTGTTTTAAACGCGCCGTCCTCGCCCACCGCAAGGCAGGGGATGGCGTGATTGGCAAGGCGGCGGCAGGCTGTACGCGCCTGGTTCTCGGTCAGCCCGACCAGCCGGGCGCGGTAAAACATGGATCCGCCTCTGCTGGTCTGCGGCAGCGACAGCCGGGTCTCGCCCAGCAAGTCCGGGATTTTTGCTTTTGCCCTGAGGGCCGCGGTTTCGGCCGGCGATGTCGAAGGATAGGCGCCGACCTGGACTGCCCAACCATTGCCGGATGGCAGGGCGGAAGGTTTCCGCGCTGTGGCTGCAATAGTCGGTATGGCCGGGGCGCTTGCCGCGGGTTGCCGGTTTCGTTTCGCCAACATCATCGGACCGATCGAACCTCGAATGGCGACCCTCAGCGCCTTTTCCCCGGTCGGGTTGGCAATATAGGGCAGGCTGCGCGACTGCGTTATGGCGGGCCTGCCGGCAATCTGCTCGAAGCCATAATCCAGCAGAGTCGTCATGGTCCAGTCACGGATGCTCGGGGTCTTGCTGCCGAGGACCACCGCGATGACGCGCTGGCCATCGCGTTCCGCCGAACCCACGAGATTATACCCCGACTGCCTGACATAGCCGGTTTTGATTCCATCCGCGCCTTGGTAGCTGTTAAGCAGCGGATTGTGGTTTGCATATTTGTGGCCTTGCCACGAAAAACTGAGCGTCGCGAACTGCTTGTAATAGTCTGGATGATCACGCAGCAGTGCCAGGGCCAATTTTCCCATATCGCGCGCCGTGGTGACCTGACCGTCTTCGTGCAGCCCCGACGCGTTGCGGAAAACCGTGTCCGCCATCCCCAGTTTCTGCGCCTTGCGTGTCATGGCGCGGGCGAATTCCGGCTCGGCGTCCGCCAATGACTCCGCCAGGACCACCGCGGCATCATTGGCCGATTTCGTGATCAACGCCAGAATCGCGTCCTTGGCCAGGATAACCTCGCCTTCCTCGAGCCCCAGTCTGGAGGGAGGCTGGGAGGCTGCTTTGGGTGAGACGACAAGCGCCTGGTCAGGCGCCAACCGTTTTTTCCCCAAGGCATCGAACGCCATATAGAGGGTCATCATCTTGGTAAGGGAAGCCGGATAGAGCTGATCGTCCTGCTGGTAGGCATACAGGACATCGCCGTTATTGGCGTCCAGGACCAGCGTGGCTTCCTGGGCCTGTGCAGTTCCGGGAAACGACAGCGCCCAGGCAAACCAGATGCTCGCCGCCAACAGCTTGCGCAATGCAGCGGCTGGCCGGCCGCAATAATTTGCGGCAACCCTGTGCAAGGCGGAAATTCCGCTGTCAGGCCGGTTAGGCATTTGTCCCGTTTCCCTGGTCCGATGTGAACGTAAAAGAACCATCCACACGGGGGATTCTATAGGGAATTGGTTAATAAAATGTTTGAGGACGAAAGGTTGCCTCTTGCCGGATGCTTTTTGCAGGCGCGCGCAGTTCCATACGACAAAAGGCCGCCATTGGCATGGCGGCCTTGCTGCATTGCCTTAAAGGTTTGCGACTATTTTATTTTCGCTTCCTTGAAGGCCACATGCTTGCGCACGACCGGGTCGTATTTACGGAATTCCAGCTTTTCGGTCTGGGTCCGCGGATTTTTCTTTGTCACATAATAGAACCCGGTCCCGGCGGAGCTGACGAGGCGGATTAATACGGTGTTCGGCTTGGCCATGGCGGCAAATCCCAATCTATTAAGTCTGGCCTGGCTCTAGGCCAGTTTCACATGCGGCGCAAAAATACAGAGCGCGGTAATTAAGTCAAGCCCGTAGATGCCTGTCGAGCGTAGCGTCTCCGCGAAATAGGCCAATGTTAACGAAATATTTGCACAGTGATATGAATTATAGGCAAAACCGGGCCATTCTTAAAGGAGAGTCCTGCCGCTTCGCGATGTTTTCGCGGCTTGGAGAGGCAATTGGGCAGAATTTCGGGAGAGGTACAATGAAGAGGCTGAAGATAGCTTTGATTCCGGCGACGATCGCGGCGGCGTTGCTGTCAGGCATGCCGGTCGCGCAGGCTCAGGAATATTATATGGACCTTCATGTCGGCTATAACATCGTCGACAATGGCGACCTTGAGTATGCTGCTGTATCCTACTCCACGGGTTACGAACAGCGTCCCGCGTTTGGCGGTTCGTTCGGCTACCTTGATCAGAGCGGTCTCCGCTTCGAAGGAGAACTGACCTACCGCGACAATGACATCAATTATATAGATGCGGCCAATACCAAGGGCGAAATGGCCAGCTTGGGCCTGATGGTCAACCTGCTCTATGAGCTGCGGATCGGAGCAGGCTCCAACTACGGCTACGGGATGGGCTCGGGGTCTCCGTTGCGGCCCTATATAGGCGTCGGTGCCGGTGGCGCGCGTTATATGCTGGACGCCGCGGTCGACCTCGCGGCGGGAAATATCATCGACGACATTACCTATGGCCTGGCCTATCAGGGAATATTGGGGGTCGGCGTGGAGGTCACCGAAAATGCGCTTGTTACGCTGGACTTTCGTTACCTCGTTTCCGACAACGTTAAATTCAGCGATGTCGCGGGCGCTGCTTTCGAAATCGATTCCATCCAGGCGACCGCGATGTTCGGCCTGCGGACGACCTTCTGACGCGGCGCCTTCGCCTGTTCTTGTCTGCCTTTATTTTGCCGCTGTTTTTAGCTAGCTTCCGATAACGAACCCGGAATCCGGTCCGCCCTTCGTGCGACCGGTCCGCACTTTATCGAAAGGATGGAGACTTGAAGAAACTTGCGACAGTCGCCGGTGCGATTGCACTGTCTTGCCTGGCCGGTGGGGCCCAAGCCCAAAACTGGTATGTCAGCGGCTACGGCGCCATGAACTACACCCACGATGGCACCGCCAACGGCAACGATAAAATGGTCTATGATCTCGGCTATGGCGTCGGCGGCACGGCGGGGTATGCCATGCCCAACGGCCTGCGTCTGGAAGGCGAAATCGCCTACCGCTCGAACGAAATCGACACCATAAATGGCATTCCCCGCGGTGCCGATATGACCAGTTGGGCCTTCATGGGCAACGCCCTTTACGACTTCAATGTACAATCAAGCGTCAGGCCCCATATCGGTGGCGGCCTGGGGGTGGCACGAGGAACGGTGGAGACCGGCAATTTTGAATTCAGCGATACGGTTCTTGCGGCCCAGTTCATCGTCGGCGTCGACTACAATGTCGCGCCGGACCTTGCGCTCACCATCGATTTCCGTCATTTGCGGACGCAGGATCTGGGATTGGGCGCCGGTTCCGGGCTGGGCGCGGTGGAATATTCCAACAGTTCGGTCGCGGCCGGTCTGCGCAAGCGCTTCTGATCAAACCGCCGGGCGGGGGAGGGAGTATTCGATGCGTCGGATCGTAACGGCGATGTTTGGGGCGGCGTTGTGCCTGATGGCGGGCGCCGCCTCCGCCCGTGCCCAAACCTATTATCTGGGCATTTCCGGCGGGTACA
>Ga0210062_1000427_pt1 | contig 12848 bp, 11 predicted proteins | sample Muzzi_CordA_D2_FD_185528 | JGI IMG/M metagenome (GOLD analysis project Ga0210062, IMG submission 185528) | Wetland microbial communities from San Francisco Bay, California, USA, that impact long-term carbon sequestration - Muzzi_CordA_D2 (SPAdes) | ecosystem: Environmental > Aquatic > Marine >...
ACGAGGCCGACGGGGCGGCGGTGGGGCCGGACCCATCGGCCGTTGCCGCTCACGGGCTCGCCGGCGATGCGGATCAAGCCCTGGTCCGGCGCTTCGAGGCCCGCCACGAGTCGGAGTAGGGTCGTCTTGCCGGCGCCGGACGGGCCGACCACACCGAGACAGGAGCCGGCCTCGACCTCCAGGCTTACGCCGTGGAGCGCGAAGACCGGCCCTACGCGCTTCGACACGTCGCTGAGCTCGAGCATCGGGGTCATGGTGACGGGGCCGAGGGCAGGAGGGCGCTCGAGCGCCGAAGCGTCACGAGCCCGACGACGAGTAGGGGGACGGCGACGATCGCCAGCACGATCAGGCAGAGCGCTCCGACGCTTTCCGCCGCACCGTAGTGGGAGAGGTTGTAGATTCTGACTGCAAGGGTCTCGCCGTCCGGCGGCTGGACGAGGATCGAGGCGCCGACCTCGTCGAGCGAGAGGGCGAAGGCCAGCAGCCAGCCCACGGCAACGCCGCGCCAGGCGAGGGGCAGCAGCAGCAGCCTCATGCGCTGGAGCCATCCCATGCCGCTCAGCATCCCGGCCTCCTCGAGAGCGCGCGGCACGCCGGCCAGCGAGGCGGTCGCCGGCACGGCGGTGAACGGCACGAGCTGCCCGACATAGACCAGCAGCAGCACCGCCGTGGTCTCCAGCACGCCCTCGAGATACGGGCGGTTCCAGAGCCTGATCAGGCCGATTCCGAGGACGGTCGGTGACAGGGCGAGGGGGAGGAGAAAGAGGAGCTCCGCGGCAAGGGACCTGGACCGGGCGACCAGGTGACCGGCGGCGAGGCCGTGGGCCGCGAGGAGGGTGGCGGCCACCATCGCCCATCCCACCGTCCGCCAGACCTGGGGCGCGGCCAACCGGTAGGCCTCGACCACGCTCTGCGGGCCGGAGACCATGTCGGCGATTCCAGCCAGGGGGGCCGCCACGGTGATTGCGAGCAGGACGAAGAGCGCAGTCCGGGTCGCAACGAGCCGTGAGCCCGCGGGGAGAGGTTCGGGCGGTGTTCGCCGCGCGGCGACCGCCAGCGGCCGCTTGCCGACGACGAGGCGGGCCGCGACCACGGACAGGGTGCCGACGGCCAGCAACGGCAACGAGAGGCCGACGGCGGCCTGCACGTCCAGCAGGCCGCTGAACGCCGCGAAGATCTCGACCGGGAAGGTCGGCACCCGGAGCAGAGAGGGCACGGTGTAGTTGACGAGCGCGAGGTTGAAGACCACCAGCCCGGACGCGACGATCTCCGGCCGGGCCAACGGCAGCACGACGCGGGCCAGGACCCACGGCGGCGGGTGGACGAGCCGTGCGGCGTCCTCGAGAGCCGGGTCGACGCGGGTGAAGCCGGTGCTCGCCCCGAGGACGACGAGCGGCAGGTAACGCAGGGCGAGCACGGCGACGACGCCCGCCGCCGTCGCGAGGTCGGGGAGGGGTAGCCCGGCTGCGCCGAAGGCTCCGGCGAACCGTGCCAGGGGGCCGGTCGGGTCGACGAGCCGCTGCCATCCGAGGGCGAAGACGTAGGTGGGAACGACCAGAGGCAGGATGAGTGTGCTTCCGAGCAGGAAACGGGCGCGCGGCGCGGCGTGGCGCACCAGAAGCGCCACGGGAACGCCGACTCCGACAGCGCTCAGCGTGGCTCCGGCGGCGATCAGGGCGCTCCGCGTGAGGAGGCCGCGCCGGCGCGCGTCGGTCAGGACCGAGAGGGCGTGCTGGAGGACGGTGGTGACGCCACCCTCCATCGCGCTGGCGAGGACCGCGGCCAGGGGCAGGTAGGAGGCCACGAGGACCACCGCCACCGCGCTCCAGACAACGCGACGGGGCAGCAGTCCCACTGCTCTGGGGTGGGGCACCGTGTGCCGCCCTACTCGAGGAAGAGCTCGCGAAGGAAGGTGGCCGACGGTTCGAGCTGATCGGCCATAGCCTCGTAGTCGACCTCCATCACCCGCAGATCCTTCAGCCGGGGAACCGAGGGAGGTCCCTCCACGGAGTCGCGGAGCGGAATCTGACCACCTGTGGCGAACGCCAGGCGCCGCTCCACGTCCTCGCGGAGGATGAAGTCGATCAACCGCTTCCCTTCGTCCGGGTGCGGCCCACCGGCGACCAGGGCGACGGTGTTGGGAATGAGCAGGGTGCCGAAGCCCCCGTCCTCCTGATCGGGGAAAATCATCGCCACGGGCTGGTCGTTGGCGAGGGCCACGAAGACGTCGTCAGTGTCGGTGAAGCCGACCGGGAACTCACCGGCGGCGACCCGGTCCTTCGCCGTGGCGTTGCCGGCCACGATCGCAACCCCGTTGCCGTGGAGCTGCTCGAAGTACTCCTTGGCCCGCTCCGGTCCGAGGACGGCGAAGAGCGCCGCCGCATGGGTGGCGGTGGTGCCGAAGAGGGGGTTGGCCAGGGCGACAGAGCCCTGCCACCGAGGCTGGGTGAGCTCGAAGATCGAACGCGGGCGCTCGGCCTCGCCCAGGGCGTCGGTGTTCGCGACGAGGACGCGGGCGCGGGCGGCGAAGCCGGTCCAGTAGCCCTCCGGGTCCTTGAAGCTCTCGGGGATCGCGGCGGCGGCGGGGGAGCGGTAGGGAGCGAGAACGCCCCGCCGTTGGAGCTGGAGGGTCCGGGCGACCTCGGAGCTCCAGAACACATCCGCGCGGGGGCGGTCCTTCTCGGCCAGCAAGCGGTTGACGAGGCCGGTGGTCTTCGCCGCCTCGGTGTCGTAGACGGCCCGTGCCTCGATGCCGGTCTCCTGTTCGAAGAGGCGGAGGATCTCCTCGGAGAACGTCTGGTCGAGGGAGGTGTAGATGACCACCTCGCGCGCCCCTTCGCTCGACGGGCCGCAGGCTCCTGTCAGCGTGAAGGCCGCGGAGAGTGTCAGGGAGAGGGCAAAGGTTCTGGCGCGCTGGAAAGGGCTCATGGGTGCGAGGTCCGATGCTGGAGGGTCTCAGGGTGTGCTCGGCGGTGCTCCACCGTTGTTGTAGACCCGATCGAGGTAGGCGAACGCCGACGCGTCGTCCCGTTCGAGGGCGAAGGACTTCATCGTCCGGTCGAAGCGCTCCTCGGGCGAGCCGGGCTCGAGGAGCCAGAACGCCAGCTCTCCGGCGCGGATCAGGCGGCCGATCGCGACCAGGGCCGGGTCGGTGATGCCTTCGGTGGCGAGGATGGTCTCGTAGGTCGAGCGCGAGGCGCTGCGCGACCATCGGGCACCGGGCAGATCGAAGGGCTCGCCCTGGGGGGGAGGGGTCTTTCCCTCTTCGAGCAGGAGGATCTCCGCATCCTGCGCAACGTGCCGCACGATCAGCCAGGCACTCGCAAGACGATCGGGCTCGAGGACGCCGATCGTGTAGTAGGTACAGGCCTCTTCGCCGCCTCCTCGGCGTGGCGCGGCACCGACGCCCAGACAGGGCGTCGCCGACAGAAACGCCAGGAGGGCCAGCATCGGTGCGCGGAGCGGGAGCCTCATCTCCAGTCCGGCTCCTTGCACTGTCGGTCCCCGTCCGGGAACGGGTGGAGCCGTTCGACGTCGCCCCCCTCGATGTCGAGGAGGAAGAGGGCCGGGGCGCCGTCCCGGGTGGAGACGAAGACGAGGGAGGTGCCGTCCGGGCCGTAGGCGGGGTCGCTGTCGGATGCCGGGTGGTCGGTCAGCCGTCGCACCTCGCGCGTCTTCGTGGAGACCGTGTAGAGGTCGAACTGGTCGGGCTGGTCGCAGGCGAACGCGATCTCGTCGCCGGTGGGCGACCACGAGGGCTCGTCGCAGAAGCCGTCGAGGAGCGTGAGCTGCCGCGCCACGGAGTGGTCGACGCGGGCCTCCCAGATCTCCGAGATGATCGTGCCGGTCCAGCGGGAGTGGAGGTTGGTGAACGCGAACCGCCGGCCGTCCGGGGCCCATGTCGGCGAGAACTGGGAGGAGAGCATGGGAAGCTGCCAGGTCGAGGAGCCGCCCGCGAGAGGCTCCCAGGCGGGGCCGAACAGGGGTGCGTCGTCGTCGTCGGGATCCGGTGTACCGGGTGTGAGGCGGGCCACGAGGTCGGTTTCGTCCCGCGAACGCTCTGCCCGGTAGACGGCGAGGACGGTGCGGCCGTCGGGCGCCATGGCGGGCTGGAGCAGGCGGTTCTCCTCATCCGCGGTGCTCAGCCGTTGGCGGTCTCCGGTCTCGAGGTCGAGCAGCCAGACCGCGCCCGTGCTGTCGGTGTAGGCCACCAGCCGACGGTCGGCCGAGAGGCTCGGAGAGAGCTCGTCGTGGGGCGTCGAGGTGAGGCGCTGTGGCGGCGAGCCTCCGGACGGTTCCCAGGAGAACAGGTCCCACTGGTTCCCGGTCTGGCAGACGAAGACCATCAGGCCGCCTCGGCCGGCCGCCTGAGGAGCCTCCGGGGCCACGGCGTCGGGGCGGGCTGCCTGAGCTAGCCCCGGGGCGGTCGCCAGCAACAGCAGCGCCATCGCCAGCCCGGCGATCTCATGCTGGTCCGTTGGTCCGCGCCGCCTCACCGTTCGGGCTCCGCCGCCGCATCCTGGTCCGCCGGTGGGAGGACCGTCACCCGGCGTGTCGTGGTCCCCACGAGCTGACTGAACGTCACCAGGTTGATCGTCAACCAGTGCTCTCCCGGCTCGAGGTCCGAGAGGTTCCAGCTCCAGTTGAACGGCAGGTGGGCCTGCTCGGCCTCGTCGACCCGCTGGTCGTCGACGAAGGCGACCAGCTCGAACCGCTGATCACGGAGGAAGCGCTTCGTCACCTGGTTGGGAACATCCACCCGAACGAGCGCGCGGTCGCCCGATACCTGGACGCTCCGTGTCGGGTCGTACCCCGAGCCATCCTCTCTATCCGGGAAGGTCACGGAGATCCGCGGGTCCTTGTCGAGGTGAACCGGCTGACGCCAGTGGGGGGACTCGATCGCTTCGGCGGCAGGCCCGCGGGTCGGCAAGGGCCGCCGTGGCCGCTCGGAGCCCCATGCAAGGTAGCGCTCCCGGTAGGTCGTCTGCCGATTGCCGATGGCGATGACCGAGTGCTCCGGCAGGGCGTACGCCTGCACGATGACCAGGGCGTCCGGCTCGCGGCTGAACGAGCGCAGACCCTGCTGGTCCCGCCCGGACCAGTGCTCGGTGGAGAGGCCGGCTCCGCGTGGCTCCCAGTTGACGACCGTCGCCAGGAGCGGTCCTTCGTCGATTCCGGCCCGCAGCAGGACGCGCGACGGCTCGGGCAGGACGTAGCTGATCAGCCCCTCCCGAGGATCGAAGTGAATGTCTCGGGGGTTGATCCGTTCGCCACCCGAGGAGGCCGCCGGGTCGTAGACCTGCACGCCGGTGGAGCTCCTGGCCTCGACGACCGGGTAGTAGGCCTCGTCCGCGACCACCGCGCCGTCGGCGTCCAGCCCGTCCCAGGTCTCTTGATGACTGCCGGCCTCGCGCTCCGCGCCGGCCACGGGCTGAGCGACCAGCTCGTGGTTCGGGCCGTAGATCGAGACCGTCACCCGAGCCGGCCTGGAGAGGGTGTAGGAGACCTCGACCGACTGGCCGGCCGATGGATCGAAGAACCAGGGCTGCACCGTGGCGTGGTCGAGGAGGTCGGTGACCTCGGACGCCGTGGGCGGGGTAGCTCCGGCCTCGGGCCGGCGTTGTGGGACCCGACCGGTCGAGGAGCAGGCGAGCTGGGCCGCCAGCGCTGCCGCTACCGCGAGCAGGCCGGCTGGCCGGTGCCCGCGATGAGGCGCCCTCCTGGGCGTTAGCGTACTGCTTCCGACGGTGGAACGAACGTCAGTCGACATGAACCGCCTCTCCTGTGCACAGGCTCTGAAGTGCCGGATCCTCGATCCGGCCGCATAGGTCCGAGTCTCCGGTCGCGCGGGCGACCGCCAGGTAGCAACCGTCTTTGAGCCCAGGCGTTTCCACCTCATCGCAGAGCTCGGGACGTCGAATCACCGGAGCGACGTCGGCGAGGCAGGTGTCCCTGAGCTGCAGATGCTCGGGCGACGGGGTCGGGATCTCTCGGCAGGCCTCCGGGGCCCCGCGGCGCTCGGCAAAGACGGCGAGGCACTGGAGGCGGACGGCCTCTTCGTCCGTCTGCTTGCAGACTGACGCGTCACCAGCCTCGACCGCCCGGTCCGCGAAGCACTCGATGCGCTCGATCACGCCGGCGAGCTCCGCACAGGACGGCGCCCGCTCCGGCGCTTCCTCGGTCGTTTCGGAAGGGCTCGCGCTCTGGGGATTCGGCCCGTCGGCTACGTCGCCTCCGCCGCAGCCGACGAGGGTGGTGGCGGCGAGACAGACGGCGATCGCCCCGGGAACCTGACGGATCATCACGACAGCACTCCTTTGCGGTATGAGCTCAGGCGCCAGACTTTAGCAAAGTCGCCGAGAGACGCCGGGCGAGGTCCTCGAGGGCGCGGAGGTCGTTGACGTTGGTCAGCGTTGGGCCAGTCACGACGAGGTCGCCGAGGGCCGCGAAAAAGCCATAGCCGTCATTGTTGGTCAGCAGAGCCTTCGCGCTGACGCCCTTTGCCGCCGCCCGTGCGATGCTGTCGGGGAACAGCAGGGCGCCGGCATTGTCTTCGGTGCCGTCGATGCCATCGGTGTCGCCGGCGAAGGCATATATGCCGGCCTGGCCGTTGAGCGCCACGGCCAGTGCCAGCAGGAATTCGGCATTGCGCCCGCCGCGGCCCTTGCCGCGCAAGGTAACCGTAGTCTCGCCGCCCGACAACAGAACACAGGGCGCGGGGGCAGGCTGGCCATGCCGGACAACCTGCAGCGCGATGCCGGCCATGACCTTCGCCACCTCGCGCGCTTCACCTTCAATGGCATCGCCCAGGATGATCGGAGTGATGCCAGCGGCGCGCGCGATTTGGGCGGCGGCTTCCAGCGAGGCCTGCGGCGCGGAGATCATCTCGACGGTCGAAGTGGAAAGGCGCGGATCTCCGGGTTTCGGGGATTCCGACTCCGGTTTCTCCAGATGGGCAGCTACCGTCGGTGGCGGACTGATTTTGTATTTGTCCAATACCGCCATGGCGTCGGCGAGGCTGGTCGGGTCCGGCACGGTGGGCCCGGAGGCGATGGTCGCCGGGTCGTCGCCCGGCACGTCGGAGATCAGCAGGCTGACCGCTTGCGCGGGGTGAGCCGCTGCCGCCAGCCGCCCGCCCTTGATGGCCGAAAGATGCTTGCGCAGGCAGTTCATCTCGGAAATGTCGGCGCCCGAGCGCAGCAGTTCCTTCGAGATCGCCTGCTTGTCTTCCAGCGTCAATCCATCTGCCGGCAGCGCCAGCAGCGCCGAACCGCCGCCCGAGATAAGGCAGAGAAGCAAATCGTCGGGCCCCAGCCCGGATGCCAGTTCGAGGATTCGCCCAGCGGCCTTGCGGCCAGCGGCGTCGGGCACGGGATGCGCCGCCTCGACGACTTCAATCCGCTCGCAGGGGACGGCATGGCCATAGCGGGTAACGACCAGCCCTTCCAGCGGACCGTCCCAATGTTCCTCGACCGCCCTGGCCATGGAGGCCGCAGCCTTGCCCGCGCCGACCACGACGGTGCGGCCCTTCGGCCGGGCCGGCAGGAAGCCGGGCAGAACCCTGGCCGGGTCTGCGGCGGCCAAGGCGGCCTGGAAGAAATCGAGAAGAATGGTCCTTGGTTCGGTCATGCTGGGCCCGATGGTCGTGGAAGAGAGGGCGGTGGTCGATCCCACGATCCACCACCCTCGTTTTACTACAGCCTCGCGGGCCGCGTGTCAGCCCTTGGCGGCGCGGTTTTTACGCCGGGTTTCCCGTTTCCAGATAAATTGATCAGGGGCTGGGCTTGACCCAGCCCAGGCCATGCCCGGTCCTGCCCGCCGGCCAGTATTCGCAGCCAATCCATTCCCGGTAGCCCAGCCGGTCCAGATGACCGAACAGGAAGGGATAGTTGATCTCGCCCGAGCCCGGCTTGTGACGCCCCGGCGTGTCGGAAATCGGGATATGGGGAATCCGGTCGAGACAGGCATGGATGGTCGGGGGCAGGTAGTCCCCCCTTGAAAGCCGCCGCTTCGGGACGGATGAACAACCTTCGAGGGTTAATCGGCCTGCGCCAGGATCAATAAAGGGTCGATAGGCTTGGTCAGAAGCTTTGTATCGCCCAGATCATCCAGGTGTGCCGGGATATCTTGCGCGCTGTAACCTGTCATCAGCACGATTCGCGCGCTGGAACCGTTTTCTCTGATCCGTCTCGCACATTCGACGCCGTTTATATCAGGCAGGCCCACATCGACAAAGATAACATCGTAATGATTGGCTTCCGCAAATGCGATGCCATTGCCTCCGTTCAAGGCAATATCGACCTTGTGCTCATACATTTCCATGAGTTCGGACAGCCCGTCAGCAAGGTCTTCGTTGTCATCGATGACGAGGATGCTCTTAGGAGCCATAAATCGGCACCTTAAATAGCTTATGCAACTGATACCGCCCTTCTTTAGCTGGCTTTGGAATAGGTTGGCCATTCCCCTAAGAGTTCTTGAAAATACTATCTACCAAACTTGGATTTTTCGCCGGCCACGAATATAAAATCACATCCCTGACTAATATAGTGTTAACCAAACTAAGAGATTTATCACCTGAAATTCATTCTATTGGTAATATCCATAATGTCGGTCATTCCAATAGGGATACACGAAAAAGTTGTATTTTTGTTGCCGTTCATGCACGCCAGATAATGCGCGGCCCCCGAACGGGGCGATCCTCGCCAGGCCTTTCTCCAGCATCCGATGCATTCCCGGCCATAAAGCCGGTGCAGCGGCTTGCGAGTTGACCCGTGGCCGGAACGGCTTATCTATGGCAACTCGGGGTCGCCGGAAAACCATATGACTGAAGTGAAAAACATTTTCTCCTATCGCAAGCACTGGGCGCACAAGTTCGGGGCGGCCCCTTTCCTGCCCACCTCGCGGCAGGAGATGGACATGCTGGGCTGGGATAGCTGCGACATCGTCATCGTCACCGGAGACGCCTATGTGGACCATCCCAGCTTTGGCATGGCGATCGTCGGGCGGCTGCTGGAGGCGCAGGGGTTCCGCGTCGGCGTCATCGCCCAGCCGGACTGGCAATCGGCGGACCCCTTCAAGGCGCTGGGGACGCCGAACCTGTTCTTCGGCGTTACCGCCGGCAATATGGATTCGATGGTCAACCGCTATACCGCCGACCGCCGGCTGCGCCATAACGACAGCTACACCCCGGACGACGAAGGCGGCAAGCGACCTGACCGTGCCACCATCGTCTATGCCCAGCGCTGCCGCGAGGCCTGCAAGGATACGCCCATCGTCATCGGCGGTATCGAGGCCTCTCTGCGCCGCATCGCCCATTACGATTACTGGTCCGACAAGGTGCGCCGCTCCATCCTGGTCGACAGCAAGGCGGATATGCTGGTCTATGGCAATGCCGAGCGCGCCATCGTCGAGATCGCCCACCGCATTGCCGCCGGCCAGCATCCGCGCGAGATGACCGATATTCGCGGCACCGCCTTCATGCGCGACGCCGTGCCCGAGGGCTGGACCGTCGGCGATCTGGGCTCCATCGACGAAGACGAAAATGCGCCGGAAAATCCCCTGCGGACCTATCGGGACATTCCGCGCGAACGCACGGCGATCAGGCTGCCGGCCTATGACGATGTCAAGGACGATCCTACGCTTTATGCCCATACCTCGCGGCAGCTTCACCTGGAGAGCAATCCCGGCAACGCCCGGGCGCTGATCCAGCGTCATGGCGACCGCGAGCTATGGCTGACCCCGCCGCCGATCCCGCTGACCACCGAGGAGATGGACGGCGTCTACGGCCTGCCCTATGCCCGCGCGCCGCATCCGTCCTACGGCGATGCCCGCATCCCGGCCTGGGAGATGATCCGCTTTTCGGTCAACATCATGCGTGGCTGTTTCGGCGGCTGTTCCTTCTGTTCGATTACCGAGCATGAGGGCCGCATCATCCAGAGCCGCTCGCAGGAATCAATCCTCAAGGAAATCGAGGAAATCCGCGACCGCGTGGACGGCTTCACCGGCGTCATTTCCGATCTGGGTGGGCCGACGGCGAATATGTACCGCATGGCCTGCAAGGACGAAAAAACCGAGTCCGTCTGCCGCCGGCTGTCTTGCGTCTATCCCGATATCTGCAAGAATTTGAATACCAGCCACGAATCATTGATCGACCTCTACCGCAAGGCGCGCGATATTCCCGGCGTCAAGAAGATCAACATCGCCTCGGGCCTGCGCTACGATCTGGCGATAAAGAGCCCGACCTATGTGAAGGAACTGGTAACCCACCATGTCGGCGGCTACCTGAAGATCGCGCCCGAACATACCGAGGACGGGCCGCTTTCGAAGATGATGAAGCCGGGCATGGGCTCCTACGACAAGTTCAAGGCGATGTTCGAGAAGGCCACCAGGGAGGCCGGCAAGAAGCAGTATCTGATTCCCTATTTCATCGCCGCCCATCCCGGCACGACCGACGAGGACATGATGAATCTGGCGCTGTGGCTGAAGCGCAACGGCTTCCGCGCCGACCAGGTGCAGACCTTCCTGCCCTCGCCGATGTCGCTGGCCACCGCGATGTATCACGGCAAGCGCAACCCCTTGCGCCCGGTGCGGCGAAACGGCGGCGAAGAGGTCTGGACCGCCCGCGGCCTGAAACAGCGCCGCCTGCACAAGGCCTTCCTGCGCTATCACGATGCGGAAAACTGGCCACTGCTGCGCGACGCCCTGAAACGGCTGGGCCGCGCCGACCTGATCGGCAACGGCAAGCGCCACCTGATTCCCAGCTGGCAGCCGGCGGGCACCGGCAAGGCCGGCGGCGAAGGCGTGCGCACCGGCCATAAACACAAAGGCCAGACCTTCCTGACCCAGCAGGCCGGCAAGGGAAGACGGCGGACGCCGGCGGGCAAGGGCTAACGAATCAGCCCCGCCACAGCCTCATCCGGAGTCTCAATCGTCGTCATAGAGCCCGAAGCCGGCGCCGCGATGGCAGGCCAGGCAATTGGCCTTGCTGCGCACGCGAGGGTCCGACCAGGCGTTTTTTCGGACTTCCCTGTGCTCGCCGACCCAGCGCGGAACCTCGGTAATTCGCAGGGGGGGCGGGCCGTTGCCGATGCTGCGGGCGAACTTCCTGCCTTCGCGCGACTGGCTTACATCGCCGGCATTGGCGAGCAGATAATCGGCAATTTCCCGGCGCGGCGCTTCGGGCAGGCCGGCGTCCTCACCGAAATGGCTGGGCAGGGTGTCCATTATCTTGCGCCAGGATTCCTGGGGCAGGAATTGCGGCTGAAAGGCCATGTGGCAGGCGCCGCATTCCTTCGCCACCATCTCGTTCTTGATCGGCGGCAGGCGTTCGTCCGCCCAGGCCGGGAAGGCGGCGCCGGCCATTATCGCCAGCATGATCAGATATCGCATGGATAAATCTCCTTGTTTCGGACTGCTACTGGCCCGTCATGAATGTTATGAAATCGCCTTTCTCGGCGGCGGTGCATTCGCGGCCCAACACGCTCTTGCAATTGCGACCGAACCATTTCGCGACTTCAGCCGGATCGGTGAAACGTGTCGGCTTGCCAGAGACCGCGATCGGGTCGATCTCCTTGCCGGCGCGCGTGCGCCCTTTGGCCTGTGGAGTTTCTGTGTGACAGGTGGTGCAGGACGGCGTGTCCGGCTTTCCTCCAGCCTGTTTGGTATGGAAAAAGGCCTTGCCCCGTTCTGCCGAAAACGCGGTGAATGACGGGTCTTCCTGCTTCGCCTGCGACAGGAATTCCGCCAGGATTGCGTCGCGGCGCGTGTCCGCCATGGCACTAACGGAATACAGCGTCGCACAGGCGACAAGGGCCGCTGTTGCTGTAAGTATCTTCATCATTTCTCCTCGGGGATGTCGATGGACTGGTCGTCGAAACGACCGGTACGCGCGTCGCGATGGCATGCGACGCAGTTCAATTTCCCGCCTACAGCCTTGCCGGTGAAGACGGCGCCCGCGATGTTGCGATGCCGGCGTTTCCAGTAAGGCGTCGCCGTTATGCGCATCGGCTCGCCGGCGGCGAGGCGGCGGAAGCTGTTCGCCGCCTCGGTGTCCCAGTTCTCTGACGCATTGGCCGCCAGCCAGGTGGCGATTTCGTCGCGAGTGGAGTCCTTCAACTCGGCGTTTTCGCCGAAGTGATCGTCCAGGCCCGACATCATGGTGGCCCAGGATGCGGCGGGCAGAAGGCTGGGGTGGAAATCGTAATGGCAGTCGCCGCATTCGGCTTCGTAGACCGGGTTGGCCGCCAGCGCGTGCACGCCAAGCGGCGGCAGCATGGTCAGCGCACCAGCGCCCGCGGCCGCAATGCATCCGACAACGGTTAACGCCGTCGCGGTCGCGAGCGGTCGCGCCCTTCGCCTCGGCAACGGTTCCTGTTGACCCGCCAGCCGCTTGTGTCCCGTTATCATCGCGGCGACCAGATTGACCGGTCCCCACAGGCTGTCGGCAACCACGGCGAGGACATGGATCGCGACCATGCCAAGCAGTGCGAATGTGAGTATCTCGTGGATTTCGCGGGCGGCATGGCCGATCGAATAGGGCAGCAGGCCGGCCAGGACGCCCTGTTTCTCCTGGCCGCCTAGGGTGACAAGCCCCGTCACCAGAATCGCAACGAGCATTCCAACGAGAGCGAGAATCATGAGCGAGCCGGCCGGGTTATGGCCAATCCTGTGGGTGCCGCGCCCGGCCATCAGGCCGCGCAGATGTCCCACCACGGCGCGCGGCGAGACATCCAGGCGGTCGAGCCGGCTGTATTCGCCGCCGAAGAATGCCCAGGCCAGACGGAAGACAATCAACCCGCCCAGTCCGTATCCCGACCAGACATGAAGGCCGAGCAGCCATTCCGGCCCGA
>Ga0210062_1000429_pt1 | contig 12845 bp, 10 predicted proteins | sample Muzzi_CordA_D2_FD_185528 | JGI IMG/M metagenome (GOLD analysis project Ga0210062, IMG submission 185528) | Wetland microbial communities from San Francisco Bay, California, USA, that impact long-term carbon sequestration - Muzzi_CordA_D2 (SPAdes) | ecosystem: Environmental > Aquatic > Marine >...
CTCGAGGCCGAGCTCCTGGCCTGGGACGACCCGGCCTCCGATCCGGCGGCGTTCGACCTGTGCGTCCTGCGCTCGTGCTGGAACTACTTCGAGCGCCCGGAGGAGTTCGTCGCCTGGATCGAGCGCGCCGACGCCGTCTCGCGCCTGGTGAACCCGCCCGAGGTGGTGCGCTGGAACCTCCACAAGAGCTACCTGGCCGAGCTCCGGGAGGGCGGCGTGCCGATCGTTCCGACCGTCTGGATCGAGCGCGGCGAGCGGGCCGACCTCCGGCAGACGCTCGCCGAGCAGGGCTGGACCGCCGTGGTGATCAAGCCGGCGGTCTCGGCCGCTTCGTTCTCCACCCGGCGCTTCTCGCTCGATCGGCCCGAGGGGAGACCAGGTGGGGGACCAGACGTGGCGGAGAGCGCGCTCGAGCGCGGCCAGCGGTTCCTCGAGGCGCTGGCCGCCGAGCGCGACACCATGGTCCAGCGCTACATGCCGACGGTCGAGACCTCGGGTGAGCGGGCCCTGGTCTGGATCGACGGGCGGCTGACCCACGCGGTGCGCAAGAGCCCCCGGTTCGACGACGGAGTGGAGCAGGTCTCGGAGGCGCTGCCGGTCTCCGCCGCCGAGCGCCGGATCGCCGAGGTGGCGCTCCGAGTGGCGTCGGAGGCGGCCTCGGTGCCGCTCCTCTACGGCCGGGTGGACGTGATGCATGGAGAGGCGGGTGCCGAGGACGGCTTGGTGGTTTCCGAGCTCGAGCTGATGGAGCCCTCCCTGTTTCTCGTCCAGAGTGCGGCGGCTCTCGAGCGCTTCGTCGCCGCCCTCGGCCGCATCGTCCGATGAGCCGCGCCGACGGGCGATAGAATCCAGGGCGAGCCTTCGATCCCATGCCGTTCTCACGCCAGCGAGTCCGGATCGCGACCCATCTCGTCGCTCTCCTGTTGCCGTTCGTCGCGCTGTCGGCCCGGGCGGCGCCGGCCGCCGCCCAGCAGACGCGCTTCACGCGACCGATCGAGGTACCACAAGCCGGGTGGATCGAAGTGCCCCTCGATCCCGACATCCTGCGCCGGGCGGCGCCGGCCGGCGGGCACCTGCGCCTGTTCGGGCCGGAGGGCGAGGAGGTGGTCTTCGCCCGCATGGCGTCCGAAGAGGTCGGGGACCGGGTGCCGGCGGAGGTGATGTCCGCCGAGCAGACCGAGACCGGCTGGTCGATGGTCTTCCAGGTGCCCCCCGGTGAGGGTGGGTCGCTGCGGCACGACCGGCTGGTGCTGAGCCTGGAGGGCGAGCCGTTCGAGGGGCCCTCGGCCGCCGCCGCACGCCTCGAGGGGAGCGACGACGGGGAGGCCTGGACGCTGCTGGCGGTCGGGCGTCTCGAACGCGGAGCGGGCGGCGACGCGCTGTTCACCTACCCGGCGAGCGAGCACCGGTACCTGCGGCTCTGGTGGCCGCGCGGCGTGGCCGGCCAGGCGCCGGTCGTGGATGAGGAGGATGGCGGAGACGGCGCTCCGCTGCTCCGGAGCGCGGCGGTCGAGGTGGTGCCTCGCCGAGCCCTGGGCATCGCCCTGGAGCGCCCGGCCTGCCAGAGCCCGGTGGCCGCGGTGGCGCCGGCGGCCAGCTCCGCAGGTGGCGAGGCTGGCGACCGGGCTGGCGGTTCCGAGCCCGGTCAGGGCACCGGTCCGAGCCTGGAGCCGGGCAGAGGCGAGCGCGCTGGGTTCGCCGCCGGGCCGCGGGCGGTCTGCCCGCTGCCGTTGGGGGTGGAGTACAGGCTGCTGCACCGGTTGGACCTGGCGGTGGAGGCGCGTGAGCCGGTCGGCTACCGTCTGCTGGTGCCGGAGGCGGGGCGCTGGGAGGTGGTGGCCGAGGGGGTCTGGGCGGCGCCAGTGAGCGAAGCGCCCCACGCCCTCGACCTCGATCTGCTCGACCTGGTCGACCTGATCGGGGGGCGGGAGCGCCCGTTGCCGGCGACGCCCGAGCCGGTGCGGCTCGAGCTCTACGGCAGCGGGTCGGAGGTGCCGAGCCTCACCCGGGTGGGCGCCGAGGTGAGGGCCCAGTCGCTGGTGTTCGAGGCGCGCCGCGCCGGACGGCACACGCTCGCCTACGGACCGGGAATCTACCGCAGCTCACGCTCCGCGGAGGTCCGTCCGCCCTCGGCCGTGGAGCCGGTCAGGATCGAGCCCGGAGTCGAGGAGCTGGGCGCGGCGGTGGCGAACGAGCCGTCCTTGCCCGCGGCCGGCGACCCGGCGCCCTCGGTGCGCTTCACCCGTCGCTGGCAGGTGGCGGCGGACGCCCCGGAGGTCGGCACACTGCATCGGCTCGAGGTGTCTCCGGAGGTCTACGGTGTCGCCAGGAGCGACCTGGGAGACCTGCGCCTGCTCGCCGGTGCCGCCCAGGTGCCCTACCTGCGATGGCGGCCTGCCGCGCCGTCGCTGGCGGCGGCGCTCGGCGCAGTGGTGCCGGAGGTGGACCCCCGGGGCGCGGGCGAGGCGGGGCGAATGCGTCTCGGCATCGACCTCGACCTGCCGGAGCTCCCGTACTCGGCGGTCGTCGTCCACGCCAGGGCCGAGCGGTTCCGGGGTCGTGTCCGGTTGCTGGCGATCGACGCTCCCGCTGCCGACGACGACGACGAGCCCCGTTTCCGTTCGTTGACCCGCTGGCTCGACTGGGCGTGCGATCCGCTACCGCCCCTGTCCTGCCGCCGGGTCATCGGCCTGGGCGACGGCACCGCCGCGCCGGAGGGCACCGAGCCGCCCCGGAGGCTGGTGCTCGAGGTCGAGCCGTCGGCCGGAGAGGGCGGCGCGCCGGGGGCGCTCGACGTCGAGCTCCTCCGTCACCGGGACGTCCTGCTCTTCCCGTGGCCGGGCCAGGGCCAGGAGGTCCGGCTGGTGGCCGGCGCCCCGGACCTGGGGGCCCCGGACTACGAGCTGGGGGATCGCCTGGCGGAGCTCCTGGCCCGTCCGTCGCGCCGCGCGGAGCTCGGTCCCGAGGGCGGAGAGCCAGAGAGGGACCGCCGGGTGGGAGGCTGGACCATGGTCCTCACGCTGCTGGTCGGCCTCGGGGCGCTCCTCTGGCTGCTCAACGGGATTCTGGCCGCCCGGGAGCCGGTGTAGCGGGGCACAGCGGGGGCGGGTCTGCCAAGATCCGCGGCACGGGCCGGTGATCCCCGCCGGCACGGAACGAAGGGAGCAGGTTGGTATGGAGCGACTCGGCGACCACGACAGCTCTTCGGGCGACAATCCCTCGGAGGCCCGGGGGCCGCTTCGTCTGCTCGTGGGTATGGCGGCGCTCATCATCGTCGTCGCCGGCCTGCGGGCGGCGGCGGTCTTCTTCCTGCCGCTCCTGCTCTCCCTCTTCCTGACCATCCTGTCTCTACCGCTCCTCGGCTGGCTGAGGCGCCACCACGTGCCCTCGGTGCTGGCGATCACGATCACCATGACGGCGGCCGTGGCGGTGCTGGGGCTGGTCGGCCTGGTGTTCTCGGTGTCGATCGACACGGTGACCGAGAAGATGCCGGAGTACCAATCCCGAACGCGTCAGCTCGTGCAGCATCCGGTCGACTGGCTCGAAAGCCACGAGGTGCCGGTCACCAAGGAGTTCTCGCCCGAGTCCCTCGACCTGGGGGCGATGGTCGACCTGGTGAGCTCCACCTTCCGCGGCGTGGCGACGGCGGTCTCGAACATCGTCCTGGTGCTCCTGATGATGGTCTTCATGCTCTGGGAGTCGATCATCTTGCCGGGCAAGCTTCAGGCGGCCCGGCGCTTCGGACGCTTCGATCCGGACCGGCTGCAGGGCGTGGTCGCCCGGGTGCAGCGCTACCTGCTGCTCAAGACCGCGATCTGCCTGGCCACCGGCGTCGCGATCGGGCTCCTCGTCCAGATGGTGGGGCTCGACTTCGCGCTCTTCTGGGGTTTCTTGGCCTTCGTCTTGAACTACATCCCGAACATCGGCTCGGTGCTGGCGGCGGTGCCGGCGGTGGCGCTCGCCCTGGTCCAGCTCGGGCCGACCCGGGCGCTGGTGATCGCCGCCGGGTACCTGGCGATCAACGTGCTGATCGGCAACCTGCTCGAGCCGACGGTGATGGGCCGGGGCCTCCGGATGTCGCCGCTCGCGATCTTCCTCGCCCTGATCTTCTGGGGCTGGGTCTGGGGCCCTCTGGGGATGATTCTTTCGGTGCCGCTCACGGTCTCGCTCAAGATCCTGTTCGAGAACACCGAGAGCCTGCGCTGGTTCGCGACGCTCCTCGATCGACGGCCCCGCGAGGCCTGAGCCGCCCGAGCCGTCCGAGGCCGCCCGCCCGGGTGGTGGCGAAATTTTCCCCCTTGCCGGGGCGTTGAGGCGGTTGCACGCGGACACCCTGCGGGACGAGCTGTCCATTTTCCCGCACCCCCGGGCTCCGCGACGGGCGACGGGCGGGCGACGGACGGGCGACGATTGACAAGGTGGTTGCCGGTGGTATCATGCGGCCTGAATCAGTACCGTTCCGGTGCTGATTCGCCGACCCCCACCCTCCGGCGCCCCCGGAACACTGGAACGAGAGACCGAACGAACGATGCTCCGCATCACCAAGCAGACCGACTACGGGATCGTGCTCCTGACCGCTCTGGCGAACGACCCGGAGCGGCAGGTCAATGCCCCCGAGCTGGCTCAGGAGACGTCGCTGCCGCAGCCGATGGTGGCGAAGATCCTGAAGCTCCTGGCGCGGGCCGGAATCCTCGAGTCGCACCGGGGGGTCAACGGCGGCTACTGTCTGGCACGGCCTCCGGAGGAGCTCTCGGTGGCCGAGGTGATCACCGCCCTCGAAGGGCAGATCGCCATCACCGAGTGCACGGACGACACCTCGGGGCTTTGCTCCCAGGAGACGGTCTGCGCCGTGCGCAGCAACTGGAACCGGATCAACCTCGCGCTCCAAGAGGCCCTGGACCGCATTTCTCTGGCCGAGATGACCGGCCCGGTCCGCGTGCCGCGGCCCGAGCGTCTGGTGCAGCTCTCGGTGTGCAAGAGCTCATGAGCCGGCGCCGCCCCGAACCGCAACCGACCGATACCCGACACGACATCGACCGAGGACCATCCATGGCCGATCAATCCACCCAGCTTCTCGAAGAGGTCGCATCCCGCGACTACGAATGGGGCTTCGTCACCGACGTCGAGCAGGAGACGATCCCTCCGGGGCTCAACGAAGACGTCGTCCGTCTGATCTCCGCCAAGAAGGGGGAGCCGGAGTGGATGACCGAGTGGCGCCTCAAGGCCTACCGCCACTGGCTCACCATGAAGGAGCCGCAGTGGGCGAACGTCTCCTACGAGCCGGTCGACTACCAGGCGATCTCCTACTACGCCGCGCCGAAGAAGGACGAGGACCGGCCCCAGAGCCTCGACGAGGTGGACCCGGAGATCCTCCGCACCTACGAGCGGCTGGGCATCCCACTCGTCGAGCAGCAGATGCTCGCCGGTGTCGCCGTGGACGCGGTCTTCGACAGCGTGTCGGTGGCGACCACCTTCAAGGCAAAGCTCGCCGAGGAGGGGGTCATCTTCTGCTCCATGTCGGAGGCGATCAAGAACCACCCCGAGCTGGTGAAGAAGTACCTGGGCTCGGTGGTGCCGCCCAAGGACAACTTCTTCGCCGCGCTCAACTCGGCGGTGTTCTCCGACGGCTCGTTCGTCTTCGTGCCCAAGGGCGTGCGCTGCCCCATGGAGCTCTCCACCTACTTCCGGATCAACGCCATGAACACCGGGCAGTTCGAGCGCACTCTGATCGTCGCCGAGGAGGGTGCGTACGTCTCCTACCTCGAAGGCTGCACGGCACCGATGCGCGACGAGAACCAGCTCCACGCGGCGGTCGTCGAGCTCGTCGCCCTGGATGACGCCCAGATCAAGTACGCGACGGTTCAGAACTGGTACCCGGGGGATCCGAAAACCGGCAAGGGCGGCATCTACAACTTCGTCACCAAGCGGGGTCTGTGCGCCGGCAGGAACTCGAAGATCTCCTGGAGCCAGGTGGAGACCGGCTCGGCGATCACCTGGAAGTACCCGAGCTGCATCTTGAAGGGCGAGAGCTCGACCGGCGAGTTCTACTCGGTGGCGGTCACCAAAGGCCGTCAGCAGGCCGACACCGGCACCAAGATGGTTCACGTCGGCAAGAACACCAAGAGCGTGATCGTGTCGAAGGGCATCTCCGCGGGCCACGGCCAGAACACCTACCGGGGCATGGTGAAGATCCTGAAGGGAGCCGACAACGCCCGGAACTTCTCCCAATGCGACTCGATGCTCATCGGAGAAGAGTGCGGCGCCCATACCTTCCCGTACATCGACGTCCAGAATCCGACCGCCAAGATGGAGCATGAGGCGACGACGTCGAAGATCGGCGAGGACCAGATCTTCTACTGCAACTCCCGGGGCCTGGGCGAGGAAGAGGCGGTCTCGATGATCGTCAACGGCTTCTGCAAGGAGGTCTTCAAGGAGTTGCCGATGGAGTTCGCCGTCGAGGCCCAGAAGCTGCTGGAGATCAGCTTGGAGGGCTCGGTCGGATGACGTCGACCGGAGGATGGCGCGGGGGGACGAGCCCCCCGCCTACACCGTACGAGAGGCGCCGTGAGGCCGGGGCTCGTCCCCAGCCGCCTCACCCCTCCGATCGATGCGCCACGAATCCTGATTACCACGAACCGAAACGGACATAGACGACGACCATGCTGCTCGAGATCAAGAACCTGCACGCCTCGGTGGAGGGCACCGAGATCCTGAAAGGCGTGAACCTCCGGATGGACGCCGGCGAGGTGCACGCCATCATGGGGCCGAACGGCTCCGGCAAGTCGACCCTGGCCCAGATCCTCGCCGGCCGCGAGGAGTACGAGATCACCGAGGGCGAGATCCTCTACCAGGGCGAGGACCTGCTGGAGATGGCGCCGGAGGAGCGCGCCCGCGAGGGCATCTTCCTCGCCTTCCAGTACCCGGTGGAGATCCCCGGCGTGTCCAATACCTACTTCCTCAAGGCGGCGCTCAACGCCATCCGCAAGCACCGCGGCGAGGACGAGATGGACGCCATGGACTTCCTCGCCCTGGTGCGCCAGAAGATGAAGCTCGTCAAGATGGACGAGACGCTGCTCAAGCGTCCGGTCAACGAGGGCTTCTCCGGCGGTGAGAAGAAGCGCAACGAGATCTTCCACATGGCGGTGCTCGATCCGACCCTGGCGGTGCTCGACGAGACCGACTCGGGGCTCGACATCGACGCCCTGAGGATCGTCTCCGAGGGGGTCAACAGCCTCCGGGACGGCAAGCGCGGCTTCCTGGTCATCACCCACTACCAGCGCCTGCTCGACTACATCGTGCCGGACAAGGTACACGTCATGGTCGGCGGCCGGATCATCCAGACCGGCGGCCCCGAGCTCGCCAAGGAGCTCGAGCAGACGGGCTACGCCGACTGGTCCGAAGAGGGCCGCGCCACCGCGGCGCCGGCGGCGGTCTGAGCCCGAGCCCGAAACGATGACCACCGTCACCGACAAGACCGCAGAGGCCCGGCAGGCCGGCGAATCCGCCTTCGTCGCCGGCTTCGAGGCCTTCGACCGCGCCCGCTCCGGCCACGAGCCGGAGGCGGTGGGCGCGATCCGCCGCCGCGCCCTGGAGCGCTTCGCCGAGCTCGGCTTCCCGAGCGTCCGCCAGGAGGAGTGGCGCTTCACCAACGTCGCCCCGATCGCCAAGCGGGAGTTCCACCGGCCGGAGCAGGCCGCCGCTTCCGGAGGCCCGTCCGAGGACGCCTTCGAGGATCAGATCGAGCCCTGGCTGTTCGAGAGCGCCCGCGCCCACCTGGTGTTCGTCGACGGACGGCTGGTCCCCGAGCTGTCGAGCACCGAGCGCCTGCCCGCGGGCACCGTGCTCACCGGCCTCGGCCAGGCGCTCGCCGAGAGCCCGGAACTGGTCACCGAGCACCTGGCCCGGCACGCCGCCTACGACAAGCACCCGTTCGTGGCCTTGAACACCGCCCACATCGCCGACGGCGCCTTCCTCCACGTGCCGCGCGGCACGGTGATCGAGGAGCCGCTCCACGTGCTCTTCTACTCCTCGGGCTCGACCGATTCCGAGGGCCGGCCGGCGGCCATGTTCCCGCGCAACCTCTTCGTCCTCGGCGAGCAGAGCCAGGCCACCGTGGTCGAGACCTTCGCCGGTCCCGAGGGGGTCGAGTACTTCAACTGCCCGGTGACCGAGGTGGTGTGCTCGCCGTCCTCGGTCCTCGACCACTACAAGATGCAGCAGGAGTCGACGGCCGCCTTCCACATGGCGACCTTCCAGCTCTACCAGGAGCGCCAGTCCAACTACTCGCTCCACTCGATTTCCCTGGGCGGCGGCCTGGTCCGGAACGACGTCAACACCGAGCTCGACGGCGAAGGCTGCGAGTCGACCCTGAACGGCCTCTATATGGTCAAGGGCGACCAGTTCATCGACCACCACATGCGGGTCGAGCACGCCAAGCCCCACTCGAACAGCTTCGAGCTCTTCAAGGGCATCCTGGAGGAGCGGTCGCGGGCGGTCTTCAACGGCCTGATCCACGTCCATCCCGGGGCCCAGAAGACCGACGCCAAGCAGTCGAACCAGAACCTGCTCCTGTCGGACCAGGCGCTGGTCCACTCCAATCCCCAGCTCGAGATCTTCGCCGACGACGTCAAGTGCACCCACGGCTCGACGGTCGGCCAGCTCGACGACGACGCGGTCTTCTACCTGCGCTCGCGGGGCATCGGCATGGAGGCGGCGCGGAGCTTGCTGATCTACGCCTTTGCCAGCGACATCGTGGGGCGGATCAAGGTGCCCGAGCTGCGCAACGACCTCGAGGAGTTCCTGTTCACCCGTCTGCCCAAGGGAGAGGTCGTTCGCCAGGCGATCTGAGCTCATGACCGTGTCAACCCAAAGCACCCAGGCCACCGCCTTCGATCCGGCGACGGTGCGCGCGGACTTCCCGGCCCTTCACCAGGAGGTCCACGGCCATCCGTTGGTCTACCTCGACAACGCCGCCACCACGCAGAAGCCACGGGCGGTGATCGAGGCGGTCGAGCGCTTCTACACCCGCGACTGCTCGAACATCCACCGTGGCGTCCACACCCTGGCCGAGCGCGCCACCGCGATTTACGAAGGGGCCAGGAAGACGGTCGCCCGGTTCATCGGCGCTCCGTCGCCGGGCGAAGTGGTCTTCACCCGGGGCACCACGGAGTCGATCAACCTGGTAGCCAGGAGCTTCGTCCGCCCCCGCCTCGCGCCCGGCGACGAGGTGGTGGTCACCTGGATGGAGCACCACGCCAACATCGTGCCCTGGCAGATCGTGTGCGAGGAGGCGGGGGCGACGGTCAAGCCGGTGCCGTTCGACGACCGCGGGGTGCTCGACCTGGACGCGTTCGAGCAGGCGCTGTGCGACCGCACGCGGCTCGTCGCCGTCGGCCACGTGTCGAACGCTCTCGGCACGGTCAACCCGGTGGCGCGGCTGGTGGAGATCGCCCACGCCTACCGGGGCGGCGGCGGGAGCGGCATCCCGGTGCTGGTGGACGGCGCCCAGGCGGTGCCCCACCTGCCGGTGGACATGGCCGCCCTGGGCTGTGATTTCTACGCCTTCTCGGCCCACAAGGTCTATGGCCCGAGCGGGGTCGGCGTGCTCTGGGGCAAGGCCGAGCACCTGGCCGAGATGCCGCCGATGCTCGGTGGCGGCGACATGATCCGCACCGTCTCGTTCGACGGCACCACCTTCGCCGAGCCGCCGAGCCGGTTCGAGGCGGGGACCCCGAACATCGAAGGCGCGGGCGGGCTGGCCGCCGCCCTCGAGTACCTGTCCGGTCTCGACCGGGACGCGGTCGCCCGCCACGAGCGCGCGCTCCTGGAGCACGCGGTCGATGAGCTCGGGAGGGTCCCGGGCGTCCACCTCGTCGGCACCGCCCCGGGGCGCGAGGCGATCGTCTCGTTCACCGTCGACGGCGTCCACCCCCACGACGTGGGGACGATCCTCGACGGCCGGGGCGTGGCGATCCGTGCCGGTCACCACTGTGCTCAGCCGATCATGACCCGGTTCGGCGTGCCGGCGACCGCGCGGGCGTCGTTCGCCCTCTACAACACCCACGACGAAGTGGAGGCGCTCGTCTCCGCCGTTCGCTACGCCCAGGAGATGTTCGGAGTATGAGCGATCTGCGCGAGCTCTACCAGGAAGTGATCCTGGACCACAACAAGAGCCCCCACAACTTCCGGGAGCTGCCCGATGCCGACCGGCATGCCCACGGCGACAACCCTCTGTGCGGCGACGTGGTCACCGTCTACCTGCGCCTCGACGGCGACGTTCTGCGGGAGGTCGCGTTTCAGGGAGGCGGCTGCGCCATCTCCCAGGCGTCGGCGTCGATGATGACCGATGTCGTCAAGGGCAAGACCATCGAAGAGGCCCGGGCTCTGGTGCGTATGTTCCGGTCCCTGCTGACCGAGGAGGACGGCGGGCCGGCCGATCCGTCGGAGCTGGGCAAGCTCGCCGTGTTCGAGGGCGTCAAGGAGTACCCCATGCGGGTCAAGTGCGCGACCCTCGCCTGGCATACCCTGGCCGCGGCGCTCGATCACCATGACGCCGCCGATGCCGTCGAGGCCGTTGGCGCCCACGACGCGCCGGCCATCGTGACGACCGAGGAGTGAGAAAGACCATGGCCCTCAGCGAAGATCCCATCCAGCTCGACGACCGATCCGCGGACGAGGAGTCTCGGAACAGCTCCCCGAAGCCGGCTGTCGGCGGCTCGGTCCAGGGGGGGCCCGATCTCGAAGAACGGATCGTCGAGGCGCTCAAGTCCGTCTACGACCCGGAGATCCCGGTCGACATCTACGAGCTCGGCCTGATCTACGACGTCGACGCCGATCCCGAGACCGGCCAGGTCCACATCAAGATGACCCTGACGACGCCGGCCTGCCCGGTGGCCGGGACACTGCCCGGAGAGGTGCAGCAGCGGGTGGAGGGCGTGGCGGGTGTGGAGAAGGCCGAGGTGGAGATCGTCTGGGACCCGATGTGGACGCCGGACATGATGTCCGAGGCGGCGAAGCTCCAGCTCGGGTTCTTCTAGGCGAGCTGGTGACGGCCGGGTCGAGCTCCCCGGGCCGTCGTTTCCTCGACTCCGCTCTTCGCTGGCGCGGCCGCGGCCGGTTCCCGGGGCCTGCTCGTGTTCCCGAATCGTGCGCGGCCTCGGAATAGGTTAAACTCTGAAGACTCCGGTTGCCGTTTCGGACGCTCGGCCCCGGCAGAGGGGGTCTCTGGTGGACCTCTCGCCGATCGGGGTGCCGTTGCGGTAGAGTGGGAGGCAGAGTAGGAGACAGCGAAATGGCCGCTATCGACGACCAAGCCCTAGAAGAGGAATCGTTCGACGAGCTTCTGGAACGACTGCGGCCTCGGCTCAAGCAGATCCTCTATCGTTATCAGGTTCCGCCGGAAGATGCCGAGGACATCCTCCAGGAAGCGCTCCTCGCCACGGTTCTCAAGTGGGAGCGCATCCGCAACCCGGAAGCCTGGCTGGTCGTCACGCTCAAGAACCGCTGCCTCATCTACTGGCGCCGGCGCCGCGGCAACGTCTGTACGCCGATGGACTCCGTCGCACTCGAGCTGCTCTCCGAGCCCGAGGATCCGCCCCAGGAGCGCGAGCATCTGCGCTGGGACCTGAACAGCCTGATCGACAAGAACCTACCGTCCCGCCACCGGGATCTGGTGCGTATGCGCTACCTCATGGGCCACACACCCTCCGAAGTAGCGGAGCGGCTGGGCTACCAGCAGTCGAGCGTGCGCAAGCTCGCAAGCCGGGCGCTGGCCAGGCTCTCCGAGCAGGTAGAAGCGGACAAGCACTCGGACTGAGCGCCGCGACTCTCCGGTCTCCACCATGAGCTACCGTTCGTTGCTGGTCGCAGGCCTCGCTCTGCTCGTTGTCGCCTGCGGTTCCGACACCTCCCCCGAGCCGCCGGCTGCCGACGCGCCCGCGGCGCCGGCGGTGGCTGAGGCCCCTCGGTCCGCCCCATCCACCCCGTCCAAGGCCGCCGGGCAGGACGCCGAGGTCACCCCCCGGACCGCGCCGGCCCCCGAGGGCTACGACGAAGAGATCCACGCCTGGCAGAAGGAGCGGGAGACGTCCCTCCTCCGCCCGGACGGCTGGCTCTCTCTGGTCGGTCTGTTCTGGCTGGAGGGGGAGGAGAACACGGTCGGCGGCGTTCCCGGGAACGATTTCGTCTTCCCCAAGGCGCCGGAGCGGGTCTGCACGCTGCGGCTGGACCGCGGTCCCGAGGGGCCGATCGTCACCGTCGAGCCGGAGCCCGGTGTCGACCTGGCGCTCGCCGCCGACGACGAAGAGGGTGGGATCGCCGAGCTGGTGACCGAGCCCCGGCGCATGGTGCCGGACACCGAGCCGGGGACCACACGGCTGGCCCTCGGGTCGCTCCGGTTCTGGCTGATCGAGCGGGGTGATCTCCTCGGCGTCCGCGTCCTCGACCGGCAAAGCCCGGCGCTCAAGGCCTTCGAGGGGCTCGAGTTCTTCCCCGTAGACCCGGCGTGGCGGATCGAGGCGCGCCTGGTGCCCAAGGAGGGGCTCACCATCGCCGTGCCGAACGTTCTCGGCCAGGTCTCGGAACAGCCCTGCCCTGGCGAGGTGGTGTTTGGCATGCCGGCGTCCGCCGGCGAGGAGAGGCGGGAGCTTCGTTTGCTGCCGATGGACGCGGGCGACCAGCTCTTCTTCGTGTTCGGCGACCGGACCAACGGTCGGGCCACCTACGGGGGCGGCCGTTTCCTCTACGCGGAGAAGCCGGACCCGGACGATCCGGAAGGGCGTCTGATCCTCGACTTCAACCGCGCCTACAACCCGCCCTGCGCGTTCACCGAGTTCGCCACCTGCCCC
>Ga0210062_1000430_pt1 | contig 12832 bp, 10 predicted proteins | sample Muzzi_CordA_D2_FD_185528 | JGI IMG/M metagenome (GOLD analysis project Ga0210062, IMG submission 185528) | Wetland microbial communities from San Francisco Bay, California, USA, that impact long-term carbon sequestration - Muzzi_CordA_D2 (SPAdes) | ecosystem: Environmental > Aquatic > Marine >...
ATGCCGACGGCAGTTTCCAACAAAAGTTACTTGATATGGTAAACTCGCCTGACGGCATCGTATTCTATGACCAGGCTAATTCCAGTGGTTGGCTGGAGGAGCGCATCAGTTGGGCGCCCTGACAATATGCGGATTTCTCGGGCCTGGTTAGGAGCAAAGGAGAAGAAAAATGAGCATTAATCCATTTAGTTACGGTAAACCTATCGACGATCCGGAGCGGTTTATCGGCCGCCGCCGGGAAATCGAACAGGTTTTTAGTCGTTTGCTCTCGGCTTTTGAGTCGAGTTCTATCGTTGGCGAACGCCGGATGGGCAAGACGTCCCTACTTAAGGTCTTGGGCCATTCAGATCTGCTGGCCCAGTATGGCCTCGACCCGACCGGTTACACCTTTATCTATCAAGACTTCCAATTTTTAGAGACCAGCACCGTGCCGACCCGTTTCTGGCAGCGAGTCCTGCGCTCCATCCGGCGGGCCGTCACAGATCATGATGACGTCGTTGAAGAAATCGAATTTGCGCTCAAAGCTGAAACGATTGACAACTACACCCTGGATGACATTTTTACCCTGATCGACGAGGAGAAGGTGTATATCGTTTTGCTGCTAGATGAATTTGAGAATGTCACCCGCAATGAGAACTTTGATAATGACTTTTTCGCCGGTCTACGGGCGCTGGCTATTCACCATAATTTGGCGCTGGTGACCTCTAGCCGCGACGAGTTGGTGGACCTGACCCATTCGGAAAAAGTTCGCTCTTCACCATTTTTCAACATTTTTGCCAGCATCAATCTGCGGCCCTATTCCGAAAGCGACGCCACCGAGCTCATCGACACCTATTTGGCCGGGTCTGAGGTCAGATTTCTGCTCAGTGAGCTAAGTTTGCTTTTTGGGATCGCCGGTTATCACCCCTATTTTCTGCAGATGGCCTGCCACCACCTCTTTGCGGTCCACCAACAGGGTCTGGATGATGCCGCCCGGCGCCGTTATCTGGTAGAGAAGGCTCGGGCCGAAGCAGACTCCATCTTCCAAGACTACTGGCACAACTCACCTGCCTCTCAGCAGATAGTACTGACCGTGCTGGCCTTGCGGGAACTGAATCGACGGATTGGAGCCGGTACAGCAGGTGAGGCTTTTGCCTCGGCCTTTGTCAACTCTTCCAGCGGCGTAACGCCGCAAGGCGGCGAAGATACATTGACCGATCTGGAACAGTATTACGTCCGCTCTGACCAGGTCATTCCCGATCTGGAGCGGCGAGGATTGGTCATTAAAAATCCGGAGAACTCGGCCTACCGCCTCTTTTCAAGCGAATTGAGCGAGTGGATTGCCGCTGAAATTATCGGCGATGTGGATGATTTGCGCGGCTGGCGCGACTGGCAGAAAGATGAAAGCCTGACCGGCGTCCTGCCGACTGACGCGCAAGCGCTACTGGGTCAAGTAGCCCATCGTTTGAACCCAGCCTATCGAGATACCCTGGGCAAATGGATTCTGGAGCCAACCACGGCCGTGGCCTCGCTGGGATTGCTGGAAACCTGCGTTGGGGTGTATGAACAACATAAAGAGATTAGTCGCCAAACTGACGCGCCGGTTATGGTGGCGATTGAAGAAGAAAAAGATGAGCCGGTAGTTAAGGTGCCGCAGGGTCTGTTTGCCAGGGTCTCCCAGAAACTGGACAGTCGGGAGAAAGATGAAGCTACTGAACTCAATCTGGAGAATGCCATCGATTCCCTGGATAAACAGCAACAGGAACAAATGGTTTACTCACTCAAACGACAAATTCTGCGCTATTCCAGCAACTTGAACAAACTTCAGGAGGATGCAGCGACGTATGGCAGTCTTAGCAGCGCGCCCCTGAAGCTGCAAAATGAGATCGAAGAAATCGAGCGGACCATTGCCGGCTTACAGAAAAAACTCAACACCTTGGAGCAAGAGATTTAACAAATAAAAACACCCCCTCTCTCACCAAGAAGGGGTGTTCAAATTTACCCTATCTATGGCCAGAGTTATCGCTGGGCTACCAGTTGGGGCGCATTAAAGGAGCGGGCAATCACCTCAATCGACTTCTGATCGCCGGTACCGGTGACCACAAAGATGGAAGCACCCTGATTGATGTAGAAAATGGTAACCTGGTTGCCAAGGGCTTCGGAGAAGACCACCACCCGCTCGGCCGGGAGCCCGTGCACTGTCAATAACTGGCGACTGAAAACAATATCGTTCCCCAGACTGCGATCAACAAACGGTGACAAACCGTCTGCTGAAAGGGGGCCAGCGGCTTCTACTTTTACTTGATTTGCCCCACCGGGAGACTGAAACAACGTAACTGATGATGAAAGCGAGAGTTGCTCCCAACCGGCCGGATAGTTGAGGTGAAAACCCAGTTCCCCATCTGTAAAAACAGCCATCGGTTCGACTATAGGCTCTACTCCCCGAACGTTCACTTCTGCAAGCGTGGTCACCTGGTCAGCAATAGACTCAGTTTTAACCAGGTTAGCAGCCGGAAGAACCGGAGCCGCTTCAACAATCTGGGGATCAAGGTGAGCAAGTCTAAAACCAACAATGGTAATGGCGAGACAGATGATGACAATTATGAATGTCCAGCGAAGTTTGGTCATAACTTCCCCCTTCAGCAACCTTAAAAACAACTGTTTTCTCCTTACAATGTTACCCTAAGATTGTCTCACAAAAAGCCTCAGAATACATCGGCTGACCGAACATAGTTGAGGTAGCAAATCGTATAATCAGCCAATGCCAAATATGCTTACATTTAGGCAATATGGCTTAGTGGCTCCCCTCTCACTTTTGCATGTAAGACGCTCATTAGCGCCAGAAAGTTTCGCTCAAGGACGAAAAAACAAAAACATGTTATAATCAATCAGTGGTCTCCAAAAACGTAGAGGAGGTAAATTATGGTTATTGCTCGTGAGGAAATTGAAGCTCAAGAGGCGGAGCGACTGGCTCCCTACGGCATGTGCAGTCGTGATTCGCTGGGACGCAAGTTTAAAGAAGAGGAACATCCGTATCGCACCGCCTATCAGCGCGATCGGGATCGTGTGATTCATACTACGGCCTTCAGACGCCTGGAGTACAAAACACAAGTCTTTATCATCACAGAAGGCGACTACTACCGCACCCGGCTAACCCACACCATCGAAGTGGCCCAAATTGGCCGGACGATTGCCCGGGCCCTGCGGGTCAACGAGGACCTGACCGAGGCGATCTGCCTGGCCCACGATCTGGGACACAGCGCCTTTGGTCACAGCGGAGAAGCCGCGCTCAACAAACTAATGACCAATTATGGGGGCTTTGATCACAACTTCCAAAGTTTTCGCATTGTTGAGAAACTGGAAAATCGTTTTCCGGACTTTAGAGGACTCAATCTCACCTGGGAGGTGCTGGAGGGCATCCTCAAACACGAAACCGAATATGACCAGAGTAGTGTCACTGATTATGAACCGGAATGGCAACCAACCCTGGAAGCTCAGATTGTCAACTTTGCCGATGAGATTGCCTATACTACAGCCGACCTGGACGATGGGCTGCGCTCCGGTTTAATCACGCCGGAGCGACTGGCCGATGTAGAATTCTGGCAGATGGTTACCGATGAGTTGGAAATCAATCGGGCCAAGGGGTTTTCCGAAATGGACCGGCATCGAGTCATTCGACGGTTGGTGGGTAAAGAGGTTAGTGATGTGATCTATGCTACCAACGCTCAACTTGAAACCCACCAGGTAAAGAGTGTTGAAGATGTCCGCAAGCTGCCTAAAAAACTGGTGACCCACTCGCCAGAGGTCAAACGCTTAAATCGGCAACTAAAAGACTTTTTGTTTGACAATCTCTACCAGCATTGGCGAGTCATGCGTATGGACTTAAAAGCCAAAAGGTTCATCAGCGACTTGTTCGGGGCCTACACTAACTCGCCGATCATTCTACCCTGGAAGGTCCAGGCGCTGGTCGAGCCGCGCGGTCTACACCGCACTGTCTGCGATTACATCGCCGGTATGACCGATCGTTTTGCTTTACAAGAATACAATAAGCTCTTCGATCCTTTGGAGAAAGTCTAACAACGGGGATCTAGAAATCGTTTTGCGTGAAAAAAGAGCGATGGGATGACCATCGCTCTTTTTTCACGCACATCAACCGATCTTGTTACATTTTATACTCATCGGGAACATCCATCTGTCCAATCTTCAGATCAGCTCCCTCTCTGATAAACACATCCAGCTTGACGGCCAGCTCTTTAAAGTATTCATTATTCGCGTCGTAAGCCATATCCTGGATTTTGGCCTCAACCCGCAAAGCAGACGTCTCCAGGGTAAATTCTTTGCCGGGCTCGGCTAAAATTGCTTCAGCCTGGGGATTGGCCTCGATCTTGGAGCGCAGGATCTCATCATTAAAAGCTCGCTCGCCCATCACCACCCTGGAGAGCGTGGTAATATCCGTTTTGTCAAATAGACCAACATCAAAAGTGAGAACCTGCTTGGGACTGGTCCCAGGAACCGCATCCAGAATTCCAACGCCACTTTCACCCAGAAAGGCGCCATCGGGAGTTTCAATCGTAAAGAATTCATCAAAATTATCCTGGCCCAGCTTATAAGCGCCACTCCAACTTTTAATGGGAGCCGTACCTTCACCTTCCCAAACTCCTTGGGGTTCAGCCGGAGCTTTCTTCCTGGCCCACAGCCTTTGGTAAAGAATAAAGACGATTAAGCCAATGAGAATTAACCCCAGACAGCACAGCAAGGCAGTTGTCCAGGAAAAACCCCCACCTTCTTCCGGCGGAACGGCCGGGGGGAGGGCTGCCGGCTGGGGCTGTTCCTCCGCCTGGACCTGGCCTTCTACCGGCACCTGCCCCAGGGCGCTGGCAAAGCTGGTGACGGCCTGTGCCCGGGCACTATCACCCTGGAACTCAGTTGCTAACTCGCTGGCCACGGCAGAGATGGTTTCAGGGCTCCAGTTTTCCGCATTTTTCAAAGCGCCCGCCAGTTCATTGACCGCTTGAGCTTCGGCGGCTCGACCTCCAGCTACGTAGACTGCCGACCACCGGCCCAATGCCCGAATCTTGGTCGCCTCATCAAAAGTTTTTAGACGCTCTTGGGCTATATCGGGCTGACGATTGACAATATAGGAGTCGATCACCATGGCCAGATAGTGATCCTGATAATTGGCGGTCAATTCATTGGGATGCGCTCCACCGGCATAGACAGGCGGGTTCTGACGGAGGTAAAGGCCAAGCAGTCCCGCGCCCACAATACAGCCCAGTAGAATACCGACAACTGCGCCCAGAAGCAGGCTCTTCTGCACCACTTGGAATGAAGGTCTTGATTCTCCCATAACCAATCTCCTCACCTGAGGGATGTGGCATTCTTGTCCTGGAGTTTATACCAAAAACGCACAATCGCGCCTTAAGCAGAAGACACAAGTCTGCCACTACGGAGTTGCTGGACAGATACTTAACATAATTTTATGTATAGTAATCTTACCATACTTATAAATTTAGTGCAAGGCTTTGTTTTGGGTTTTTGAGATCTGAACAAAAGAGATAGGTATTTTCGGCTCTTTATTCAGCCGTTAATTGCCAACATCGGCTCCTGGCGAGCCCCGGTCAATACCTCAACACCATCATCCCGCACCACCACCATATCCTCGATGCGTACCCCGCCCCAGCCAGGGATGTAGATGCCTGGCTCGACGGTTACGACAGACCCGGCCAGAATTTCGTCGGTGTAGCGCATCCCAAAGCGCGGATTCTCATGGATAGCCAGCCCGACACCGTGGCCCAGACTATGCTCAAAGTTTTTGCCGTAGCCAGCCTGCTCAATGACATCCCGGGCCAGCTTGTCAATCGCCTGGCCGGACAGGCCAGCTTTGGCCCCCTGAATCGCGGTCTGCTGGGCCTCCAACACGGTGTTCCAGATGTTCATAAATTTCTCGCCAGCCGGCTCGCCCAGACAAAAGGTGCGAGTCACGTCGGAGCAATAATCCTCAACAATGCAGCCCAAATCCAGGGTGATTGGTTCATCTTTTTGAATGGGGCGCTCGGTCGGACGGGCGTGGGGCTTGGCTGAGTTAGGGCCAGAGGCAACAATCAGATCAAACGAGACTCCGCTGGCGCCATGGGTACGCATATAGCTTTCCAACTCCCAGGCCACCTGCAACTCGGTCAGACCCGGTCGAATCCAGGTGTACACGTGATCAATGGCCTCATCAGCCAAGGCCACGGCCTTTTTGAGACAAACCAGTTCGGCGGCATCCTTTTGAATGCGCAACTCTTCCACAAAACCTTCGGTGTGGACCAGCACCAGCCGGCCCAGCAGGGCTCGCTCCCAGCTAAGCAACGTCGAAACGCTGATGTGGCCGGCCTCAAAACCGACTCGGCGGGCTCCCAACCCTAAGCCTCGCAGCAACTCCAGCATATTTCCAACAAAATCATACCCGGCCTCCACTAATTCCCACTCTGGGCATTCCTGTCGAACCTGCTCATAATAGCGAGAGTCGGTAGCGATGATCTGCTGCTCCGGGGTGATAATCAGGACTCCGGCGCTGCCGGTAAACCCGGACAGATAGCGGCGATTGTGGGGCTGGGTAATCAGAAAACCATCCAGGTTATCTTCGACCATTAGCTGGCGAAATTTATCCAGACGCATATCGTTTAGTGCTCCTGCAGCCATCAAGGATTTATTGATGATCACTTAAAGATGACCGGCAGCAAAAGGCCGGTCATCTTTATCTGTTGAATCTGTTAAGCTGTTGCCAACTCTGGTTTGGCCGTCTCCGGCTCCGATCCCACTTCGGGCAGTTGATCGATTTCAAACTGCTCCTCGCAATTAGTACACTGAGCCCAATTGCGATTTTTCCGAACCAGTAGTCCTTGACAATTGGGGCAGGATTGGGGCAGCGGCCGTTTCCAACTGCTCCATTCGCACTCAGGATAATTGGCACAGCCGTAGAAAATCCGACCTTTCTTAGTGCGCCGTTCCACCAAATCCCCTCCATCGTTGGGGCAGGCGATGCCCAATTTGACCAGGTGGGGCTTGGTATTACGACACTCGGGGAAGTTGGAACAGGCTTCAAATTTGCCATACCGGCCAAACTTGAGCACCATCGGATGGCCACACTTTTCACACAATTCGCCCGTCGGCTGATCGGCTATATCCACTTCCGGCATATGCTCCTCGGCGTGAATCACCGCTTCTGAGAATGGCCGGTAAAAATCATCCAAAACGGGCACCCATTCCAGGTCGCCCCGGGCAATGCGATCCAGGTCGTCTTCCAACTGCGAAGTAAATTGCAGGTTGATGATATCCGGGAAATATTCTACCAGCAGATCGTTCACTATTTCGCCCAACTCGGTAGGATAGAGCCTTTTTTCGAATTTTTCTACGTATCCCCGATGTTGGATGGTAGAGATGATGGGCGCATAGGTACTCGGTCGGCCAATGCCGTTCTCTTCCAGCGCTTTGACCAGACTAGCCTCGGTAAAGCGGGGTGGAGGCTGGGTGAAATGCTGCTCCGGTAACAGTTCCACCAGGTCAACCTGCTCCTTCTCGGTCAACTCAGGTAAGATCACCCCCTCACTGGCATCCGGGGTCACGTCCTCATCCTGAGACTCTTCATAAACTGTCAGAAAGCCCTTAAACCGGATACGAGAACCGCTGGCCTGAAGGCGATAAGGCCAAACCCCGTCGGTGGGCTGCTGCAGGCCCGCGCCAATCACCACGGAAATAGTATCATAAAGAGCATTGGCCATCTGGCTGGCCACAAAACGTTGCCAGATCAAAGTATATAGTCGGGCCTGATCGCGGCTCAGGTAGCGACTGATCTTCTCCGGTTCCCGCCAGACGCTGGTTGGGCGAATGGCTTCGTGGGCTTCCTGTGCGCTCCGGCTTTTGGTTTTGTAGACCGGTGGCTCGTCGGGCAGCAACTCTCGAGCGTAACGCTCCGAGACAAATTCACGCGCTTCAACCTGAGCTTGTTTGGAGACATTGGTACTGTCGGTCCGCATATAGGTGATTAAACCGGTTGTGCCCTCGCCGTCCAAATCGATGCCTTCATAGAGCTGTTGGGCCAGACTCATAGTTTTGCGAGTCCCAAAGCCCAGTCGCCGCGAGGCTTCCTGCTGCAAGGTACTGGTAGTAAAAGGCGCGGCCGGTTTTCGTCGCCGCTCGCCCCGTTTGACCTCGTCAATAATATAAATTGATTTTTCCAGCTCATCGACAATGGCCTGCGTGTCCGCCTCATTTTTCAGATCAACCTTCTCGCCATTGATACGACTGAGTTTGGCCCGAAAGAGGCGATCTTCAACTTTCAGGAATCTTTCCTGCTTGGTCAGATCGGCTTCAATGGACCAGTACTCGACCGGGTTGAAATCGTAAATCTCCTGTTCCCGCTCGACCACCAGCCGGAGGGCCACGCTCTGCACTCGACCGGCGCTGGTGCGGCTGCGTACTTTGCGCCACAATAGCGGGCTAAGCTGGTAGCCCACCAGCCGGTCCAGGATACGCCGGGCTTGCTGGGCATTGACCCGTTTCATATCGATCGCGCGCGGATGGGCAAAAGCCTCTTTCACGGCATCTTTCGTAATCTCGTGAAAAACAACCCGCTTGGCCCGGCCTTCGTCCACATCCGTGGCCTCCATCAGGTGCCAGGCAATGGCTTCACCTTCACGGTCCGGGTCGGTGGCCAGATAGATTTCTTCTGCGCTGGCCGCTGCTTTTTTCAACTCCTTGACCACCGGACGCTTCTCATTGGGCACCCGGTACTTGGGCTCAAACTCGTTCTCCACATCCACCGAAAGCTGGGATCGCAACAAATCGCGCACGTGTCCTACCGAAGCCTTGACCGTATAACCTTTCCCTAAAAATTTACCGACCGTTTTGGCTTTTGCCGGTGACTCGACGACTACCAGCTTACCATTACGCTGCTTAGACCGGCGCGTCTTGGCCTGTTTCACTTTCGTTTTCTGGCGGGCTTTTTTTATCGTTTTCGGATCAGGCGGAGACACGTGATCGTGGGCCGGGGTGCGGCCCATTTTAAACATATTCGTTCCGCAGACCGGGCATACCCCTCTGGTACCCGGTGTACCGGTAGCGGTATAGACCGCCTCCGGCTCATTCATCTCTCTTTTCTCTTTGCATTTAACGCAATAGGCTATAACCTTATTACTCATACATTACTCCCTTGGCGTTGATAAATCGCAAGCAAAACTATTCAGGATCTCACAATCCTCTCCACACATCTCATAACAGGTCATTGCGATTATTTTCCTCCAACCAGTTCACTACTTTTTTGACGTCCTGGGCCCGATCTTTAGCACATACTAAAATCGCATCACCGCTATCAACAATGATTACATCTTCCAGCCCGACCGTGGCAATCAATCGCTTGTCTCCCTGAATCAAGGCGCCCCGGGTATCGAAGCCAATATGCTCCGCGCCCAAAATCACGTTGTCATTTTCATCAGGTTGGTTGATCTCGTGGATGGCAGCCCAACTGCCTACGTCATTCCAGCCAAAATCGACCGGCACCACCGCCACCTGCTCGGCCTGCTCCATAATACCCACATCGATGCTGACCGATTGGATTTCCTCCCAGATGGGATCGACGGATTGTCCTCCTTCTAACGCCTGTCCGATTTCGCTCAGTTGCCGGTAGAATTCAGGCATATAGCTACTGAATGACTCCAGCAATGTCGAGAGCTGCCAGATAAAAATACCGCTATTCCAGTAGAATTCTCCACTGGCTACAAATTCTTCAGCCGTAGCCACGTCCGGCTTTTCGCGGAACCCCGCCGAGCGATACACGGTGTAACCGTTGTACTCGCCTATTTCTTTACTTCGCTGCACATACCCATAGCCCGTCTCTGGCTTGTCGGGCTTGATGCCCAAAGTGACCAGGTAGCCTTCCCTGGCGACCTGCTCTGCGGCCAACAACGCCTGTCGAAAATTCTCTTCATCGGCGATGTAGTGGTCGGCGTGGAGGGAGGCCATCACCTCATTGGGATCGAGCCGAGTCATATGCATCGCGGCCAATCCGATGCAGGGAGCCGTATTTTTACCGCTGGGTTCCTCGATGATGTTCTGCCGGGGCAGATCCGGGATTTGCTCTTTAATGACCGGACCATATTCCCGATTGGAGGCCACAAAGATATGCTCTGGCGGCGTAATGGGTAAAACCCGGTTGACCGTGGCCTGCATCATCGTGCGGTTACCAATTAAAGCCAATAACTGCTTGGGGGTCGCCGTGCGGCTACGGGGCCACAGACGAGTGCCGGTCCCGCCGGCTAAAATAAGTACGTACATTTCTAATTATCCTCTCAAATTAAGGTCGTAGAGTAAAAGTTAACGTACAGAGATTCGCCGTTAATCCTATAATTATTGGACACTTTGCATATTACCGTTTTTGACCTTTCCTTTGCCCCTGATTACTCGACGACATACTCTGGACCCGTCTCCCGAGCGATAACATAGTTCATCGCGCCTACCTGCCGCACCATCCCCTTCAATTCCATCATCGTCAAAGTACTGGCCAGGTCGGCCGCCGTCAGGCCGGTGGCCTGACCCAACTCGTCCACGTGCACCGGTTCTGCTGACAGATGATTCAGCAACGTGGCTTCCAATTCATTATCCGGGATGATGGCTCGAGCTTCAGTATGCTGAGCCACCATCGTCAGATTCAACTCCTCCAGAATGTCATTGACTCCGGTGACCAGTTTGGCTCCATTCTGAATCAAATAGTTGGGTCCAGCACCGCTCCGGCGCAAAATACTGCCCGGCACGGCAAACACTTCCCGGCCCTGATCCAGGGCATAATCCGTGGTTATCCGGGCCCCGCTTTGCACTGTGCCTTCCACAAATAGGACACCCAGACACAATCCGCTAATAATCCGATTGCGCCGTGGAAAATTGCCGCTCTCCGGGTTCGTTCCCAACGGATACTCCGAAACCAGGGCTCCATTTTCGGCGATCCGCTGGCTCAACTTCCGGTTTTCCGCCGGATAGGTAATATCGACGCCACAGCCCAGCACGGCAATAGTACGTCCACCTGCCTCAAGCGCTGCTCGATGGGCCTCGGTATCGATACCATAGGCCAGACCACTGACCACGGTGATTCTACTCTCGGCCAATCCCCTGACGAGCAGCCGCGTACATTCCTTACCGTAGGCGCTGGCCCGACGAGTCCCCACCACAGCCAGGGCAAACTCATCTGGTGGAGTCAGATTGCCCCGGATATACAGCGTAGCCGGAGGGTCGGCAATGTTTTTGAGCAGTCTGGGGTAGGCCGGACTATCCCAGGTCAAAACGCTGATATTGAGCCGGCCCAGCTTTTCCATTTCTGCATCCAGTTCAAGACTCTGCCGTACCCGAACCAGACTCTCCGCCGAACGACGATCCAGCCCGATGGCGCGTAACTCGCCGGGATTGGCCTGCCAGGCCGCCCCAATATCGCCATAATAATCGAGCAACATCCGCAAACGAGCCGGACCAATACCGGCCACCTTACTGAACCCTACCCAAAAACGCAGTTTGTCTGTCATCTTTAACCCATCGTGCTGGTCAAGAAATTACTTCATGTTTTTTACCATTATCCGCTTCAAATGTTGGTCACAAATACGAAGCTAATAATGGGCAAGTGCTTACGTTACTTACCAATTTTATCCAATGTGGGTTAGCATACCACGAGATTTAGATGCTTGTCAAGAGGGTGAAAACTACGACAAGAAAATGCCGGCTATCCCCATCTGTCCCTGAGTCAAAACTCTACCTAACGAAAAGGAACGCCCGAAGGCGTTCCTCAATCACTAATTTCCACTATACTGAATCCGGTACGGCTGTCAAATCAGGCCATCGATGATAGTGACTACCATTTGACCCTTGGCAATGTCAATGGCCTGCACGACCTCCGGAATATCGGGCAACAATACTTGCTGGCCGTTCTTTTCAACCACAAAAACGTCATTAGCTCCGGTCTCTATGATATCCACAACTTTCCCCAGATTATCACCGGCAGTGGTGTTTACCTGAAGACCGACCAACTGATAGAGGTAATACTGCCCTTGTGGTAGCGTCCTGGCCTCTTCAACCGGAACCTGAACATATTGGCCGCGTAATGCTTCCGCCTGGGCTCTATCGCTAATGCCCGCCAGAGTCATCAAAATATTACTTTTATGCCAGCGATAGCCTTCAAGACGATAGGGCGTGGCCTCGAACTCGTCTCCCAAATACACCCACTCCATCGTCTCAAAGCGATCAGGGAACTCTGTTAGAATGGCTACAGATAATTCCCCGCGCAGACCGTGCGCCCGGACAACTTTTCCAACAGCTAGATAGCGAAGTTCAGGTTGCTGCGGACCTGAACGCTCACTAAACTTCTCCATCCTAATTCTTTGTACCCGATAACCACCAGAGGGTGAGTTACACAATCTCCAGGGTTATGCGTTTTCCTTCTTTAACCGCTGCGACCCGCAGAAGCGTACGCATAGCGTTTGCCACGCGCCCCTGCTTACCAATCACGCGGCCCATATCATCAGGTTTGACGCTGAGTTCAAAGATTGTCGAACTGGAACCCTCAATTTCACGAACAATGACTGAATCCGGATCATTGACGACTGCTTTGGCCATATACTCGACAAGTTCTTTCATAGAAGACATGTTTCGGGTACTCCCTCCTTTGCGATGTATTAGGAACTGGTGGGCGAGATGACCTTACTTGTCTGGAGGCAAGTGCAAGAGCCAAACTCTTACGTGCAGCAAAGTAATTACTTGACCCATCGGTCTTGCCCTATTGCGTATCATCCTCCTCGGTAGGCGCTTCTTCGTCCGAGGACTCTTCCGCGTCTGC
>Ga0210062_1000432_pt1 | contig 12818 bp, 8 predicted proteins | sample Muzzi_CordA_D2_FD_185528 | JGI IMG/M metagenome (GOLD analysis project Ga0210062, IMG submission 185528) | Wetland microbial communities from San Francisco Bay, California, USA, that impact long-term carbon sequestration - Muzzi_CordA_D2 (SPAdes) | ecosystem: Environmental > Aquatic > Marine >...
TTGCCGATATTCAGGGATCCCAATCCGCCGGTATCAACCCCATTTTTATCTCGGGACGCAACGATATGGAACCGCCTGCAGGCGTTCCTAAGATCCACCACCTGAGCGAATTATTAGGCCTGCTAAAACTGTAGTCTTCGCGACTGTACCCGACGCAACTATTCTTAAGACGCGTTCCTTAACACACGTAACAGGGTTTTGCCATAGGTCTCAAATTGCCAGTTGCCCAGAATATCCATTTGCGTGAGGGCAGCCAGGGATTTGGGGTTGTGTCGGGCAATGCTCATAAGGCTGCTATTACTCATAATGACATCTGGCTCCACACCTCGCTGGGCGGCCAGGTCATTCCGCCATTGACGGAGCGTTTCGTACCGGGACAGAGTCCGCTCATCCGGACTCTGGTTATTGGCTTGCTGGTAGTGCGGCCGGGGCGCCTGCTGTCCATCCCGAATGGTGCGGAGGATGTCGGCGCTATTATATTTAAGGAGTTTATCCCCAACGCCCTTAATTTGTTCCAGTTGACTGACATGCCGGGGCTGTTCCTTAGCGATGCGAACTAAAGTAGGGGCAGTCATCACTTTAAATGGCGGCCGATCAATCTTGCGAGCAATCTTATCTCGCAAAATAAACAACTCGCGCAGGACTGCCTGTTGTTGTGACGATAACTCCTTGGCACCTTTTATGCGCCAGAAATCATCGGGGTCGAATATCTTGGGGGTTGGTTCCACTTGAGCTTCACGCTCAAACGCCTCCTTCGCTTCACGGAGACGGTTCTGTTTGGTTAACTCTGCCAACTGAATTTCCCGCAGCGGCAAGAGATAATGGGTATCCAGGCGGGCATAGTTGAGGGCTTTGTTACTTAAAGGACGTCGCCCCCAATTATAACGCTGAAAACGTTTGTCCAGCTTTATTCCAAAATATTCTTCTAGAATATTTCCGAGGCCGTAACGAGTCCAGCCCAATATCCTCGCCGCAATCATAGTGTCAAACAGATTGTTAAACGTGAAGCCGTAATCCCGCTTTAGGCTTAAAAAATCATATTCGGCTGCGTGAAAGACCTTCTGGATCGACTCATTGGCAAAAAATGGGGCCAAACCTGATACATCTACCTTTAGCGGGTCTAGCAGGTAGTCGGCCTGGGCGGAGGAAAATTGAATAAGACACACCTTTTCAAAGTAGCTGTAGAGACTATCGCTTTCTGTATCAACAGCCACCACCGACTCTTTTGAGAGCGCGTCAATCAACTGCGCAAACTGTGCGGGCTGGTCAATCCAGAAAGGTTGGTCCGATATTGAGTTGGTAGAAGATGAAGAACGGCTCATAAGTACGCTAATTATCCAATTGCTAATGGGTCTTAATAATAGCAGAAATTAAGGTTTTGCCAAGTTCAAATTTGTGCCTTGATTTTGGGTTGCATAGTCCTTTTTGACCAAGGTTCTTGGGCGCTGGCTTGGGACTTTCGCTCTATTGGATTCGCAAAATGGGCGTGTTATATTAAGAAAAATTAGGGAGGCCCGTTTGCCCCCTTCCCTTACGGTAACAGAAGCAGATTTTGTTGCATGATAGTGAGATGGATGCGCATCTATTAGGCCGGTCATGTTAAGGGGTTTTTGAATGGGATTGACTTAATGCACAGGAGCAGGTATAATAGGCCATCCTCAAACTATGCTGAATGCCCCTTGCGGTAACGGTAGGGAGTAATGGCGCTAAAAGGAAATCTTAGAGACTTTAGCACAACACAACTGCTCAATCTGGTTAATCTGGCTCGAAAAACGGGTATGTTAACCGTTAATGACAGCACTCGCAATGTGGTCTTATACTTTAAGGAAGGACGGCTGATTCGAGCCTGCACCGACTCGGATACGGGGCATCTTGCGGCAATGCTGTTCAAAACTGGCAAACTGACTCAAGAACAAGCTGAGGCAGTCAACAGTCAGTCCAGCAGTTCGTCTGATCGGGTAATTGGCAAATACCTGATGGACGCCAAACTGGTTTCCAGGGATGATATCATTCAGGGCGTCAGAGATTATATGCTCGATATTGTGTATGATCTTTTTGCCTGGACTGAGGGTGAATTCAACTTTGAGCAAGACTCCCGGCCAAATGCTGACAGAATTACTATTCCCCTCAACCTAGATAATGTAATTCTGGAAGGTAGTCGCCGAATCCAGGAGTTTGACAGACTACAAGACGAGTTACCTGATCTGGGAACCGTAGCTCTTAAGATTACAGATAAGCCCCTGCGTGATGTAAAACTCACCCAGGACGATTGGCGAGTTATCTCTCATATTCATCCACGCAATTCGGTTAAACAGATTGCTCAGAACAATAATATGGATGAATTTCAGATTAGAAAGATCGTCTATGGGATGTTGCAAGCAGGGTTAGTAGAATTGATTCCGCCCGAAGGTTTGGAGCAAAGAAAACCTAAAGCACCCCGAAGCCGGGCAGGACGTAGTAGAGCAGTCGGCCAATCACCGGCTGAAAAACGAAGTGTTGTGACCAAGCTGATTGAGCGAATCAAGCGGATTTAGGCTGTTATCCACAGATACTGCTTGTTCTATCGTTGGGTTTGTGCTTTCTGCTCTTTGTTAGACCTATATACTGCTAAATCTTAATACAACAATGTCTAGTTAAGGTAGGTCGATCCGATGCAAACCGTAAAGATGGTCATCACGGGCCCCTACAGTGCCGGAAAAACCGAATTCATCAGGAGCGTCAGTGAAATTGATGTTGTAACCACTGAACGCAAGATCTCTAGCGACGCCGAACGAGTTAAAGAAGAAACTACCGTGGCTATGGACTTTGGCCGGATTACGGTAGACGACGAACTGGTGCTTTACCTGTTTGGTACTCCCGGTCAAAGACGTTTCGACTTTATGTGGGAAATTTTGTCTGAGGGGATGCTTGGGTTTATTGTACTGGTCGATAGCGTCAGACCTGAAACCTTCCGTGAGGCAAAGCACATTCTTGAAGTGTTTAGAGGCTATGCTGCCACCCCCTATGTGGTTGCCGCCAACAAACAGGACTTGCCAGATGCGTGGTCGCCAGACGATCTTAGGATTGCCCTGAAAATCGATAGAAATACTAAAGTGCTTTCTTGTGTCGCTCGTGACAAAGAGAGTGTAAAAAATGTATTGCTTGAATTACTCTATTCCATCTTGGAGAAAATGGCCGAAGAGGAAGGGTAGTTTAGCTTCTTTAAAAACGATATATGGCTGGGCGATCATCACGGCAGTCAAAAATAGAACGCATATTGCGTCAAATAATTAAACAAGGCGGGTTCAGTGGAGCAGTGGTCGCTACCAGTGATGGCTTGCCAATAGCAATGGTTGGTACATCACAAGTAGATACCATGCTACTGGGAGCAATCTCTGCCTCTATTAAAGATCTAGCCAGACGCGCCCACCGGGAACTGGATGAGATTAGTATGCGAGACAAGAAAGGCAAGTTAGTTGTCAGCCGATATTTTTCTATCACTGCTCCCCAAGGGCAATTTAACTTGTTGCTGGCCGTGCAAGCCCCAGAACGAAGATCTTATCGTCGTTTGATTAATCAGGCGGTTAAAAGCATTCAACAAGTCTGGTTAGATTAGAACAAGTACCGGATCATGTCCTGCTATTTCATTTTACGTCAGCGTTGCATTGTTGAAGGACAATTTTCTTCATCCAGAAGCCATCAAATGTACCGGTGTGGAGCCGAGGCTAACCTGTGAGTTCGATAGTTACTGACCAGGGAATTGTTCATTACGAAGCTTACGGGCGCGGGGAGCCGGTCATTCTGCTCCACGGGTGGCTTGGCTCTTGGGGTTACTGGTTAAGGACGATGGAGACTCTTAAAAATCAGTATCGTTGTTATGCACTGGATTTTTGGGGGTTTGGCGACTCTGGCAAACGTCGCAGCAGTTATTATGTGAATGATTTTGTTGGTCTGGTTGACCAATTTATGGATCGGCTAGGCATTGAAGCCGCCCCGATTGTTGGGCATTCGATGGGCGGTACGGTCGCTATGGCCCTGGCTATCCATAAGCCCGAGCGCGTCCGGCGAGTCATTGTTGTTGGTTCCCCGGTAGTCGGTAACTCTTTGAATATCTTTCTACGTTTGGCAGGGAAACCCTGGATTGCTTCAATCGTGTGGCGCTTGCCCGTTGCCTTGAATCTGGGGATCAAACTCTTCTCGCCATACGTCGTAAAAGATTGGCCTGAGTGGTATGAGATGATAACTCGAGACATCTCCAGAACTACCCTTGAGGCTTTTTTTTCAAGTATTGGCTCTTTGCATGAAACTGATCTGCGGTCCCAGTTGCCTAAAGTTTTAGCCCCAGTTATGGGGATCTACGGGGTAGGAGATAACGTGGTCCATCCAAATCAGGCTAATGTTATTAGCCAGCAGGCGGCATTCTCTCGGATCAAAATGATGCTCTATTCCGGTCATTTTCCAATGCTGGATGAACCGCAGGCTTTCAACGAACAGTTGGCAGAATTCCTTGCTTTTGAATTTGTCTCCGCTAATTAGAGGCAACCGGTTGTGCTTGAACTCTAACAGATGAAGAAGATTATCATCAGGGATTTTACCCCTATTTCTCCCTTTAATGAGCCTGCTCGTGAATTGCGGGTCATGAATAAACCACTCTGGCTACACCAGCGAGATGTACTCAGTCCGTATTGCCAGGAAGAAGTAGAATGTAGCTCAATAAGAAGTGCTTCATCTTTTCCCCCTGAATTTCTTTCGGGTAAGCTGCTGGTCTACCGGGATAATCTGTTTTTTGATGAGTTCCTTTTTAAAGCATTTTTAACGGCTGCCCGGCAATCTGGACAGGCTTCCCAGATTGCATTTTCCAAAAACGATGCAGCCATTGTAACGCACGCTCTGCCACTACAGAGTGGCATCCGGTTGGAAGGTGATGTCTATGTTGCCGACCTTTTTTACTATCCGGATGGCAAAGATATCGGCAGCGTTACTCCCCAGCCGGTTGTAATAGACACCCAACCCAGAGAGATGGGGTATTATCATATTCCCACTTATATGGCCGCCGAGCAGGGAGATTTGGGGTTTAACGTACCGCTCAGAGCATTTTTGTCGATTGAGAACTGGATTCATATCTTTATGGCCAACTGTCCCTTTGGAATCTTTTCTCACGGGGCCAGAATTGAAAGAGATTTGGATGATGATTTCTCATTTATGCTTAAGGTATTGTGGCGTTCTTTGCTCGAGCGAAAGCAGTTTTTGTCTTCATCTGCTTTGGTAGTGGTGGGGGAAAATACCCAGATTGATCCGGCTGCGGTTATTCAGGGTCCAACGATTATTGGCAATAATTGCACGATTGGGCCGGGGGCCGTCATTAATGCCAGCATCATTGGGAACAATGTCAACGTTATGCAGGGCGTTCAGTTGATGCTAAGTGTAGTGGGCGACGGTTGTTACTTGCCGTTTAGATCGGCCTTGTTTATGACTACTTTGATGGCAAATTCGATGGTTGCCCAAAATACCTGTCTGCAAATGTGCGTCGTCGGTCGTGATACCTTTATTGGGGCGGGTAACACGTTTACCGATTTCAACCTGTTGGCCAAGCCCTTAAAAATTTTCCATAAGGGCAAATTACAGGAAGTGGGCCTGCCGGTCATTGGGGGATGTGTTGGTCACAATTGCCGGATTGGTTCTGGCCATATTTTCTTTCCGGCCCGCTCCATAGAATCGGATGTGGTATTGTTTGCCAAGGAAGGTCGAACCGTTATCAGCAAGAATATCACCTATCGGGAGAGCGACCACCATCACTATCCGGGAGCCGAACATATTCCAAAATACTATGATGATCTGTTATTTGAAGATCTGGATAAGGAGATTGATCCGGAGATCGTTGATCAGACAAGTTAGCGGTTGTCCGTTGAATCCGGCAAATATTTAGCTATGGATAATTTTGCTTTTATTATTCATCCGGTCCATCCAAAAAGGGACGTGCAGCGAAAGTTTCCACTCCTGGGGAAACTATTGCCTGAACCTGCCATACATCATCTCTCTCGCTTTTTCCCCCCGGTATATATCTCTCACATTAGCGGCATCACCTCCCAGGCCACGGGGAAGGAAATAGAGGGTTGGTTTATTGCCTGTCCCTTGACCCCCAGGCAGATGGTATCCCTACCGCCGGAGCTGGTTTACAAAAAAGTGATTGCGACCGGCCAGTTGGCCCAAAAATTGGGGGCAAAAATATTGGGTCTGGGGGGCTTTACTTCGGTGGTGGGCGATGGAGGGATTACTATTTCCAGCCACCTGGATATACCCGTTACGACCGGCGATAGCTATACCGTGGCCGTAGCCGTGGAAGCCACCCTGACAGCAGCCCGGCAGATGAGCATCGACCCCCCCAATGCTACTGCGGCCGTGGTTGGCGCTACCGGTTCAATTGGCCGGGTCTGCGCTCAAAAAATGGCCGGCGAGGTGAAACACCTGATATTGGTGGGCCGCCGGTCGGAAGCGCTAAAGCAGGTAGAGGCCCTGATTAAAACTCAAGGCCAGGCAACGGTGCAAACAAGCACCCAGATGCAAGACATTCAACAGGCGGATATGGTGCTTAGCGTCACCAATTCCATCGAGACTGTGATCGAATCTCGTCATTTGAAGAGCGGGGCGGTGATCTGTGACGTGGCTCGCCCCAGAGATGTAGCCCGCCAGGTAGCCGAAGAGCGTAACGATGTGTTGGTCATCGATGGGGGAATGGTTAAAGTACCGGGTCCGGTCAATTTCAACTTTGATTTTGGCTTTCCACCGGGTAAAGCCTATGCCTGCATGGCCGAGACAATAACCCTGGCTCTGGCAGGCCATTATAAAAGCTATACCCTGGGCAAGGATATCACCCTAGAACAGGTAGATTTCATCCACCAGATGGCCGCCAGGCATGGTTTTCAGGTCAGTGGATTTCGTTGTTTTGAATCGCCCGTTACTGATGAAAAAATTCATCAGATAAAACAAAACGTTCATCAGAAACAGGGTACGCCCCACACCTGCCCAGCACACCTGCCCAGCAAGCTGGGCGGCGCTGGGAGCTGGGCGGCGGCGGGAAATTTGGATAAGCACAGGAGGGATTCCGGGGGCTCCCCCCCGCTCCCCCCCGGTTCGTCCCAATTTCGTAAGATCTGGGACGCACCCTCAAAAACAGGCTCAACTTAACTGGGCCAGCCCTTAACAGAGATTTCAGCTTGCCAGAGAGGAATGAAATATGGGTAAAGGCCGCATCTTGGTAGTAGAAGATGATGTTGATATTTCAAAAATGCTGCGCATCTATTTTGACTCGCAGGGTTACGAGGTACTGGTAGCTACCCGGGGCAATGAGGCTTTGGATATTTGCCGCACCAAACTACCCAATGTGATTGTCCTGGATATTAATCTGCCCGACATCGATGGCTATGAGGTGTGTCGCATTCTGCGGAGTAATACGCGAACCAGTTATGTCCCTATCATCTTTTTAACTCAGCGTGATGAACGCAGTGATAAAATCGCCGGACTTGAGTTGGGAGCGGATGATTACATTACCAAACCTTTTGATATCGAAGAGCTTAAACTGCGGGTTGAAGGTACGATCCGGCGCTCATTGCGGGAGGCGTTGACCCATCCTGTAACCAATCTACCGGCCGGTAAACTGATTGAAGAACAGTTAAAGCGGGTCAAGGAATCATCAGAGGACTGGAGCCTGCTATATTTTGGTATTAGAAATGTAAACGCCTTCAAAGAGGTCGCCGGACCGATACAGGTCAATGAAGTTTTGATTTTCCTGGGCGATATCATGCGTGAAACCCTGGAAACTCACGGCACGATGGACGACTTTATTGGCCAGGCTTCGGATAATGATTTTATCATTATTACTAGCGCAGAAGCCGCTCCCCTGGTCTGCCGGACGGTGTCGGCGCGGTTTGATGAAGAAAGTAACGTTTTCTATTCCTTCTCGGTAAGAGAAGCAGGAAAAGTTTCCTATCAGGATATCGATGGCGTCATGAAAGAGGCTGATTTGATGAAGTTGGCCGTAGGGGTGGTTTCCAGCAATGACGGTCCGTTTGCCGACATTGTGCAAATCACCGAAGATGCCGCAGAAAACCGGCGGCGCAACCCCGGTTGCCCGCCGGTCTAATAGAACAGACTGGTGCTGGACACGTCACCGGCCTGAGTATTGCACCTTATCAAATTAATCTTCAAGAAACGCTGTTCAGTTATCCCCGGGATTGGCCCAACTGGGCTGAGGCGGTTATTTTGATATGCAGAGAGTATTAACAGATCGGCGATGAGTGACAAAAAAACGCCAGATCAAGCAGATCTGGCGAACCCGGTTGAACAGAATATTCATCAGATTCAGGAGAAACAGGTTCGGGCGGAGGAATCTGCCGCGGTATTGCGCTCCCTGGTCCAGGAAGTAGCGACGACCCTGGCGGCTAAGGCTTGTTGTATTTTTGAATGGAGTCAAAAAGGACAGGCCTTGAATCCGGCAGCCTGTTGGGGCGTTTCAGACGCAATTATTGATTTTTCAAAATTAGAAATCACTGAAGGTATTATTGGGCTGGCTATCCAGGCCGGCCCTAATCATCCCTCAGGAAATGCCCCGCCTCAGGGTCTCGTCCGGATTGATGACCTCAGACATGACGATCGCTTTCAGTCAATCGAGCCTGATTTTCCGTATAAGTCAGGTCTGATTAAGGTAATTACCACGCCGGGGGATGGCCGTCTTTTGGGCGCTCTCCTGGTGGCAGGCAATATCGACTTGCCTGCATTTTCGGCCGAGGATGAACAATTTCTGACTGACGTTGCTAATCGGTCCGACCTGATTTTGATACTTCAAAATCACCAGTTTCAGCTCGAGCGAGAGCGGCTGGATCATGAGTTAACCACCATCCATAGATTTAACCAGGCTCTGGCCGCAGCCCCTGCTCCCGTAGATCCCGAGTCCGCCTGCCACCTTATACTCGGTATGCCGCACCTGCGGGAGTTATTCCGGTTTGATCTGGCAGAGATATGTTTGTGGGATGAGCAGTCCCAAACTTTGGTTTCTGTGGAACGTCTTCCCCAGGACGATTCCAGGATTCAGCACTATAGCCGCACTTATCATTTAAATGACGGTTTCACCGGCTGGATTGCCGCGCACCAGGAGTCCCTGTTAGTACGTGATGTGCAGAGCCAGACCAGGATTGTGCCCCAGACCGGACTATCCGGTTTCCCTTACCGGTCCTTTTTGGGGACACCTCTAAAAACGGGTTCGGAATTCTTGGGGACTTTAGAATTAGTTGCTACCTCGCCCAATTTTTTTGGCTCCAGAGATTTGGCTCTCCTGGAAATGGTGGCCGGTCAGGCTGCGATCGTTATTGACCACGCCCGGCGCATCAGCCTGACCGACCAGCAGTTGCAGCAGCGGGTTGAAGAGTTGGGGGGATTGCAGCGGGTCAGCCGGGAGCTAAACAGCACCCTGAATCTCAACAAGATTCTGAGCCTGGTTTTGCAAGAGGGGATGCGGGTAACTCAGGCCCATTTTGGCAACGTGAGCCTTTACGATGCCAAAACAGGCGACTTGACGGCCCATGAAGAACAAAGCGGGGACGACAATCAACCCGGCCTGCCCCAGACTGTTTCAACCGAGCGCGGTCTTATGGGCCAGGCTTTGCGCACCAGGCAAACGGTGCTGGTGCCCGATGTCCGTAAAGACCGGGAGTTTGTGGATTATGGGCGGCAGACCCTGTCTCAAGTGGTCGTGCCGATCTTCTACGGCGGCGAACCGGCCGGGGTGATCAATCTGGAAAGTCAGAATCTAAACTGTTTTACCGACGAGCAGACCCGTTACCTGGAGGCCCTGGCCAACCACGCCGGGGTGGCGATTGGCAATGCTCAGGCTTTTCAAACCCAGAAAGTAGAGCGGGAGCGGGCCAGCCGGCGAGCTGACCAGTTGGCCCGGTTGGCTGAGATCAGCAATGCCTTTCGCACCAATCGGCCTCTACACGACGTTCTTGAAGATATCGCTTATGCCATCGTCGAGTCCGTCGGCTTTAATGTGGTCTTGATCAGCCTGATCCAGGGCGATCCTCCCGTTCTCTGCCACGAGGTAGGGGCTGGCATTCCGGTCGCTCAATTTGAAGCCTTTAAAGCCTTACAAACTACTGAAAACAAACAATCTCTGGCTAATCTGCAAGCAGTACTGCTGGAAGAGTTTTGCCTGGGGAATGCCTATTTTATTCCCTCCGAACGGATGGAAGTATGGCGGGACGAGCTGGACATCCCCTACGTTGAAAAATATCAGCCCGACGAACTGGATGAGTTGGGGGTTGCTGGAGAAAATGCCTGGCAGGTCGGCGACTTGCTTTTTGTGCCGCTCCAGGATATCGAGGCCAATATTGTTGGCCTGTTGACGGTTGAAAATCCGGATACCGACCAGCGGCCTGATATTTCAACCGTTCAAACGCTGGAGATTTTTGCCAACCATGCCGCGGCCGCAATTGAAAATGCCCGGCTCTTTGAGCTCGAGCAGGAGCGTCGCCAATTGGCCGATACGTTGCGAGGCGTGGCCGAGAGCATTAGCTCACAGCTTGAACTTGACCAACTGCTCAACGTCGTTCTCCAGGAGCTAAAAAAGGTAGTCAATTACGATAGCGCCAACGTTCAGCTATTAGAGGAAGATAGATTGGTCATCATTGGTGGACACGGTTGGGAGGATAGTGAACCGGTCATCGGACTGTCTTTTCAAATGGAGGGCGATAATCCCAACCGCAGGGTAATCGAAACCCAGGAACCGGTCATCGTTGACGATGTTCGAGCGGCTTATCCTCACTCATTTGCCGAGCCGCTCCACCAGCGAATCAGAAGTTGGATGGGGACTCCGCTGACCTACGGCACCAACGTCCTGGGCCTGATGGCTCTGGACAGCACCCAGGTAGGGTTCTTTACCGAAACGCACGCCGATGTAGTGTTGGCCTTTGCCAACCAGGTCTCGGTTGCCCTCCAGAACGTCCAACTTTTTGATGCCGCCCGCCAGCAGGTCCGCCAGTTGGCTGCCCTGACCGAGGTGGCCCAATCGATCAACCAGGCCCTCGACCTGGATGAGGTCTTAAACCTGGTCCTGGATGCAGTCTTTGATCTGATGGGCGAAGCCACGGGGTCGATCTGGCTGATTGATCCCAACACGGATACGGTCAAAATTGCCAATACTAAGAACATCCCTGACCTTATGGTTGAGGTTTTGAATGAAAGCGCAATTTCGGTCGATACGGAGCCTTTTGCAACTGTTATCAAATCTGGTGAAACTCTGGTAATTCAGCCCGACGCGGTCCAAAAAGACGTGATCGCCAATTACGGGCTGCCCTTTCCCAGCAGCGACGTGACCTACGTGCCCTTGACCACCGAAACGGCGGTCATCGGTATTTTGACGCTCGAAGGAGTCATCCGCCGCCAGAATACGGTGGAGTTGGTAACTACCCTGGCCAACCTGGCGGCCGTGGCCATTGAGAACGCCCAATTGGTGCAGCGACTCAATCTCTTTAATGAACAGTTAGAGCAGCGGGTTGAACAGCGAACCAAACAGTTGGCGGAAACGCTGGAGGATTTAACCGACGAGCGTGATCGGGTTGAGACCCTGTTCCAGATTACCCGGGAACTGGCGACCAGCCTGGATCTAGATCGAGTGCTGACCGAAGCCTTGAATCTGATCAACCGGGCCATTGGGATATCCCACGGCTCAATTCTGTTGTTAGATCACGGCAGTGGGGAGCTGATTTATCGAGCCTCCCTGGGGCGCGATAAGCCCCTGCCCCGGGGGGGAAGTAAAACCCAATACCGACTAGGCTCCGGCCTGGCCGGGGCGGTGATGGAACTACAGGAGCCGCGGATCGTGCCCGATCTATCCCAGGACCCGGATTGGGTGCCCAGTAAAGAACGGGAAACACCCGACCGGCGCTCGGCAATGGCCGTGCCGTTGGCCACCGGGGAGGGTTTGATGGGGGCTTTGCTGCTCTTCCATCCCGATACCGATTACTTCACCGAGGATCACCTTAAGTTAGTGAGCGCGGCCGGGGCTCAGATTGCGAATGCCATTAATAACGCCGAACTGTACCGCTTGATTACCGATCAGGCCCAGCGTCTGGGCACAATGCTGCGCTCCGAGGCCACCGAAGCGGCCAAGAACGAAGCGATTCTCAAAGGTATCGCCGACGGGGTGCTGGTCCTGGACTCTGACCACCAGGTGGTCCTGCTTAATCCCAAAGGAGCGGAAATTCTATGCGTCACCTCCACAGCCACCGAAAACGAGCCGATCGATCAGATTCTGGGGCAGGCCCAATCGGAGGCAGACGCCGAATTTACCCGGCTTTTCTACGACAATTTACTGGCCGCCCTGCCCAAGATTGGAGAAGGCGAGACCTCGGTTCAATTTCGGATTGAGCTTGAAGGCAAAGCCGTGGTAGTCACCCTGACTCCGGTAGCCTTGGGCGTCGAAGAAACGCTGGGGGTGGTCGCGGTGCTGCGAGATATCAGCAAAGAAGCGGAAGTTGAGCGGCTTAAGAATGAATTTATCTCGACCGTTTCCCATGAGCTGCGTACACCCCTGACCTCTATCAAAGGGTATGCCGACCTGCTGGTCTCGGGTAATCCGCGGGTGGGGGAGCTAAACTCGCTCCAGGATCGTTTTGTAAAGGTCATTCAGGCGAACGCCAATCGCCTGGCCGAGTTGGTCAATGATATTCTGGAAATTTCCCGGATTGAGACGGGCCGGCTCAAGATCGAACCTGAGTCGCTTGATATCATCGGCCTCATTCGGGAGGTAGCGGTCTCGTTTGAGGGCCAATTGGTCCAGAAAAGCC
>Ga0210062_1000433_pt1 | contig 12769 bp, 13 predicted proteins | sample Muzzi_CordA_D2_FD_185528 | JGI IMG/M metagenome (GOLD analysis project Ga0210062, IMG submission 185528) | Wetland microbial communities from San Francisco Bay, California, USA, that impact long-term carbon sequestration - Muzzi_CordA_D2 (SPAdes) | ecosystem: Environmental > Aquatic > Marine >...
CGCTATGCGCCATGCCCTATGCGCTATGCTTTTGCTTCCACCTTCCGCACTCCGACTTCCCACTTCCGTTTCCACCTTCTCAACTTCCCAGCCTCCCAGCCTCCATGCTTCCCTGCTATCGCAGCATCTCAAAAGGCGCAGCAAGCGCCATGGTTCTGGCTTCGGCCAGTAAGGTATATTTTGCTATGGTGCAGGCGCGATGCTCCGGTGGTGCCGTGCCGTGGTCCAGATGTTCGATAAACGCGTCTCGCACCCGGTAAAAATGCTGCTCATGGGTTGTTCTTAAATCGTCGGGGATCTGAATCAGGATTGCATTCTTTTCCGGAGTTGCTGACAGTCCCGGATACCTGTTCGACCATTTCGTCAGACATTCCTGAATGGCATCCTCAATCTGTTTTCTGTTTGCGTGCGGTACGATTAAAAGTTCTGTTTTGAAGCCCGTCTCCGGCAGCTGGCGGATCATCAGGTCGGAACGGGTGCCTTTGATGAGTGACCGATGGGTGTCTTTACCGCCCGGCGGCTCGTCCAGATACCAGATTTCCCTCAGATGAACCGGCACCCCCTTGATGCGGTAAATTAATTCGCCATTGCAAAAATAGTCCAGAATATTCTCTTTCACAAATCCGCGAATGGCACGGGGGAAGTGATCGGTGCCGGTGATCTTGGCGAACTTAGTCAGCGGAACCCGGGTTGCCCAGCGCCGGGCATCCATCAGCTCAATATCTTTTTCATACTCAATGGGGGTGCCGGGGAACAGCATCCATTGGGTCATGTCCACCAGGTGGATCGTGGTGTCGACAATGCCTTCACCCTGGACTTCGATGTCAAAATACCAGACCGGCCGAACCAGGGGCTTTTGATTGACAATTTTGTAAAGGTGATGAACACATTCCTTGAAAACTGAGGGACTGCCGTCATCCTCGATTCGAACCTTGCCGAAAACGTTTTCGGCTGCCAAAAATTTTTTTTGCAGCAATGTGGCGATCTCATACCGCTCGGTCATGATGTCCGCCGCCAGTGGGCGGTCCGGGGTCATGGTCGCTCGCAAAAAGGGCAGCGCCTCTGCCGTGGTGACCCATGGTTTATCTGCCAATATTGCCAAACCGGCCTGATTTAACCTGTCGATGTTCTTCATCTTGGTATTGTTGCGGCCCGCCAGAACAGCGATGTCCCCCTTTTTTTCAGCGATTAATTTTTCAAGACAATCTTCTCCCCGGTACACATTGATACGCCAGCGGGTGGGATTGACCGCTCTGTTGTTGAATGATTCGACAATCTCTAAAAAGCGATCAAGTTCCGGTCCCGGTTCTGAATAGATATAGATGTCATCGGAAAGGCTGGGATGACGTTCACGCAATACCAGGGCGGCATGAAAGTGACCGGGATTGAATATAAGGAGCGTATGCATAGTGCAATCCTTTTGAACCTTTTAAAAATTTCGGACACAGATTTTCACAGATTCCCACAGATTTATTGGGTTGATCACCTTTTTGCCATTTCAGCAAAAAGAATAACAAATCCGTTTAATCCGCGTTCATCCGTGTCCCATTGGAAAATGAAGATTTAGGCTCAATCTAGAAATTTAGCCGGGTTTGCCCTGGCCCCGAGGGACTCTAAAATTCCGTTCAAATATCCGATGCTGCGACTCGCAATGGTTTGGGGGTCGGGTGCAAAATCAAAGACCTCGACCGAGACATAACCTTGATAGTCGGCCTCGTGCAGTATTTTTAGCAGGGGGGCAAACTGCAAGTCCCCGAAACCGGGCCCGCGTCCGTTGGGATCATTGAGATGCACATGCTTTAATTTTCTCGTAGCAAGGGCTGCTTTCAGTACCCGGGGAAGTTCGGATTTTGTGCTGGCATGGATGCTGCGGCAGTCGAGCATAGTTTGAAAATTCGGATGATCGACTTCATTGACCATGAGCAGAGCCTCATCGATCGTATTGATGAAGTTGGTGTCGGCCGTGGTCAGGGCCTCCAGACAATAATAGACACCACGCGATTGCGCTGCTTCAGCACAGATCTGAAAGGTTTCCCTTGCGTGTTGCCAGGTTGCAGTCGGATCCCATTCATCTTTCAGATTGCGCTGTTGCGGTGACCCGTGCACCAGTACCTTGCCTCCCAGATCTCCGCACAGATCGATAAGCTCTTTGAGATAATTCCGGGTCGCTTCACGAACATTGCCATCCGGGTGGTTGATGTACAGGCCTGCCGGTTTAACCAGCAGCCAATGGAGTCCAACGATTTCAATGCCTGCATTGTCGGCAGCTGCACGAATTCTTTTCCTTTCGGCGGCCGTAATTTCCGAGGCGGTCTCGCCCAGGGTAAACGGCGCCAGCTCGACACCGTCATAACCCAGTTGAGCCGCATAATCGAAGACTTTCGCGATATCCCAGTCTTTAAATAATTCGTTGCAGATGGCGGTTTTCATAAATTACTCCGTGATTTAGCTCATAGCTCATTGCTAATAGTTGACGGTTTGGCTGGAGAAGAAGTTGATTAGTTGACTGGTTGAATCGAAATCTTATAAAAATCGGTTATTTCCCCGTATGCTCACCAACTCACCAACTTAAGATCTAACCCTCTTCATATTTTCTCATCTTCTCAACTTCTTTCTTTTCATCTTCCGCATTCCGACTTCCCACTTCCGTTTCCACCTTCTCAACTTCCATATTTCCACCATTCCGCTTTTTCACACTCCCACCTTTGAGCTTTGAGCTTTCAGCTTCAGGCTCACTCCCTTTTTCATCCCGGTTTCTTACCACGAATTAGACCAAACACATAATTCTTAGCATCCGCCACCGCCTGCTTCAGATGCCGGTTGCGGCTGAAAACGGTCATCAAAATCATGATAATGAGAATGACGCTGATCGGACGGGTGAGGAACGGCACCAGGGAGCCCTCGTTCAGGATCAGTCCCCGCCGCAAATTTTCATCCAGCATGGGTCCCAGAATAAGACCCAGGATTAACGGTGCATCCGGAAATTTCATTTTGCGCAGCGGATATCCGATAACGCCGAACAGGAGCATAATCAGAATGTCAAAAACCCGGCCGCTGATGGCAAAAGATCCTACGGCACATAGAACCAGGATAATCGGCATCAGGATTGAGGTTGGAACCCGCAGTATTTGCACTACGGCCCTGACCAGCGACAGCCCGAGAATCAGCATCGCAACGCTGGCCAGAAAAAACATGGCCGACACTTCATAAATGTATTGGGGAGCTTCAATGACCAGCAGCGGTCCGGGGCGCATTCCATGGAGCCACATGGCAGCCAGCAAAACAGCGGCCGGAGGGCTGCCCGGGACCGCCAGCACCAGGACCGGAATGATGGCGCCGCCGACACAAGCATTATCGCCGGTTTCGGCCGCTGTCAGGCCCTCTATCGATCCTTTGCCGAATTTTTCGGGCGTCTTGCTGGCGCGGCGGGCGAAATCATAGGCCACAAAAGATGCAATATTTTCACCCACACCCGGCACGGTACCCACAAAAACACCGATCAGTCCGGATCGAATGATGTTTTTCCAGTTTTCGAGCAAATCCCTGAGGCGGGGCAGCACGCGCCGGACCTGCAGGATTTTCCCGCGACGCTGGGCCTCGACCGTGGTCTGGATAACCTCGGTCATACCATAGACACCCACCAATGCCGGAATCATCGAAATCCCGCCGTACAAGTCCACAGTCCCATACGAAAAGCGTGGATAGGCCTGAATGGCTTCCATCCCGATCATGGCCAAAAAAAGTCCCAGAAAGCCTGAGATCCAGCCCTTGAGGGGATCTTCCGGGGCCGTCAGGTTGCCGCATATCAATACCCCGAAAAGCGTCAACCAGAAGAACTCAAAGGACTGGAAGCGCAGCGCAATTTGTCCCAGATACGGCGTAAAGAACGCCATGAAAAACAGGGCAATGGTGGAACCCAGGAAAGAGGAAGTGGTCGCAATACCGATGGCTTCACCGGCCTTGCCCTGCAGCGCCAGCGGGTGGCCGTCGATGCAGGTGGCGGCGTTGGCCGGGGTGCCCGGTATATTGACCAGAATCGCGGAGCGGCTGCCGCCGTAGATGGCCCCGACGTACATGGCAATCAGGATGACGATTGCGTTGGATGATTCCCACTGGTAAGTCAGGCCGGTCAGCAGTGCAATCCCCATGGTGGCAGTCAACCCGGGCAGCATCCCCACAATGATGCCAAGAAAGGTCGCCCAAAAAACGGAAAACAGGATTTCGGGTGTCATCAGTCCCCAAATAGCATTAACCAGATCTACAACACCCAAATATGGCCTCCTTATTCACCTATCTTGATTTTCAGAATTGCTAAATTTAAAAGTAATTAGTCAGAATTAGTAGATTTATAAATTCGAAAAACGAAGCACCAAATTCGAAGCAAACTCTAAATTCGAATGTTCCAATGCTCAAAACACAAGGAACCATCTCCAGTTGATCCCACCAAAAGAATATCTTTCCCGTTTTGAATTTTATGGGTATCGGTCATTTGATATTGTTTCGGATTTCGAAATTCGGATTTCGGATTTTGCCCAATCAAAATACGACGTTGTAAGAATTGCCTTGGTCCAAATAGCCAATCTAGTGTTATCGGGTACCTTATGGCAGTGGAACCAGAAAGATTTTTGTGAACACGAGATATATCATCGCGGAGGCGACGATAGATACGGCCAGAGAAATTGAACGCTTTTGTTCTCCGAATGTCGCCATGAACGCAAATAGAACCAGAAATGCCGCCAGGTAAAAATAAATATGGCCCAGCAGAAAAAAGAACCCGAAGGCGTAAACCATCGCCAGGCACCAGCGATGGACGGGTTTGGATCGCACAAAATTGCCGAGTGTTTCCCTGCCGGGAATGATCTTGTATCCCTGCTTTTTCACGGCGCGGGCAAACAGTGCCACGCTCATAACAAACAGGGTAATCCCCAGAATTAAGGGTACAAAGCCAGGGGCGGCATAAAAGCCGCCCCAGTCTTTTTCGAAGCTTGGAATTTTAAGCGATTCAACGACGATCAAAAGGCTCAACGCCATCAAAATCAGGCCCATGATAAAGTCGGCCTTCGGCATTCCATTATCTTTCATGATTCTTTTGCGCCCCTTTACTTACAGATAAATCCAAATGCCGCGGGGTCTTTCTTGGCAATTCCGATCTCCTGCAAAATGCAGTTGACGTTGTTGCCGGTGGTTTCAGACAGCTTGAGGGCTTCTTCACCTTTGTAGTTGACATTGGCAGATGCTTTTTCTTTGGCCAGGCGTTTCATGGCGTCGGATGCCGCAGCGGCATCGAAGGCTTTGTTGATTGCTTCAACTGCTTCCTTCGGGGTGTCTTTGGCAATGTAGAGACCAAAGAGGTACTGCAGTGGTGCATGGTTGGGAATGAACTGCATCACCGATGGCACTTCTCCATAGCCGTCGATCATGAGAGGTTGGGTGGACATGTTGGCCAGGGCTCGCAGTTTTTTGGCACGCAGCATATCCGCCACTTCCATGGACAGCTGCATGACCACCTCGGTTTCACCTTTCACGGTGGACACGACCGCCGGATATCCGCCCTTGTAGGGAATATGGCGATATTCAATACCGGTGGCCTTGCGGAAGGTTTCGGCTGCCAGATGCCCACCGGCGCCGACACCGGCTGAGGCAACCTTCACCTGACCCGGCCGGGCCTTGAATTCGGCCACGAGATCAGCGATGGTTTTGATTTTCGAATCGTATGGTACACAGATAACCGGGGCCGTCAGCATCGCGTAGTAGTGAATCCAGTCTCTGTGAGAAATATTGGGCAGCAGGTCCAGCACTTGATAGGTGATCACGCTGCCGTCGGCGTTGCCGGTCCAGGTATAGCCGTCATGTTTGGCTTCATAGGCATTTTTCATGCCGATGGAGCCGGAGCCGCCGGGTTGGTTGACGACCGGAATTTTTTGACCCAGTACTTTTTCCATTTCACCCGCCAGGGTGCGACAGGTCTGATCGGTTGCACCGCCGGCCGACCAGGGTACAATCAGCGTAATGGGTCTTTTGGGCTGCCATTCGGCAGCAGCAAAGCCTGCTGAAAAAACCATTGCCGCGATGATCAAAAAGATTCCAATTTTTTTCATTGCATTTCCCCCTTTTCTTTTTGTAAGGTTTTAAGTGAACCCCTAAATTAAGGGTAAAAAAAACCTCCGCCATTACATCGGTGGTTGAGATTCTTTTAAACCCGGCTTTCAGCACACGGCCTTGATGCCCGCACGATAAATGGGACAAGCCCCTTTTGTCAAGAGTTATGTCAATGACGATTATTAATGCAAGCGTTTCCGGCGGACGCGTCGCCGAAATTCACCTGGACGGTGAGCGTATTGCAAGCGTTTCAACGCGCCCATCAAAGCGCAGCGATCAGGGAGCGCCCGCTGAGGATATGCGTATCGCACCCGGTTTTATCGACATTCAGGCAAACGGATTCTGCGGGGTTGACTTCAATCACCCAAATTTTCAGGGGGACGATCTGCTCGACGTCTGCCGAAATCTCATAAAGACCGGGGTGACCGCATTCTGTCCGACCCTGATCACAGCAGACTACAGTCGCCTTGCCAGGAATATCACCGAGATCCGTGAGGCCTGCCAAAAACACCCTCTGGTCCGCTCTATGGTTTTGGGCATCCACTTGGAAGGACCCTATATTAATCCCGCGGATGGTCCCAGGGGTGCCCATCCCAGGGCCCACGTCCGCCATCCCGACTGGGACGAATTTGAGCGGCTCCTTAAACTGGGGCAGGGGCTGGTGCGAATGGTAACGGTAGCACCGGAGATGCCGGGTGTTCTGGCATTTATTCAAAAGGCAACCCAAAGCGGCCTGGCTGTCGGAATAGGGCACTGTGACCCGGAGCCGGACATCGTGGATCTGGCGGTGCGCGCCGGCGCGCGGATTTCAACGCACCTGGGAAACGGCACCCATCAAATGCTTGATCGCCATAAAAATTACCTGCAGAAGCAGTTGGCCCATGACGGCCTAATGGCCAGCCTGATCTGTGATGGGGTTCATTTGCCGGACTATTTTGTTCAAAATGCAGTCCGTGCCAAGGGCCGATCGAAAGTCATTTTAATTACCGATGCGACAGCTGCTTCATACGCCGCCCCCGGCCGCTATACCCTTGGCGATCTTGAAGTTGAAGCGGACGATAGCGGCGCCCTTAGACTTGCGGGAACTCCTTATCTAACCGGCTCGACCCTCACCATGGAAAAGGCGATCGGCAATTGCGCCAAGTTTGCCGGAATTCCCCTGGCCGCGGCTATCAAAATGGCCACGGTAAATCCTGCCAGGCTGTTTGAGGGGATCAGCGGTAAATTGGAAAAAGGCCGGCGCGCCGACCTGGTGCTATTCAAGGCCAAAAGAAAACAAATCAATATCGAGAAGGTATACCTTGCGGGACGTCTATTATATTCGGCGGAAACAAATACTGAAAATTGAAATATGAATGGATTCTAATTTTATATTTAAAAAATATGGACAGGATCTACAGGATTATTTGGATATTTTATATCCCCTGTTTCCGGCCACCGGCCCATAGGGCCTATGGCCCGGAGGGAAGAAACCGGGAATATTCAATCCGCTTCGCGGAGGGAGTCATAGCCGCTATCATGGAACTATTTATATTAACTGATGGTCAATAAACTATGGCGTAATTGATATTGCTCATGTGGTTACTAAATTTCCGCTGATAGGCGGGTGCAATTTTCACGATCTCCTCAGGAGACAGTGAATAAATCCTTTTCATCCTGTTAATCCTGTCAGATAATAAATGTATAAATAGAATCCATTCCTTAATTAAAAATATAAAAGGGAGGAAGATGTGAAAATTGAGGTATTTAAAACCAAGGCGGAATGTGGTGGTGCGGCGGCTGACCGGGGAGCTGAAATTTTAAAACAGGCGATCGCTTATAAAGGCCGGGCGAGCTTTATTGTGGCCACCGGAGCTTCTCAGTTTGATTTTATGAAAGCCCTGACGCAGCAGGCCGGAATTGAGTGGCACAACACAACCATGTATCATCTGGATGAATATATCGGCATTAGCGAAGATCATCCGGCCAGTTTTCGTCGCTACCTCAAAGAACGTTTGGTTAATGTGGTTCACCCGGGTACGGTTCATTTTATTCTGGGCGAGGCTGCCGATCCTGCGGCCGAATGCCGCCGAATGAACGACATTATTTCGCGGGATAAGACCGACGTCGCCTTTGTCGGGATCGGCGAAAACGGGCATCTGGCCTTCAACGATCCTCCGGCGGATTTTGATACCGAGTTGCCCTACATCATTGTAGAGTTGGATGAAGCCTGCCGCCAACAACAGTTCGGCGAGGGCTGGTTTGCATCCCTGGAGGAGGTCCCGCAAACAGCAATTTCGATGTCGATTAAACAGATTCTAAAATCAGCGGCCATTATCTGCACGGTCCCGGATGAAAGAAAGGCCCGGGCCGTGAAGCAATGTTTTGAAGGCGAAATATCAACCATGCATCCGGCCTCCATTCTGCGAAAACACCCGGATACGTATGTTTACCTGGATGAACCCGCCGCGGCACTCTTGTCCTAAAAATTAATAACTTTTTAGACTTGGTAGGTCGGGTTCTGTAATCTCAAATTTTGGGGGGCAAAGAAATATTTTCATATAATTCATCTAATTTCTTCCGATTTTAATTCCAACCCTCAATCATTTTACATCGGTGGCAGCTATGGAAGAGATTGTCTGCTGCAACTGCGGGGATGTGTTTGCGCGCGGTGTGCGGCACAAAAATCAATGTTACTGCCCAAGACCCGAATGTCAGAGAACCCGCAAGCGACGCGAAACCCGGTTGGAGTTCTTTGCAGCGCGGAGGAAATTCAGTTCTTGTAGAACTCGAGATCCGGACCGGCGAAGGGGGCCATCGCGTCTATGCGTTTCTGGCGTTCGGCCTGGTTCCAGTTCCATGTTTTGCGCGCAATGGCAGCATTGTGGGAAACCTGTTGGACGCTTTCCATACCACTGACAAGGGAGGTGATGGGTAGGGACCACACGAAGCCGAAGACATCCTCTACGGAAAGAATCGCCGGTATCGCCGGCTTGACGGAGACTTCCGTGTGACGCCAACCCTTGTTCCCTCCGAAGAAACGTCCATAGGCCAGCGTTTTCATGGCCAGCACGGCGATGCCCGCCTCCACGCACTTGGGCACCACGTGGGTCACGAAGCTCTCGAAGTGGGGGTCGGCGGGGTTGACCGGCATCTGCGAGGCGGCCATCTCCACACCCCGCTTTTTGAGCTCCTCCAGCATCTTGAGGTGGGCTTTGTAAGAGCTATGGCCGGTGAAGCCGATGTGCCTGACCTTGCCCTTTTTTTGGGCTTCGAGAAAGGCGTCGAGCACACCGTCTTTGATGCGCTCTTGTGCATCCTTCGGGCTAGTAAGGGCATGCACCTGCCATAGGTCCACGAAGTCGCTCTTCATGCGGGAGAGGGAACCGTCGAGATCCTTCAGGGCATCCTTCTTGTTTGTGGCCAAGGTTTTAGTCATAACGAAGGAAACGTCCCTGTACTTGGGAGTGAGGAATTTTCCATAACGTTCCTCAGATTTTCCACTGCTGTAAAAGGGGGCGTTGTCGAAGAAGCGCACCCCCTCCTCCAATGCTTTTTCGATGATGGCCTGCGCATCCTTTTCCGAGGCACTCCCCACATGGTCTCCGCCCACGCCAAGGTTGGTCACGGCCGGACCGGAAGAACCCAGCTTGCGCTGGGGCAGGAGTTTGCCCAGCCGGTCGGAGCGGGAGGCGGTGGCTGCGGCAACCTTTTCTTCGCCATGGGTAAGGCCGGGTACCATCAGACTGGCGGTGCAGCCCGCCAGCATGGCCATGAATTCCCTGCGTCTGAGTCCCTTTCGCGGGTTGGTGGCGTTCTCATTTTCATGTTTCATAAAAACCTCCGAATTAGGTCACAAGTCCTCATATACACAGTACAAAGAGGACTCCTTGACAGTGAAAATTCCCTGTTGTACGGTGATAAATTAAAATTTATTTGAGGGGGGGAGCGACTTCCATCGGATTAAGACCATTGGCTGCCCAAGCGAATGCTTGATTCTGATTTAGCCGATTCAAACGCTCCATGTCGTTATCAGGAATTTCAAAATCAAATAAATTTAAATTTTCTCGGATGCGCTCAGGTTTACTGCTTTTCGTTAATACACAATAGCCGTGCTGTAATCCCCACCTCAATAACAATTTGGCTTCTGATACCTTAAGTTTTGTCGCAATTTCATTGGTGGCCGATTGGCATTCTGCTTTCATCTCGGCAAGAACTTCTCCACCCTGTCCTTCTTCAATCCGCCAGGTTGAAAGGGGAGCAAGCGAGCTATATGCAATCGGTGCAATTGAATTCTCCTTCATGTATCTGGTCAAATCAATCTGGGCACAAATTGGATGAAATTCAACCTGGTTTGCCTCAGGTTTAGCCAAGTCTGCATCCAAAATCTCCTTAAGTCTGGCTTCATTGTAGTTTGACACTCCAATATGCTTGGTCAGTCCTGCTTTTTTTAGCTCTACTAAAGCGTTCCACTGCTCCAGTCTAAGTTCTGATAGTGGAGCATGGATAAGGTAAAGATCAACATAGTCAAGCTGGAGCTGTTTCAACTGATTTTTCAGCATTTCAATGGTCTGCCCGTAGGTTTTTTCGGGTGCCCCCCACTGTTTATTTCCAGGAAAAAGTTTAGTCGTTACAAAAATATCATCCCTTGAAACACCAGCCGCCTTTATCCCTTTACCAGTGCCTTCTTCATTATTGTAGCCCTCAGCTGAATCAATATGTCTGAATCCAGCTTTAAGTGCCTCATTTACACAGAATTCGGCTTGGTCAGTTGATAGTTGGTAGGTGCCAAATCCCACGAGAGGCATGTCTATTTCATTGCGTGTCGATTTTGATATTTCCATCATTGGTATTTCCTCCTTATTATGACGTTTGAGGCCGTTGTATCCTGAAATTATGACAGATCCGGACACAGAATAGTAGGTTGTTCTCGATTTCCCTTTGGCCAAATGGATAATTGGGATGTTAAATATGTTGTGCTGCTTAAATCTCTTCTTCTGTACTGCCGGTTCAGCCAAGTTCCGTTATTCTCAGATTGCACATGACACATTAAATAGTTTTTCCATTTGATAAAGACATATTTCTGCTTTTTATTTGCCTAATCCTGCTTTATATGTTGAAATTCAACAATTAAGGATATATTGAATAGCCTGGTTATCCAATCGATTGAAGTGATATTGCGCTATCGCTTTGAACAAAATGCCAACGTTAACAAGCTGACCGATTTGCTGAAGTTGTTTTTATTCTCAGATTGGAAGCCCAGACGTGCTTCATCGAAAATGACGAACGGATCGAATTAAACGCAATAACAAAACATTCAAGTGTACAGGCTGAAATGGATAAGATTATATCATTGATGGAGATGCTTGCCCCGCTGGACGGATCAAACGCAACCAACCTGCTCGGCACGGCAATTTACAAAGAAGTACGGTATAGAGGCCGGCAGCCTTTCCTTTACAACCAGGGGATAGTACTGATTGGCCAAGGGTCCAAACGGGTTTATTTAGGCAATACTATCTACGATTACAATCCTGAGACTTACTTGGTCGTTTCGGTACCCATTCCCGCTGAATGTGAGATCCATGCGAGCTATGAAGAACCTATGTTGGCCCTTATGGTAGATATTGACATGGGCATGCTCAACCGGATCATCAATCATATGGACGAGCATATCGATCATTCCCTATTGAAGCGCAGGGAAAAACACAGTGGCATTTATGTGGCAGCAATAACACCCATGATTAAGGATGTTGTCTTGAGACTCTTATCAGCACTCCAGTCACCAATAGAATCCAGTGTACTGGGCAAGGGGCTCGTCTATGAATTGCTGTTCAGAATTATGTGTGGGGAAAACGCAGCGGTCTTGTATGCCCTTGCCATGAAAAATACAAAAGTGGCAAAGATCGAAAAGGCTCTCAAGCTTATACACTTAAGTTACAACGCTGCCATGAATGTGGATTCGCTTGCAGCCCTTGTTAACATGAGCCCCTCAGCATTTCACAGGGCTTTTAGCGACGTTACCGCTTCATCCCCGATCCAATACATCAAGAAGATCCGCCTCAACAAAGCGCGGGACATGCTGCAGGAGCGGCGCACCCGTGTAAGTGAGGCAGCCTTCAATGTTGGATACGAAAGTGCAGCGCAGTTCAGCCGTGAATTCAAACGTTACTTTGGGAATAGCCCCAGCGAATGCAGGAACAATGTGTCTGGCACCACAGAACCAATTAATTTTGTGACTTTAGATAGGAGCACATAGTAATGATCAAGGTAGGGCTTGGACAATCAGAAAATATTGATACACGAACTGCAGTTGAAAGTGTAATTTTACAGTGCCAAAAAAACATGGCAGGCCATCACCCGCAAGCCGGAATAGTTTTCGCTGCAGTAAATTTTGACCATCGTCTGATGCTTGATAGAATTATTGATGAATTTCCGGGGTTAAATCTTATCGGCTGTACCACGGCGGGTGAATTTTCATCAAGTTATGGATTTAGCGATGACTCCATCATCTTAATAGTTTTCTATTCGGATGATATTGAAATTGGGATAGGCATTGGCCGATCACTTTCAGATAATCCGGAAGCAGGCATTCAAACAGCGGTAAAACAGGCATCCGAAAAATTGTCAAAACCGGTTTCAATCTGCCTGGCCTTCCCGGACTGGAATAGCGGATCATTTGATCTGATTGTGA
>Ga0210062_1000435_pt1 | contig 12751 bp, 9 predicted proteins | sample Muzzi_CordA_D2_FD_185528 | JGI IMG/M metagenome (GOLD analysis project Ga0210062, IMG submission 185528) | Wetland microbial communities from San Francisco Bay, California, USA, that impact long-term carbon sequestration - Muzzi_CordA_D2 (SPAdes) | ecosystem: Environmental > Aquatic > Marine >...
TGGAGGACATCCCCCCTGGGTGGAAGTAGGCGCAATAACAGAGCCGGAGGGGATGGTCCGATTTTGGGTTAGCGACAATGGTCCCGGTCTCACTCCGCAAGAACAAAGTCGATTATTTACCCCATTTACGCGGCTGGAGCAGGTGCGGACCAAAGGTTATGGCCTGGGATTATCCATTGTGCGTCGAATTGTTGAGAAACTTGGGGGTCAGGTAGGGGTAGCCAGTGAGGCCGTTCCGGGCCAGGGGAGCATCTTTAGCTTTACCCTGCCCAGCGTACAGAGCCAGCAGCAAAGTTAGGGAACGATTAATTGGGCTAATATCCTGAGCAATGAAAACACAGTCTGGCCTTGATCATTAACGAACTAACGACCAATACCATTAAATATGCCCTACCAACCCGGACTGCCGTCCGAATTGTACCTGACGAACATAAGGTTTTATTTGAGTATCGGGACAACGGACAGGGATATCCGGAAGACGTGTTGCAATGGTAGAACCACAATATGATAGGCTTGTATCTAATTCAAAATATGTCACAATGGACCTGGATGGCGAACTAGCGCTAAATAATGACGAAGGGGCGGTTACTATGATCAAATTTGCCGTCGAGGTTTAAAATCTTCTTGCTCAGCCTTATGCTACCGAAAATTTCTATCACCAATTTGAACTTATCCCTTCAAGATGGACCGCTCATCCTGCGTGATATCTCTTTAGAAATTAGTGCCGGTAAAATCACCGGTGTCATTGGGCCTAGTGGCAGTGGCAAATCGACGTTGCTGCGCTGCCTCAATCGACTGTGGGAACCGCCGGCCGGCACTGTTTTTTTGGAAGGCACAGACATAATCTCTCTGAATGTGCTGGACCTGAGGCGGCGTGTCGGCATGCTTTTCCAGAGTGCTGCGCTGTTTGAAGGCACGGTGGCCAGCAATGTGGCCTTCGGTCCAGGGCTGCGCGGGCAGTTCCTCTCGCCAGACCGGATTGGGGAGCTATTGGCGATGGCCGGTCTGGAGCCCGATTTGGCCCAAAAACCGGCTAACCAGCTATCGGGGGGGCAGGCCCAGCGAGTTGCTTTAGCCCGTACTCTGGCTAACGAACCAGAGGTGCTGCTCCTGGATGAACCAACCAGTGCCCTGGACCCGGCCGCGACCCAGCGAGTAGAAGAGACCATTCTCCGCCTGACAAATACGCTGGGTTTAACCGTGGTCTGGGTATCGCACGCCATCGCGCAGGTCGAACGTACCGCCGACGAAGTCGTACTGTTGGTGGAGGGCCGTGTTGTAGAAACCGGCGCGCCGGACCATCTTCTATCGGGCGTGCACCATCATTTGACCGAAGATTTCGCCGCGGGTAAGCTGTGAACTCCTTATCTCCTACAGCCAGCAGAGCCGGCTCCGACGTTCGGTTACCAGGGCCGTGCCTCTGCGCCGCGCTCCGGGAAGCTGAGCTCGGAGCCGCCTTTACTTAGTGCTTGCCAAAAAACAACTTCGTGTTTTTTAGCAATTATCCGCCTCAAATGTCGGTCACAAATACGAAGTTAATAACGGACAAGTGCTTAGAACATCAATGCTATTTTGGAAATGCGGGTAAATACACCTGTCGATTTCCTACAAAAAACGGTGAATTATGTTAGAGACACTGAACTGGTTACCCCGGATTGCTGGTTCGCTGGCCCTGGTAGGGATAGCTCTGGGCATCTCATATTGGCAAAAGGTGGGCCTGGCCAAGGATATGTTGGTGGCGGTGGGCCGCGCCTTTGTACAACTTATCGCCATCGGCTATGCCCTGGAACTGATTTTTGCGGCACAGGGTCCCTGGTGGATTTTGCTCGTTGTGGGAATAATGATTACTGTCGCCGGGTTCACCGCCGGACGACGCGGCCAGGGAGTGCCCAAAAGCCGTCGGGTGGCTTTGGCTGCGATTACCGGGGGCGCGGCCACCACGTTGGGGCTGTTGGTTGCCTTGCATGTCTTCCCGTTTGCGCCTCGTTTTATCATCCCCATTGCCGGGATGATTGTCGGCAATTCAATGACCGTCACCGGGTTGGTGATGGCCCGCCTGCGGGATGACCTGAAGTTGCAGCGGCCCCAGATAGAGGCCGCTCTGGCCCTGGGCGCTACCCATCGCCAGTCAGCCAGCCCGCAGTTGCGTCGTGCCCTGATCACCGGTATGATCCCTATCGTCGACAATACCAAAACCGTGGGGCTAATCTCCCTGCCCGGGGCTATGACCGGTATGATCCTGGCCGGGGCTTCTCCTCTGGAGGCGGTTCAATTACAAATCATCGTCATGTATATGCTGATCGGTGCCGCGGCCTTCAGCGGGTTAACCGCTACCTTCCTCACCTATCGCCAATTCTTTACCCAAGCCCATCAGCTTATTCTGATGTCCGAACAGGGATAAAAATGACTTGTTCTAATCATAAAGCTCCCTTACAGGGGCAGCAATGATGAGAGTAATCATTCTTACAAAGCAACTCGTATTTTGGCTGAGCCTGAGCCTCCTGTTGGGGGCCTGCACGCCCCCTACACCCCCGGCTTCGCCCACCCCTGTGCCGACCGCCACTTCAACCGCGGCGGCCGCAACTAAATCCGCCGCCACTCCCGCACTAACCGTTTCCAAAACTGCTACGCCAACCCGCGAACCGGCTGTCCTGGCCCCGCCGGAGATTATCAACCTCGTTGTTTGGGAGAGTCTGCCCGACGCCCAGGCCCAGCTTCTGGCCGAAGAACTGGCAGCTTTCCAGCAAGAGTTTTCCAAATTTCAAGTCTCTCAGAAACATTATGAAAGCTCCGAGAGTTTCATGCCCTCTCTCGCCGCGGGGCAGGGCAGTTTTGACCTGGTTCTGGCCTCGCCGGTTCTGCTAAGTAGCCTGTGGTCTGCCAGACAATTGGTCCCAATTTCGGACTTTGTCCCGCCCAGTTTTATTGATGACTTTTCAGCAATGACGCTTACCGGAGCCAGCCGGGACGGCGAGATCTGGGGACTGCCCGACACCGCCGGCTTTCATCTGTTGCTGTTTTACAATCGGGATCTGGTCGAAACGCCGCCCACCGATACTGACCAGCTTGTTGACCTGGCCCAATCGCTTACCCGTCAGAACTCCGGGCGTTGGGGGTTGGGCGTCAACAGCTACGATCCGCTATGGCTGGTCCCCTGGTTGTCTGCCTATGATGGCTGGCTTACAGACCGCCACGGCCAACCTGACCTGAACTCTCCGGCGATGGAGTCGGCTTTGGCGCTTTACCTGAGTTGGCATGGTCTTCCCAATGGCAAACCGGGGGCCGGTCAACAGGAGCCAATTGCTCCTCTGGCTACTTATGAAGAAGTCCGCAGGCTGTTTTTGCAGGGTGATCTGGCTATGATGATCGACGGGGAATGGGCCATTGTTGAGTTAGCCGGGATCGACGCCGTAGATTGGGGGGTAGCCCCCTTGCCTGCTTTGAGCCGGGCAGAGACCAGCCAGCCGACCGCGTCGCTGGTGTTGGCTCGCTACTGGGGCGTTGGCCGCTCGACGAGTGGCAATCGAGCGCTGGCCGTGGCTGCGCTGCTGGAGTATTTGACCGCTCCTGAACGTCAACTGGCCTGGACTGAGCAATTTGGCCTGCTGCCCACTCGCCGCCGGGCTCTGAATGACTCGCTGATTGCGGGTAATCCGGCCCTGCGCATCAGTGCGGCCCAGATGCAGGCCGGGCAAAGTGTGCCCCTGGGCGTCAATACCAATGCCATCCTGAATGCGATGCGGGAACCACTACGGGCGGCACTCGAAGGTGGTTTAACCGTGGCCGAAGCAGCAGAGATGATGCAACGCAACGTTGAATAGTCGCTATGTTGGCCCAGACCTCTTATTTTTCTGCCCCAATCCGGATCGTCTGATCAGCCAGATTCTCAAAACCGGTATCCGTGGCTCGATAGATTACAATCTGAACTTGATCAGGAACAACCCCTGCCGGGAGCGGCAGCGCGTAAACATCCCTTACGATCTCCCCAGGCTGCCAGCGGCCGGTCGGGTAGACGCCCCAAACCGGCTGGTGATCCTGAATTAGAGGTTGCTCGTCAAGAACAAGAAGCTGCCCGTTCATCAAAGGCCGGACGGACATCGTGTAATCGTGGCTCAGAGGGGCTGGGACTCGCCAATAGAGAACGATTTGCCAGTTTGCGATCTCAATTGACGCCTGCGCACCGGCTTCTACTCGTTCCCAGCCGACCAACTCGAGCTTGCCGCCAAAATTCAGGTTGACGGGGGTGGCGGCCGGTGGCAGTTCGGTCTGGGGCGCGGATCGCAGCGCAATCAACTGCTCTCCGGCAGCCTGGGGGAACATCCCCTCCGACCGAATAGCATCCGGCGCCGTCGCGACGGCGTCGCGAGTGATGTACAAGGATAGTTCTTCGGCTGGACTGTCCTCTACCGGCCGAAACTCCCCAGCCACGGTGGGATAGACCTCCCCCGCCGCGTCCCACACAATGCGCAAATAGTCCAAAGCGACTCGCTCCTCAAACACGCTAGAGATGACAGCCGGCCTGGCTGGTTGGTCCGTCAGGATAGCCCAGCCCGGATTGAGTCCTGTGTCATCGGGCTGGTTCCGCTGGTTGGCATCAGGTAGGCTGAAGAAAAAGCGGTAAAGCAGAAAGCTGGCTAAGAAAAGGTTGGCGGCGTAAAGCGCAAAGCGTGAAGCGGATCGCGTCCGGTTCTCTTCAATAGCACTCAGTATCTTGGCAACTCCGGCGGCAACCCCAATGATAAAGATAGGATAGGCAGGGATAATCACCTGGAACCAGTTGCCAAAGCGATAGCCCCAACAGAACACAAGGTAAATCAGCAGAGTGCTGTACAGCCAGATTGCCCGCCGCCGGCCCAGGCAGGCCAGGCCCAACAGCCCTCCCAGAAAAAGGGGCCAGGTCAGTTCTTGCCACATCAAAGCCGGAAACTCACCAGTGAAAAAGTTTTGCAGAGTCAGGCCGGGACTCAACTCGTTGCGGCCTTGCTGGATGGTCAAAAACTGAACAAACCATTCCCACGTGGTGACCCAGTTACCCTGACCCCGCCACTCCGGATGCTGGGCCCCGCGAATGTAAACGTAAGCATAGCTAAAAAACGGTAACAACGCCACGCCCACTGTTTGCAAGTTAAGTTTGGGGCGTTTGAGATAAACGGCGTAGAGGTAACCATCGCCGGACGGAGCGCGTCGAAAAAAAATGAACCACAGCAGCGGCGGCACAATGAACAGGGTGGTCACCATATTGGCCAGCATCGTACCGCTGACAAAGGCCAGCCACAGCAGGGCCGAGTCGCGGGGTTGCTCATCCCACCGTAGGGCTAACCAGATCACCAGCAGCGTCTGGAAAACCGCGCTGGTGTACTGCTCGGTAGTGACGCTATAATACCAAAAAAAGAAGGTGTTGGCATAGAAGAGGGTCAGCAAAAAGGCAATCGACCAGCGGCGGTCGCTCACTTTGACCAAGATGAGATACAGCACCAGCAGCGAGGCCAGCCCCCACAGGGCTGAATAGAGAGAGAGGATCTGAATCGGATTGAAGGCCCAACCCAGGAATGCCCGGCCTAATCGAAACCAGAGCCAGCCCCCCATCGTGTAGAGGGGATAGCCGGGAGCATTGCTGGGCCGGCCCTGGACCTGAGCATACTGGTGCGTAATCAGATCGCCCCCGGTAAGTTCCTCGGGCCGGAGGCCGTTGTCCAGGGTAAGCAAGTATAGTCCGGTGGAGATCAGCAAAGCCAGGGCTCCGGCTACGTAGTTCAGTTGTCTTTGTTTGCTGGTGACCATAATACAATGCCGGCAAAAAGATACGCGCTACTATAACAAAGGGGTATACCTTTGTCAAAGGGAGATATACAAGAAAATTTAGTTCACCGATAATTAGGTAATAGCCCGTTTGGGATAAAAATATTAAATCAACTTGAGTTAACAAACTTTCCTAATATAAAAGTTGCTAAATCATATCAAAGTTGACAAAAGTCTTAGCCTCCCCTATAATCTGTCCATCAGTTTCGATGTTCGATGCTTGCACTAAATAGTTGGAGGTATTTTGCATGGCACGTGTGCTTTGGGTAGAAAAACAGATCGACTATGAACCGCAGGGCATTATGTCGATGTCTGCAGTACTAAAAGAGGCAGGCCATGACGTTGCCCTGACCATCGCTGCGCAGGAAGATCCGGTTCGATTTGCCAAGAATTACCAACCCGACATCATTGGCTATAGTATGATGACCGGCTCGCAGCATTATTACTTCAAGCTCAACCGGCGCATCCGGGAGACGCTGAACGGTCATCGCTCGATGTCGATTTTTGGCGGCCCGCATCCCACCTTTTTTCCGGACATCATCCACGAGGAGGGGGTGGATGGAGTATGCGTGGGTGAAGGGGAAGGCCCTGTCGTTGATCTGGCTAATGCGTTAGACAACGGTGGTTTCCATCCCGACATCCCCAACTGGTGGTTTAAGGTCGATGGGGAAGTGGTCAAAAATCCGGTGCGTCCGTTGATCCGAAAATTGGGCGATTTACCGATGCCCGACCGCGACCTGATTTACAGTAAGCACACAGCCACCCGCCAGAGTCCGATCAAGCACTTTATGGCCAGTCGAGGCTGTCCCTACAACTGTACTTACTGCTTCAACCACGCCTGGTACCAGATTTACACCCGCGAAAAACGAGGTTACCAGCGCAGCGTCGACTCGGTGATTGAAGAAGTCAACTGGGTGAGCGAGCGCTATCCACTGGAACAGGTGGTTTTTCTCGACGATCTGTTCATCATCTTTGTCGACTGGCTGGAAGAGTTCGCCGAGAAATTCCCCAAGGAGATTGGACTGCCGTTCTTCTGCAACGTTCGCTCCAACCTGATTACTCCCGAGAAGGTGGCTCTCTTGAAAAAGGCCGGGGCCAACACGGTCAGCATGGGTATCGAAGCCGGAAATGACCGCCTGCGCAACGATCTACTCAAACGAAAAATGTCCCGTGAAACCGTAATCGAGTCTGGCCGGATGCTGCACGAAGCGGGGATCAACCTGACTGCCACTAACATTCTGGCCCTGCCGACCGCTACTTTAGAAGACGACTTTGACACCATGCGGCTCAATGCCGAAGCCAAAGTAAAATACGCCCACGCTTTTCTGTTCCAACCCTATCCCGCCACGGAGTTAGGTGAATTCACCAAACAGAACGGACATATGGCCGGCAGCTTTGAGGATATCGGAGCCATCGCCTGGGACAGCTCTATTCTGGTTCGCAGCGAGACAGAAAAGAAGCAGATGGAAAATTTGCAGCGCTGGTTTGCCATCGGCGTTCAATTTCCCTGGCTGGAGCCGCTCATTCGGCTGTTGATCAAAATTCCCCACAGCAAATTTACCGATACAGTCTACTGGTGGATTCATAAACTGTTCAAGGGCTGGGCTATTACCCATCGAGTGCATCCTATCAAGATTACGCCGAAGGTGATCTGGAACAACGCCAAACACTTTATGCAGATGGAAGCCTGAGTAAAGGCCGCCGGGCAACAGGTTATATTTTTGATAGATTCTGAAGGAGGTCACGCAGGCAGAGGCCTCCTTTTTTGTTGGGCCTGATTGCTAGCCGTGTCGGGTCTGCCCAACGTAGGAATGACTTTGACACACCTTTCAATTCCACTATAATGGGCAAAATTCTCTACCATCCGCTACCTTATTTTGGTTGCATAGTCCGGGGTTTCTGATATGAGCGTTGCGGTTTTTGGCAGTATCAATAGGGCTTTGGTAGCCCGGACCCCTCGCCTGCCTGCCCTCGCTGAAACTTTGACAGGGCGTGATTTTTTCTCCGCTCGCGGCGGCAAATTTGGCCGTCATCCATTTTTGTGACACCGGCTTAACGCCTGGGGCTTAACCGGTTATAATATAAGCGTTCTATTCATTGCCCTGTCTGGAACCTGGAGCTTTTAACAATGGATCTAGAAACCTACCTTTTTCCGCATATTCTGGGAGGATTGTATGGCCAGGCCCTGGGCGACGCCTGGGCGATGCCGGCCTACTTCCGGCCGGCTCAAACCTGGGCGCACTTCAACGGCTGGATCGAAGAACTGGTTCCCGCCCCGGCCGATCATCCGCTCCATGTCGGTTTCCAGGCCGGACAGGTCACCGATGATACGCACCAGACTATGGTTCTGGCCCAGGCGATCATCAACGATGGCCAGATTACCATAGAGGGTGTGGCCAATGCCCTCCTGACGTGGTACGAGCAAATCGATGGTGACGAGGCCGCTTATGTAGGCCCTTCTACCCGCCGGGCTGTAGCGGCCCTTAAATCCGGCAGTTCGCCGCAAACGACCGGTCTCCGCGGCGACACCAATGGCGGAGCCATGCGGATCAGTCCGATTGGCTTGATCCATCCCGGCAACCCTGAAGCGGCCGTAGCTGATGCGATCCTGGCCTGCACCCCTACTCATTTTACAGATGTCGCCGTGTCCGGCGCCTGCGCCGTGGCTGCTGCCGTTGCTCAAGCTCTGGCCCCCGATACCACCCTGGAGGCCATCATCGATGTGGCGGTCCGGGGCGCGGATACCGGTCTGCGCCGCGGAACACCCTGGTATGGCGCTTCCGTGGCCCGCAAAATAGATTTTGCCGTGCAGTTGGCTACGGATGTCAGCCTTTCGGAGCGGGAGCGATTGCAAAATCTGTATGACCTGGTCGGCTCATCTCTGGCTCCGGCCGATTCTGTGCCCTGCGCTTTTGGAATTGTGGCGATGGCCAACGGGAACCCGGTTGAAACGGCCATTTACGCCGCGGCTCTGTCCGGCGATGCCGGTACCGTCGGCGCAATGGCTTGTGCGATTGCCGGAGCCTGGCATGGCGTCGATGCCATTCCGCTGGAGCATATCGAAACGCTGCGCCAGGCCAATCCCCAATATGATTTTGAGGAAGTTGCCGAAGCACTGTACGAGATCGCCCGTACCAACTATCACGCGGCTCCTCCCCAGACTCAGAAACCCCAACTACCGGCAGATTTTCTGACCGACGAGCCGCAGTAAGGTCTTTGCTGCGGTCCGGTCCTGGGACCACGCTTAATCCCCCCGGAACCAACGGGGGACGTTCCACACCTGCCCAGCAAGCTGTGCCGGGCTGGGAGTTATGCGACGCCGGGAAATTTGGGGAAGTACCGGGGGGAGTGGAGGATATCCCACCCTTGCACCCCTGCTCCCTGCCTTCCGCTCCCCCCTCCACACTTTCCGCTCCACGCTCCCCCACGGCGCCGAGAAATCCGGGAAGCACCCAAGCTGACCTACCTCTAAGGCTCAGAAATAAAGCGAACCATAGCCGCACAGCCACAACTGTTGGCCTTCCTGGGCCAACAAACGAAGATATTTTCCTATTGACCTGCCGCTTGTAGTCTGATTTAATGGATTTAGGACTTACGCAGCTGAATGAAATCGTATTGATTTTGTAGAACAATTTGCTAAATTGTCATCCTGATTGCCAATAATGGTGACAAATTAGCAATTTGTCCTACGAACTGCGTAAGTCCTGGAATTTTGAAACTCAGGCGAAAGCAGGCTTGGCCATATGTTTTCATTTGGATCGCAATTGTCCTAACCGGTCACGCGCCGAACGCCAAAAAAACTCCTAATTGGAGGAGCTTAACTATGCTTCCAAAACTTAATATCCATCCCGATGTCGAAGCTGCTCTGGTAGAAAAAAAAGCAGTAGTGGCTTTGGAGTCTACCCTGATTACTCACGGTTTTCCTTATCCGGACAACATCAGAATTGCGCATGCCCTTGAAGAAGAAGTACGGCAACAAGGTGCAATACCGGCCACCATCGCGATATTGGACGGAAAAATCACCGTGGGCCTGACCTCCAAACAACTCAACGTTCTGGCCGAGGCTAAAGACGTTCGTAAGTGCTCCCGCCGGGATTTGGCTGTGGCAGTAGCGCGCGGCGAGACCGGGGCCACGACCGTGGCGGGAACGATGATTGTTGCCCACTGGGCCGGTATTCCAATTTTTGCCACCGGTGGGATTGGCGGCGTGCACCGCGGCCAACCTTTTGATGAGTCGGCAGATTTGATTGAATTGGGCCGCACCCCGGTGACCGTAGTTTGTGCCGGAGCCAAAGCCATTTTGGATTTACCCCTCACCCGCGAAGTACTCGAAACGCACGGGGTACCGGTGATTGGCTATCAAACTGATGAGTTGCCCGCTTTCTACTCGCGCCACAGCGGCTTGCCGGTTGATTTGCGGGTAGACACCCCCCGTGAGGTCGTCGCCATTATCCAGGCTCGCGACGCAATGGGGATAAAGGGAGCCATTCTGGTGACAGCGCCGGTTCCGGCCCAGGCCGAATGGCCCGCGGCCGAAGCGCAGGTCATTATTGATCAGGCCCTGGCTGAGGCTCACGGTAAAGGGATCACCGGCAAAGCGGTCACCCCCTACCTTTTACAGCAAGTGAGTAATCTATCCAATGGGCGTAGCAAAAAAGCGAATCAAGCTCTGCTGCTCAACAATGCTTGCCTGGCGGCTCAAATTGCTATAGAATTGGCTTCGACCCAGCCGGACTGATTCGTCGGTTGGAAATATTAGTATTGCAGATTATTGATCGATGAACTCAGCCCAAACCCTGGCCAATCTCCAAAAATTCCTAACTCTGCTCGATCCCTCGCTCAATCTGACCGAGATGTTGACCGGGGTAGCCCGCCAATTGGTAGAGATGTTCCAGGTCGATCATAGCGGCATGCTCCGCTTTGGCGAGGAGGATCTGGCAGGGGAAGTCATCGCCGAGTACCCACCCCAGGGCGCGGTGGGGCTTACGGTGCCGCTTGAGGATTACCCGCTGGTCGGACGGCTCAAGACCGAGAAAAAACCGATTGCCGTCCTGGATGCCCAACACGACCCGCTGATGGGTCAGGCTCGGGCCACGATGCGGCGGCTGGGCATCAAATCCATCCTGATTATTCCGCTGGTGGTCAAACGCAGGCTGGTCGGGAGCCTGAGCCTGGACGTGAGCGACGAGACTCGAACCTTCACCGAGGATGAGCTGGATCTGTGCCATATCATCGGCAATCAGATTGCGGTGGCTTTGGATTACATCCGGGCCCTTGAACTGGCCGAAGCAGCCCGCATCCAGGCCGACACGCTGCGCCGGGCCGCGGCCACGCTGAACGCCACCTTGCATCTGGATGAGGTCCTGGAGCGGATTCTGGCCCAATTGCAGCGGGTCATCTCCTGCGACAGTGCCTCGATCATTTTGCGGGAGCAGGATACCTTCCGCATTGTGGCGGCCCGGGGCTTTTCCGGTTCCCGGCAGGTGGTGGGCATAGCCTTCAATTTTGCCGACAGGCCCCATTTTCAGGAAATCGCCCGGACCGGCCAGCCCCTGGTCATTCCTGATACCGGGCAGTACGGCTGGGACCGGCAGGGACCGACCACGATCAAGAGCTGGATCGGCGCGCCGCTCCTGGTGTCCGAGCGGCTGATTGGGCTGCTTGCGGTGGACCACGCCCGGCCCAATTTCTACACGCAGGCCGACGGCGAGTTAGTTACCGCTTTCGCGGACCTGGCGGCGACAGCCCTGGAAAACGCCCGCCTGTATGAAGGTGAGGTCAAGCAGGTCGAACAGGAGTTGGAGATCGCCCGCCGGATCCAGCAGGGTTTCTTGCCGCACCGGATTCCCCAGTTGCCCGGCTGGCAGATCGCCGCGGCCTGCTTTCCGGCCTGGGAAACGGGCGGCGACTTTTACGAGTTTGTCGAGCGCGCTGATAACACCCTGGGCTTGCTGGTGGGCGACGTCTCCGGCAAGAATATCTCGGCGGCTATGCTGATGGCTGCGGCCCAGAGCCTGGCCAATGCCAAAGGGACCGACCATCTTTCCCCGGCCAGGGTCATCGCCGAGACCAACCGGCTGCTATGCCAGGATGTGCCCCGCGGGGCCTTTGTGGCGCTGGCCTACGCGCTCCTCCGGCCCGACGATAACCGGGTCGTGCTGAGCAACGGCGGCCAGCTTGACCCCTTCCTGGTACCGGCCGGGGAGGCACCAGTCCAACTTGTCGAAGCCGCGGGACCGCGCCTGCCGCTGGGTATCCTGGCCGACGTGGCGTATCGGGAAAGTGCCCTGGCGGTTGCACCCGGCGATCTGCTGGTTTTTCACACGGATGGGGTGGTGGAGCGGAAGAACGCGGCCGGCCGGCTGTTTGGCTTTGAGCGGGTCGCTGCAACGCTGGACCGGGTGCGGGGCCTGTCCGCCCAGGCCGCTCTGGAAACCCTTCTTGACGCGGCCGATGCGTTTGCCGGAGACGCAAGGCCCCACGACGACGTGACGGTAGTCATTGCCCGGCGCACGGGGTAGGGAGGGTGAAGAACCACTCCGGCCGGTCAGGAGTGAGGCCCCCCATCCTGGCAACGCCCAATGCTTTCCGGACGCCTTGAAAATCAATTAACAAATAGCCAACCTGGCTACCGTTGTCGTCGGCAATGGCTAAGGAAGCGCCGGTCGGGTCGGACAAAGTTTGGACCACGAAGGGACGAAATGGCACGAAAGGCACGAAACGTTTCGTGTGTTTCGCCTCTTTCATGGGGTTCGTGGTTCAAACTGTTTCTCCAGACCCTAAAGGTTTTCGATCTGCTTTTCGAAATAAATCTACTCGGTACGGTTCAATTCTTGGTTGATACGGCTGGTCTAAACCTTTAGGGTCTTCATCTCGAATTTGGGCCGTCGGCCGAGGCCGACCTGTTTGAGTTTAGCGGAATGCGGCTGGAATTGATAGAGCTGTTTGGACG
>Ga0210062_1000436_pt1 | contig 12746 bp, 13 predicted proteins | sample Muzzi_CordA_D2_FD_185528 | JGI IMG/M metagenome (GOLD analysis project Ga0210062, IMG submission 185528) | Wetland microbial communities from San Francisco Bay, California, USA, that impact long-term carbon sequestration - Muzzi_CordA_D2 (SPAdes) | ecosystem: Environmental > Aquatic > Marine >...
GGCGGATGTGCCCGCTTTGCAGCGCGGCGATGAGCGACGGTTCATCGACCAGCGCGCCACGCGCGGTGTTGACCAGGATCGCGCCCGGCTTCATGCGCGCGATGCGGTCCTTGCCGAGAAATCCGCGCGTCTCGTCGTTGAGCGTCAGGTTCATCGACACCACGTCGGCTTGCGCCAGCAGCGTGCTGATTTCGGTTAGCGGCACACCGGCGCGGCGGGTCCGGTTCCAGCCGATCACCTTCATGCCGATGCCCTTGCCGATGCGCGCAACCTCAGCGCCGATACCGCCGAGGCCGATCACGCCCAGTGTCTTACCCTGGAGCTGCACGCCTTCCTGCGGCGTCCAGGTGCCGGCACGCACCTCGCGGTCCATGCGCGCCACGTCGCGGGCGGCAGCGAACATCAGTGCGATGGTGTGTTCGGCCACTGCGGTGTCGCCATAGCCCTTGATGGTGTGCACGGTGACGCCGCGGCCTTGCAGTTCGTCGACATTCATGTAGCTGGCTGCGCCGGTGCCGAGGAAGACGATGTGCTTGAGCTGCGGGCACTGCGCCACCAGCTCGGTCGGCATGTAGGAATGGTCGTCGAGTGCTACCGCGTAACCGCTCAGCACGCGCGGCAGGTCCTCGCGCGCAAACGGCGTCAGGTTGACGTCGATCTTCGGATCGTCGGGGCGGAGGACCCGCTGCCACACCGGCGCCAGTTGGTCGTTGCAGTCGAGGAAGATGGCTTTCATTGCGGCCAGGCTCACCGCGACACGATCAGCTGCGTTTCCGGCGCCGGCTCGCAGTCGACATTGAAAAGCCGCGAGTGTGCAAGGTCGCGCATGCCGAGCTCGGCATGGCTGGCGCGCACGACATTGAACGGCAGATTGAGGACGGGCGGACGGATCGGCATGGCGTGGCTCTATATCGAATAATCGTGCCGCACACGTCTGACCGGTTTGTAGACCGAGATCATGGCGTCGCTTACGCCACCTGCTGCGCGCGCTCGCGCAGCGTATTGCGGCGGAAGGTCATGTCGGGGTCGATCTCGTGCACCTCGACGGTGAGGGCGACCGGGTGGCTGGGATAGACACCCGCCAGCCGCTTGTCGGCGGCGGCAAGGAGCACCTGGCCGAGCGCCTTGCGCTTTTCGTCCGAGCGGCCGCGGCGCAGCCGCGCCACGATATGCATGAAACCGTTGGCAGGGTTGCCATCGCCGACGCGGAAATGCGTGCGGCGTGCCGCTCGGCTGCGGATTCCGACGAGTTCTGCCACATCGGCGTCGATTGTTGCCTGATGCAGGTCGTTAACCAGCGCCTGCACGTCGAGGCGGTCCTCCAGATTGGCTGAATATTCGGCAATGATGTGCGGCATCGTGTTCCTCGGCGTTGACGGCACCGTGCGCGAAGAATACATGCCTGCGGTCCGCCGGACCGCAAGCATACCGCCGATCCACTCCCGACTCCATGCCGTCTCTCCGGGTGCTGCAACGTTTGGAAATTTCGATGAAGCTGGCCAGTTACAGGGTGCGCGGACGGGAAAGCTTTGGCGCCGTGGTGGGCGAGGGCGTGGTCGACCTCAAGCTGCGCCTGTCCCCCCGTTTTCAAAGCATGATGGATTTGCTGCGCGACGGCGGGCTCGATGCGGCCCGCGAAGCGGTACACGGTGTGCGCCCCGACTTTCCGTTGCGCGAGGTGGAATGGCTGCCGCCGCTGCGCAATCCGGAAAAGATTCTCTGCATCGGCATCAATTATGCCAACCGCAACGCCGATTTTGGCGACCAGGACGTTCCCGAATATCCCAGCATGTTCTATCGCGCGCCTGCCTCACTGGTCGGCCACGAGCAGCCGATCGTGCGTCCGCTGGAGTCCGAGCAGCTCGACTACGAGGGCGAGATCGCCCTGGTGATCGGTCGCGCCGGCCGGCGCATCGCCCATGGCCAGGCGATCGACTACGTCGCCGGCTACACCCTTTGTAACGAAGGCACGATCCGCGACTGGATCCGACACGGCAAGTTCAACGTCACGCAAGGCAAGAATTTTGACGCGACCGGCAGCATTGGTCCCTGGATCGTCACAAGCGACGAAGTCGAACCAGCCCGGCCCTTGCAAATTACGGTGAAGCTCAACGGCGAGGTCACCCAGGACGACACCACCGCCAACATGATCAAGTCATTTGCTGATCTGATTGCCTATGTCAGCACCTTTATGACGTTGAAGCCGGGCGACGTCATTGTCACCGGTACGCCGGTGAAAAAGGGCCCGCGCACCGATCCACCCGTCTGGCTCAAGCCGGGTGACGTGATCGAGATCGCCGTGCCGGAGATCGGCACCTTGCGCAACACGGTCGTGGCGGAAAAATGAGCGGAACGCGCAAAGCAGTCTGCGTCATCGGATGGCCGATCGCCCATTCGCGCTCGCCGCTGATCCACAATTACTGGATCAGGCAGCACAATCTCGATGCCGAGTATCGGCGCGAGGCGGTGCCGCCGGATCAGTTCGAGGACTTCGTCAGGAATCTGCTCGCGCTCGGCTACATCGGCGCCAACGTGACCGTGCCGCACAAAGGGGCGGCTCTGGCGCTGTCGGCGCCGGACGATCGCGCCCGCGCGGTCGGCGCCGCCAATACGTTATGGTACGAAAATGGCACGCTGCGTTCGACCAATACCGACGTCGAAGGTTTTCTCGCCAATCTCGATGCCACCACGCCGGGCTGGGACCGCGGGCTGGAAAGCGCCATCGTGCTCGGCGCCGGTGGTGCTGCGCGCGGTGTCGTCTACGCGTTGGTCACCCGCGAAGTCGAGCGCATCTATGTGATCAATCGCACCGCCGAGCGGGCGGAAGCCCTGAAGAAGCAGTTCGGCGCGCGCGTGCGCGTGGTCGGCTGGGACGAGACCACCGGGCTCATGGGCGGGGCCGGGCTGCTGGTTAACGCCACGCCGCTCGGCATGCAGGGACAGCCGCCGCTCGACATCAACCTGCGCTGCCCGGCCTCCCTGGTGGTGGCGGACATCGTCTACGATCCGCTCGACACCAGGCTGTTGCAGACGGCGCGGGAGCGGGGCCTGCGCACCGCCGACGGGCTCGGGATGCTGCTGCATCAGGCGGTGCGCGGCTTCGAGCTGTGGTTCGGCGTGCGCCCCGAGGTCACGCCGGAATTGCGGGCGCTGGTCGAGGCCGATCTCGGCAAACGTGTCGCGGTGGTCGAACCGCGCGCGGCGGAGGATCCGGCGGTCAAGAAGGCGATGGCGCGCCGCAGCAAGCGGAATAAGAAGCCGGAGTGAGGGGTTCACCTCCTGATTGCATCGGCGCCCGACGCGGCCGGCAATCAGGGAGGATACCATGTGCAAATCGACGATGACGCTGCGCGCACTCGGTGCGGCAGCGATAGGCTTTGCCTTGGTCGCAACCGTCGCCGCGCAGCAGCCCGGCCGAATCCGCGGCGCGATCGAGAGGGTCGACGGCGCCATGCTGGCGCTGAAAACCCGCGATGGCGGCATGCTCAACGTCAAGGTCGCCGATGACGCGCGTATTGCCGCGCTGGTCAAGGCGACGCCCACCGACATCAAGGATGACGCCTTCATCGGGGTGGCCGGCATTCCGCAGGCCGACGGCAGCATCAGGGCATTCTCGGTGCACATCTTCTTGCCGGCGCAGCGCGGCGTGGTGCCCGACCGGCATGGGCCCTGGGACGCCAGGCCGGGCAGCACGATGACCAACGCCTATGTGGAGAGCATGGTGAAGGGCAAGGATGGCGAGGCCGTCACAGTCAAGTACAAGGGCGGCGAGAAGAAGATCGTGGTGACGCCGGAAACGGTGATCGCCGCGGTGACGCCGGGCGGCAGGAGCGACCTCAGGCCCGGCGCGCACGTCATCATCTTCGTCTCGCAGAAGCAGGCGGACGGCTCGCTGCTGGCCAAGGTCATGTATGTCGGCCGCGACGTCGCGCCGGCGATGTGATTTGCGCCTAATCGCCGGCGAGCTGCTGCCGCCCCTGCGCCGTCAGTACCAGGCGCGAGCCCTGCAGGCCGGCGCCGTTCTCGAAGCGGATGAGACCGTCGGCGATGGCGTCTTCCCAGATCGACAAATGCGGGCAGCTGCGCCGCCAGGCTTCCGCGTCGGCATAGCTGCGCGGCGCCTCGTCCACCCAGGCGAGGAATTGCTGCGTCAAGGCGTGCGCGGCGGTTTGCATGGCGGTGCACTGTATATCCTGTTACGGGGCTTGCTCGGAAGTCCTGATGTCGATCTCGGAGGTCAGCGTGCGGTGTACCGGGCACCTGTCGGCGATCTCCAACAGGCGCGTGCGGGCGTCGTCCGCAAGCGCGCCCTCCAGGCTGATGGCTCGCTCGATGCGGTCGATCATGCCGGCCTTGGTTTCGCAGTTTTCGCAATCCTCGGCGTGGATCCTGTCGTGCGAGAGCCGCACGGTGACGCGCTCGAGTGGTAATTGCTTGCGCTCGGCGTAAAGCCGAATGGTCATGGCGGTGCAGGCGCCCAGCCCCGCCAGCAGCAGGTCATAGGGGCCGGGACCGGAGTCGAGGCCGCCGAGCCTGACCGGTTCGTCGGCGAGGAAACGGTGCGGCCCGCTCATGATTTCCTGCTGGAATTTGCCACCACGCGTCTCACGCACCGTCACCACGCCGGTCGCGCTCTCGGCCGCAACCGCGCTCGTCGGCTTGTCGAGATAACGGGCGGCCCAGGCGGCGATCACGTCGGCCACATAAGCGGCATCGCCCTTCTTGCTCAGCAGGTGGTCGGCGTCATCGAGCGAGACGAAACTCTTCGGATGCTTGGCCGCAGTAAAGATATGCGAGGCGTTCTCGATACCGACGATGTCGTCGGTAGGTGAATGAAACACCAGTAGTGCCTTGCGCAGGTTGGCGAGGCGGTCTTGCAGCCGCTGCTCGGCGACGTCCTCGAGGAATTCGCGCCTGATGCGGAAGGGCCGGCCGGCGAGCCGCACCTCGACCTCGCCCTGGTCGCGTATGGTGTCGATCTTGTCTCTGAACAGGCCGGTGACGTGGTCCGGGTTGCAGGGCGCGGCCACGGTGACCACCGCGCGCGCCTCGGCGACGCGATGCGCGGCGGCGAGCACGGCGGCGCCGCCCAGGCTGTGCCCGATCAGGATTGCCGGCGCGGCACGCATTTGGCGCAGGTGATCGGCGGCGGCGACCAGGTCGTCAACGTTGGAGGAAAAATGCGTATTGGCGAACTCGCCCTCGCTGCTACCCAAGCCGGTGAAATCGAAGCGCAGCACGGCGATGCCGTGCACCGAGAGCCGCTCGGCGATGCGCTTGGCGGCGAGGATGTCCTTGCCGCAGGTGAAGCAATGGGCGAACAGGGCAAAGGCGGTCGGCTCGCCCAGCGGCAGGTCGAGCGTGGCGGCAAGCTTGTCGCCCTTGGCGCTGGGAAATTCGAAACGTTCGGTGCGCATGGTACCCTCGTCGGCAATCCGTCGCGGCCGGGCGTGTCCCGGTCATTGACATCCTGTTTCTTTTACAGGCAACGAGGTGTGGATGTCCGCGACGGGGCGCGGGCATGACGCAAAAGTTATCGGCGTTTTACCAAAGGACTATTCCGCCCCGGCAATATGCCGCTTGCGGATGCGGCGCACGATCCACCAGACGCCCAGCACGGCGACCGGCACGAACAGCGCGCTTGCCAGCGTGGGGTCGACTGGCACACCGCGGTCATGCAGGCCCTTGGCCAGATAGCCGAACAGCCCGACCACGTAGTAACTGACCGCGGCGACCGACAGTCCTTCGACCGTGGTCTGCAGGCGCAGTTGAAGCCGCGTGCGCGCATTCATGGATTTCAACAGGTCGCGGTTCTGCCGCTCGAGTTCCACATCGACGCGCGTACGCAGCAGGTTGGCGGCGCGCGACAGCTTCTCGGACAGTGTTTCCTGCCGTTCCGCCGTGCTGATGCAGGTGCGCATGGCCGGCTGCATGCGGCGCGTCAGGAACGAAGACCAGGTGGGAAAGTGCTCGATCTTGCGATCGCCGATGGTCTGCAGCCGCACCTGTACGATCTCGTTATAGGCGCGGCTGGCGCCGAAGCGGAAATGGCTGGCCGCAGCGCCCGCTTCCAGCTCGGCGGCAAGCGCGGTCAGTTCGTCGAGCAGACGATGATTGTCAACGAGCTGGTCGGTGCGGCGCATCTCATCCGTCACCTCGGCGAGCCGCTCCTCGATGCGCTTGATCGACGGCGCGAGCCGCTGCGCCTCAGGCAGCCCGAGCAGCGCCAGCGTGCGGTAGGTTTCCAGCTCGATGATGCGCTGAACCAGCGCGCCGGCGCGCTCCGGCGACATGCCGCGGTCGATTACCAGGATGCGGACGAAGCCGCCGGGGTCGAGTTGAAAGTCGGTGGCGTAGAGTGCGTCGCCTTCGGCGTTTTCGCCCACGGCGACGCTGCTGCGGTCGAACAGACGGGCGACGGTGATATGCTGCTTGGCTGCCACCAGATGCAGGTCGAGCGCGACCAGCAGCGGGCCGGGCTGGGGCAGGCCGGCCATCGGCACCGCCAGCGACGAGGCGGCCGGATTGAACGGTGTCGCCGCCTCCGACGGTAGCTCCCACGTATAGGTGGTGAATTCGGAGTGCTGCTCCCAGCGCAGGATGGTGCCGCCCAGCGCTACCCGGTGATGCTTCGCGCCGCCTTTCAGCGGCTCGAGCCCGCGCCGCGCGCAAAAATCGGCCAGCGCCGCGCGGTCCGCGCTGGCAGCCTCGGCGGCGCTTTCGAAGGCGAAATGCAGAATACGGCGCGGCGTTTCGATGGGCGTGAACGGGCGCGCATGCACTTCGCCGAGCACAGCCGCCCGCAGGGCATGAGGATCGAGCCGCCCGCCACCTTCAATTGTGACTTCCGCCGTCATGCCGTTCCGGGTGGCACGCGCTATCGGCTTTGGCAAGATGTCCGTGCCCATCCTGCCATTCAGAAGCCCAGCGGCGTCGGGCGAGCCCCGGCGAGAGCGGCAGGTTCCCGCCGGGATCGGCCTATGGCGCCGTCGGCAACGCGTTGGCGTCGGCAGTGAACGGGGCCTTGCGCTGCCGTAACGCTAGATTTGCGCCGCCGTCTTGCGCTTGCGTGCACGCGCCGCCGGCTTCTTCGCCGCGGCGGCTTGCATTCCGATGACCAGGTTGCGGTCGATGTCGTCGATGCGGTTGACGCCGGTGAGCGCCATGGCGACGCTGAGCTCGTTCTTCAGGATGTCAATGGCCTTGGCGACGCCAGCCTGGCCGCCGGCGCCAAGCCCATAGACATAGGCGCGTCCGATCAGGCAGGCCCGCGCGCCCAGCGCCAGCGCGCGCAGCATGTCGGCGCCGGTGCGGATGCCGCCGTCGAACAGCACCTCGGTATCGGAGCCGACCGCGTCGGCGATCGCCGGCAGCGCGGAGATCGACGACAGCGCGCCATCGAGCTGGCGACCGCCGTGGTTCGAAACCACGATGGCGTCGGCGCCAAGTTTGACCGCGGTCTTGGCATCCTCGACGTCGAGAATGCCCTTGAGGATCAGCTTGCCCGGCCAAACCTTCTTGATCCACTCGACGTCCTTCCAGGTCAGTGCCGGGTCGAACTGCGTGCCGATCCACGCTGCGAGTGAATTGACATTGTCCATGCCCTTCACATGCCCCGCGAGATTGCCGAATGTCTTGCGTTTGCCCATCAGGATGCCGAACGCCCAGGCCGGCTTGCTGGCGATGTCGATGATGTTCTTGATGCGGATTTCCGGCGGCACCGTCATGCCGTTCCTGATGTCGCGGTGGCGCTGGCCGAGCACCTGGAGATCGACCGTGAGCACCAGCGTGTTGCAGTTGGCCGCGATCGCCCGCCCCAGGATGTCTTTGGAGAAGCTGCGGTCGCGGATTACGTAGAGCTGGAACCAGAACGGTTTGCGCGTCGCCTGCGCCACGTCTTCAATGGAGCAGATCGACATGGTGGAGAGCGTATAGGGGATGCCCGCCTCGTTGGCGGCCTGCGCGCTGAGAATCTCGCCATTGCCGTGCTGCATGCCGGTGAGCCCCACTGGGGCGAGGATCAATGGCGCCGATATCTTCTGCCCGACGACGCTTGTCGCAAGGCTGCGATGCGAGACATCCACGAGTACCCTTTGGCGCAGCTTGATCGCCTCCAGGTCGCTCCGATTGGCGCGCAGGGTCTCCTCGTTGTAGGAGCCGCTGTCGGCGTAGTCGAAAAATGCGCGCGGCACTTTGCGCCGGGCCAGCATGCGCAGGTCGTCAATGCAGGCGATGTTCTTCATTGAGGATAACTCTGGGGGTCGAATGGCTGACTATCCGGGTAGCACAGGGGTGGGGTCCGGCGAAATGGCGCAGTCGGGCCGGCCGTTCCGGCGGCAGCGCGCGGCCGTAGGCAGTCGTTAACCCCGCCTCGTAATGATTACTCACAATTTTTGAAGTAAATTCACCGCCTTGGCCGTATTATATGCTGGCGGGCAGGCGTCGCCGCCCGCGTTACCGGGCAATCCAGGGACACCAGGGCCAAGAGGCTGCTAGGCCAATAGAGGCTGTAAGGCCAAAAGTTAGGCGTTGAGGGGCAATTCAATGGTTCGTCGCTATTTTGGTACCGACGGCATTCGCGGCCGGGCTAACAAGGTCATTACTCCTGAGCTCGCTCTCAAGGTGGGCCAGGCCGCCGGCCTGCTTTTTCGCAATGGCGACCATCGCCACCGCGTGCTGATCGGCAAGGATACGCGCCTCTCCGGCTACATGATTGAGAATGCGCTGGTCGCCGGCTTCACCTCGGTCGGCATGGACGTACTGCTCACAGGCCCGATCCCGACACCGGCAGTCGGCATGCTGGCGCGCTCGATGCGCGCAGATCTCGGCGTCATGATCTCCGCCTCGCATAATCTGTTCGATGACAACGGCATCAAGCTGTTCGGTCCTGACGGATTCAAGCTCTCGGACCGGATGGAAGTCGAGATCGAGAAGCTGATCGAGGCCGATCTCAGCAAGCAACTGGCGGCAAGCAAGGATCTCGGCCGTGCCCGCCGTATCGATGGCGTGCAAGACCGCTATATCGAATTTGCCAAGCTTACGCTGCCGCGAACGATCAGCCTTGAAGGCTTGCGCGTGGTGATCGACTGCGCCAATGGCGCCGGCTATCGCGTCGCCCCCGGCGCGCTTTGGGAAATGGGTGCCGATGTCGTCCCGATCGGCGTCGATCCCGATGGCTTCAACATCAACAAGGATTGCGGCTCCACCGACCTCGCCGCGCTTTGCGCCAAGGTGCGCGAGATGCGCGCCGACATCGGCATTGCGCTCGACGGCGACGCCGACCGCGTGCTGATCGTGGACGAGCGCGGCCACGTGGTGGACGGCGACCAGCTGCTCGCCGTCATCGCCGAAAGCTTCCAAAAGGACGGCCGGTTGCAGCGGCCCGGCGTGGTCACCACCGTGATGTCCAATCTCGGCCTCGAGCGCCATCTTGCCGGTCTTGGCCTCGAATTGGTGCGCACCCCGGTCGGCGACCGTTACGTGCTGGAGCATATGCGTGCGCACGGCTTCAATCTCGGCGGCGAGCCCTCCGGCCACATCATCATGTCCGATTACACCACCACCGGCGATGGCTTCATTGCCGCATTGCAGGTGCTGTCGGTGGTGAAGCGCAGCAACAAGCCGGTGTCGAAGGTCTGCCACCGCTTCGAGCCGCTGCCGCAAGTGCTCAAGAACGTCCGCTACCAGAACGGCACGCCGCTGGAAAACGCAGCCGTGCGCTCGGCGATCGCGGTCGCCGAGAAGAAACTCGGCCAAGGCGGCCGCCTGATTGTGCGTCCGTCCGGCACCGAGCGGGTGATCCGGGTGATGGGCGAGGGCGACGACAAGAGTCTGGTCGAGGCGGTGGTCGACGACGTGGTCGAGGCGCTGACCGAAGTCGCTGCCTGACGCCCCACGCGATCGGCCTATCTCCCCATTATATTACCGCGACATAACTACGCATCTTTACGGGGAATTGCCGTCGCGCCATCGTCGGCAACGACGAATCTGGGCGAAAAACCAACACTGAAGAAGTGTCTGCAACTTTTGATTGTTTCGGGGCTGCCGTACTACGGCTGGAATTGTTCACAACCTCTGAAACTCTGTGGCATGGTGTACAACCCTGTCCGAATACGGAACCCGATGCGACCCCCGACTCCTGATGGCGACGGCTCCGGCCCCCAATTGCGCGGCAAGGCGACGGCCGGTGCGGTGCCGCTGTCGGACGCCGGCGGCGCGGACGATCCCATCATGCGGGAGGCGTTGCGTCTGGTCGAAGCGTTTCTGGCGATCGAAGACCAGGCGGCGCGCGACGCGCTGGTCACGCTGGCAGAAGGGCTGGTCAGCTACGATTGGGTACGCAGGGTACAGCGGCGCTAGCCTGCTCGGCGCGCATTCCGTGCCGCAATCGTAAATGCTTTCTTAACGCTCTGATTCTGTGGAGCCGCTATCCGTGGCCGGCTGGGTGTCCCCTCCGTGCGGCCAGCCGCGGGCGCCCATTCATTAAAAAGCATGGTTAAAAAACAGGGTTAAGAGGCACTTAAGGAATTACTGCCATCGTCCCCCTGATCCGCCGTCACCGAGCGGTGGTTTAGCAAGGGACGAAACAATGGTGGGTAAGCGTCTCGCTATTTCGATATTGGCGGCGGCTGCCGCTTTGATCGCGACGGCGGCGCAGGCTGCCGACTATCCGCAACCGCCGCCGCCCCCGCCGCCGATCATCATTCAACAGCCGATCCAGGAATTCGACAGCTGGTATTTGCGCGGTGACATTGGCATCACCAATCAGCAGGTCGACCGTCTCAGCAATGTTCTGGACGCCAACAATTCAATCCAGAACGTCGGCATCGGCTTCGACGCTTCACCGCTGTTTGGCATCGGCATTGGATATAACTTCAACAAATGGCTTCGCCTGGATCTGACCGGTGAATATCGCTCGAAGGCGAATTTCCACGGTTTGCAAATTTTTAACAGCAACTTTACCGACGAATACCGTGCCAGCAAGTCGGAATGGCTGTTCATGGCGAATGGTTACGTAGATCTTGGAACCTGGAGTGGATTTACGCCGTTCGTTGGCGCTGGTGTTGGCGTTGCGCGAAATACTATTCATAGCTTCCTGGACGTCAATACGCCAAACCTCGGCGTTGCTTTCGGAGAGACGGAATCGAAATGGAATTTTGCGTGGGCGTTACACGCCGGCATCGCGTACAATGTAACAAGAAATGTTATAATTGAGCTCGCCTATCGTTACGTTGACCTTGGCGATGCCATGTCTGGCGACCTGACCACGTACCTTGGTCAGAACAATGTCTATAATCCGGAAACATTCCATAATCTTACCTCTCACGACGTCAAGATCGGACTCCGGTTCAATTTTGGATCGGAGGCTTACTACGCGCCACCACCACCGCAGTATTACGTGCCGCCGCCAGCCTACACGCCGCCGCCCGTCTACATGCCGCCAGCGCCGTTGCAAAGCCATGGCTAGAGTGGCCGGAATAAAGGCAACTGAACACAACGGCGCATACAGCAGTGGAAAACCATGATTGAGCGGCGGTTAAAATTCGTTGGCATGGTCGTGCAGGCAAAGGGCAGGTTCGCGGCGGCCATAAATTGCGCCTGTTCATTGCTCATTGGACTGGCGGTTCTAACGCTGCCGGTAACGATCGCGCGCGCTGCCGACATGCCCGGCTATCCTGCGCTGCCGTTGCCGCTGCCCGCGCCGGAGGAATTAGCGCCGCAGATCGAGGAGTTCATCTCCGGCTGGTATCTGCGCGGCGACATCGGCTATCGCTACCAGCAGGTGAAAAGTGCAAGCGATGCGGCTAACGACTATTCCGATCAATCAATTCACGACCCGGCGGTTCTCGGTGTTGGCGCCGGGCTCAAGTACAAATGGTTCCGCACGGACGTTACCGCCGACTACGGCTGGCGCAGCGAGTTTTCCGGGACCGACGCCAGCGGAACCACCACGGTCACCGCGAACGTCGACAGCTTCACGGTCATGGGCAACGCCTATATCGATTTCGGCACCTGGTACGGGCTGACGCCTTACATTGGCGGAGGCTTGGGCGGTGCCTATGTAACGATGTCGAGCTATCAAATATCGACGATCGCGAGCCAGACAGCCGCCAAGTATTCGCGCTGGAATCTGGCGTGGGCGGCCATGGCCGGCGTGAGCTTTGCACTGGGCTACAATTCGATCATCGACGTCGGCTATCGGCACATCGAAATGGGCGACGTCTTCGGCGGTCCGCCGAATAACCCGCTGACGTTGAATAAACTGACCGGCGACGAGATCCGTGTCGGTTTCCGCTACCTGCTCAACTGACAGCACGGAACGGCCGGCTGGGCGATATTCACCTTGACGGCGGAGGCGCCTGCGCCTATGCCCGCCAGTGGGACACCCCTCCCCAACGAGGGGCGCCTATCTGGAAGGGTAGACACAATGAGCGAGAAGAAGCCCGGCGTGCGGCCGGTGATCCCGCACTTTTCATCCGGCCCCTGCGCCAAGCGCCCTGGCTGGAGCCTGCAAAATCTCACCGACGCAGCACTGGGACGTTCGCACCGATCCAGGATCGGCAAGGCGAAGCTCAAACGCGCCATCGATCTGACCCGCGAAATCCTTCAAGTCCCCGCCGATTACCGCATCGGTATTGTGCCGGCCTCCGATACCGGCGCGGTGGAGATGGCGCTGTGGTCTCTGTTGGGCGCACGACCGGTGACCATGCTGACCTGGGAATCCTTCGGGGAGGGCTGGGTTGCCG
>Ga0210062_1000437_pt1 | contig 12726 bp, 10 predicted proteins | sample Muzzi_CordA_D2_FD_185528 | JGI IMG/M metagenome (GOLD analysis project Ga0210062, IMG submission 185528) | Wetland microbial communities from San Francisco Bay, California, USA, that impact long-term carbon sequestration - Muzzi_CordA_D2 (SPAdes) | ecosystem: Environmental > Aquatic > Marine >...
ATCCGGTGGCCAAATATCTGTTAAACTCGCAGCCGTTTACCCATGGCTGGGGGCTACAGGATTAAATCTGGAGCTACACCTGCTTGCCGGAAAGACACGGTGATTCCACCATTGTTCGGCAAAAAAGCAATTAATTGGGACTCGCAGCCAAGATTCCTTTTAAACGAATCCCTTAACGTAAAATTGAAAGGAGGGATTAAAGCGTTAACAATATATCCAAAAATTTCCGTAGAAGAAACAGCCCGTATATCAATTAATCCTCAACTAATAAGGAGGTAGGTTATGTTTTACCGAACAACATTCGCAGTGATAGCTGTAATTGTTGCCCTGATGATTGCAACGCCGTCTTTCGCAGGTGTAGATACAGCGAATGGATGGTACGAAGGAGAGGAAATTTATTACATTGATAAAGGTATGGAAAGAGGAGTAACAGAACGGGGTGAAAACCAAATATACCTTATCGGCGGCAACCGAAGATGGCAGGCGCAAGTGGTGCTCTTCATCCCCGGTGAACCGGGCTATTCGCCGCATTGGAATGTCAACGTCGTATACACTGCTGCTGACATCACTGTTGATGACATTCTTGCCTCTGGCTATGCATCGAGCCACTTTCCTGAAGCCCTGTTCGATGATGTTGAAGACATTTTGGATGCTGAAAAAGCCGGTTTTGTGACAATTGAACACCCCGGTGTCGTCGTGCTTTGCCCAATCATCTCGGAAGAAGGGGCAGAGGCTCCAGGCAATAATGCACTGTCAGAGGATTTTCCTCGTCCATGGCCTATTGATTTTCCTCGTCCAGAGCCTTGATACCTTTTGATGCTTGTTTCAACGACAAAGCCATTTCCAACGCGTAATCTAGCGGATGCGCGCCCTTTAAAACGGCGTGCATCCCAACACTTCCATAATTAGCAAAGCGATGATCCATACCAAATTAATCTTGCCTTCTTCTGAAATAAAGGAAATAAGCAGATTGCATATTAAAATATAAGCGGGTTTTGATTTTTCCGACCAGTGAGCTTCCCCAATATATAGTGGTGTCGCCTACTAATAGAGAAAAGAAGGATATAATTTGTATATCAAAATAAATATCTAACCATCAAAACTTCAAGTCAGACAAGTTTTTTTGAAAATTCGAATATTTGCTTTCTGCTATGAAAACCAACATATCAACCGGATTAAACCCGTGAGATACTCAAAAAATATCCCTCGCGTTTGGTTTGAGGTTTACAGCCGTCGGTAACCAGGTTAAAAAATTGCAGCACCCTTTCTGACGGCAACTCGCTAAGCTCTTCACCTCCGAATTCAGCGCAAAATTTGTTAATGATCCACTTGTAGGCACGAACCGTATTTTTTTTTCGAGTTTGTCACGTGATAATCGATCCAAATCTTTGTAGCTTGCGAGATTTTCATGGTTTACATCCTTTTGGTTTTTGGGTTTGACAATCATAAACCGCCTGAGGTAAGCATAATGCATCCATTTTATATCTGCAATAATTTGGGTCAGTTTGATGGTTGGGCATCCGCCAAGAAAATTCATGATTCTTTGATCTTTATATTTTTGTAGTTCATCTACATATCTGGAATCTGGCGATTTTGAATGTATTCTTCATATATCACCATTTTGGATATGAAGACTTATTAGCGAAGTCTTTAGTTCCGCATTATTTCATCATACTACAGTATGTAGTATGGCATGATTCTATAGAAAACTCATACATTCCGGCATGAGTAATAACCTTAATGCGATAAAATGATATTCCGAAACATACACGATAAATCTTACTTGCCTAAAATGTTTATTGCGGCAGCAATCCTCGGATCCATATATGTTTCTGGCTATCTGATGTTCACCAGTGCCGACAAAATATTGCCATTATTCAAGCCTTACAAGGTAAACGGAGATCTTGTAAGGAACATCCTCATCCTATCTTGCATGGGCATTTATTTCTTTCGTATATTATTTACCATGTTTGTTTTCTTTCAGCGCAAAATGTATTGGATTGAGGCAATTGTCATTGCCAACATCATGCCATGGATTTTTCCTTATATTGCGTATAAAAGCGGAGGCTATACTGACTCAATAGGATGGATAGAAATTATTGGTATATTGTTGTTTCTTACGGGGTCATATCTAAATACAGCCTCTGAATATTTTCGCTATTCATGGAAACAAAAGAGAGAAAACACCGGACATCTTTACACGGGCGGGTTATTCAAATACGCTCGCCACATTAACTATTTCGGAGATATCGTCCTTTTTACGGGGATGGCGATGGTCGCCCATCAGATTCAGTTGCTAATCATACCCATTTCTATGGCATTTGTATTTGTTGTCATTCTAATACCCTTGAAAGAAAGTTATCTCAAGGATAAATATGGAAATGAATACATAAGCTATGCCGCCAATACAAAAATACTTATTCCTTTAATTCTTTAAAGAATGAAGATAAGTGGTTAAAGAGTAGCGACATCATTGTTTAGATTGCCAAAACGATCAAAGGCTGAGTACTGACGGCAGAAGTCAATATGTCGTCTGTCATTGTTGCACACCAGGTGTTGTGTTTGTATCATATCAAGAAATGTTGAAGCTTACTGGCATTAGTCTTCGGTTCGGGAGTGGTGTTATCTCCAACAAAAACCAACTATCTGGCATCCTTTAAAATTGCATATACTGTAAATTTATACCCTCGAGCGATAAATCGTGATTGCTGTGATAAAAATCCTCAATCAGGAGCGAAAAAGGATTGGGATACTCAAATCATATCCCAACCGGGAGGGGTGAATCCGACATTTTGAATTGACCCTTTTATTGATTTCAAGTGACCATTTTTGACATTTTTATTTGACAGGCATTTCCCCGACACGATAGGGTGCGTGTATCCATATTGTATCTGTATTAATCGAATAGAAACTGATAGTTGAGGATCTGGCAAGAAAGCACAAGGCTCACGGTACCTCAAACCGGACCTGAAACCACTATATATCACAAGTGATGTGCGAAAAAGATAGTCTCAATGTATCTGTACTATGGGGATAACCGAAACTTGACTCAATCCCAACCATTCTGTATATTACCGAAATATTAATTAAATCTCATCCACGCAGTATCATCTTCTGCAGCCCACAACCCACAGGAAGGTGATCAATGCCTAACGAACAAAAAGTAACACGCAAGCTCAAAGCCATCCTCAGTGCCGATGTAAAGGGGTATTCCCTGCTGATGGCGGATGATGAGGTTCATACCATCCAGACCTTGAAGGTATACAGACAGACTATGTCGGATCTCATACAGCACCATTCCGGTCGTGTGGTCGATAATCCCGGTGATAACCTTCTTGCTGAGTTCGGGAGTGCCGTGAATGCTGTAGAAGCTGCTGTGGGCATACAGAACAAGCTCAAGAAAGAAAACGCACGGTTTGTTGAGGGCAGGAGACTCCAGTTCCGAATCGGTATCAACATCGGTGACATTGTGCAGGACGGTGACCGCATCTATGGTGAGGGTATCAATGTTGCTGCACGTATCGAAAGCTTTGCTGATGCCGGGGGTATCTGCATATCCCGTAACACCTATGACCATATTAAGAACAAGCTGGATCTGGATACTGAGTACCTTGGTGAGCATAGTGTCAAGAATATTGGGGAGCCGGTACGGGTGTATAAGGTTCTGATGGGTACTGATGCTCAGAAGCCTCTTGTTGAAGAGCAATTTGAGTTGCCAGACAAACCATCTATTGCTGTATTGCCCTTTACCAACATGAGCGGCGACCCCAGTCAGGAATACTTTAGTGATGGATTGACAGAGCAGATCATTAGCGGTCTGTGTAAGATAAACAATCTGTTCGTAATAGCAAGAAACTCCAGCTTTGCGTACAAGGGTAAGTCAGTAAGCATCAAACAGATCGCACATGAACTGGGAATTCGGTACATTCTTGAGGGTAGTGTCCAAAGGGCTGGAGATCGTATTCGGATTACAACACAGCTCATCGATGCAACCACTGATTACCACAAGTGGTCTGAGACTTATGACCGTGATTTGACAGACATCTTTGCATTGCAGGATGAGATTACAATGCAGCTCATTTCTGCAATGACCATAAACCTAACGGCCGGGGAACAGGCTCGTCATTGGGCAGCAGGAGGAACAACAAATATTCAGGCTTATGACAGGCTAATGCGAGGAAATGATTGCAACTTTCGCAACAACGAAAAAGATAATAAACAGGCACGACAATATTTTAGGGAGGCTATCAACATCGATAAAGATTTTGCTATTGCTTATGTCATGTTGGGCTTCACGCATATTTCAGATCTATTTTTTGGATGGAGTGAATCTCCATTGCAATCATTTGAAAAAGCGAAGAAAAATGCTGATAAAACTCTTGCCCTGAACGATTCCCTGGATTCAGTTCATGTTTTGTTGGGTTATATTTATCTATTTAAACGACAACACGATGAGGCAATCAAAGAGGGAGAGCGAGCCATTGATCTTAATCCTAATGGAGCTGAGGCCCATGCTCATTTAGCATTTATACTTTGTTGTTCAAATAAAATAGAATTAGCTATCAAATTGCTCAAGAGGGCATTTCGGCTCAATCCAATTCCGCCACCCCATTTTTATTATTTTCTTGGAACGGCTTACCGGCTTAATGGGCAATATGAGAAAGCAATAGAGTTGGCTAAAAAGTGCCTGAGGGAAAATCCTGATCAGTTAGAACCTAATCTTTTATTAGCTGTCTCGTACAGTCTATTAAACAATGCTAAGGAAGCTCATAATGCTGTGGAGGAGGTCCTGAGAATAAATCCGAACTTATCTATTGAATATTTTGCGAAGACACTTCCATATAAGCATCAGGAAACTGTGGATGAAATTATCAATGCCCTCCGCAAGGCAGGTCTTCCCGACTGACCATTTCCACCGGCTTGACTGTTGATATCTCCAACAAAGATGTATATATCAATGGCCCGGAAAAATCTGTGATATGATCAATTTCAGCGCTCAGGGCCGATGCGTTGCTATCTGCTATTATGTCCAACATATCAGCCGTATGAAAAGCTTGAGTTACTCAAAATATATCCCAACCGATGGAGATGTATTCGTCAATCGGGATTTGTCTTTTTTTGATTTCGATTTGATACCGGATTTCCTGATACGATATGTCAATGTATCCCACTCGTATCTGTTTTAATGTAATAATACAGATAGTTATGTTATTGGCAAGAAAGCCCACTCCTCGGGGAATTTGACTTTTACCTTTAAGCTGAAATCAAAAACTGCGATTATTTTCAGGAGTTCCCCCATTTTTTTACCAGAGGGGTAACTGAGGCGATGGTGCCGGTTTATGCCCCCTGGAGTGCAACGGTCCCTTACGGGACCGCCATTGGCGTGGGATCCCGCATGGCCACAACATTTTGAGAAGGGAGGGTTAACCATGATACGAAAGGCCTTTTTTCCAGGGTGTTACATACAGGGGAAGGATATTCTCCGAAATTTTGGGGAAATTGAAGAACTTAAGAAGAAAAGTGTTTTTATTCTCGCTACGAACCAGGCCGTTATGAGAATTATTCCGGAAAACCTTTCAACCTGGAAAAGTATCTGCGAAGTCAACTATGAGAAATTCAGTGGTGCCTGCACCTGGGATGAAATCAACCGGGTGCTCGAGATAGCAAGAAAGGGTGTCTATGATTTCATCATCGGCATGGGGGGTGGGAAGACCATTGACACGGCCAGAGTGGTTGCCCGGCAATTGGGCGTCAGATATATCGCAGCGCCCACCATCGCCGCTACAGACGCACCCACCGCAAGTGCTTGTGTCGTTTACAGTAACGAAGGTTCTGTCGTCGACTATTTCACCACTAGCAATCCCGATTATGTTCTGATGGATACGAGAATCATTGCTGAAGCACCGGCAAGGTTTCTTGTGTCCGGAATGGGCGATGCCCTTGCAACATGGTTTGAAGCGGAGACCTGTGATCGATCTCATTTCCGAAACATAAGCGGCGGGTTCAATCTCAGGGCTATCATGTCCCTTGCCGAAGCGTGCTACAAGACCCTTTTAACATACGGCAGCACAGCCAAGATCTCTTGTGAAAACAATTTGGTAAGTCCAGCACTTGAGTATATTGTAGAAGCCAATACCCTTCTCAGCGGCCTCGGTTTCGAATCAGGTGGTCTTTCAACCGCCCACGGCATTCATGATTGTCTCTGCAATCTGCAAGGCACCCATGCATATTATCACGGCGAAAAGGTGGCATTCGGTACCCTGGCCGGATTATTCCTTGAAGCCAGGCCCCAGCCGTTGATTGATGAAGTTTACGCATTCTGCCAATCTGTCGGACTGCCGACTACATTGGCGCAGATCGGTCTGCAGGGCGTTACAGACAGAGAATTGGATGCGGCTATTCATCCGGTGTTTGATAACAAACAAAGCTATTTGCACAACGTGGGATTCGGATTGACACCCGAAGGAATCATAGAGGCTATACGGATGGCGGATGCGCTTGGTCGTCACCTGGGTTAACGATTTTCAGGACCGCAGGGGGACAAACTCATTAAATACGTTGATAAAAAGCTTTTGTGTTTTTTGGTTTCCTCTTTAACCTACAGAGAAGGGTATAAAAAAGGGTATTATATGTATAGCGAAAAGGGACTTCAGCGAGTCAATCCAACGCAATATGTTGTCATTTTTTCTTGACTTTTATCCGCATCAGAACGATGCTCACCGCATAACACGCCTAACCAACGAATCCCTAAAATTAATAGATCTGCGATAAATCCCTTTTTGAATGGCTGCTAAGACAAGCAATTTTTGTTTATCTATAATCTGTCATACCCTAGTTTCTATGATTTCGATTTGACATATAATTCCCTGATACGATAGGGTGTGTGTATCCATATCGCTTCTGCAATAATCGTTTAGAAACTGACTGATGAGTTTGTGGCGAGAAATCAATCGCCGGGAATCTATCGATTTTAGGGTAAATTTAGAGCATATCATCAATTTTGCCGGGGATTAGATCATTTCATTCTATCGGAATTCGGTTAATAGCTGGTTTTCCGGCAAGCCTTGTACGAACCATAGTAAAACCTATGTGTCGCTATCTGACCTAACCTGCACCGGGTTTCAGTAACTCCCGGTGTATTTTAAATTAAAGGACCACAATCCCAGTTCTGCCAAATCCAATTAGACTTCGCATACAGAATTATCAAAAAGAAAGTACACGACACTTATGAGTGCAGCCATCTTAAGCATATTATCTGGAATAGGCGGTATGTTTGGATGGGGCATATACGACTTTATCGGAGGAGTTTACGCCAAACAGATAGGACCCTTTAAATCTTTCTTTTGGTCACAACTGGCTGGTTTATTATCTGCCCTTCTGCTAATATTCTTTTTTACAATAAGCTTCGACGTTCCTATCCTGATAATCATTTTGCTGCCAATCGCAGCAATTATATATTCTGCCGGGTACTTGTTTTTTTTCAAGGGTTTTGAGATCGGCAATGTATCGATTGTTGCCGCAACCATGAATCTATGGGCTGTATTTACAATGCTGTTTGCTTTTATCTTTATGGGCCAGCGGCTTTCTGCAATACAGTCCTTAGGCGTCTTCATGATTATTTCCGGCGTTACTTTAGCGTCCTTAAATTGGAGCGATATCAGAAATCAAAGATTTCAACTTTCATCTGGTGTCAAAGAAACAGTTTTAGGGGCTTTTTTCTTTGGTGTCTTTTGGAACATTAGCGAGGTCATATCTGAAGCAATTGGGTGGCTATTGACGACCCTGTTTGTGAAGATTGGGATTATTTTGTTCTTGCTGCTCTTCTCATTTATCATAAAACGAGAGCTTGACTTATCTAACGCTACCACTAAAACAAAATGTATGGTTGTATTAATGGGTATAATTGAAGCTGGTGCAATAGCAATCGTTAATTACGGATTAACGATCGGAGATGCAATATTGATTACGCCTATAGCTTCTGCCTTATCGATAGTGACCATAACGCTGGCCATAATTTTTTTGAAAGACAAAGTCACGAAACTTCAGGGGCTTGGAATCATAACAGCCATTGCCGGTATAATTGTCACTGCATTTTAAATTCCCGTCCGATTTTTCTATTGACTGGTTCAGACCTTAAAACTTTAGGGTATCTCCAAATAAGATGGAAATAGCCGCTTAGAGTTTTCCCAAGATCTCCCTGGATATCACTATTTTTTCGACTTCCTTGGTCCCTTCGTAAATCTCCAGAACTTTGGCAGCCCGGTAAAACCGTTCGATGTCGTAGTCATTGAAATATCCGTAACCGCCGTGAAGCTGCAGGGCTTCGTCCACCACTTCCACGGCCACGTGGCAGGCATACAGCTTGGCCATGGCGGTCAGCTTGGTGTCGGGTTTGCCCTGGTCCAGCAGCCAGGCGGATTTGTAGACCATGGCGCGGGCCGTCTCGACTTTGGTTGCCATCTCGGCGATTTTAAACTGGGTGGCCTGAAAAGAGCCGATGGGCCGTCCGAACTGTTTGCGGCCTTTGACGTGCTTAATCGCCATGTCCAGCGCTCCCTGGGCCAGACCGACGCCGTGGCCGGCGACGTAGGAGCGGGAATGGTCAAAAAATTTCATTAATTGAATAAATCCGTTGCCTTCGGCACCCAGCAAATTTTCCCGGGGAACTCTGACATTGTTAAAATAGACCGCGGAGGTGTCGGAGGCGCGCAGTCCCATTTTGCCGTGCATAGGTTCGGCTTTGTAGCCGTCGCGATCGGTTTCGACGATCAGAATGCTGTGACGGGCGGTCTTTCTTTCCTCTTCGGGACTGGTCAGGCAATAGACCAGCATAAAGGTTCCCACCGTGCCGTTGCCGATCATAACCTTGCTGCCGTTGATCACATAGTCGTCGCCTTCTTTGACAGCGGTCGTGGTCGCTGCCGCCGTGTCACTGCCGGCATCCGGCTCGGTGATGGCAAAACCCATCACCGCATCGCCATCGAATAAGGGTGGCAGCCATTTCTTTTTCTGCGCTTCGGTACCGAATAATAACAATTCTTCGGCGCCGAATGTAATGGAGCTCAATTGCTGGCCGATCCCCGGATCAACTTTCCAAAACTCCTCCAGCACCATCGCCTGTTCCAGATAGCCCAACCCCGGCCCGCCGTACTCCTCGGGGATGAAAAGACCCATCAGATCCAGTTCGCGTGCTTTCTTGACGATCTCGGTGGGACACTCCTCGTTAATATCCAGATCCCGGGCCACCGCGGTAAATTCACCTTTGGCAAATTCACGCGCCGCCTTTATAATGATTTGCTGCTCTTTGGTTAAGTTGAAATCCATTGTCTGTTCCTTTCGAATTATAGTTCCAGGCTAAAAGTTTGAAAGTCGTATAAGCTTATTCGGTAGATCCCGAAAATGCCTAAATTGCCTAAATTGCCTAAAATGCCTAAAGTGAAGGAATTCTGTCTATATTAATAAAATAAATTCAAAATTGACGCTTTTATTCTACATTTTTGACCTCACACTTTGACATAAAAAAATGGAGCGCAGCGACACCACAATTTTAGGCATTTTAGACAATTTAGACATTTTAGTCATTGATTCCAACCCGTTGAGATTCTTCAAAGAATTATCTGCTGCCTGTCTATGAAACGAATACGTTACGGGCTATAAAGGAATATTCCCATGTCTTTTGTTCGGTTCCGGTCGCTGCTTGTTTCTGAGCATTTTTAAGGCCCTGATTAACTGAGGCCGGGTCTCGCGCGGATTAATTACAGAATCCACCAGCATATTGGATGCTGCGTGGTAGGGGTTGGAATACTTGTAATCGTATTCTTCTATTTTTTGCTGCCGGAATTCAGCCGGGTTTTCGGCAGCCTGTATTTCTTTGCGGAATATCAGGTTTACCGCCGCCGTTGTATCCAGCACCACCAGTCGCGCAATGGGCCAGGCCAGCATCAGGTCCACCCCCATGCCGACGCAGCACATGCCCATGACCGCCCCGCCGTATTCTTTGCGCAAAGCGAGTGTGATTTTCGGCACGGTGGCTTCCGAGTAGGCATACAGCATCTTGGCGCCGTGCCGGATGATGCCGGCATGCTCCTGGGTTACGCCCGGAAAGTAGCCCGGAACATCCACAAAGTTGATCAAGGGAATATTAAAGGCATCGCAGAACCGGATGAAACGGGCGGCTTTATCGGATGCATTGACGTCCAGACAGCCGGCCTTGACCCTGGGCTGGTTGGCCACAATTCCGACGGTGTTGCCATTCAGGCGGGCAAAGCCGATTATAATGTTCGTGGCAAAGCGGGGCAGAATTTCGTAAAAGTCCTCTTTATCAACCACCCGCAGGATCACCCGGCGCATGTCATAGGATTTTTTGAAATCAGCCGGAACCATTTCCTCCAGGGTGTCGTCAACGCGCTCGGGGTCATCGGTGCTTGCCACCACCGGCGGGCGTTCTTCATTGTTGGACGGCAGATAACCGAGCAGTTTTTTGATAATTTCGATGCATTCCTGGTCGCTTTCGGCCACCAGGTGAGCCTGGCCGGTGATCTCGCTGTGCACTTTGGCGCCGCCGAGTTCTTCGAGACTAATTTCTTCACCGGTGACTTCCCTGATAATTGCCGGTCCGGTGATGACCATATGGCTTTGTCCTTTGACCATCACAATAAAGTCGGTCAACGCCGGTGAATAGACCGCTACGCCGGCGCTGGAACCCATCATGCCGGTAATCTGGGGAATCAGGCCGGAAGCGGCCGTGTTGCGAAAAAACATGCCGGCCACGCCCCGGGAGGCAAAAAAGCCTTCATGCAGCCGCCCGCCGCCGGAGTCGTTTAGGGCCACCAGGGGCGCCTTGACCTTGATGGCTTCGTCCATAATCCGGCAGATTTTTTGGCCATGGATCGTACCGACCGAGCCGCCGAGCACCGTGACATCCTGGGCATAGGCAAAAACCAGTCGCCCCTCAATGTTTCCGTAACCGGTAACCACACCGTCGCCGGGGACCTTTTTTTCCTGCATGCCGAAATCAACGGATTGACTTTCTGCCAGTTTGTTGACCTCAACAAAACTACCGGGATCGAAAAGCAGTGCCAGCCGCTCACGTGCGGTTAATTTGCCCCTCTGGTGATGACGCTCGATGGCCGCGGGACCGCCGCCCATCTCAGCCCGATTCTCCAGGGCGTCAAGTCGTTCCGTTTCGCTTTGATGTGTTTTATTTTGTGTCATTGCCACCGTCCTTTGCGGCTGGTATTAAAAATTTTGCAATACCGAATTCCGAATTCCAATGGATACCGTATACTGTACACAAAAATGGCTGTCAAATATAAAACTCTAAAGGAAAGTTTTTTCACCACGGAATCCCACGGATTTGCACTGAAATATTGCATGTTCATCGAACATTATTTATGAGATTCGATATTGAATACGGCAACCTGCTGCATTATAGTACTCTAACCCGGAAAAACCGGAACCAAACAAGTTGAAACAACCAATTTGTTTCTGAGTGACTGTCCGGGCTCACCGGCAAATGCCTAAAATGCCAAAAGTGCTTAAATTGCTTGAAATTAAAGCAATCTGTCTATTATGTTGTTTAATACTATTCAAACTGCTCATTAATTTTCATGCAAAATTCAGATTATATGACGCTGTGTATTGGAGATACGCGTGGATGAAGAGCCGCTGTTGATCGAAAGACAAAACAATGTCGTTACGCTGAAATTAAATCGGCCGGAAAAGAAAAATTCCCTGTCGCTTGAACTGGTTGACATCCTGCTAAAAACCCTTGAAGATTTGGCTGCCGACGACAACGTTCGGGCAGTCATCATTCGGGGCTGCGGTGATAACGCCTTCTGTTCAGGATTTGATATTCGCTCATTGCCTACCGAGCTCAATGGTCATGTCAACAAAGATAAACTGAAAACCTTAAATCCGGTGGAGGCGTTGTTTAACTCGGTTATCAATTTTCCGTATCCGGTGATCGCCCTGATTAATGGTGTTGCCTTCGGAGCCGGTTGCGAGCTGGCGATCTGCTGCGATATCCGCATCGGGGTCAAGGATGCACGGATGGGTATGCCGCCGGCAAAACTGGGGATTGTCTACCCCTGGAAGGGGTTGCAGCGGTTCATCCAGACCATCGGCCTTAAAAGCACCCGGGAGATGTTTTTCACCGGACGCACTTATCACGGGGCGCGGCTCAATGAACTCGGATTGGTGGATTATCTCATCTCAGCCGATGAGATCGAATCTTTTACCGTACAAATGGCTGAGGAAATCTCTGCCAATGCGCCTCTGGCCTTGAGGGGCACCAAAAGCGTCATAAATCTTTTGTTGCGGTCAAATTTGCTTGACGAAAGCAGCGCCGCCGAAGCGGAAACCATTACCGAAGCCGCCTTTTTCAGTGAAGACCTAAAAGAAGGCCGGTTGGCTTTTTTGGAAAAGCGGAGACCTGTGTTTAAAGGAAAGTAGAAGCTATCTCAAAAATGCATTTTCCGTCCGATGAATGTGAGCAAATGAGATTAAAAAGAAATGGATCATCTCCAAAAAAGTTGGAGTAAAATACAGTGGCACGCCGTGATTTGCGATAAAATCTATTATTAATTAGCCGCAGACAAACGCAGACAGTCGCAGACATTTAGCCGACCGACCAGGCTTCGCACAAGGCTTCGACCCGGCAAGCCTGGCCGGACTAAAGTTAGCATCGCTTCGCGATTGATAATTTAAAATGAATATTGATAAAAG
>Ga0210062_1000438_pt1 | contig 12725 bp, 14 predicted proteins | sample Muzzi_CordA_D2_FD_185528 | JGI IMG/M metagenome (GOLD analysis project Ga0210062, IMG submission 185528) | Wetland microbial communities from San Francisco Bay, California, USA, that impact long-term carbon sequestration - Muzzi_CordA_D2 (SPAdes) | ecosystem: Environmental > Aquatic > Marine >...
GTGGCGATACACCGGAAGAAAGGCAACTGCCTGGCCTGCCATACCCTGCCTGTACCCGAACAGCCCTATCACGGCGAGGTAGGCCCGGATTTGAACGATGTCGCCAGCCGCCTGTCGGAAGGTGAAATTCGCCTGCGGATCGTCAATCCAAAATATGCCAATCCCGGCACCATCATGCCCGCCTTCTATCGCACAGAGGGCCTGCACATGGTGGCAAAGAAATTTGTCGGCAAACCGATGCTGACCGCCGAGGAAGTAGAGGATGTCGTCGCCTATCTGATGACCCTCAAATAAAAGCCGGCGAATGGCAGACTGAACATAAGCCCGCCTTACCGGGCACAGACAGGATCATAATCGAGGAAACCGAAATGAGTTCGAAGGAAAACCCAAGAAAAATCAGCCGCAGACATGCAATCCTGCTAGTGGGCGCGGCGGCGGCAGCGGCCGGCATGCTGCCGCGCGTGTCACTGGCCGACAAGGAAGCGACAGAAGCCGCGGTCAAAGCCGCGGGCGGTGATGGCGCCAGTTCGGGCGGCATTACGCTGGACCTGCCGCAGATCGCGGAAAACGGCAACACCGTTCCGGTCGGGGTCGAGGTAGAAAGCCCGATGACCGCCGACAATTATGTAAAGACTGTCCACCTTTTTGCGGAGGGTAACCCCAACCCGCAGGTATGCGCGATGCATTTCACGCCAGCCAGCGGTATCGCCAAGGCCTCCACCCGTATCCGCCTCGCCAAGACACAGAATATCGTCGCGCTCGCCGAGATGAGCGACGGCAGTTTCAGGCGAGAGACGGTCGAAGTGAAGGTAACCATTGGCGGCTGCGGCGGCTGATCGAAAATCAGACAGAGACGGAGAAATAGAAATGGCAAGCGCAAAACCCCGCGTGAAGGTGCCGAAAACGGCGGCCAGCGGCGAAATCATCGAAATCAAGAGCCTCATCTCGCACACAATGGAAAGCGGGCAGCGGAAAGACAAGGAAGGCAAACTCATTCCGCGCAAGATCATCAACAAGTTCGTTGTCACCTTCAACGGCAAGGAGTTCTTCAGTTGCGACTGGGCACCCGCCGTTGCGGCCAACCCCTATATGGCATTCCATATGCGGGCAACGGAGAGCGGCACCATGGAGTTCGCCTGGACCGACGACGACGGCACGGTTTACACCGACAAGAAGGACCTCAAGGTCGGTTGACCCGGGGCCTCCGTTGAAACAAAGCAAACCTGTAACAGGGAGGAAATAACCGGGATGCAGAAAAATACATTTACCGGCCTGATGGCGGGCGCGGCGGTGGCCGCGGTCTTCTCCATTGCAGCCGTGGCAAGCGGCGAGCCGAAAAGCGGGTATCAATTTGCCGAACCCGAGACCAGGGCGATGCAGGACGATGATTTTTCCAATCCTGCCATGCTTGTGGCCGATTATGGCGGCGATCTTTGGTCCACACCCGACGGCGAAGCCAACAAGTCATGCGAGGATTGTCATGGCGATGCGGCGGTGTCCATGAAAGGCGTCAAGACCCGCTATCCGACTTATTATCAGCCTTGGGGCAAGATGATCAATCTGGAGCTGCGCATTAACGAGTGCCGGAAAAATAACCAGAAAGCCAAGGCCTGGAAGTACGAGTCCAAGGAAATGATAGGTATGGCTTCTTACGTTGGCTATCAGTCCCGCGGCATGTCCATGGCCGTCGATATCGGCGGAAAGGCCACACCGTTCTTCAAGAAGGGCAAGGAGTTCTTCTATGAGCGCCGCGGTCAGATGGATATGGCCTGCAGCCATTGCCACGAGGATAATGCCGGCAACATGATCCGCGCGAACCTTTTGTCGGAAGCGCAAGTCAATGGCTTCCCAACCTATCGCCTGAAATGGTCTGGTGTGGGCACGCTGCATCGGCGCTTCAAGGGCTGTAACGACAATATTCGCGCAGAACCCTTTAAGCGTGGATCGGACGAATATGTCAATCTCGAGCTCTATCTCGCCTGGCGAGGCCGGGGCCTAACTGTCGAAACGCCCTCGGTCAGAAACTGAATTTGACGTGATAGACTATGGGGGGATGCGGGATAGACCGCATCCCCCATCTTATTTGGAGATAGTGCTTAAATGTTCACGCGCCGTGATTTCTTTACCCTGGCAGCGGCAACCGCGACCCTCATGGGCGGCGCTGGTGGGCTGGCCCGAGCCGCCGCGCAGCAAAAAATTACCCAGGACGACCTTCTGAAATTTGAACCTGTTGGCCAGGTGACCCTGCTGCATATCACCGATATTCACGCCCAACTGGTTCCCGTATATTTCCGGGAGCCTTCGGTCAATCTGGGCGTCGGCGAGGTCGAAGGGCTACCGCCACACATCACCGGCAAGGATTTCCTTAAGAAATTTTCCATCCCCGCAACCTCTCCCGAAGGCTATGCGCTGACCAGCAGCGATTTCACGGCGCTGGCGAAGAACTATGGCAAGGTCGGCGGCCTCGACCGCCTGGCCACCCTGATCAAGGCAATCCGGGCGCAGCGGCCCGACAATACGCTGTTCCTTGACAGCGGCGATACCTGGCAGGGCTCCTATACCTCGTTACAGGAACAGGGCGCCGATATGGTGCGCGCGATGAATGCCATGGGCGCGGACGCCATGACCGCCCACTGGGAATTCACCTATGGCACGGAGCGAGTCCAGGAACTGATCGAAATGATGGAGTTCCCGTTCCTGGCCGGCAACGTGCGCGACACGGAATGGGAAGAGCCGGTATTCGACGGCGTCGCCTATTTCGAACGCGCAGGAGTAAAAATCGGCGTGGTCGGACAGGCATTCCCGTACACCCCCGTCGCCAACCCGCGCTACAAGATACCGACCTGGAGCTTCGGCATTCAGGAACGGCGCGTCCAGGAGTTGGTCGACGAAGCCCGCGGCGAGGGAGCGGAGCTGGTGGTGCTGCTGAGCCATAACGGCTTTGATGTCGACCGCAAGATGGCGAGCCGCGTCGAGGGCATCGACGTGATCCTGACCGGCCATACCCATGATGCCCTGCCCGTGGTACTGGAGGAGAAAGGCACCCTTCTGGTGGCCTCGGGCTCGCACGGCAAGTTCCTGTCGCGCCTCGATATCGAGGTAAAGGGCGGCAAGATGACAAATTACAATTACCGCCTGATCCCCGTTTTCTCCGATGTGATCGAGCCGGACCCTGAAATCGCCGGTATCGTAAAGGGCATCCGTGACCCGCACGAAGCGGAGCTAACCCGGGTGCTTGGCCGTACCGAGAGCCTTTTGTATCGGCGCGGCAATTTCAACGGCACCTTCGACGACCTGATCTGTCAGGCTTTGATGCAGGAGCGGGATGCCCAGATCGCGCTATCGCCTGGATTCCGCTGGGGCGCATCGCTGCTGCCGGGCCAGGACATCACGGTCGAAGACGTCTACAACATGACCTCGATCACCTATCCGGCCGCCTACCGCAACGAATTCACCGGTGAGTTCCTGAAAGTGATTCTGGAGGACGTGGCGGACAACCTGTTCAACTCGGACCCCTATTACCAGCAGGGTGGCGACATGGTGCGGGTCGGTGGCATGTCGTATGCCATCAACCCGAACAACGCCATGGGCGAACGGATCTCGGACATGAAGCTGATCGCCACCGGCGAGGCGATCGAGCCGACCAAGACCTATTCCGTGGCTGGCTGGGCCTCGGTCAACGAGGGCACCGAGGGTCCGCCGATCTGGGATGTGGTCAACAGCTATATCGAGGGCAAGAAGGTCATCGATGTGCCGGAGAACAAGAATATCAGGATAGTTGGCAGCTGACGGTGGAATGATATGGAAAGGGTCGGCTGATGGGCGGTCTGGATGTCTCCTTTGGCGGCGCGTTCATAGCCGGCCTCCTCAGTTTTCTCTCTCCCTGCATATTGCCCCTTGTGCCCCCCTATCTATGCTTCCTGGGCGGGGTAAGCCTGGAGCAGTTGGAGGACGATGGAGAGGCCGATCGGGCCGCCACACGCCGGGTGGTTCTGGCGTCCGTCGTTTTCGTCCTTGGGTTCGCCACCGTTTTCGTCGCATTCGGCGCGACTGCATCATTCTTTGGCCAATTGCTGGCGGAAAATTTCAAGATCCTCTCCTGGATTGCCGGCGGCGTGATTATCCTACTGGGCCTGCATTTTCTCGGTTTGTTCAAGATCGCCATGCTGTATCGCGAGGCGCGGTTTCATGTCGAGAAGAAGCCCGCCGGCCTGATCGGCGCCTATGTTGTCGGGCTGGCCTTCGCCTTCGGGTGGACGCCCTGCGTGGGGCCCGTCCTCGCGGCCGTTCTGATGATCGCGGGCACCGAGGATTCCGCCCTTCAGGGCGCCGGCCTGCTGGCTGCCTATGCCGGCGGCATCGGAATTCCCTTCATCGCCGCCGCCTTCTTCGCAACACCCTTCATGCGGTTGATGAAACGATTCCGGCGCTATCAGGGCTGGATCGAGCGCGTCCTGGGAGCGCTGCTGGTGATCACCGGCATCCTCTTCATCACCGGCGGCATCAACGATATCGGCAACTGGCTTCTGATAACCTTCCCGGGATTGTTCGGTACGATCGGCTGACCGGATACTAGCCGAAGCGCATATACATGATCCGTTCGTAGGAGCGCAGTTCGCCGATACCGATGCGATAGAGTCTCAGACTCCTCGTCTCCAGCGACGTCAGCAGCCTGCCCATGCTCTCACTTGCGCCCTCGATCAGGCGGATGAATTCCGGCTCGCCGGCGATCTTGGGGGCCGCCTCCTTACTGCACCGCTCGAACAAGGCAGCGACAATGGCAGCCTGCTCGCGCACTTTCGCGACTGTTCCAGCATCGTCCAGGTCCTTCACATCGCGGCGGTAGCGCGCCAGTACATCCATTGCCGCGCTGAGTTCGTCGACCAGGTCCGACCATGTGACCACGCCATTGCGCCGGCGAAGTTCACCCAGCATACCGCGAATGGGTCCGATCGCCTCGCGCGCCACCTTGGGGTCATCGGCATCCAGCGACTCCAGTCCTGACTCAGCGCGGGCCAGTATATCCCGCAGGGTCTCGCCCCACAGGGCGTCCCCGGCAAATTCGGGCGGCGGGCTATCCGCGAAATGTTCGACCACCACCCCCCACTTCACCACGAACTCGTCCAGCGCCAGCGCGGCCACCGGCGTATTGTCGCTGCGGGAATAGAAGACCGCTTCGCGGTAATGGGTGTAGGCATCGGCCAGCACTGACTGAAAATCCCCCCCGTTGGCCGGCGCCGCCAGCGAACCCGTGAGCAATCCGCCGACGAAACAGGCCAGCGCCAGCAGACCCCGAAGGGTCTTCATCCCGACCGTCACCAGCGCTCCCCGAGGAACTCAGCGGCCGCGTCGGCCACATCCTCCATATAGAGATCGAGGAAGAAATGGTCCGCGCCCTCCACCATCACTAATTTCAGCTTGTCTCCCGCCAGCGGCATAAAATTGGCGGCGATATCGCCGACCACATTATCCTTGCTGCCCGCGACGACCAGCACCGGCACCGCGATGGCGCCCGCAAGCGCCGCCGCATCCCCGCTGGCGTCCGGTTTATAGTAACTGAGGAAACTGGCCGCGGTAACGGTCGCGGTCTCGCAGCGGATGAAGGGAACACCCTCCAGCAATGCATCGGGCGCCATCCCCCTCGCCCGTTCCAGCAGGACGGACAAGTCCATGCCGTAGCGGCTCTTGTAGCTCGCCGCCTGGCTTTCCGAAATGTAGGTCCCAGGCGCCAGCAGGATCACGGCAGTCACCGCCGGGTCGAGACGTTCGGCGGCGTACATCGCGGTCTGGTTGCCACCGGCGGAATGGCCCATCACAGCGATGCGACTGGCGCCCTGCCCTTTCAGCCATTCGACCCAAGCGGCTATTTCGTCGACCGCGTCATGCCGCTTGTGCGTGTTCACTCCCACCGCACAATCGTAAAACCCCTTGCGGTCGTCGGCATTGAAGCCCAGGCTGATCGCCAGCGAGGCAATGCCGCGCCCTGCCAAAGCCTCGCGGATCGCAACCACGATTTCCATCTCGTGATGCGCCAGCGATCCGTGGGTGATCAGCACCACCCCGTCGCCCAGCGAACCGCCGTCCGGCAGGGTCATTTCGCCGTTCAGCCTGATATTCTTGTAGGACAACTGCACCGGATCGGCCCGAGCCAGCGGAACGGCAGCGAAAACCGCCAATACCGCGGCAATGCCGACAGAAACGATCTTATTCATTGTTGCATCCCGACATCACATTATCGCCAGCACTTGCCACACTGTACTCTTGCGCGCGCTATGCTAACATAGAAGAAAATGAATATGAAACATTCAGGCGACGACGATGTGGATGCATTTAAGGGGCTTTTTTCCGCTCATTGCCTTGCTGGTTTTCGCACCTGCGGCCTTGGCCGACGACGACTACAAGGGCCCGGTTGAAACCGAAGACGGGATGTATACCGAATCCTGGTTTTTGCAGAGCTTCCTGGACCTGTCCGAAGACCTTGCCGAGGCCAATTCCCAGGAAAAGCGCTTCGTCATCATGTGGGAACTTAAAGGCTGCCCCTACTGCAAGGAGACCCATTTCGTCAATTTCGCCGACAAGGAAATCCGCAATTTCGTGCGTGAGAATTTCCTGGTTCTGCAACTCAACATCCAGGGGTCTCGCGGCGTCAAGGATTTCGACGGCGAGACACTGGAGGAACGGGACCTCGCCGGCAAATACGGCATCCGCTACACGCCGACCTTCCAGTTTTTCGGTGAGGATCCGAAGATACTGGCGGGTCAGGCGCCACGCGACCGCGAGGTCACGCGCATGTTCAACCTTTTCAAACCGGAGCTGTTCCTGGGAACTTTCCGCTATGTCCATGAACGCGCCTACGAAGCAGAGAAACTGCGCAGCTACCTCAAGCGGCAACAGAAGGACAGCTAAGCCAATAACACTGAATATCGACAGAGAGGACGGCAATGCCTGCAAGAAAACTGATTCTGTGCCTCGCCGTGACGGCATTCGCTTTCACCGCGGCTCCGGCAACGGCCGGGGAGACGACGGATGGCGCCGTCAGCCTTCCCACGGCCACGCTGGGCGACGACGGGCTTCACAAACAGCCCTGGTTCCAGGAAACCTTTTTCGACCTCAAGGAAGACCTGGCTGAGGCCAAGGCGCAGGGTAAGCGGCTGGTCATCGTCTGGGAACAGCGTGGCTGCCCCTACTGCAAGAAGACCCATGAGCTCAATTTCCGCATTCCCCGCATCTCGAACTATGTGAAGGACAATTTTTTCGTTCTGCAGTTGAATCTGTGGGGCGACCGGGAGGTGACGGATTTCGACGGTGTGACTCTGCCCGAAAAGGATTTTGCCCGGAAAAACCGTGTGCTGTTCACGCCTACCTACCAGTTCTTCCCCGAAACGCCAGAGGAAGCGGCCGGCAAGCCGGCCTGGCAGGCCGAACTTCACCGCATGCCAGGATATTTCTGGCCGTTCCACTTCTACTTCCAGTTCAAGTACGTGAAAGATAAAGGCTATATCGAGCAGCCCAGTTTTCAGCGTTGGCTGGACGATCAGGGCGACAAGCTGCGAGAAGCCGGCGTCAATGTCGAAGAGGCACTGCAAGCGGAATCGTTGCATTTGCCCGAAGGATTCTAACGCCTCGCCCGCCGACGGACTACAGCAGGGGACCCACGCCGGCTGTTTCCGCCCTTTCGAGGGCCGCCAGAAGCCGTTCGTGTTCGTTTTCGCCGAGGAACTCAAGTCCCGCGATGCCGAGCGCTTTCCGGGCCTCGGCCAACTCGGGGTCACCGAAAGCGGCTGCCAGCCCTTCCCGCATGGCCGCCAATTCGCCTTCCCGCGCCGCCTTGCCCGCAATCAATGGCAGGCCCGGCATCGCGGGCGTGCGGCACAGAACCCGCGTGCCGGCAATTGCTGCGGGCCGGTACCGAGCCAGGGTCGCATGGGTGACGCAATCGACCGCCGCGAAATCCACATGGCCGGCGGCGACAGCGGCAATACTGGCCGCATGACTCCCGGATACGACGGCTTTGCAAAAGGGACCGTCCTGTGCGCCTTCCCGTGCAATCAGGACGCGGAGCGCATGGTGCCCTGACCAGGAACCCACGCTGTTCACGGCGCAAATTCTGCCGCGCAACTCGCCGAATTCCTGCCAGGAAGCATCGCTGCCGACAATAATGAGACTGGTATAATCGGCGCCGTCACAGCCTGGTGCGTCATAACAAGGTATGGCCAGCAGCCGCACCTCCCCGGCCAACTCCGTGACCAGCGGATATCCGCAAGTCTGGCTGAACAACATGTCGGGCCGCAGCCAGAATTCCGCCCCTTCGCCGGGGCGCGACAGCCCAGACGGCACATTTGCGACGCCCGCGGCGGCTAAATGCCGGGCGATCCCAGCCCACCAGGCATCGGTCGCCGCCGCAACCTCGGGGATATCGTACATCGGCAGCGAGGCAACCCGCTCAGCCATTCCGGATACTGGCCGACAGTTCGCGCAACAGCGACGCAGTTTCGGTCGCCTGCACCGTTGCCGCCCGCACAAGCCCATCAAAGTGGCGCATGAGTACCCTTAAATGCGGCGTGGTGGTGAAGACGAAGAACATCTGCCCCAGATAAACTGCGGCCCGCACCGGCCCGAAGATCGTGTAGGGGGCCGAATAATGGGTCAAACCGTCGAACAGGTTGATGCGTAGCGACGGGTAAAGCTCCTCCGCGATATCGGCCATCTTGTCGAGCTGGGCGGCGCGGATCTCGGGCGCGAGACCCCGCCAGCGCTCCTCGCCCCGCGCGAATGCCTCCAGCGTCTGGCGCTGCATGCAGATTTCCATGTCGGTATCGGGCAACCGCGTATAGGCCAGCCGCCCGTGAGAGGCCGCGATCGCCTGATCCGCGGATTTCGCAACATAGTCGCGATATTCGTACCGCATCACATCCTCGGTCTTGATCAGGTCGGGGAGCGTGGCTGGCACATAGCGGATTTTATATCCCGCCGCCTCGACATGCCAGCGCGCAAGGTTCTCGTCCACCGGTGTCTGGGCGCTGGGCGTGAATTGAAGCGACTCCTGAAGAACATCCGCGCCCAGTTTCGCCTCGTGGCTCAACCCCAGCAACCAATCCAGACTGACCTTCAGCACCGCGGCGATGGCCGCGACCGTGTCGGCACGCGGCAAACGGTCGTTATCGGGCGACAGCAATTGCGACAATGTCGAACGGTCGACACCGGTCTGGCGTGCCAACGCCGAGCGGTTCAATCCGGCATTCTCAAGCGCCTCGAGGAAACGCGCCTGGAAAACAGCGACTGTTTCACGCCGGTCGAATAACGGCTGTTGCTCGGGAACCTTGCTCATTGAGGTATTTTGTCACCAGATTTGCTCTTTTACAACAGTTTTGACGCATTTATTACAACTAACCCATTGCAGCAACTTTCAACAGTTACAATACTGAAACTCCATATTATTTTTGGATATAATTAGACATGAGACAATGCTGAACCCGTTTATTTCTACCGCGCGCTCAGACAACTCCTGCGTCGCCAGGAATTCCGAGATTCCGACATGGATAGTCTTATCCGGAATTTACGGCGGCTGGTTTTCCGTTGCCTGGCTGTTCGAGTCCCTGCCCTGGTGGATCGTGGCGCCGGCCGGCGCATGGTTCGTCGCCTGGCATAATTCGTTCCAACATGAGGCACTCCACGGCCATCCCAGCCGCCATGTCTGGCTCAACGAATTACTGGCCTGGCCCCCTCTCTGCCTGTGGATTCCCTACCCTCTTTACCGCGACAGCCACCACGCCCACCACGAAACACCCACACTGACACATCCGTTCGATGACCCTGAGTCCTGGTATCTGACAAATTCGCAATGGGCACGGATCGGCCCCCTCGGCCGGGCCGTTCTTGTGTTCAACAATACGCTGGTGGGGCGCATGGCGGTCGGCCCCTGGTTGGCTGCGACCGCATTATGGAAAAAACAATTCCTTGCGATCGCAGCGGGCGACCGGCGGTATCTCGGCGTCTGGGTTTTACATATCGCCTTATGTGCGTTGATGTTCGCCTGGCTATGGCGGGCCTACGGAATATCGCCGCTGGATTATGTGCTGATGTTCGCCTGGCCCGGACTCTCACTGTCGCTGATCCGTTCCTATTACGAACACCGCCCGGCGCCCGAACTGGATGGGCGCACCGCTATCGTCGAGGCCGGACCCTTGATGAGCCTGTTGTTTCTGAACAACAACTTGCATGTCGTCCATCACGACCGGCCGGATTTGCCATGGTATTCCCTGCCGGCAACCTATCGTCGGGATCGTCAGGAAATTCTGCGCCGCGCAAATGGTTTCCATTTCCCCGGCGGATATCTGGAGATTGCCCGGCGCCTGGCCTTTCGACCGAAGGACTTGCCCGTTCACCCCGACTGACCCCGTTATTGGCATTTGTATTGGCGTCGTGTGTTATTGCAGAGGGCTTCCCTTGGGCCGTGCAGGGTAGCCTTTGACAATTTCTTCGAAACTCGCCCTTTTTTTTACAAATATTTAGTCTTATTGGTCTCTAATCCGAAATCAGCAATCACAGAGGGCCGCCGGGCCCTGCCAGGGTAGATGGAAAACGATGGGTATGAAGACCTTAATCAAGGCGACCGTATTGCTCGCTCTGACCGGACTGGTTTCGGCATGCTCGGGCGATCGGCTGATCATCGACAAGAACTGGGTCCCCAAGCGCATGGTGGGCTATATCACGCAGCTGGAACCGGGATATTACGGTTCCAAGCTGACCCGGGTCGTTTATGCGAACGGCAAGGAGATGAAGGCCGATCTCGTCGAATTGCAATTCATCGGTCAACTGGCGGCGCGCGACAAGCCGCCTTACAATATTTTTGCGGGCCGACGCTGCCACGAATGCGAATCAAACCTGTCGATCTATATTCATTCACCCGGTGATGGGCGGCTGAAAAAGAACACCAAGCGCTACCGTTATCCGGGCCGCGTCTATAGCCATGTCAACGGCTCTCTGGTCGAGGAATCCCGCGCATTCTTCGGCGATTGTCTTGCCGGCCGCGGCGCCAGCACGGTGGTCTGGTTCGTGCGATCCCGCATGGACCGTCCCAACTGGGTCGAGACTGTAGAAGTCGTGGAAACGCTGGGCGGCAGCCTGGAGCTGTCTGAAATCGAGGCTCCCGTGCCGCCGATCGACGGTACTTTGAAGCTGGTCGAAGAAAAACGTTGCCGTGAAATCCCGAAACGCCTGATGAGCACAGAACCATAGGGTTTACGTTACCCGGCGGCTCTCCAGTTTTGCATCGTCCAGCACAATACCCAGCCCCGGCGTATCGGGCAGCGTAATACACCCCTTCCTGTCGGCCTTGATCGGTTCGGCCAGCATGAAATCGCGCCGCGCCGGCGTCCATTCCGGCGGATCGGTGGGATATTCCAGCCAGGGGGCGCCCCCGCATCCAGCGAAAAGATGCGCGTTGGCCAACAGCCCTATCCCATTGCCCCATGTGTGAGGCGTAAAGGCCACTCCGGCGTCCGCAGCGGATTTCGCCAGCCGTGCGGCGCCCGTGATACCGCATGTCAGAGTTACATCTGGCTGCAGCACGTCAACGCAACGTCGCTCGATCAGGTCCTCCAGCATATGCGCCTCGCGCGTCATCTCACCACCGGCGATGCGCACCGACACCGCATTATGCAGCACCGACATGCCCCTCCAGTTGCAGCGATGCAGCGGTTCCTCCATCCAGTAAACGCCAATCCGCTCCAGTTCACGTGCGACGACCAGCGCCTGATGGTAATTCCAGCTCGGGGCCGTATCCCAGGGCATGCGCCAACCCTGGTTGCAGTCCACAAGGATTTCAATCTTGTCGCCAACCGCCCGGCGCACGGCCTCCAGCGCACGAACATCGTCGCGCCAGTCGGCCCGGTGAAAGCGGATCTTGACCGCGGGGAACCCCTTGTCGCGCAGGGCGCAAACCTTTTCAGTCTGTTCGCCGGTATCGCGCAACACGCCGGTCGACGCATAGCACTGCACCGACCCGGACGTCCCGCCGAGCAAGCGCCAGACCGGCTGTCCCTTGATCTTGCCGGCCAGATCCCAGAGCGCGACCTCAAGCGGCCAGGGACGCCCGCCATGGAAATCGATATTGGTCAACACCGCATGGTGCCGGTCGAGATCGAGCGGATCCTCACCGATAAAGAGATCGAGGTACCCCTCGATTCCCTCCATTCCCGCGCCGGCACCGATCCCCACCGCGCCATCGGCCGTGGTTACCTTCACGATCGTAGCGTCGAAATGTGTGCGTGCGCGGCTATCCCAGGCCGGTGCAAATGATGGGTTAAGCGGCAGGCGATACCGTTCGACAGCAATATTGTCTATTCTGGTGGCCCCCGGAGGGGCACTCACCAGCCGGCGGGCGGGCTCTGCCGCGGTTTTTTTCTCTAGTACGTCCATTGTCCCCGAATCCAGTTAGTGCGATAGACGACATTCTCAATAAATAAAGGTCAAATTATGATGACTCGTGACGACGCAGAGATACTTGATCTCGAAACCGTCTGGAAGGGCTTTTTCCGGATCGATCGGCTGCGGCTGCGCCATCGACTGTTTGCCGGCGGCTGGGGACAGCCGATAACCCGCGAGGTTTTCAAACGCGGCCACGCTGCTGCGTTGCTGCCCTACGATCCGGTGCGCGACGAAGTGGTATTGATCGAACAGTTCCGGGCAGCCGCGCTGACCGCCGGGGCCGACCCCTGGCTGGT
>Ga0210062_1000443_pt1 | contig 12662 bp, 11 predicted proteins | sample Muzzi_CordA_D2_FD_185528 | JGI IMG/M metagenome (GOLD analysis project Ga0210062, IMG submission 185528) | Wetland microbial communities from San Francisco Bay, California, USA, that impact long-term carbon sequestration - Muzzi_CordA_D2 (SPAdes) | ecosystem: Environmental > Aquatic > Marine >...
CGGCGTAATCCTGGGACCGCTTCTGGAGACCTATTTCCTGCGTGCGCTGCAGATTTCGCAAGGCGACATCATGGTGCTGTTCTCGTCCAAGCTGGGCAATGCGCTGTGGGTCGGGCTGTTCCTGTCGGTGGGGCTCTCGCTCTATTTCGAGAAGCGCAAGAAACCCGGAAAAGCGGCCGATGGGTAGGGCGGCGACCTCGCTATTCCAGCCCCGCCTCTGCGTATATCCGCCGGGCTTCTCCGGTACCCATATAGGTGAGCAGGGTGCGGGCGGATGCCGCAGCCGCGCCGGCCAGAAGTCCCGCGGCGTAGGTCGTTTTCTTTCCCACTTCCGCCGGCAGCGGGCCGACCAGCGAAACACCGCCGCCCTCGAACCGGCGAATTTCGGTGATCTGGCCGAATCCGATCTCGCAAGGGGCTTTGCCCTCGGCCAACCGCACCATCACGCTGGATCCGTTGGCAAACAGTTCGGTCCTGGCCGCCAGTTCTTCCGCCAGACCCAGCCGCTCAATCATATCGACGATATGCTGGCCGCTGGAGGCCTGATTGTAGAGGATGGCATCGGCCGTCAGCAACGTGGCCTTGAAGGCTTCGACCGAAGAGATGTCGGGCGGCGGCACGCCTTCGCGGACTGCGACGCCGGCCGTGACCGAGCCGACGACGACCTCGGTGCCGCCTTCGACGTGGCCGCGGGCCACGCAGTCCTTCATAAGCGCTGCGGGCGCGACAAGAATATCGGCCGCCGTTATAGAATTTTCGACGCGTTCGCGCAGAATCGGCGCCGTCGAGAATTCAATGTCGACCTCATACCCGGTCTTGCGGGTAAAGGAACTGGCACAGCGTCCAACGCCCAGCTTGGGTGCCCCGGCGCTCAGAATTCGTATCGTTGCAGGCATGAAATGCATCCCCCCATTATGGGGAAGATCATAATACTAATCGCTGCATATCGCGATGCGTCAATTTGAACTTTCTTGTCAACCCAGGGAACCGAGACATGCAGGATATCGACAAGTCAATGCTCGCCAATAACGTAAAACGCCTCGGCCATCTGGACATTCCCGGCGGCGGCCAGGTCGTCGTCCATGGGAAATACGCCTATATTGGCCACATGGACCCGCCGCATGGCACCACGATCCTGGATATTTCGAATCCCGCCGACCCGAAGATCGTTTCGCAGATCACGCTGCCCGACAACTATTCCCATACCCACAAGGTGCGTGTGGTCGGCGATTTGATGTTCACCAATTACGAACAGTTCAACCGCCATTTCCTGCGCAAGGGCGACGCTTTGCCGGATGCCCGCAAGAAGCTGGAAGCCAGCCTGGGTCGCGCGCCGAACAATGCGGAGTTGGCGGCTGAGCTCGGCGGCGTCAAGGCAGAAGATATTCCTCCCCTCGATGAGGCGCAAAAGCGCGGATACGCCGATGGCGGCTTCTGCATTTACGACATTTCCGACCGCGCCAACCCCAAGCGGCTCTGCCACAAGAAGACATATGGCTTCGGCGTGCACCGTTTCGACGTCGACGAAAACTACGCCTACATGTCGACCGAGATGGAAGGTTATATCGGCAATATCCTGGTGGTCTACGATTACAGCGATCCCACGAACCCGAAGGAGGTGTCGCGCTGGTCAATGCCCGGGCAGCATCTCGCCGGCGGGGAGACGCCGACCTGGAAGGGCTACCGTAACCGCCTGCATCACGCGATGCGGGTGGGTAACGAATTCTGGGCCTCCTGCTGGCATGCGGGGCTGCGTGTGATAGATGCCTCCGACATAAAGAATCTGAAGACCATTGGCGAGTACGACTATCACCCGCCGATCCCCGAGCCGACCCATACGGTTATGCCGCTGGAGCAGACCATCGACGGCAGGCGCATCGCCGTCGTCGTCGATGAGGAACATAGCGGCAAGGCGCCGGGCCAATTGCACGGTTTCATGTGGACCTTCGACGTCACGGACCTGAAGGACATCAAGCCGCTGGCCATTTGGGAACTCAGCGAGATGGATTCGCCATACAGCCGGGCCGGCGGGGGCCGCTTCGGCGCGCATCAATATCGCGAGAAACTGGATTCGACGCTTGTTTACCTGACCTGGTTTTCCGGCGGGCTGCGCATCGTCGATGTCGCCAATCCGTCGAAGCCGAAAGAGGTCGGATTCTATATTCCCGAACCGATCAACGGTTTCCTCAGTCCGCAGAGCAACGATGTGGATGTGGACGGGAACGGTCTCATTTATCTGCTGGACCGCAATGCCGGTTTCGACATTCTCGAATTCACCCCGTAACGGCCCGCGTATAAGCCGCCGAGCAAGGGGCAGGGGGCAGGAGGAGACCGGTATGGTGAAGCCGCGCGCAAGGGATCTTGGGCTGGATTTTCCGGGAACGCCGGGGACCAACAATGCCATAACCGACGTGCCCGGCGTTCTGGTCGGCTACACGACGTTAATCGACAATGCCGCGGGCATCCGCACCGGGGTGACCGCGATCTTGCCCTATGGCCACGACCCGATGCCACGGCCGGTCTGGGCCGGGCAATTCAGCCTGAACGGCAATGGCGAGATGACAGGGGTGCATTGGATTCACGATGCCGGCTATTTCACCGGCCCGGTCTGCATCACCAATACTCATTCGGTGGGGATGGTGCATCACGCCGCGACGCGCTGGATGATCGACACCTACGGCAAGGCTTTTGGCGACGATGAAATCTGGGCCATGCCGGTGGTAGCAGAGACCTATGACGGCGTACTGAACGACATCAACGGCCAGCATGTGCGGGCAGAGCATGCCTTAACCGCTATCGAAAGTGCTACGGATGGCCTTTCCGCGGAGGGCAATGTCGGCGGCGGTACCGGCATGATCTGTTACGAGTTCAAGGGCGGTACGGGAACCTCTTCGCGCAGGGTCACGCTAGGCGGCGAGGATTACACCGTCGGTGTCCTGGTGCAGGCCAACCACGGCATCCGCGACTGGCTGACCATCCTGGGAGTGCCGTTGGGGAAGGAGATGCGCGAAGACCTTCTGAAACCTCGGGAAAGCGGGTCGATCATCGTGGTGATCGGCACCGATGCGCCGCTGTCTCCGCTCAGCCTGCAGCATCTGGCGAAACGCGCCTCGATCGGCATCGGCCGTCACGGCACGCCGAGCGGCAACGGATCGGGCGACATCTTCCTGGCCTTCAGCACCGCCAACAAGCGGGAATTGCCGCAACTGGGCAAGGCAAAACAAAGCTTCGAATTCATCAACAACGAAGTCATCGACCCCTGTTATCTGGCTGCGGTTGAGGTGGTTGAGGAGGCAGTGGTCAATGCGCTGGTCGCCGCCGAGACCATGACGACAGTGAAACCGAAGGGCCTGACCTGCAGGGCCATAGACCATGATGCGTTGTGCGACGCGATGCGCCGTCACAGGCGGCTGAGGGAGTGAACTGATGAAGCGAAACGACGACGATCCGGACCTGCTGCCGCCGAGCATCGCCCCGGACAAGCTGAAGATCGGCATCCGCCAGGTGAGCATGCGCAACGAGGCGACGGCACGCTCGGTCATGACGGCGCGCAACCATACCGTCATCACTCATGAGCCGGACGATGGCGATACCGGGCCGACCCCGCTGGAAACCACACTGTCGGCGCTGACCGGCTGTGAGGGCGTCATCATCTATCGCTGCGCCTCTGCCATGCGCTTCAAATACAGCGCGGTAGAAATCGACGCCGAGGGCGAGGTCGATCAGCGCGGGTCGCGCGGCGTTCGTGGCGTGCGGCCATATTTCAACTGGGTGAAGATGAATATCCGGATTCACAGCGACGAGACGCCGGAGCGGTTGGAGAAACTGAAAAAGAATGTCGAGTACCGCTGCCCGGTGATGAATCTCTTCCGCTCGGCGGATGTCGAGGTAGAAGCAAGCTGGGAACTCGTGCCCGAACAGGGAGAATAGAAAATGCAGATGCGGAATCTGGGGGATCAGGGCCTTCGCGTGCCGGCCATCGGGCTGGGCTGCATGGGCATGTCCACGGCCTATGGCGAACGCGACGACGAGAGTTCGACCAGGGCCATCCACCGCGCCATCGAACGCGGCGCCGGGTTCCTCGATACCTCCGACGCCTACGGGAACGGGATCAATGAGGAACTGGTCGGCAAGGCCATCGCCGGCAAACGCGACCGGGTGATTCTGGCCTCCAAGTTCGGCAATATCCGCCTGCCCGACGGTGGGCGAGAGATCGTCGGCCGGCCCGACTACGTGCCGCAGGCCTGCGACGCCAGCCTGAAGCGGCTGGGGGTCGATCATATCGACCTCTATTACCAGCATCGCGTCGACCCCAACGTGCCGATCGAGGAAACCGTCGGCGCCATGGCGCGGCTGATCGAGGCGGGCAAGGTCCGCTATCTGGGCTTAAGCGAGGCCGGGCCAGAGACCATCCGCCGGGCCAATGCCACCCATCCCATCTCGGCGCTGCAATCGGAATACTCGCTCTGGTGCCGCGATCTGGAGGCCGATGTGCTGCCGGCTTGCCGCGAATGCGGCATTGGCTTCGCGGCCTACAGCCCGCTCGGCCGCGGCTTCCTGACCGCCACCATCAAGGACCTGGCAGGCGATTTGCTGGCGAAGGATCGGCGGCATGACCATCCCCGCTTCCACCCGGAAAACTTCGAGAAGAACCTCAGGCTACTACCGGTTCTGGAGGAGGTTGCGGACGTGAAGGGCTGCACGCCGGGGCAACTCGCCCTTGCATGGCTGCTGGCGAAGGGCGAGGATATCGTGCCGCTGCCCGGCACCAAGCAGGCGGCCCGCCTGGACGAAAACCTCGGTGCCCTGGACGTGACACTGGACAGCGGCGACATAGATAAACTGGAGAGTATATTCGAGCCGGGCGTGACCGCCGGCACCCGCTATCCGGCGGGACAGATGAAACGGATCGGGATCTGAAAACGGGAGGAAACGCGAAATGCAACAGCGTGAACTGGGAAAGAGCGGCCTGACGGTCCCGGCCATGGGGCTGGGCTGTATGACCATGACGGCGATCTACGGTCCGTCCGACGACGACCTGTCCATCGCCACCATCCACCGCGCCATCGAACTGGGCGCCAATTTCATCGACACTGCCGATATGTATGGCCAGGGCAAGAACGAGGAACTGGTTGGCCGCGCGCTTGCGGACCGGCGGGACAAGGCGATCCTGGCCACGAAATTCGGCAATCTGCGCCTGCCCGATGGAAAAAGCGGCGTTAACGGGCGCCCCGAATATGCGCTGGAGGCCTGCGAGAAAAGCCTCAAGCGGCTGGGGACCGACGTGATCGACCTGTTCTACCTGCATAGGGTCGATCCAGATACGCCGATCGAAGAGACCGTCGGCGGCATGAAGCGCCTGGTAGAGCAGGGCAAGGTGCGCCATATCGGTCTCAGCGAGGCCGGCGCCCAGACCATCCGCCGCGCCCATGCCGTTCATCCCATCGCCGCATTGCAGTCGGAGTTTTCGCTCTGGAGTCGCGACCTGGAAGCCGAAATACTGCCGACCTGCCGTGAACTCGGCATTGGGCTCGTGCCATATTCGCCGCTGGGCCGCGGCTTCCTGACTGCCAGAATTCACAGTTTCGACGATCTGGCGGAGAAGGATCGCCGCAAGGACATGCCGCGTTTCCAGGACGGCAACCGCGAAGAAAACCTGAAACTGCTAGGCCCGCTGGAGGCGATTGCAGCCAAACATGGCTGCACCCCGGCGCAGGTGGCGCTGGCCTGGATTCTGGCCCAGGGCGACGATATCGTCCCCATCCCCGGTACCAAGCGCCCCGAACGGGTGGACGAAAACCTCGGCGCGCTGAATGTGATGCTGGACGATAGCGACCTGGCGAAACTCGACGCCACCTTCACCCCCGGCGCCGCGCTTGGCACGCGCTACCCGGCGGGCGGGATGAAACGCGTCGGGCTTTAGGCGCGCGTTCGCCTTTTCGCTGGCCCGGTGGAGGCAACAAAAAAGCCGGGGAGATCGCTCTCCCCGGCCCTTGTTTCGTCGCAAATAGCGGGCGTGCCGTTCAGGCGGCTTCGGTCAGCTTGACGCCCACATGCTCGCTCATGATGATCTTGTTGAGCAATTTGACCAGTGCGTATACCGCCTTGATCGAGGGGGCGGGAGTATGGGTGATGTCGCCGATCTCGAGGATCGCGCCGACCAGGGCCTCGGTTTCCAGGGAGCGGCCGGCCTCGACATCCTGCAGCATCGAGGTCTTGTGCGCGCCCACGCTCTCGGCGCCGGAGATGCGCTTCTCGATGGTGTGGCGGAAGGTGACGCCCAGTTTTTCGGCGATGGTCTGTGCCTCGGCCATCATTTCGGCGGCAAGTTCGCGGGTCTCGGGGAACTGGCAGATATCGACCAGGGTTCCATGGGTCAACGCCGAAATCGGGTTGAAACTGAGGTTTCCCCAGGCCTTGAGCCAGATTTCCGAACGGATATCGTCGAGGATACGTGATTTCAAGCCGCTGTTCTCGAACAAATCGTGCAGCTTCTGAATGCGCTCAGTGGTGGAACCGTCCAATTCGCCGACGGGGAAACGGTCGCCCTCGACATGTTTGATGACGCCGGGCTCGGGAACGCCGGCCGCCGGATAGACGACGCAACCGACCAGGCGGTGGGTCGGGATATGGCGGGTCAGCAGGCCCGAGGGGTCGAGCGTGCGCAGGCGGCTGCCGTCATATTTGCCGCCGAGCCGCTGGAAGTACCACCATGGAATGCCGTTCTGGACGGTCAGGATCATGGTCTCGTCGTCCAGCATTTTCTCTATGTCGCGCGCCACCTGGTCGAGGAAATGCGCCTTGACCGCCAGTACCACGAGATCCTGCTTGCCGGCCTCCTCGGCCGAACTGGCGGTGCGGACCTTCGCCACATGCTCGCTGCCGTCCTCCCAGATCAGCTTCAGGCCGTTCTCGCGAATTGCATTGAGATGCGCGCCCTGGTCGATGACAGTGACTTCGTTCCCGGACTCGGCGAATTTGACCGCCATGAGGCCGCCGATCGCGCCGGCCCCAACTACGCAGATTTTCATGGCTATTTCCTCCTTCGCACCCGAGTGGCGCGGATATTCGTTGGTTTTCGTTAGTTGATGTATAGGTTGGAGAGCGTTCCAACGCCCTCGATTGAAATCTCGATGGTGTTTTCCGGCGCCTTCATCGAGCCGACGCCGACCGAGGTGCCGCAAGCGATGACGTCGCCGGGCATCAGCGTCACGTCATGCGATAGCAAACTGACCAGCCGGTGCGGTGGGCAGATCATGTCTGAGACTGGATAATTCTGGCGCTCGTCGCCATTCAGAACGGTGCGGATGGAAAGGGTCATCGGGTCCAGCTCCGTGGCGATGGCCGGGCCGAACACGCCGAAACCGTCGAAACTCTTGCAGCGTGACCACTGCGCAAAGCTGGGATCCTTGTTCAACAGGCCGAAGGCGGTGACGTCGTTGATGCAGGTGTAACCGAAGATGTAATCGGCGATATCGGCTTCGGCAACGCGGGCGCAGCGCTTGCCGATGACAATACCCAGTTCGCCCTCATAGACCACCGGGCCGTCATAGCCGACGGGGCGGCGGATCGTCTCGCCGGTCGCCAGGAAGGCGCTGGGCGACTTCAGGAACCAGAGCGGTTCTTCGGGAATCGCCTGATTGGTCTTTTCGGCCATCGCGTGGAAATTGTTCCACAGGCAGACCATCTGGCGAGGCTCGCAGGGGGTCAGCAGTTTGACCGCATCCAGCGCCAGCGATTCGCCGGTCTGCGCCGAACCGTCGAACATATCGCCGGAATGGACGGAGATGCGGTTTCCATCGAGTTTCCCGAACCCGGTCTTACCGCCAACCTCGAAACGAACCCAGACTGCCATGCTTCCTTCCTCGTTGCTTATCGCACTGCCTGAACGAGCGGTATAGTACCCGCCCGCAAGGGTCGTTATAGCAAGTCAGAACTTAATACGCCATTGCGGTAGGTCAATATTTCCGGCCGGGAGGCTTCACACTTGCCTTGCGCCACCCGGTGGATTATGCCGCTGCGTGGGCGGGAGCGGGCCGCCATGCGGAAGAGGGCGAGAGATTCATGTCCATTATGATCGGTATCGACACCGGCGGTACCTTCACGGACGCCGTGGCTTTCGACGAGGCGCGCGGCGTTGCCGCCAAGGCCAAGGCGCTGACCACCCGGCGCGACCTGTCGGTTGGCATCGGCGCGGCCATTGACGCCGTGATGGCAGAGGCCGGGGTGGCGCCAGACGATGTCACCCTGGTTTCTATGTCGACGACGCTTGCGACCAACGCGATCGTCGAGGGACAGGGGGGGCGCATCTGCCTGATTATGATCGGGTTCGTCGAGAGCGACCTGGACAAGGCGGGGCTCCGTCAGGCGGTTACCGGCGATGAGGTCATCTTTCTGAACGGCGGACATGACGCCCACGGGGCCGAGGCCGCCCCGCTCGATACAGCGCCGCTGGCCGCGCGCCTGCGCCAGGGGCTGCCTGGCGTGACCGGATTCGCGGTCGCCGGTCATTTCGCGGTGCGCAATCCGTTGCACGAAATCGCCGCGGCTGACCTGATTCGTGCCGAGGCTGGCAAGCCGGTAACCTGCAGCCATGAACTCTCGGCCCGCCTGGGTGGCCCCAAGCGAGCCCTGACCACGGTGCTGAACGCCCGGCTGATCGGCCTGATCCAGCATCTTATCGCCGCCACGGAAACCCTGCTGGCGGAACGTGGGATCGAGGCTCCCCTCATGGTGGTCCGCGGCGACGGGGCCTTGATGTCGTCCGCGGTGGCCAGCGAGAAGCCGATCGAGACCATCCTTTCCGGTCCTGCAGCCAGCGTGGTGGGTGCGGCATGGCTGACGGAACGCAGGGATGCCATCGTTTCCGACATCGGCGGCACCACCACGGACGTCGCGGTGCTGAGCGGTGGCCGGCCCGCAATCGACCCGGACGGGGCCAGGGTCGGCGGTTGGCGCACGATGGTCGAAGCGGTCGCCATGCATACCGTCGGACTTGGAGGGGACAGCGAGGTGCGGCTCGACGAAAGCGCCCTCGACCGCCGTCTGATACTGGGTCCGCGCCGGGTAATGCCAGTAAGTCTTCTGGCCGTGGACCATGCCGCCGTTGTCCATGAGGCCCTGAACCGGCAACTCACCACGGAACCACTGCCGGATGACGCCGGACGGTTTGCAGTCTCAATGCTGCGGCGGGGCACCACGACGGACAGCTTCACCGCAGACGAACAGGCCCTTATGGCGGCGATCTCCGACGGGCCGGCGCCGCTGGACCGGCTGCTTGGCGGCCGTGCAAAGGCCTCGGCGCTGCGCCGTCTGTTGGCGCGCGGAGACGCCATGATCGCCGGGTTCTGCCCGTCCGACGGGGCGCATGTGCTGGATATGCACGATGCATGGGACCGGGAGGCGGCGGAAAAATGCGCCACCCTTTTCGCCCGCCACCGTACCGGCCGCGGATTGCCAGCCGCGCCAGACGGCGCCGAGATCAGCCGCGCTGTGATCGCGGCGTTGATCAACATCAGCAGCGAAACACTGCTGGAGGTGGGTTTTCAGGAGGATGGCTACGGCGCGTCCGGGCTCAGCGCCCACGCGTTGGCGCAGGCGGCGCTCGACCGCCGCGCCGGCCTGATCGAGATGACGTTACGGTTCCGCCAGCCCATCATCGGCCTTGGCGCTTCCGCACCGGTCTATTACCCGGCGGTCGCCGAGCGGCTGGGCAGCGAGGCTGTAATCCCCGAACATGCCGACGTGGCCAACGCCGTGGGTGCGGTGGTCGGGCGGATCCGGGCGGTGGCGACCGCGCTGATCTCGAGCCCGTCGGCGGGCATATATCGGCTGCACCTCGACGAGGTCCCGCGCGAATTCCGCGATCTGGCCGAGGCCGCCGCCTTCGCCGAACGCATGCTCGGCGACCGTGCGACCGAGGAGGCCCGGCGCAACGGCGCCGACGATATCCGGTTGAGCCACAAGCGCGAGGACAAGACCGCCACGGTCGAAGGCAGTCTGATGTTCATAGAGTCGCGGTTGTCCGCGACCGCATCGGGCCGCCCGAGATTCGCGCATTAGGGCGATGCGGGGATGGCGCACAGCGGTTCGAAACAGGCACCGCTGTCCCGGCTGGGGCGCCAGCCGAGAATAAAGAAAGGCCGGGAAGGTTGCCCTTCCCGGCCTGAAAGCCAGTACTCAGTGTCGATTCGCTATCAGAAACCCATGTCGCCCATGCCGCCCATGCCGCCCATATCGGGCGCACCGCCAGCGGATTTTTTCTCCGGCTTCTCGGCGACCATGGCCTCGGTGGTGATCAGCAGGCCCGCAACCGAGGCCGCGTCCTGCAGGGCGGTGCGGACGACCTTCGTCGGGTCGATGATGCCCGCCTTCACCAGATCCTTGAAGGCGCCGTCCTGGGCGTCGTAACCGAAGTTGAGGTCCTTGGACTCAAACAGTTTGCCGGCCACCACCGAACCGTCGGCGCCGGCATTCTCGGCAATCTGGCGAACCGGGGATTGCAGGGCGCGGCGGATAATGGACACGCCGACCTGCTGGTCGTGGTTGTCCGGCTTGACGCCTTCCAGGGCGCGGATCGCATAGAGCAGGGCCGCGCCGCCGCCGGCGACGATGCCTTCCTCGACCGCGGCGCGGGTGGCGTGCATCGCATCGTCGACACGATCCTTGCGCTCCTTCACCTCGACCTCGGTGGCGCCGCCGACACGGATCACCGCAACACCGCCCGCCAATTTGGCCAGACGCTCCTGCAACTTCTCGCGATCGTAGTCGGAGGTCGTGTCTTCGATCTGTGCACGAATCTGGGTGCAGCGGGCCTGCATGTCGCTCTTGGCGCCGGCCCCGCTGACGACGGTGGTATTGTCCTTGTCGATCGATACCTTCTTCGCCGTGCCGAGCATGTTGAGAGTGACATTCTCCAGCTTGATGCCGAGATCCTCGGAGATCACCTGGCCACCGGTCAGGATCGCGATGTCTTCCAGCATGGCCTTGCGGCGGTCGCCGAAGCCCGGGGCCTTGACGGCGGCAACCTTCAGGCCGCCACGCAGCTTGTTGACCACCAGGGTGGCCAGGGCCTCGCCCTCGACGTCCTCGGCGATGATCAGCAGCGGACGGCTGGACTGGACGACGGCTTCCAGAACGGGGAGCATCGCCTGCAGGTTCGACAGCTTCTTCTCATGCAGCAGGATGTAGGGGTCGTCCAGCTCGACCAGCATCTTCTCGGCGTTGGTCGCGAAGTAAGGCGAAAGGTAGCCACGGTCGAACTGCATGCCCTCGACAACGTCGAGTTCGGTGTGCAGGCTCTTGGCTTCCTCGACCGTGATGACGCCCTCGTTGCCGACTTTTTCCATTGCCTGGGCGATGAAATCGCCGATTTCGCGCTCGCCATTGGCCGAAATCGTGCCGACCTGGGAGACTTCTTCCGAAGTCTTGATCTTCTTCGAGCGTTTTTCCAGGTCAGCGACGACCTTCTCGACGGCCAGGTCGATGCCGCGCTTAAGGTCCATCGGGTTCATGCCGGCGGCAACCGCCTTGGCGCCCTCGCGCACGATGGACTGGGCCAGTACGGTCGCTGTCGTGGTGCCGTCGCCGGCGATGTCGTTGGTCTTGCTGGCGACTTCGCGCACCATCTGGGCGCCCATGTTCTCGAACTTGTCGGCAAGTTCGATTTCCTTGGCGACGGTGACGCCGTCCTTGGTGATGCGCGGCGCGCCGAACGACTTGTCGATAACCACGTTGCGGCCTTTTGGACCCAAGGTCACCTTGACCGCGTCGGCCAGGATGTCGACGCCCTTCAGCATGCGGTTGCGGGCGTCGCTGGAAAATTTGACTTCTTTGGCAGCCATGTATGAAACTCCTTGTCGTTACCTTCAGGCGGCCTTCTTGGCCTTGCCCGACTTTTCGATGATTCCCATGATGTCGGACTCCTTCATGATCAGGAGATCCTCGCCGTTGATTTTGACCTCGGTGCCGGACCATTTGCCGAACAGCACCCGATCGCCGGCCTTTACGTCCATTGGCGTAATCTCGCCCTTTTCATTGCGGGCGCCTGACCCGACGGCGACGATCTCGCCCTCGGAGGGCTTTTCCTTCGCGGTGTCAGGGATGATGATTCCACCGGCGGTTTTCTCGTCGGACTCGATGCGCCGAACGAGAACGCGGTCATGCAATGGCCTGAATGACATGTTGTTCCTCCAACATTTGCATATTTGAAACTCGGGATTTTACGTTTGGCACTCTCACTCGAAGAGTGCCAATGTGCGTCGATTTAGGCGATACGGGAAATCGTTTCAAGGGATATTCGGCAGAAAAAGTTTTGCCTTGAAAAGAGGGTTGTTTTCTAGTGCCATAACCCGGTCATGCGCCAACGGGGGCGGTGGGCGACTGGAATATGTCTCGCGCCCAGTTCGAACGGTTCGGCCTCGCCGAAACGATCGATGGGTTCCGGCGGGTAAAGCGACAGCAGGCGCCGGATGCGCTCTTTCGTTGGCGGATGAGATCGCAGCAGCGATGGTTCCGGCAGGCGGCGGCCAGGCATCAATATCCGCTCCCACAACCCGGCGCCCTGTTGTTCCAGCTTGTTGAGGCCGGAGGCAAGTCCCGCCGGGTCGCCGGTCAGCGCCACAGCCTCCAGGTCGGCATCATATTCGCGGGCGCGCGACAGG
>Ga0210062_1000444_pt1 | contig 12656 bp, 7 predicted proteins | sample Muzzi_CordA_D2_FD_185528 | JGI IMG/M metagenome (GOLD analysis project Ga0210062, IMG submission 185528) | Wetland microbial communities from San Francisco Bay, California, USA, that impact long-term carbon sequestration - Muzzi_CordA_D2 (SPAdes) | ecosystem: Environmental > Aquatic > Marine >...
CCGGGTCTATTTCGCGCCGCCGCCCGCCGGTGGCGGCCTAGTAGCCGGCCAGATGTGGCAGATGCTGGCGGGCGGCAAACGCTTTGCCAGGGCCGACCAAGGCGAGCGAAATCATCTACTGGCCGAGTCCGCGCGGCTGGCGTTTGCTGGCCGCGCGCGCTGGCTGGCCTCCGATGGCACGAATATGCAGCCCGGCGACCTGTTGTCCGAAGAAGCGGCGAGCAAGAATATGGCGGGCTACAGCGCGACGAAGACGAGTGGACAAGGCGGCGCCGACAATGGACCGCCGCGCCAGTCCGGGGCTCCTGCCTCCACCGGGGTGGTGGCGATGGATTATCTGGGAGGGGCTGTGGCTTGCAGTTTCACCGCCTATCGGCCCTTCGGAACGGGGTGGATTGCGCCGGGCACGGGCATATTGCTGGCGCCTTCGCCGGAGCCAGCGGACAGGAATCCATTGTCGCTAAGCCCCGTCATGATCTTCAATCCGCAGGTTCGCTCGATGAAATTCGTCGGCACAGGCGGTGATGGAGCAGAGGGGGCCACGGCACTTGTCAATGTTGCGGCCGCTACGGTGATTGGCGGTCAGCGACTGGACAAGCAGATCGGCCGACCCCGGGTTCACAATGCAGGCGGGACCACGGTGTATCTGGAATCGGCCGCCGGAGACGATACCATAGGAGAACTCACCGGGCGGGGCCAATCGGTCACGACCGTAAAGTCGCTGGGGCGGGTCAACGCGATCCATTGTCCGTCCGGCTATCCGGTGGATCCTGAGAAAGTCCTGTGCTGGGCGGTCAGCGATCCTCGCGGTTACGGCCTTGCGGCTTTCCCGGAATAGCAGAAAATGGCGCTCAAAACGGCAAAACGGGGCGAGATTTCGCCTTTCATCGTGATGGAGGTCATGCGCGCGGCCGCCGAGCGCGCGGCGTCCGGCGCGGGCGTGTTTCATATGGAGGTGGGACAGCCCGGCACCGGCGCACCGCAAGCCGTTATCGCCGCCGCGCGGGCGGCGCTGGACGAACATCGTATAGGCTATACCGTGGCGCTGGGCATACCGGAGTTGCGCGCGGCCATTGCCGGGCATTACCGCGATTATTACGGCGTGGAGGTGCCGGCGGAGCGGATTGTCGTCACCACCGGGTCTTCCGGCGGGTTCCTGCTGTCCTTCCTCTCGGCCTTCGACCATGGCGACCGGGTGGCCCTGGCGGCCCCGGGCTACCCCTGCTACCGCAATATCCTGTCGGCCCTGGGGGTGGAGCCGGTTTCGCTGATGACCACGGCCGCCGACCGCTTCCAGCCGACCCCGGAACTTCTGGACAAGGCGCGCAGGGAAGGCCCCATTCACGGCCTGATTGTCGCCAGCCCGTCCAACCCGACCGGCACCATGCTGGGCCGCGAAGAATTGCAGGCGTTGGTCGATTATTGCCGGGACCACGATATTCGGCTGATATCGGATGAAATCTATCACGGCATCACATTCCATCACCGGGCGGATACCGCCGCCGAATTCAGCGGCGACGCGATCATCATCAACAGTTTTTCGAAATATTTCTCCATGACCGGCTGGCGGCTGGGATGGATGGTGGTGCCGGAAGACCTGATGCGGCCGGTGGAATCGCTGGCCCAGAATCTCTTCATCTCGGCGCCGACCCTGTCGCAGGTGGCCGCGGTCGCCGCCTTCGATTGCCGGGACGAACTGGCGGCCAATGTGGCGCGCTATGCGGTCAATCGCGAGCTTTTGCTGAAAGAGTTGCCCAAGGCCGGGTTCACCGATCTCGCCCCTGCCGACGGGGCATTCTACATTTATGCCGATGTCGGCCATATGACGAATGACAGCGAGGAATTTTGCCGCCGTATCCTCAACGAGGCCGGCGTGGCGGTGACCCCCGGGGTCGATTTCGACCCGGAACGCGGCAACCGCTTCCTGCGCTTTTCCTTCGCCGAAAGCGAGCAGGAAATCGCCGCCGCCGCCGGCGCGTTGCGGAAATGGCATGAAGGGGGAGGGGGGAGGGCGTAGTTTGACCGCCGCGAACAGCGGCGGACTAAATCATGTGGTTAAATTGGAGGTCATCGGCACCCTGCAGTCGACCTTTCTATCTCGGATTTTGACGGCCGCGGGGACGCTTAGGCGGTGCCCTAAATACGCCCGGCCATAATTTGCCCGGCTATGTCTTCAATCAGGATTTTCGCTTCGTCATAGCTATAGCTATCGTCGAAAGCCGCTGAAATTGCGGCGGAGAGTTTATTGCCCCTGATAATGTAGAAATAAGAATTTACCTTCATCATGCTTTCCGATTGTTCCACCGATCCGAAGTAGGCAGTGCAATCGTTGGCGCAATCGACCTGACTAACTACGGCACCTTCTTTTGCCTGGCCAAGTGTATGATTGGCATCCTCTATAAGAATTTCCAAGCCGATCTCGTCGCTACTGCCGTACTCGATACTCATGAATTGGAGTGGTGCTTCATAGGGCCCGTTGGGCCCGGCTACCAGGATTCTCCCTGGTCCAGCTTCCACAAGAAGGACGTCAGGAAAGTTTATAGAGAAATAATCAGTCTTGATTTCCTCGGCCCAGGCGGCGCCGATCGAAACAAACAGGAATATGGAAAAATAAACCGGAACACCTTTACTCAGCCAATTAAAATCTTGCCGGTGCGGTATGTTGGTTTTCGGTCCAGTTCCACGCCACGTGAAAAATTTCCAACCATCCCTCATTTTTTAATCTCCGAATATTCGTTTCCTGTATTGCGGATATCGCAGGTTACATTATCCGGGGGCGGTATTTAAATAACCTTAATCGAAAAACATAAGGGGCGCACAACCGAAAAATACAGGGCGCGGTGCTTGAAGGAAACAGAGGGGGCGGAGCCAGACAGGGCAAATGCCGGTCGCGCTTTATGCCTTTTTCAACAACAACTGCCCCACATACATACCGTTTTCGTCGAAGCCGGCCTCCGAGCCCGCAAGATAGAAATTCCACATGCGGCGGAAACGCGGGTCGTAGCGGGACCGGTCGAGTTGCGGCCATGCCTCGTTGAAGTTACGGCGCCAGCGACGCAATGTCTCGGCGTAATGGAAGCTCTCGTGAATGTAAGGTTCATGCGCCAGTTCCAGTCCGGCCTCGCGGGCCGCGGCGACCGTGTCTTCGAGCGTCGGGATATAGCCGCCCGGGAAGATATATTTCTGGAACCATGGGCTGGTTTCACTGCGTCTCTGCCGCATGATGGTATGGATCAGCGCCTGGCCGTCGTCGGACAGCATGCGCCGCACCGCATCGAAATATTCGACGAAGTGCTTGGCGCCGACATGTTCGAACATGCCTATGCTGACGATACGGTCATAGGCCGCCGGGTTGTCCGCCGCATGGATCCTGTAGTCCACCAGCCGGTATTCCGGCCTGTTCCCCGTCATTTCCGCTGCCCGCCGGCGCGCCAGATCGCGCTGGGTCTTGGCCAGGGTGACGCCTGTGACGTGGCTGGCGCCGGTTTCCGACGCGATCAGCCGGGTGAGTTCGCCCCACCCAGATCCGATATCGAGGACGCGGGCACCTTGGGGAATCGCCAAGCGGTCGATCGTGATGCGCAGCTTGTTCAATTGTGCGTCGCGCAGGGCCTGATCGGGCTCGGCGAAGAAGGCACATGAATAGTTCATGCCTTCGTCGAGGAATCCCTCATAGAGATCGTTGCCGATATCATAGTGGTGGGCCACGTTGCGGCGGCTTTTCCGCGGGTTATTACGGCGGTCCCGGAACAGCAGATCTGTTGCGCCGCGCAGGGCCGCGCCGGGAATTAATCCGTTGGCGGTATCCTGGTTGCGGCACATCATTTTCAGGAACCCGCCGAGGTCTCCCTGTTCGAGAACCCAGCCTTCATCCATATAGGATTCGCCGGCGCCCAGTTCGGGACTTCGAATGATACGGAAGAGTGTGCGCAACGAATTGAGGCGCACTTTGAAACGCGGCCCGGTACCATCGCCGAATCCGATCTCGTCGAACCCGCGATAATTCAAACGCAGGGAACCCTTCCTGGCGAACGCGCCGATTATCCAGGCAAGGGCGCGAAACAGAGCCCGGGCGGCCGGCGACGCCCGCTGGCCTTTTCGTGTTTCGCGGTTGGCACGCGACAGCCTGTCCAGGCTGTCGGATAGAAGCTTGTCGAGTCCGGCCATCGGCTGTCTCCCAATGGATCAAACGCGCTTCTCAATCCAGTTTGGACCGATCATAACTTTACCACTTATTAATTATACGTCAATTCTGCTTTACGGCCACACCAAGAGGCAAAAGAAAAGGGGGCGCCGTAAAAAGCGCCCCCCAGTCGTTTTGTCCGCAGTAAAGAGCGGCCGCCAATCAGTACGGTCAGCCGCCGGTGTGGCGCCGCCACCAGCCTGTCCGTTTGGGTTTCTCCTCGGCGGGAGGCTGTTCGGGTTCCGGAAGGGCCTCGGCCATTTCCGGCTGTGCCGTTTCTTCAGGCTGAGGCGCTTGCTCAGGCTGTTCGACAAGCATGGCCGCCTCCGGCACAGGTTCCGGTTCAGGCATGGACACCGCTTCGTTGACGGATGCAGGCTCCATGGCCGCGCCCTCATCGGCGAGGGTCGGGATGTCAGCGACGGCTTTATCCGTTTTGGCCTTGGCAGGGGTCTTGCGGCTGGCCCGTTTGCGCACAGGCTTTTCCGCAGTGGCCTCTGTAACATCCGTATCAGCGGCCGGTTTGCGCCGGGACCGTCTTGCCGGCTTCTTGACTTCCGCCACCGGTTCGGCCTCCACGGTCTCCGTGACCGCCTCGATTTCCGCATCGCTCGCCTGGTCTTCGGCGGCTTCGGCCGGCTCGGCTTTCTTGCGTCCGCGGCGGGGGCGTTTCCTGGCAGGTGGCGCCGGTTCTTCGGAAACGACCGGATGCCCGGCGTCGGAAGCAGCTTCGGACTCAGCGGCTTCGGACTCAGCGGGTTCGACCATGGCTTCGCCGTCGACAGTTGCTTCCGCGACTTCGCCGTCACCTTCAACCGCGGCTTCTTCAGCGCTACCGGCATCTTCGGGCCTGCGGCCCCTGCGCCGGCCACCGCGCTTGCCGCGGCGACGGCGTTTCTTTGGCTCCTCATCCCCGGGTTCTCCGGAAGTCGCCGTTTCAGCCTCTGTTGCGTCCGCCGTTTCGGCCTCGTCTTCATCGGCCTCCACGGTTTCACGCTCGCCCGTGGCAGTGCCGTCCTCATCCCGCTTGTCCTTGCGGCGGCGACGTGGGCGGCGTTTCCGGCGACCGCCATCGGATTGCTCCTCGGGGCCGATTATCTCTTCGATCTCCGAGCGGTCTTCCTCTTCCGCGCCCTCGCGGGTCGCGATGCGCTCTATCCTGTATTCCGGTGGAATCAGCGTGTCATCCGAGGCGATGGTAATGCGGATATCGCAGCGCGCCTCGACAGCGGCCAGCGCATCCCGCTTGTTGTTCAGGATATAGAGGGCCACCGAGGTGGGCACGAACACGGCGATTTCCAGGGCACGTTTGCGTAGCCCCTCTTCCTCGATACCGCGCATGACATGAAGGGCGGTGGATTCGGTCGACCGGACATGGCCGGCGCCGCCGCAGGTCGGGCAAGGCTCGCTGGAGGTTTCCAGCAGGCTGGGCCGCAATCGTTGACGCGACATCTCCAGCAATCCGAAAGCGCTGATGTGGCCGATCTGGATACGTGCCCGCTCGTTCTTCAGCGCTTCCTTGAAGCGCCGTTCGACGGCGGCATTGTTGCGGTTCTCCTCCATATCGATGAAGTCGATGACGATCAGTCCCGCGAGATCGCGCAGCCTGAGCTGCCGCGCAACTTCGTCGGCGGCTTCCAGATTGGTCTTGAGCGCCGTTTCCTCGATATGGCGTTCCCGTGTGGCGCGCCCCGAGTTGACATCGATGGCCACCAGGGCCTCCGTCGAGTTCAGCACCAGATAGCCACCCGAGCGCAATTGGACGATCGGGTTGTGGATGGCGTCGATCTGGTTTTCCACCTGATAGCGGAAGAACAGCGGATAGACCGGATCGTCATAGCGCTGAACCCGCTTGGCGTGGCTCGGCACCATGGCCTTCATGAAGTCCTTGGCGGTCCGGTATCCTTCCTCGCCCTCCACGAATACCTCGTCGATATCCTTGCTGTAGAGGTCCCGGATGGTGCGCTTTATAAGGTTCGCTTCCTCATGCACCAGCGTCGGCGCGATCGACTCCATCGTGCGGTCCCGGATGTCGTCCCACAGCTTCACCAGATATTCGTAATCCCGCTTTACCTCGGCCCTGGTGCGTTCCGCGCCGGCCGTGCGGACGATGACGGCCATGCCATCGGGGATCTTGAATTCGTCGAGAATGCTTTTCAGGCGGCGCCGGTCTTTCACGCTGCCGATCTTGCGGCTGATGCCGCCGCCGCGCGCCGTGTTGGGCATCAGTACGCAATAGCGCCCGGCCAGCGACAGGTATGTGGTCAGCGCCGCGCCCTTGTTGCCGCGCTCCTCCTTGACCACCTGCACCAGCATGATCTGGCGGCGCTTGATGACCTCCTGGATCTTGTAGTGGCGGTAATGCTTGATGCGCCGCCGTTCGACTTCCTCAACTTCGTCGCCGCCGACGGTTTCCATCGAGTCGCCGTTTTCCCGATCTTCGTCATCCGCGACAGCCTTTTCTTCCGCCAGCAACTGCTCGCGGTCGGCAACCGGGATCTGATAATAGTCGGGGTGAATTTCACTGAACGCGAGGAACCCGTGGCGATTGCCGCCGTAATCGACGAAGGCGGCCTGGAGCGAGGGCTCCACGCGAATAACCTTCGCCAGATAGACGTTTCCCTTGAGTTGCTTCTTGCGTGATGTCTCGTAATCGAACTCTTCGAGACGTTTGCCACTTACCACGGCCACCCTGGTTTCTTCGGGGTGGCTCGCGTCGATCAACATTCTCCGTGCCATACGGCAAAACTCCGGCGCGCTCACGCGGGTCCACGCGTTACTAACGAACCTCGCGGCAAGCTGCGCTATCTAAGCGAAACCGGCTGCACCCCCGAATTCTCCCGTCGAACAGCACGCCATAACCAAGTGCCAAGACCGGAGCGCATTTGAGTGCCTGCTCATCCCGTGACTGACGCTCCATCATGGAGCTCCGTCCGTGGATCGGCTTCGAGTTACCCTTCAAAAATACCGATGAACCTGTAATGCCTCGGCCGGTCTTCCCGCGACCCCTGACCGTTGACCGGAAAGGTGCCGTTCTGAACCGACCGCTACACCGTCTTGCCAGGATTTTTCCAGCTCGACTGGTTCATGGTCGTACGCGCGATGTTATCAATACGCCTTAAACAGTCCACAGGACAACGTATATTTTGCCCTCTGGTAACCAAATTTTTGTCAAGCTGCTGTTTTATTTATGTGGACAGATTCATGCGGTTTCGTATATATCTTGTTTTATCAAAGCAGTAAGGCACAAAATGTTTGGCGTTATGGCTTATTCCAAGTATTTGTTTTTGATTCGTTTTATTGCGGTGGCCGTTTTTGCGGCGGTAACTTTCTCGTCATTTGCCGGAACTGTCCTGGCAAAGGATCCCGCGGTTACCGGGGTAAGGCTCGGCGTAAATAACGGCAAGACCCGTGTTGTCCTGGATCTTACCAAATCCGTCCCCTATTCGGCATTCCTGCTGGAAAATCCCTACCGGCTGGTCATCGACCTGCCCGAACTGGATTGGGGTGTCCAGGACGGCGATGACGTAACCGCGCGTGGCGTGGTCGAGGGAATGCGTTACGGCCTGTTCCGTGCCGGCAACAGCCGCGTAGTGGTGGACCTCAAGGGACCCGTCAGCATCGTGGGACATGCGGCGCTGGCCAAGCCCGACCGGCTGATGTTCGACCTTCTTCCGGTACCCGGATCGAAATACAAGAAAGGCCAGACGGTTGCCCTGAACAACTGGAAGCCGCCTACCGGCAAGGCGATTCCGATGCCTCAGGCGAAGGAAAAGGGTGACGCCCGGCGGGTGGTGGTTATCGACCCCGGCCATGGCGGCGTCGACCCGGGCGCGGTGCGCGGCAGTATCCACGAGAAGCGCATCACCATGGCGGTGGCGGCGGAGGTAAGGCGCCAGCTGGAGGCCTCCAAGCGCTATCGGGTCGTAATGACGCGCAACAGGGATATTTTCGTGGAGCTGCGCGACCGCGTGAAGTTCGCCCAGGAAAATGAAGGCGATATCTTTATCTCGCTGCACGCCGATACCCACCCCAAGCGCGATACCAGGGGCGCGTCGATCTATACGCTTTCCGAAACCGCATCGGACAAGGAAGCGGCAAGGCTGGCGAAAAAGGAAAATATGGTCGACGTGATCGGCGGCCTGGATTTGACGCCATATTCTCCCGAGGTTGGCGGGTTCCTGCTCGATCTGACTCGCCGGCGCACCATGGAGGAATCCTCGGTCTTCGCCAACTACCTGATCTCGCAGTTCGGCAAGAAGAAGATCAACATGCAGCAGCACAAGACCCACCGTTTCGCGGGCTTCGCGGTCCTCAAGGCGCCTGAGGTGCCCTCGGTGCTGGTCGAACTGGGTTATCTGTCGAACAACACCGACAAAAAGATGCTGGGGAGCCGGGATTTCCGCGCGAAGGTGGGGCGTGCGATCCTGGCCTCGCTGGACGACTACTTCAAATATGTCGACGATCTTGCCCAGCGGTAAGCGACCTGTTCACAGATTGGTCACATTTCGGGTTTAAGAATGCGCTAGCCGGGGTCAACGATGGCCGCGGCCGGTTTTTGTTGCGTTAACTATGGGCTGTCCCCGACGGAAGTAAGGTATGCGCCGTTTTTTCAAAATCGTTCTCTACGGGTTTTCGGTTCTGTTCATGCTGGGCCTGATCGGCGCGGGCGTGTTCATTTACGGTATCTGGTATTATTCCCAGAATCTGCCCGACCATCGGCAACTCGCGGACTACAGCCCCAAGATATCCACGCGCGTCCATGCCGGCGACGGGCAGGTGATCGCCGAATTCGCTACCGAAAAACGCTCCTTCGTGCCCATTTCGGTTATCCCGGAGCGCGTCAAGCAGGCGTTCATCGCTGCCGAGGATCAGCGCTTCTACGAACATCAGGGGGTCGATCCGCAGGCGCTGGCCCGCGCGATGCTGACCAATGTGAAGAACTATCTGGAAGGCCGGCGCATGGTCGGCGGCTCGACCATTACCCAGCAGGTTGCCAAGAACTTCCTGGTGGGCGACGAGCGGCGGCTGGAACGAAAGGCGCGCGAGGCGCTGATTGCCCTGAGGATGGAGAAAGTCTTCACCAAGGACCAGATCCTCGAGCTTTATCTCAATGAGATATTCCTTGGCTACGGCGCCTATGGCGTGGCCGCCGCGTCGCTGAATTATTTCGACAAATCCATGGACGAGTTGACGATTGCCGAGGCCGCCTATCTGGCCGCGCTGCCCAAGGCGCCAGGCAACTATCACCCGGTCCGGTATCATGATGCGGCAAAAGCCCGCCGTGATTGGGTCATCGGCCGTATGGAGATCGAGGGTTTCATCACCCCGCAGGAGGCTGCCGACGCGAAGGCCGAACCATTGGTCGCCGTCGAGCGCAGCGATAAGGTGCCGGTCAACGCAGCCTATTTCGTCGAGGAGGTGCGGCGCGAGCTGTCGCAACAGTTCGGCGATGACGAGCTTTACGAGGGCGGGCTATCGGTGCGCACTACCGTCGACCCCGAATTCCAGCGCAGGGCCGACAGCGCCTTGCGCAACGGGCTGATCGCCTACGACCGCAGGCATGGCTGGCGGGGTCCCGAGGCGCAGTTGCAGGCCGGGACCGATTGGGTCGAATACTTGAAGAGCGCGGAAAAACCGGCCGGTGCGCGCGATTGGCAGATGGCGGTGGTCCTTAAAGTCGGGGACGATGCGGCGACGATCGGGCTCGGGGCAGGGCAGACCGGCGTCATACCGATGTCCGAACTGACCTGGGCGCGGCAGTGGATGCCGGACCAGGAGCTGGGACCGGAAGTCAACAAGGCGTCCGAAGTTCTGGCGGTAGGCGACGTTGTGCTGGTCGAGCCGATGAATGAGTCCGAGCCCGACGACGACGGTAAGACCATCCCCTATGCGGAAGGAACATACGGGCTGCGCCAGATTCCCAATATTGATGGCGGCATCCTGGCGATGGATCCGCATACCGGCCGGGTGCTGGCCATGTCGGGCGGGTACGATTTCGCCCGTAGCGAGTTCAACCGCGCCACACAGGCCCGCCGCCAGCCCGGCTCTGCCTTCAAGCCCTTCGTTTATCTGTCGGCGCTGGAAAGTGGTTATACGCCATCGACCGTAATACTGGATGCGCCTTTCGTCATGAAACAGCCGGACGGCTCGAAGTGGAAACCGACTAACTACAGCAACACCTTCTATGGCCCCACGGTCATGCGCCTGGGAATAGAGAAGTCGCGCAACCTGATGACGGTGCGGCTCGCCAGGGCGGTAGGCATGGGACCGATAATCGATAACGCAGCGAAATTCGGTGTCATGGACGACATGCCCTATGAGCTGGCGATGGCGCTGGGTGCCGGTGAAACGACACTTGCGCGCATGGCCACGGCCTATGCAATGCTGGCCAATGGCGGCAAGAAGATCACACCGACCTTGATCGACCGGGTGCAGGATCGTGCCGGGCGTACAATTTACCGCCACGATGAGCGCCCCTGCGGCGGCTGCCGTGCGTCGGCCTGGAACGGGCAGGTGCCACCGGCCATACCGGACATGCGCGAAACCGTTGCCGACCCGATCAGCGCCTTCCAGGTCGTGTCGATGATGGAAGGGGTGGTGAACCGGGGCACGGCGGCGCGGATCAGACGCTATTTGAGCAGCCCGCTTGCGGGCAAAACCGGCACCACCAACGAAAGCCAGGATACCTGGTTCATGGGTTTCTCGCCCGATCTGGTCGCCGGTGTTTACGTAGGCTTCGATACGCCGCGCACACTTGGCCGGGGTGAAACCGGTAGCAGCGTGGCGCTGCCGATCTGGATCGAATTCATGCAAGGGGCCCTGGCAGGAAAACGGCCTGCACCTTTCCGCGTACCCGAGGGTATTCGCATGGTTCTGATGAACACCGACACCGGGCTGCCGGCCAAGCCCGGCGACGAGCGGGCGAAGATCGTTCAGGAGGCCTTCCGACGCGGCACCGAGCCGGACCTCAATTCGGGGATAATCCTCCTCGACGGCTCCGACAACGACGGCGAGGCGCCAACGGTGGAGATCAACGAGGATGGAAGCGTTACGCAGATCCGTCCCCGGGACAAGGGAGAGCCGCCCAAGGCCATCAAGAAGAGCACAGACAGCGGGCTTTACTGACCGCCCTTCCAATTCAGTTGCGCCGGGCCGGGCAATTCACTACATCCATCCGGCATTACAGATAAAGACAGATTCGAGCGAGGGTGCCAATGCGCGCTGAAATCCAGGCTATTGCCGACAACATCAAGCAGTCGATGGAACTGCTGAGGAGGCATCTTTGACTACGATGTCTCGCTGCGTCGTCTTGATGAACTGAATTCTCTCGCCGAGGATCCCCAACTCTGGAACGATCCCGACAAGGCGCAGAAACTGATGCGCGAGCGGACCCATCTGGACTCCGCGATCAAGGCCTATGACGACATTTCCCAGGAACTGGAGGATTCGATGGAACTCATCGAACTCGCCGAGGCCGAGGGAGACGCCGATGTTCAGGGCGAGGCCGAAGCGGCGCTGACAGCGCTGCAGGAGAGGGTCGAAAAGCGCCGCATCGAAAGCCTGCTTTCCGGCGAGGCGGATCACAACGACGCCTATCTGGAAGTCCATGCCGGGGCCGGCGGCACCGAGTCCCAGGATTGGGCAGAGATGCTGTTGCGCATGTATACCCGCTGGGCCGATGCCCATGGTTACAAGGTGGAATGGATCGAGGAATCGGCGGGGGAAGAGGCGGGAATCAAGTCTGCCACGCTGAAGATTTCCGGTCATAACGCTTATGGCTGGCTGAAGACCGAGACGGGCACGCACCGGCTGGTCCGCATATCACCATACGATTCCGCCGCGCGCCGCCATACCAGCTTCGCCGCCGCGGGTGTTTATCCGGTAGTTGAGGACGATATCGATATCGATATCGACGAGAAGGATCTGCGCATCGACGTCTACCGTGCATCAGGCGCCGGCGGCCAGCACGTCAACCGGACGGAATCGGCGGTGCGCATTACCCATATCCCGACCAATATCGTCGTGCAGTGCCAGAACGACCGCTCGCAGCACAAGAACCGTGCGACTGCCATGAAGATGCTGCAGGCGCGGCTCTACGAGGCCGAGTTGAAGAAGCGTGACGATGCCGCACAGGCCGAGCATGAGGCCAAGACAGATATCGGCTGGGGGCACCAGATCCGCTCATACGTGCTGCAGCCCTACCAGATGATCAAGGATCTGCGGACCGGGGCGGAAACCAGCGACACGCAGGGTGTGCTGAACGGCGATATCGACCTGTTCCTGCAGGCGTCCCTGGCTGCCCGGGTTATCGGCAGCGAAGACGAGGAAGATTAAGCCTTCGCCGCCACCACCTCGATCTCGATCTTGAATTGCGGCGCGGCCAGCGCCGAGATCACCAGCATCGTGGATGCGGTCGCATGGTTATTCAGCATGCGGTCGCGGATGCCGCGATAATCGCCGATATCGGCGG
>Ga0210062_1000445_pt1 | contig 12641 bp, 13 predicted proteins | sample Muzzi_CordA_D2_FD_185528 | JGI IMG/M metagenome (GOLD analysis project Ga0210062, IMG submission 185528) | Wetland microbial communities from San Francisco Bay, California, USA, that impact long-term carbon sequestration - Muzzi_CordA_D2 (SPAdes) | ecosystem: Environmental > Aquatic > Marine >...
TTTCTGAACCTAAACGAAGACGTAACAATCAGTTATCACAATATTTTTAAATGCAACAATAAGGTCAAAATAACTTAGCGCTTATGGGGATAAACCCCGGCGTTGCACCTAAGGTGAGATAGTAATGTAGGGGAGGGGTTTATCCCCTCCTTTTACGGCGATTCCGTTTGTCGAAAAAAGCAGCTTTTGAGACCAGGATGCCAGACCGGTATAAAGCCAGTCTAAGAGAAGCATCTGCAAAATCAGTTTTATTGTTTTACATATTTTTTTTGCTTGTTGGCAATAGCGTTTGTTCATTAAAAAAATATTCAGCTGTCCCGCTCCATGAACATCATGAATAACGAAAAAAGATTTTGGAACCCGGCAATCGAGACCCTGCCGCCCGACGAATTAAACGCCCTGCAATGGCAGCGGCTCAAGGCGCAGCTGCAGTACAACTACGACAATTCCGAGTTTTACCGCGAGCAAAAATTCCACCAGGCCAATCTCACGCCGCAGGATATTAAAACGTTTGAGGATTTTCAAAAAATTCCACTGATGACCAAAGATGAACATCGCCGGACCCAGGAAGAATCCCTGCGGCGTTTCGGACATCCCTATGGGCTGATCACCTGCGCACCCATCGAAAAAATTATTCGCATCAACTCAACCAGCGGCACCACCGGCCAACCCACGCTATATACCCTAACCAAAAATGATATCGACGTACTTAACGAGATGCACGCCCGCAAATACTGGCGTACCGGGTTAAGGCCGGGCAACATCGTGCTGCAGGCCCTGTCATTGAGTATGTTTACCGGCGGACTGCCGCTTTCGGACGGTTTACAGGCTATGGGGCTATGCGTTGTGCCGGTGGGAATTGAGGGAGGTACCCAAAGGGTGATTGATTTTACTTTATTAACCCGGCCGGATGTTTTGATTGCAACACCATCTTTTGGTGAATATCTCATCGAGCAGACCCCCAAACTCATCGGCAAAGAGGCCAGGGAGCTGGGAATTCGCTGGTTTTATTGTGCCGGTGAGCCGGGGGCCGGTATTCCTTCGTTAAGAAAGAAATTGCAGGAAGGCTTTGGCGCCAAAGTATTCGACCATACCGGCGGCGGGCACGCCTTTCACGGCATATCCTGCGATATCGAGCCGTATCCGGGGATGCATTTTGTCTCCCCCGATCATTGTGTTTTGGAACTGGTGGATCCGGAGACCAAAATGCCCATCGCCATGACCGACCGTGCCATCGGGGAGATGGTATTCACCTTTATCGGTTGGGAAGGCGGTCCCTTCATGCGGTATGCGCTCGGTGATCTGATTCAAATTTTTACCGAACCCTGTGCCTGCGGCTGGCCGGAGATGCGTTTTAAAATTATGGGTCGCGCGGACGATATGTTGATCATCAAAGGGGTCAATATTTACCCCGCGGCGCTTAAGAGCGTGGTGGGAGAATTTGTGCCCCGAACCACCGGAGCGCTCAGAATTCTGCTGGATCGGCCGGGGCCCCTGGTAACACCGCCCTTAATTGTAAAAGTAGAATACGGATCCGGGGATATGACCGGCGAAGAGAAACATAAACTAAAAGAAGAACTGACCGCGCAAATTCGGGATCAATTGCGGGTGAATCCTCAAATCGAGATGGTGCCGCCCCAATCGCTGCCGCGCAAGGCGGGAAAGACTTCTTTGATTGTAATTGAGAAGAATGTTTGATTTCAAAGATATAGAAATGCAAACAAATACCGAAAAAGACCGCGTCCTCACTTCCATCCTCCAATGCCGCTTCAAGGCGATCACCCAGGAGATGGGATATACCCTTCTGAGGACGACCCGGTCCCCGATTCTCAATGAGGCCAGGGATTTTGTCACCGGTATTTATGATGCCCAAGGTCGGATGCTGGAACAGGCGGAGTACATTCCGGTGCTGGCTTTTGCGCTGCAGCCGGTTTGCCGGAAGATCGTGGAATATTTCGGTGACAACGTTCACCCGGGGGATGTGATCCTGCACAATGACGTATTTACCGGGGGCAATCAGAATGCCGATGTTGCCACCTTTAAACCCGTATTTCATAAGGGCGAGCTTTTTGCCTGGACTGCTGTCAAAGGACATCAGGCTGATATCGGCGGTGCGGTGGCCGGCGGATATAACCCGAATGCCCGGGAAGTCTGGCAGGAGGCGCTGCGAATTACCCCTGTTAAAGTATTCGAGAAAGGCAAAATAAGGCAGGATGTCTGGGATCTTATTTTCGCCAATATCCGCTATCCCATTGTGGCGGAAGATATCAAAGCCCAGATCGGCGGCTGTGCGGTGGGTGAACGGCTTATCCAGTCTCTTCTTGAGCGCTATGGCGTCGATCGCCTGCGCGAGCATGTTGAGCTGCTTTTTAACGCGACCGAGCAGATGGTTCGTGCTGAAATCAGGCGTATTCCGGACGGCAGCTATGCGGGCGAAAGCTGGATGTACTATGACGGATTTCACCGGGGATCACGCTTTAAAATCAAGGTTACGGTCACCGTTAAAGACGATGAAGTCTTTTTTGACTACACCGGTACGGATAGCCAGACGGAAGGTTTTGCCAATGCGCCGCTAGGCGCCAGTGTTTCGGCCATAATTTTGACATTCCTGATGCTGATTGATCCGGCTATTCCCCATAATGACGGTCTGACACGACCCTTACACATATACATTCCGGAAGGCACTTTTTTAAACGCAAGCTTCCCGGCGGCCACCACCTTCGGCAACAGCATTACCGGACCCAATGCCGACGCTATTTTAAAAGCATTTTCCAAAGCACTGCCGGATCGCGTGACGGCCGGCTGGAACCGAATGCTGGCCCTGGCCGTCTCCGGGCACGATCCCAGGTTCAACCGGCCCTATGTTGATATTCTTTTTAATGCGCTCAAGGGGGGCTCCGGCGCCACCCAGGGTTGTGACGGCTACGATCATATCGGTTTGATCAATTGCGCGGGCGGTATTCTGGCCCAGGACCCGGAAATGTTCGAACTCCAGACCCCCAATATCCTCGTCAAACATGAGTATGCGACGGATTCTGCCGGCGCCGGGCGCTGGCGGGGAGGACTGGGGGTCGAGACGATCATCCGTTTTGAAGGCGAGAATTCAAAAGGCGTCGTCTTCGGCGATGGGATGGATGAGGAAGCCCGTGCCTTTGGCCTGTTTGGCGGCCAGGCGGGCAGCGTCAATGAGATGGAGTTTATATTCCCGGAAGACCGGTCCTACCGGCCTCAATCCAAGGAACTGGTACCGGAAATACCAAAAAGGACTGTTTTGCGCCAGATCGCCGGGGGCGGCGGAGGCTACGGCGATCCATTTCAAAGACCAGTCGCCCAGGTGATCTCTGAGGTGCGAAACGGCATATTATCCGTGCCGAAAGCTCAGGCGGATTATGGCGTTGTGCTGGACCCTGAAACCTTCGAGGTCGACGTTGCTGAGACTGAGAGACTTCGCGGCGTTCGGATGGCGTAAAAGGGAACCCGGAATAAAATTCAATGAAAATTTGTACTGAAATTCTCCGGCATACGGCCCACATAAATCAGCAGCCCTGAACCTGTTGGAAAAGAGAAGTATTTTGTTAGATATTGTTTTTCCGTGTCAAGCACCAATCGAATCTTATCCGGGTATGGATTGTAACGTATTCGTTTCACCCATGGCGAGTCGACTTCAATTTTCTGCCCGGCTTTATGAGGGCTTTCAATGTGGTAAATATCAAAAACGATCCGGGGAGGATTGTCAATTGCAAAGGAATCATAATCCGCAATGGTCCCATCTGAATCCACATTCACGATAATATGATCTTTCAAGGGTGTTGCCGTCACAGTTTTTAAAAGGTTTGCAGACGGAGCATCGTGCTCATCGGTCCCGACCCCATTAGTTTCTGCTGATATTATTATTGTTTCGTCTTCAAGCGGCTGCGCGAGAGTCTTTGGAAAGGATATTCTTAACCCGTTTTCCTCAGGATAAATGCGGTAGGGTCTCTCAGTATTCAGAGCAATCAATATCCGTGAATTCTTTAAACTGCCATCCGGGGATTCGTTGGCCTCGATAGAACTGATGATTTCATTGGCAGATGCAGGCGGAGCCGTTGCTGGAATATCAAGCGTGGTGTCCGGGAAATATAACAGGATACCTGTTGGTGATATGTGGTTGATGGCCGAAAAGGCGAGCGGATTATTTCCTTTTATAACGCAATCCCAGGATTTTTCTTCTTCATAGACAAGAATTTCCTTTATGCTTTTTGAAACCGGAGAATTCGCAGTCCTCAAATTGTTGGTGTTGCATCCATACAAAAGCACAAGCATGCATGCCATAAGGAAGAACGATAATTGATGATTACCGGTACCGGTCAGTTTGGAGATCATAAGTTAAATACTTTCAAAATGATGATTTTTTGAAAATAAGAAATCGTCATGTGTTGGGTGTTATGATTTTTTATCCGAAGATGTAACAGATATCACAGATTGACGGGGTTTATCAACCAAATAGGATGTAAATCCCCCCCTGCGTTCCGACTGAATCGCGAAAAGAACAAATTTCCTTAATATGAAAAGCTTGTTGACAATAAGGTCGATTGATGGTACCAATGTACCAAAAATATAATATATAGGGGTAATAATGAAAGATCAAATACAAGTTGAAAGAATGCAAACCGGCATGCGGATAGAAAAGCGCATGGTGAAGGTGTTGAAAGCGCTGGCAGAGTACCTGGACATGACGCTGGGGGATCTGATCGAGGGCATTGTGCTGCACGCGTTTGATGGCGAGGTTGCCTTTAATGAAAAAACCTTAAAGAAAATTAAAGAGATTAAATCGGTTTATGACCTGGAACTGGATTCTACGCACAGCCATACGTTGACGGAATTAAAAACAAACTCCAAATGATCGGGAAGTGACAAGTATATGAAAAATAAGATTACCCAAAGAGGAAAAAAACAGTGAACAGAAATTTAGCCCTGCTTTTGAGCGGGCAACTGGTTTCTCAAATCGGCGATAAATTTCACATGCTGGCCGTTGCCTTTCTGGTTCTCAAAACCACCGGCTCTCCTGCTAAAATGGGGCTTGTTCTTTTTTGTTCCGTTTTTCCCGGCATGCTTTTAGGATTTATCAGCGGGGCGTTTCTGGACCGTTACAGCCGCAAAGCCATCATTGTCGGTGCGGATGTGGCCAGGGGATTGATCGTGGCGGTTGTTTGCTTTTTGTTTTACCGTCATGCACTATCTTTTCCGCTGCTGCTTGCCGCCCAGGTTTTGATATCGGCGTGCACGGCCTTTTTCGATCCCGCCGTACCAGCCATAGTCCCTCAAATTGTTGCACGTGAACAATTGCCCCGGGCGAATTCCCAGACCCAATTCGTCTCCGGAATTTCTACCATCATCGGACCCGTGCTGGGCGGACTGACAGTGGCCTGGGCGGGTTACTTGCCGGTCTTTATTATCAATGCGGGGTCTTATCTGTTTTCAGCCGGATTTGAGAGCTTTATCCATCTACCGTTATTTGAACGATCGAAGTCAGGCCAAACTACTATTGTCGATGATATCATTGAAGGCTGCCGGTACGTGTATCAGAGAAACAGTCTGGTAATAATTCTTGCGATGGTGGGCGTGATTCACTTTTTCGTCGGTTCCATTGAAGCCGTAATTCCGGTATTAGCCGCAGACCTCAACGGCGGGGGGGCTGAAAATATCGGATATATTCAGACCTGTTTCGGGCTGGGTACGGTTTTTGCGGCTATTTTCATCAGTATTCGAAATATAAAACAGAAGGAATCACAAATTCTTTTCGGCAGTGTCTTTCTAATCGGGTTGTCGCTGTTGCTGATCGGCGGCATTCACCTGTCAGGGTTCCAAATGATCATGCCATATCTGATTATATTTCTGGCTGTCGGCGGGTTGATCATCTTTGCCGGAACCAGTTTCCGGAGCATGATTCAAAAGGAGGCAGATCAACGGATGATGGGAAGAGTCTTCGGCTTTGTCTCGTCCGTCGGCAACATTTCGATACCCCTGGCGATGCTTATCTTCGGCATTCTTATGGAATATGTTCCGCACAGTATCATTCTGGCCGCCAGCGGGTTTACATTGCTGCCAATCAGCATCATTTCCTACCACAAGTATATGGTCACACTTACCGGGCAGGGCCAGCCGGAATCTGTTGTCTAAACACGATAAACCTAAATGATCATAAACAAAATGAGATAGGTTTTTTAATCTTTCTGGTGGCAACTGCTAAGGTAGATCAGGCTGAACCGATTCAAACAGCTTTCCGATTGAGATTTCTTTTTCTAAAATGTGCTTTAGTTTTTTGCCGCACCTTTCAGAACAAACCAAAAACATACCATCTTTACCGTCATTTTTGGCTTCCGATCCTTGAGCGGTGACCATCATATAAACAGGCATTTCCTCAGAAATCAGATCTATCTGAATGCAGTGGGTTTCATAATCAGACAGGTCAACATCTGATTTAAACTTTGCGCCGAAACCAAAGACTTCCATATGGTCGTCTATCTTGGTCCGGCACCAGGCACATTGACCCAGGGCTTCTTTATCCGGGATAATGTAGTATTCCATAACAACCTCATGCTTTCCTATTTGTTCGCACTAATATGAAAACCTGGTCTTCGGGGCCGGATCACAGGTAACCGGTAATGCATTGTCTGCGGCTATGGCCACAGCAATTTATGGATGGCGGAATGGTCCAATTTCCCATCTCCCTGATCCACCAACTTTTCATAGAGCCCCAGCGTGCTTTCCAGGTGTGGAAGATGAACTGCCGCCTCAGCGGCCAGCGCCTTTGCCAGTTTCAGATCTTTAATTTGAATGGTGGCTTCGGCCCCCGGCACGTAGCTGCGATCGATCATACGGGTTCCATGCAGCTGCAATATTTTTGAATCGGCAAACCCCCCTTTAAGCGCTTGCTGGACCAATCGCGGGTCGACCCCTGATTTTTCAGCCAGCGTCAGCGCTTCAGCCACCGTCTCGATTGTCAGACCCACGATGAGTTGATTGATGACCTTGACGGTATGCCCGAGGCCCGGACCGCCGATATGCGCGACATTGCCCCCCAATACATCCAGAATCGGTTTGACGCGGGAAAAGTCATTTTTAGAGCCGCCGGCCATAATCGCCAGCGTACCGCTGGATGCACCTTCAGGCCCACCCGAGACGGGGGCATCCACCCAGCCGATATCGGCAGCGGCCAGGTTGCGTGCGTTTTTTCGGGAGTGGGTCGGATCTGAGCTGCCCATATCCAGAACGATTCGGCCGGCAGACAGGTGCGGCGTCAATTTATCGAGAACCTCGTCTACTGCAGCGGAATCCAGCAGCATCAGAAGACACACATCAGCCCGGGCCGCTTCCTCTAGACTTTGGCATAGGGGAATGCCTTGGGTCAGGTTTTGGGCAAGCGGTGATCGATTCCATCCCCGGATTTCATAGCCGGCACTAATTAAGGTGTGTGCTATTGGCCTTCCCATCATTCCAAGGCCCAGTATGGATATAGACGTTTCCATTTTTTATTTATTCTGCTCCATATTTAAGTTTCAGGCAAGCGCTCCCATGTTAATCAGCCATCGGCTGATTCATGCGGTTACCTGGAAACAAACTTGCTTACTATTCCATTAATGATTGAATTGCAATTACTTGATCGGATATGTTCGATTTTCAAGCCCTAAAGTATGGGTCCCGAAGTGCCGATAATAAACCTGACGCTTTTGAAAATAGGGGGCATATGAAATTAAGGTCAGATAAAAAATTTTTCAAGCATACACAATTTGTTGTATTGTCAATATCAGGTCTGATTGTAGTCGCTGCCTGCGCCTATTCTGGTTTTAATATCAGTGGGATAGGCGGCGCCGCCTTTGGTGTTTTTTTTGGGCTGACAATTTGTGGATGCTAGGATAATGCCCGATCCTCAGATCACCGAACCGCTTCAGGGCTAATGCTCTGGCGTCGCACTAATTTAAGAGTTTTCTATGGGCCGCCTGAGGTACGAATATAATGATAATACAACCGGACGGTGTTCCCATCAATTATCGCGACATTCACCTGATCAGCGGAGCGATGAACCAGGTAACCATACATCTCGTTATTTTGGCCTAGAATTTTTTTAACCCAGGTCAAATCGCTGATTCTGCTTTTGGTCATCATCGATTCGGTTGTCACCGCTACCCAGCCCGCGTCCAATATGATTTTCCGGTCATCTTTCAGTTTATAGACGAAGGCAGTGCCACGCCGAAAATAGACGGTGTAATTTTGCCAGTCCTGTTTCAATTCATTTTCGGTCGGTTTTTCAACCCTGGGCAATTTACCACGGGGACCACCGGCACAACCGATGATACCTAATATAATCATGACCGATAAGAGACTTAGAAGAATTTGTTTTAATTTATCCATGATATATTCCCCGGTCAGGCCGTTAAAAAAAAACGGGCAATTTCGTCCGCCATCGGCAGCTGGGATCATGCTATAAGCGGTTGAAGATTTTCAAAGTCCTGCCGGGAATCAATATCGACAAAGCATAACGGATCGTCCACTTCGATCGACAGAACTCGTTCGGGATTTGCCCGGATAACTCCCCTGGCACCGATATCACCCTCGATCGCCATCAAATTACCGTACATCGCCCGGCTGAAAATGGTCGGATTGCCCCTTTTTTCTTTCCAAATCGGTACGCAGATATCCTTTTCCGAATGCCAGAATTTGTCCAGCATGTGATCGATCGTGGCTGATTTTAGCATCGGCTGGTCGCCCAGCAAGAACATAACCGATGAATACTGCGTCTGAATTTCTGAAAGCCCGGCCTGTAATGATTTGCTTTGACCTTCCTGATAGCGGTGGTTGACCACGACCCGCAAACGCGGGTGGTTAGTTGCGGATCCCAGCGCCCTTAATATATTTTGATGCTCGTGCCCGACAACCAGAACAACCAGATCAAGGCGGGACGCCAGGGCAGCATCCAGCACCCACCCCAGCAAATATTTATGTTTCAGCGTTAACAACTGCTTGGGTTGCCCGAATCTTTGCGACATTCCGGCGGCTAATATAACACCGGCTGTTTGTTTTTCGTGAGGCATAAAATATTCAAAACACCATCGGCGTGTAACCTTCTTCGAGGTAGCCGGAAATCAGAGAACCCACGTAATCGACGGTGACCCCCAGTTCCTCGAGCCTGGCGCTGATGCCGTCGCGATCGGATAAAAATTTGCATGCAATCGGGGTGTCGTAGTCCAGCAGTTGGGAAGCAGCCTGTGCTACTTGCTCATCTTCACACAGCAGGTTTTCAAACGGGCCAAAAAATATAACTTTGAGATCAGTGATCCAATTGTTTTTCTGGGCATTCACCGCATACATGATCCCGGTCAAGGCTTTGTCCTTTTCCGCTGTTGATACAATTATCATTACTTTAGATGCCATTAGATCCTCCTTTGGTTTGACAATATCTGGGAGACAATACCACAACATTTCGATATTTTCTACCATCGGTTGTGAGATAGAAAACGCAGTTTCAAATCTCCCACCAATTAAACTTGTAAGGGCCCTGAAGTTTCGCTGGTGATGGGGAAATTAATGGCCTTTGCCTCCCAGCAAGTCTTTGACGGGGATAAGTTTTACTGGTATACGGAATACAAAACGATGATTTCGAAACAACTGAATTCAGCATTTCTCCGGTGTCCGGCGGAATGCATTGGTTGTCGGATTTTGTTTCCGGTTTATCATACTGTAAGCACCAAATACCGAATATGCTCATAAGATGGTTGCTTTTATGATTTTTTATCGAACTTTCAAATGGTTACAGGAATTCGCAGATGGACTCGATTAATCTTCCATATCTTCGCTCCACACCGATTATCGACAGTGATCATGAGTCGATTGTTAACTATGCCGAAGACGTCGTCAAAAATGCCGGCCCGGATCCGGTCTCCCAGGCGGTGAAACTGTACTATGCCGTTAGAGACGAAATCTGGTATGACCCCTACCTGCCGTTTTATCGCCCGGAACATTATCGTGCCAGCACTGTTCTGAAAAATGGCCGGGCCTTTTGCGTCGGCAAAGCGACGCTCCTCTGTGCGCTGGGCCGGGCCTGCGGGATCCCTGCGCGGGTCGGATTCGCCGATGTTCGCAATCACCTGGCGACCCGGCAACTGGTTGAGTTTTTAGGATCTGATTTATTTGTCTATCACGGTTTCACCGAGTTTTATTTAAACGGCAAATGGTGCAAGGCGACCCCTGCCTTTAACCGACAACTCTGTAAAAGACACAAGGTTATTCCATTGGAATTCGACGGCTGTCAGGACTCCATATTTCATCCTTTCAATACTGAAAATAAACAGTTCATGGAGTATGTTGCGGATCACGGGGCATACGCCGAAGTCCCGATCGAAGCAATCGTCGCGGCCTGGAAAAAGGAATATGGTGACGATCGCATTCAGCGATGGATTGAAGGATATGAAAAATCAGGCGGGAAAGCCGCGCGGGATTTCAGTAAGGAGGAAGTCCTTTGAAGTCGGAAGGTGGAATGCGGAAGGGGGAAAAATGACTGATCTTCGAAAACTTATCATTGTCATTAAAGGTGGCGGGGAAATGGCCAGCGCCGTGGCCTGGCGGTTATATCGGGCGAATCTGCAAAACATCCTGATGCTGGAAACGGCCAACCCGCTCGCCGTTCGGCGCGAAGTCTCATTTTGTGAAGCGGTGCATGACGGGCGTATGGCCGTGGAAGGAATTGAAGCTGTCCGGGTCCAAGATCTTGCCGACACCCATCTTGCCTGGGAACAGGGCCACATTGCAGTAGCAGCGGATCCGCATTGGCATCTGGCGGCGAAAATTCGTCCCGATCTGGTAGTGGATGCCATCCTGGCCAAAAGGAATCTGGGTACCCGGATGCAAGACGGGAAACTTGTGATCGGGCTGGGACCCGGTTTCAGGGCCGGCGAGGACGTTCATATGGTTATTGAAACCAACCGGGGACATGACCTGGGACGCATCATCACGGCCGGTGCGGCCGCGCCCAACACCGGTATTCCCGGCACCATCGGCGGCTTTGCCGAAGAACGGGTTTTGCGGGCCCCGATCGACGGCAAATTCACGACCCGGCTGTCCATCGGTGATCATGTAGAAGAAGATGACATTGTCGGCTTCGTCCAGGAGACCAAGATCCTTGCGAAGATCAGCGGGGTAATCCGGGGACTGATTCGGTCGGAAACTCCGGTTACGAGCGGGCTTAAAATCGGTGATGTCGATCCCCGGGGACAGCAACAATATTGCTACACCATTTCCGACAAGGCCCGGGCTATTGCGGGATCGGTTCTGGAGGCGCTGTTGAGGGTTTATAACTAGAATGGTATCGCTGCGGGAAGGATTAATGCTGGGGGAGGGCGGTGTCATCAGCCTGGTGGGTGCCGGAGGTAAAACCAGTCTGATGTTCAGGCTGGCCCACGAACTGGCACTGGCCGGTGAATCGGTGCTGACGACAACCACCACCAAAATTTATGCGCCCCTGGCACAACAATCGGCCAATCTGATAGTGTGCAGGTCTGTTCCCAGGATGCTGGAAATGGCTCAGGAGGCACTGAAAAAACATCACCATATCACTGCCGCCGCAGAAAAACTGCCGGATCAGGGAAAACTTCGTGGTTTTACACCCGCAGACGTCCAGGATGTCTGGAACAGTCACCAGTTTCGCTGGATTCTTGTGGAGGCCGACGGGGCTGCCGGCCGACCGTTAAAAGCCCCCGGCGAACACGAGCCGGTGGTTCCCGCCTGTACCTCGCATTTGATCGGAATGGTCGGCTTAAATGGTGCCGGGCAGCCGTTAAACGTTCAGTGGGTATTCAGGCCTGAGCGATTTATGCCCTTGTCCGGTCTTGCACCTGATGCGGAAATCACTGAAGCTGCTATAGCTGGTGTATTGGTGCACGAAAAAGGAATTTTTAAAAATGCTCCGGCCGGGGCAGTGCGCATTGCCTTTTGCAACCAGGCCGATGTGCCCCGCAACCTGGCAGCAGGCCGGCGAATTGTGCGTGCACTGACTCAGAAAGAAAAAACCGGATTAAATCGTATCGTTATCGGTCAGACTTTGTTTGACCCCCCTATCATAGAGGTATATGACCTGAATGCGGAATCTGAATATGAATCATAGCTCAAGCAGTTCGGACATTGACGACCAACAGCCGCCGGCCCGGGAGAGATTTCTTGACCAACTGGCACCGCTTTTGGTGCTTACATCCCTTTTTTTTGTAAATTTCATGTCGCGCATTGCCCTGGCCCCATTGATGCCCAGGGTTAAATCCGATCTGGCTTTAAGCCACGCCGAGGCCGGTTCTTTGTTTCTGATGATTTCCCTGGGATACTTTGCCACCCTGCTTGGATCAGGATTCATCTCATCGCGTCTGACTCACAGAAAAACGATCATGTTCTCCAGCATTGCGCTGGGTGCCGCCCTGCTGGCAACTTCACTCAGCACGGATCTGTGGGGGATGCGACTGGGATTAATCGCCCTGGGCATGGCGGCCGGCCCCTACATACCGTCCGGGATGGCGACACTGACCACTTTATTCAGCTTCCGGCATTGGGGCAAAGCGCTGGCGATTCATGAACTGGCGCCCAATATCAGTTTTGTGGTCGCACCCCTGGTTGCCGAGGTT
>Ga0210062_1000447_pt1 | contig 12606 bp, 9 predicted proteins | sample Muzzi_CordA_D2_FD_185528 | JGI IMG/M metagenome (GOLD analysis project Ga0210062, IMG submission 185528) | Wetland microbial communities from San Francisco Bay, California, USA, that impact long-term carbon sequestration - Muzzi_CordA_D2 (SPAdes) | ecosystem: Environmental > Aquatic > Marine >...
GCCGCCTTCCTCTTGTCGAGCATCACCAGGGTGGGCGAGAAGTCCTCCTGGACCAGCGAGTAGATCCGGTAGTTGACGCGCAGGGTGTCGTCGTCGTGGGCGTCGACGGGGAAGCGCACCAGGAAGGTGTCGGAGTCGATCTGCCCGTCGTAGTACAGCATGGCGATGTCGACCTCCCAGACCTTCCGGGTCTCGCCGTCGAACGGGCTCGTGAAGCGGTCGCCGGAATCCCGGACCTTCTTCATCTTGTACTCACCGATCTCCACGTCCGGCGGGAAGTCCCCGGGCCCCACGCGGGGGTCCGTCCACCGGTTGAAGTTGAGCATCGAGAACCCGTCGTAGATCCGGCCTTTGGTCGTCCCCATGAGGATGTCCTGGAGCTCCCGGGCGGCGGCGCGCATCGCCACCTCGTCGTCGGCCTGGGAGGCCTCGGCCATCGCCTGGAGGGCCAGACGCATGTCGTCGTTGGGGCTGGTGACCGACTGGATGGGATGACCGGTCAAGCTGGTGGTCGAGGTGGCCGGCAGGATGCCGACCGCCCCGTGGATCAACGACTGCTCCACCCCGTCCACCGACTGGTCGGTGTTGGGGGTCCTGACGATGCGCCCCTCGAGGAACGACGTGACCGGCTCGATGATGCCCGGCTCGTTCGAGTCGACCCCTGGTGGCAGAGGGTTGGCGTGGGCCACCGGTGCGCCGATCGTGACCGCCATGAAGGCGGCCACGATCAGTGCGAGAACCGGGGCGAGAGCGAAGGTGAGGCGGGTATTCGGTGACCGCATGAGGTTCTCCTTATCTCGGCTCATGACATCTCGGCTCATGACGCTCTCATTGGACCGACCGATGGGCGATGCCACCGGCGGGGGAAGAGACACAGACCTCGGACGGCATCGGACCGACGGCGCGGCGGAACCGGAAGGTTCCGCTGCCGGGGTCGACGGGTGCCGTGCCGAGGACGGGGCCGCCGCAGCCGTCCGGGCCGAGCGAGCCGTTCGTCAGAGTGACCTGGCGGACCGTGTCGCCCGCGGGCCTGATGCCCACCCGGCCGCCGACGTCGAGCCGGTCGGGACCGGCGCCGGGCAGCACCTGGGCGAAGTTGATCGTCACCGAGTCGGTGCCGCCCGAGGCACCGTCGGTGACCCGCAGGATGTTCCAGAGCCCGCCCTCCAGGAACGGCTGACGGCGGTCGAGGAAGAGGTAGTCACCGGGGGCGGAGATGTCGCCGCCGGCTCCGTTGACGAACCAGAGATCCAGGCTCATGCCCGGCACCAGCACGTCGGCGAAGACCTGCTCGGTTCCCGGCATCCCCGGGTCGAGGTACCAGCGGTGCCCCTCGAGGGTCGGCACATGGGCCTGGTTGCCCCAGGGCTGGGCCACCCGGTAGACGAGCGGCGTGCCCGCCGGGACGCGGTTGACCAGGCGCGGGTCTCCCCAGAGGTCGCTCGAGAAGACGTCGGCCGGGCGTCCGCGGCGGTCGCGCAGGCGCAGGGGCTCGGAGGCGTAGCTGATGCCGTTGAAGTTCTCGACGTCGGCCGGGTAGGGCATGGTGTTCTGCCCGATGCGCCGGTCCTGGTCACTGAACAGCGCCACGAGCTCGCGGATCGGCTGGCCGTCGACCTCGATGTCGGCCTGGATGCCCATGCCGCCCTGGGGCAACGCCTCGGCTCGGCCGGGCCGGTGGTAGACCGCGCCCTCCGGCTCGATCACGATGCCGGCGAACGCGCCCTTCTCGACCGACTCGATGTCGGCCAGGTTGAGGCCGAGCACCATGCCGAGCTCACGGTCGGCGTAGAGCTCGTAGGAGCGGCCGCCGCCCGGAGGCACCGTCGAGTCGAAGTTGTAGCCGATGGCGGAGCCGTAGGAGCGCTGCGGGTCGAAGAGCAGCTCGCCGACGCTGATCGACGACCGCCGGTTCCTGGCGTTGCGCAGGTTGATGACCAGGCACTCGCCCTTGTTGGCGCGCAGCACCATCGGGGTCCGGGCGCTCGTGCTCGGCTGCCCCTTGGAGCGGTAGACGGTGCCGGTGACGTCCGGGAGCATCTGGTCGTTGTAGATGATCCCCGCGTCGGCGGCGACGATCGAGTACTCGCGCCGCGGCGCATCCGCCGGACAGGCAGTGCTTCGTCCGGGGGGCGCCGGTGGCGGCGCACCGCCGGTGAACGCGAGGCTCGGGAAGCCGTCGCCCGAGAGCGGCTGGTGGCCCGGCAGGGGCTGCAGGTCGGGCTCGGTGCGGTCGTGCACCCGGAGGATGCCCCAGGCGCCGGACTCGAAGTCCCGTCCGAGGGTCGAGTAGTAGAGGTAGTCGCCCGGGTAGCCGCCCGGGCCACCGGCGCCACCGTCGAGCGACACGTCGAAGCGCTCCGAGATGCCGATGAACTGGCCGTCGCGCATGTCGCTCTTACGGCTCGTCCGCTCCACGTTGAAGCGGTGGCCGGTGAACCGGATGCCTCCCACGCGCTCGACCAGGCCCATGCCGCGGACGACCACCGGGTCGCCCAGGTAGGCCCTCACCAGCGGTGTCATCGGATCGCCGTGGGTCACCGACGAGAAGAGGTGGGCCGGGTCGCCGTCCTCGCGCAGCCTCCACGGCTCGGCCCGAAGGTTGATCGTGCCGCCGCCGCGGACGAACTGACCCTCCGCCGGGTTGTTGTCGTGGAGGTAGAGCATGAACTCGCGGAACGAGCCCTCGACGCCGTCCGCGACCGGGTTGCCGCCGGCCGCCGGGTCGACCCGCACGTCGACCAGGGTGCCGGAGCGCACCTCCTCACCGGTCACCGGGTCGTGGTAGGTCGAGCCCTTGGGCTCCACCACGTGGGCGCCGAAGAGGCCGTGGTCCCAGTCCTTGAACTCGACGTGTTGGTGGAAGAACACGGTCCCGACGTCCACGTCCGAGTACCAGTTGTAGCGGACGAACTCGACGCCCACCGCATCCCCGGTGTCGTGGAAGCCGTCGAGCGGCTGGTCGAGCACGATGGTGTTGGCGTCCGGCAAGGACACGATCTTGCGCACCTCGGTGCAGGGCAGGGGCTGGCCCGAGGCGGCGGTGCCGCAGGTGCCCTCACCCAGGCCGACGCCGATCCACACGCCCTCGCGGAGCGCGTCGACCTGGTTGACCGAGAGCGTCGTCGCGCCCGGTGAGACCGGGGCCGTCAGCTCGCGCCCTTCTGTTTCGTACGGCCGCACCGATTGCTCGTAGGAGAAGCCGGTGATCACGCCGTCCGACGCCTGGGTGTCGAACTGGACGAAGTGGCTGTGGATGTTGGTCTTCGAGAACTCCTTGTTGAGCGGACCGTCGGGAATCTTGTTGGTGAAGACGATCTCCACGCAGTCGCCGACGTTCGACCGGATGGTCAGCGGCTCGGCCGGCTTGTCGCCCGACCGGATCGCCTGCTCCTCCTCGTTGAGCACGAAGAGCATGCCGTCCGGGTCGACCCGATCGCGGCTCACCTGAACCGGCAGGGTGATTGAGCTGACCGGGTAGAACCGCTTGACCGCGTTGCCCACGTCGACCGACGGATCGACGCCGTTTCTGGCGCACAGGCCGTCGAGCCGGCCCTCCTTCATCTCCTCGCCCAGCCAGGGGGCGCCGGAGTGGCGGGCGCTGAACGGCGGCCGCTGGCCCTTCTGGGGCCGGAAGAGCGGCCAGGTGTAGCGGCCGTTCTTCGGGTTGAACAGCACTTCCGGCCGATGGCCCGGGATGCGCGAAACGTAGCCCTCGAAGGGCTGCGTCGCTTCCGGCTCGCCGAGCACCCTGAGGCTCGCGCCGCCGCCGGCTAAGGTCCAGTCCCAGACCGTGGCGTCGTGCTTGTCGAGCCGGGTGCCGCGGGGCGGAAGCTGGCCGGCGATCCACTGGCGGATGCCGATCTCGGTCGCCGGGTCGCTCACCTGGCCCTCGGCCACGATCGTGCGGCCGTCGTCGACCCGGAGGCCGATGAGGCCGCCCGCCGAGACGCCCGGGGCGGGCGGAGTGGGCACGATCAGCGGGTTGTCCGGGTTCTGGAAGAGCTCCGGGATCACCGCCAGCGGCCAGCCGTTGATGTTGGTGTCGGCGGTCTGGATGGTGCCGAACACGCGCCAGAACGACCACATGCCGGAGATGTAGTGGTGGCCGATGTGGCAGTGGTAGAGGAAGTCGCCGACGCCCTGCTGGCAGCCGCCGGCGCCGCACTCGTGCTCCAGGTTGTAGGAGGTGCCCGGACCGATGCTCTGGGAGTCCAGGTGGACCGAGGTCAGGTTCGGGTCCGGGACCTTGGTCAGGCCCTTCCAGAAGTCGTTGTTCGGGTCCGCGTTGGGGTTCCGGCGCCAGCGGTCGCCGCCGCCGTGCAGGTGATGCACGTGGAAGACCTCGGAGCCGCCGTGGAGGAGGCGAGTCTTGGTCGCCTCGCCGACGTACGAGCGTGGAATCGGCGTCGCCGGGTCTCCGAACGGGTAGGAGGAGTAGCCGAGCGACTTGGCCGTCTTCTCGATCTCGAGGCGGCGCCGGAAGGGCTCCGAGCGGTAGTTGAGCGCCCGGGCGGCCGGCCGGTAGACGCCGGCGATGTCGTCGACCAGGGGCAGCTTCTTGTTGTCCCGGTCGCGGATGTCGGTGAACGCCTCGTCGCCGATCTCGTGGTAGAAGACCACGAACTCGCGGAAGCTCTTGCCGTCCTCGGCCTCGGCGACGTTCGGGTTGACGATGATCGCCTCCCAGTTGCTGCCGGTGATCGTGTCGAGGGGCTCACCGCTCTCGACGTCCAGGTAGGTCGCACCCTCGGGCTCGGCGACGATGGCACCGAAGAGGCCCATGTTCTGCCGCCGCCGGCCGGCGCCGTGGTCATGGAAGTAGTAGGCCCGCTCGGCGCTGGGGTCCCTGGGGATCGGGATCTCGTAGGTCACGGTCTCGCCCGGAGCGGTCATGGAGCTCGGGTTCTCACCCACCTCGCTGCCGGCGTTGGACACCGTGTGGGGCAGGCCGAGGATGTGCATCGACGCGGGCTGGTCGTCGCCCAGCCGGTTGGTGAAGCTCACCCGCAGGCACTCGCCCAGGTTGGCGCGGAGCACGAGGGGCTGGATCGGGTCCTTGCGCAGGCCGTGGGAGACCCGCGTCACGTCGGCTCCCTCCGCCGCGGAGCGATCGGCGTCGAGGCCGGCCTCGAACGCGCGGATCGTCGGGATGTTGGCGTCGAGGGCGTACATGAAAGCGCCGTTGACATGGTCGCCGTAGCGATTGAGGGTGATCGTGATGTCGATCGCCGAGACGTCATAGGAGCGCACCGGGCCGCCCTGGGTGCAGGCGTTGTACGGCGCGGCGACCGGCTGCGCCATGGCGGGTCTTGCCGCCGTGTCGCTCCAGTCACCGGCGCAGAAGAGCGCGATGCCGGCGACGCCCAGGGCACTGAAGCGGGCGAGCCGCGTGTGCCCGAGGGCGGCGAGCGGCGCCCGCCAGGCGCCGAGCTGGCGGCGGATCGGCCCGCCGCCGACGAGCAGGAGCAAGGGAACCAGGACCGCGAGCTGCATGGTCAGCGCCCGCCCCGCGGCGAGCATCCGGTCCGCCAGACGCTGGCCCGCGGCATCGGCCCGGGCGAGGCTCGGGTTCTGGACCGAGCTGAAGGAGCAGAGCTGGGTCGACTCCTGGACCGTCAGGTCCGAGCCGACGACGGTCGTCCGCACCTCGGCGAGGGAGACGTTCCAGGTCGTTCCGACCCACTCGTGCACCAGGTCGCGCCCGGCGTCGATCGGCAGGGCGACCGCCGCGAACAGCAGCGCGGCGACGGCCACGGCGCCGAGGGCTCCGTCCGCGGTCTCGGTGGTGAAGCCGAGCCGGCGGGCGAGCCACCGGCCCACGAGGACGGCGACGAGCGCGGCCGGCAGCAGCAGGGCCAGGTCGATGGCGCCGTGGGTCGTGAGCCCGACGGGGCTCCAGTCGACCTCGGGGTTGAGGATGATCGCGAGGACGTACTCCCACGCGGTGACGGCCAGGGCGGCCAGGGCTGCGAGGGCGATCAACGCCACCGTCCCCAGCTCGCGGGCGCCGTGCGGGCTATTTCCCGTTGTCGCTCCGTTCACTTCTGCTCCCTCCCGTTTTGGTTCAGAAACGTCATGGATTTCCGGTCATCGAACGTATGGAATGGCCTGTCCGACCAGCGAATCGTCAGCTCGCTGCTGGTCGAGCAAAAACGCCAGGAGGTCCGCGACCTCCTGGACGGTCATCAAGCTTGCGTACTCGGGCATCGCGGTCGGCTGGGGGCAGGGGCCACCGCCGCAGTTGGGCGCGATCGCGGCCGAGGGGTTGAGGATCGAGTCGTAGACGTACTGGGCGCCGGAGACGCCATCGACACGCGTCGAGGCGTTCCTGCCGATCGACCCGAGGTGGGGCCCGACGTTGTTCGATCCGGGCACCGCCGGGTCACCGTGGCACGCCGAGCAGCCGAACTTGCCCTTGAACAGCAGCTCGCCCCGCTCGGCGATGCCGACCGGCAGCACGAGCTCGGCCTGCGGTGGAAACGCGATCTCGCCACCTCGGGGGCGCAGATGGTAGTGCTCGGCCGGCGTCGGGACCGGCAGATAGTAGGTGTCGCCGGCCCGGCTCCAGGCGGCGCGCAGCTTGCCGTAGGGCACCGTGGTGTCGAAGTCGAAGTGAATGGCGGTGTTGAACTTCTGCCCGGGCAGGATGAGCGCGTGGCCGGCCTGGGCGCCGATCGGCGGCACCGGGTCGCCGATCTCCGGCACCAGCATGAGCTCGGAGCCGTCCCAGCGCTTGGGCTCGTCGGAGACGTTCTCGAGCTCGAGCTCGAAGGTGACCCGCTGCTTCCCCCACTCGGGCATGTCCGGCATCATCACGGACGGTTTGCTGAAGTTCTCGCCGTGGTCCATCTGGTCGAGGATCCACCGTGCCTGGCCGAGGTCGAGGCGGAGGCCGTCGATGGTCGCGCTCTCGACCGGGATCTTGCGGCCCGCCTGAACCACGAAGCCCCAGCCGATGAGGGCCAGGGCAAGGGTGGAGAGGAACAGGATGACGCCGGGTCGAGCCCACCATCGGAGGCTCTCGCGCCGCTCCCTCTCCGTGGCCCGGCGGGCTCGGCTCTCCTTGCTCACGAGCCCTGGCCCCCGTCGCCCTGGTGGGCCATGTGATCGGTGTGATCGGAGGCCCCGGCGTCGCCCTGGGTTTCCGGCACGGCGAGCCGCAGGACGATCGGCTCGTGGGTCTCGAAGGTCAGGGTGAGCTCGATCGCGCCGTCCTTCGGGCTCGGGTTGACGAGCATGACGTGGGCGCCGCCGGGGGCGAGCTCGAGGCGCCCTCCGGCCGGCACGTCGAGGCCCTCCGGCCGCGGAACCATGCGCATCACGCCGCCGTCGTCGATCGTCTCGTGGAGCTCGGCCCGCTCGGCCTGGCTGGAGGTGATGCCGACGAGCCGGTCCGCCGTGGCGCCCGGGTTCTCGACCACGAAGTAGGCGGCGCCCATCATCGGCGTGGGCAGAGAGAGCGTGGCGTCGGTCACCTCCAGCTCCTGAGCGGTGGTGGCGGCCTCGGTGGTCTCGGTGATGTCGCCGCGCCGGCAGCCGGTGACGGCAAAGGTCAGGGCGGCGAGCAGGATGACCGCGAAGGGGAAGGCTGGGTGGCGGCGCGTCACGACAGGAGCTTCCGGATGTCGGGGGCGATGACGTCGATGGTGGCGCTCGGCGGGTAGGTGAGCGCCAGGCGTCCGTCCGGACCGACGAGGAAGTAGGTGCCGGTGTGATCGACGTAGTAGAAGCTGTCGGTGCCCGGGCCGTCCTGTGGCTGGCTGAACTGGATGGTCAGGTCGAAGGAATCGCTGGCCGCCTCCATCTGGCCGGGGTCGAGGTAGAGCCCCTTGAACCGGTGGTCGAAGCCCGGAACGTACTGGGCGAGCTTCTCGACCGTGTCGCGATGGGGGTCCACCGAGACGAACACGATGTCCACCTTCGACCAGTCGTCGCCCAAGACGGAGTAGAGCTGCTTCATCTTCGCCAGCGCCAGCGGGCAGACGTCCGGGCAGTAGGTGTAGCCGAAGAAGACGAGCGCCAGGTGGCCGTTCGAGTCGGCGAGGGAGTAGGGCGTCCCGTCCCAGTTGGTGCCGGAGAGCTCCGGGGTGACCGGGTTCTCCGGAGGGGTGCCACCGTACTGCTCGGGTGGGGAGCAGGAGACCAGGGTGAGAAGAGCGATGAATCCGATGAGCGTTGCCAGCCGAATCATTAGCGCGTAAGCCTCCACTGCCGCCGCGAACGAGTCGCGGTGTGGCCACGGCGTTGCCGCGGCGGTGTCTAACCTGTAGTCAATCGAGCGGCCCGAACCTACCCGTTCGGGTAGTTCGAGTCAAGAGGCGGCGCGGAATTCAAGGACGGTTCGGGGGCTCCTGGTTCCCTACCCGTTCGGGTGGCGACCCCGGAGAGAGAAAAGAAAGAGGCCGGCCCAGGGAGGAGGGCCGGCCGAGGAGAGACCTCCGATGCACCCTTCCAGGGGAGCGGAGGAGTCCGCGGGCCGCGAAGGCCCGCGTGGGGGATGGATCTTCAGCAACCTTCCTTTCGCTTCGGCTTCCGGGCCGTCGGTGCGACCGCCGCGGGAGCCTCCACCTTGGGCATCTCCATGGGCGCGTCGCCGACGGCGGCGCCACCGACGCGCGCCTGGCCCCCGAAGTGCTCGGCGACCGCCTTGGCGCGGGCGACGGCGTTCGGGGCGCTCCCCTCCGGCAGGGCCGGGAAGAGGACCTGCTGCTTCCAGGCGCCGAGGCCGCCGTCGAGGAGCACGGCGCCGTGGAAGCCGCGGGCCTGGAGCAGCAGCCAGGCCTGGGCCGTACCCACCGCGTCGTCACCGTAGAGGACCACCGTCTCGTTGCGGTAGAGCGGGTAGTCGGCCAGCTCGGAGACAGGGGCGCTCTCGGCCCCCGGCACGTGGTACTCGGCGTAGGCCTCGGCGCTCCGCAGGTCGAGGATCCGATGATCGGTGCGGCCGGAGATCAGCCGGTCGGCGAGCTCCGGGGCGCTCAGGCGGTCGGCCTGCTGGAGGTTCCAGGCCAGGTCCTGGGTCGCCACCGTGACGGTCTCGCCCCGGTAGGGGTTGCCGAAGAGAGCGAGGAAGCCGAGGGCGACGGCGGTGAGCGCCAGCTTGCCCTTCAGGGTCTTGGGGATGAAGCGGCTCATGACGCCTCCTCCGCGGTCCGCCGGGCCGACCAGCGCTCCACCCACTCGGCGCCGGCGAAGCCGCCGATCGCCATGAGCACGACGGCGAAGAGCACCACGCCGTAGGGCAGGTGGAGCACGCCGGGCAGGCTCTGCGCGCCGAAGGCGGTCGAGTGGTAGAAGCCTTCGATCGCCGGGAAGATCTCGCCGAAGACGAACATGCCGGCGAAGAGCCCCAGGACCACCACCAGGCCGTCGATCCGCCCCGTGGCCATCGCCACCACCGAGGTGCCGGGGCAGTAGCCGCCGACCACGAAGCCGATGCCGAGGAGCAGGCCACCGACGATCTGCGGTGCCAGGTAAGTCGGGGTCATGTAGACGAGGGAGAGGTCGAGGACGCCGAGCCATCCGAGGTAGAAGGCGCCCAGGCCGGCGGTGACGATGGCGGTGAACATCACTTTGAACACCGTCATGTCGGTCAGGTAGAACTGGCCGGTCAGCTTCTTGGCGCTGCCGAAGCCGGCGCGCTCGAGGGCGAAGCCGAAGCCGATGCCGATGGCGAACGCGACGAGCAGCGAGGCCTCGTCGCCGAACAGGCCGAACTTGAAGAGCGGTGCGCTCATCGCCACTGCCTCCTCACGAACCAGGCCACGCCGTACGCGCCGGCGAAGACCGCGAGCATGAAGGCCCAGCTTCCGGCGTTGAGCAGCGCGCCGCCGGTCAGGGCCTGACCACTGGTGCAGCCGCGGGCGAGCTTCGCCCCGGCCGCCATGAAGAGACCGCCCAGGAAGGCGAGGCCCAGGCGGCTGCCGGTACCGATCCGCGGGCCCTTCTCGACGACCGGGCGGACCCGGCCGGCCAGCAGGCCCGAGACCAGGCCGCCGACGACCATGCCGAGCACCTCGAACACCAGCCATCCCTTGAGGGGATTGCCGTACGCGAGGTAGCTCTGGTAGAAGCCGTTGCCCTCGGCGTGGGCCGGGGCGACGCCGTCGACCGTCCAGGCGACGAAGGCCGAAAAGGCGCCGGAGGCTCCCAGGCCACGGCCCATCACCACGAAGGCGGCGAGGAGCACCAGGCCGAGGCCGATGCCGGCGAGGTAGGGGTTGGCAAAGGCAGCCGCGGGCTTGGCCTGGGACCGCTCCCGGGTCTTGGAAACGACCCGTGGGGCGGGCGGCGCCTCGATGCGTGCGACGTCGGTCGCGGTGGTCATATCGATACCTCCAGTGTCGATTCGGGCTTCAGATCAGGTTCCATTGGCTCGCCTGCCCCGCGTAGACGATGACGAAGCGGAGCAACAGCCCTCCGGCGAGCACCAGGATGGGAGCCACCGGCGTGTGCTGGATGACGTGGCGGGTCGCCAGGCTCTGGATGCCGAGCGGCAGGACCAGGCCGACCCCGACCACGAACACCCAGAAGACCGCGGTGTAGGGGCCGCCCAGGAGAAGCGAGGCGGCGTCCGCGTGGGCCTGGGTCGAGGTGACGAGGCCGATGAGGAAGAGGCCGATGACGGCGAGCTCCATCCCCAGGAAGGCGTTGTCCGCCCGGGCGAGGAGCACCTGCTCGTCCCGGTCGCGGGCCACCAGGTGGACGAACGCGGCGGCGGCCGAGAGCCCCGAGAGGAGGAAGAGCGGTCCCAGGAGAGCGCTGTTCCAGAGCGGCCGGGCACCCAGCGTGGAGAGGAGCACGCCGGTGTAGACGCCGAGGCTGGTACCGAGGGCGATGTTGGCCACCGCCACGATCGTCTCCATCTTCGGGATCGCCCGGAGTCTCTTCGACAGGGCGGCCAGGGGAGGGACGCGCTCGGCCAGCCGGGCCGGCGGCCGGAGCAGCATCTGGGCGGCCATGGCCGGGTAGACCAGGAGCAGGATCCAGGAGCCCCAGGACATGGGGGAGGTGGCGCGGAACGTGGTGTAGAAGCGCCAGACGTGGAGCTTCTGCTCCAGGTCCAGGAAGAGGGCCAGCATGCCCAGCGACAGGAACGCGATCCCCAGGCCGGGCAGCAGGTAGGTCACGGTGTCGCGCTTCGCGCCGTTACCCCGGAGGAGGAAGTAGCCGGAGATGATCATCATTCCGGCCACCAGGCCGCCGAGGAAGAGGTAGATCGGGATCTCCCAGCCCCACACGTGGAGGGCGGGGTCGACCATCTCGTTGGCACGGCTCGACGTGAGCTCGATCATGGGATTCATCTCGAACGCCTCAGGTCAGGTAATGGATGCGCGGCTTGGTGCCGGCTTGGGGCATCAGCGTGTGGCTCGGCCGGGACGCGAGCAGGCGCGAGACCTCGCTCTTGGGGTCGTCCAGGTCGCCGAAATGGAGCGCTCGCGAGGGGCAGACCGCGACGCAGGCCGGGTCGTCGCCCTTTTCGACGCGGTGCATGCAGAAGGTGCACTTGTCGGCGGTGCCGTCCGGGTGGATGGAGCGGGCGTCGTAGGGGCAGGCCGCGAGGCAGGCCTTGCAGCCCACGCACAGGTCCTTGTCGATCTGGACCGTCTGGCCGAAGGGCTCCCGGTAGCTCGCGCCGGTCGGGCAGGCGGAGACGCAGGCCGCGTCGTCGCAGTGGTTGCAGCGCTCGCTGCGGATCTCCATCTGGAGGTCGGGGAACGCTCCTCGCACCTCCTGGACCACCCAGTTGCGGCAGAAACCCTCGGGGATCTCGTTCTCGGTCTTGCAGGCGACGACGCAGTCCATGCAGCCGACGCAGCGCCGCGTGTCGATGACCATTCCAAAGCGTGGCATGGCTCAGATCTCCCTTAGGCCTTGAGGGTCACGAAGTTGACGTTCATGCCGGTTCCGCCCATGGCCGGGTCGGTCTTGTAGCGGGTCACCAGGCCGGAGTCGGAGGCGCCTTTCCGGAACGTGCTCTTGAGGCCCCGGGCCGTGTGGCCGAAGCCGTGAACCATGAACACGCAGTCACCCCGGATGCGCTGGGTCGCCTTGACCCGGACCGGCAGCGAGACCGCGCCGTCCTGGTTCTCGAGGCGCACCCGGTCGCCGTCCTTGAAGCCCATGCGCCGGGCCACGTCGGCGTTGACCCAGACCTCGTTCTCGTCCATCAGGTCGGCGAGGAGCGGGTTGGTCTGGGTGCGGCCGAAGGTGTGGACCGGGGCCCGGCCGAAGAGCAGCCGGAACGAGCCGGGGGGCGGATCCTCCGGCGGTGTGTAGACCGGCACCGGGTCGAGGCCGGCCTCCTCGAGCTGGGTGGAGTAGAGCTCGATCTTGCCCGACGGGGTGTAGAAGGCCGGGGCGAGCCCCTCCTCCTCGTTGATCGGTTGGCGGGGGCCGAGGATCACGCCCTGCTTCCGGAGGTCGGCCCAGGAGAGGCCGCTCCGCTCGACTCGGGTCTTCAAGTACTCCTCGGCGGTCTTCCACGGGTAGTACTGCTCGAGACCGAGCCGGAGGCCGAGCTCTCGGGAGATCCACCAGCCCGGCTTCTGGTCGGCCGGGGGCTCGACCACCGGCTGGCGCAGAGCCACGAACGGCTGCCTG
>Ga0210062_1000451_pt1 | contig 12541 bp, 8 predicted proteins | sample Muzzi_CordA_D2_FD_185528 | JGI IMG/M metagenome (GOLD analysis project Ga0210062, IMG submission 185528) | Wetland microbial communities from San Francisco Bay, California, USA, that impact long-term carbon sequestration - Muzzi_CordA_D2 (SPAdes) | ecosystem: Environmental > Aquatic > Marine >...
ACCGCGCCTTTGACGCCGCCCGGCTCGGGCGGCTGAACCGGTCACTCCGCCGCGTCGGCCTTTGGCGCGGGGTCTCGCCATTCGGCCATGAGTTCCCCCTCATGCGCCTTCGCCTTTTCGATGGCGGCTTCCTTCACGTGGCCGTAGCCGCGGATATGGTCGGGGATCGAGGCGATTTCGACGGCCAGGGCCTGGTTGCCGGGGCTCAGCCCGTCCAGAAGGTCCGCGACGGTCTTCTCGTAATCCAGGACGAGTTGGCGCTCGGCCTTGCGCTCCGCGCTATAGCCGAAAATGTCGAACGCGGTGCCGCGCAGGCCCTTGCATTTGGCGAGCAGTCCGAATACGCGGAAGACCCAGGGGCCGAAGCTCTTCTTTTCCAGATGGCCGGTGTCCAGGTTCCGCCGGGCGATCAGCGGCGGCGCCAGATGGACGCGGACCTTGTAATCTCTCTCGAAATTGCGTTCCAAGGCGGCCCGGAATTCATCGCTGCGATAGAGCCGGGCGACCTCGTACTCGTCCTTGATCGCCAGCAGCTTGAAGTAATTTCGGGCGACGGCTTCGGCCAGTTCCTCGTGGCCGGTGGCGCGAACCTTCGCCACCAGATCGGCATAGCGTTTCGCATAGGCCGCGTCCTGGTAGTCCGTCAGGTACGCGACACGGGCCGCGACGATATCGTCCAGCGTTTCCGCAAACTTCGGCTCCGGCGCTGCGCCGGCGGCGGCGGCCAGCGCCTCGACGGCGGCCAGGTCGTGGGCCGCGCGGCGGCCCCACAGGAAGGCCTGCTTGTTGGACTCCACCGACATACCATTGACCTCGATGGCCCGCATCAGCGCCTCGTGCCCGATCGGGATCAGTCCCTTCTGCCAGGCATAGCCGACCGTGAACAGGTTGGCGCCGATGGAGTCGCCGATCAGGGCGTTCGCCAGCCTGGTCGCCGCGACATAATCCGCGCCACCGCCGACGGCCTCGTCGATGGCGCGGTGCATGTCTTCAGCAGGCAGGGCGAGATCCGGATTGCGCGTGAAATCGCCGGTGACCATCTCGTGGGTATTCACCACGGCGCGCGTCACCCCGTCCTGCATCTTGCCCAGCGCGTCCGCGCCGGCGCTTACCACCAGGTCGCAGCCGATCACCAGATCGGCGCCGCCGGCCGCGATCTGGACGGCATGGATGTCTTCGGGCGTCGGAGCTATGCGCACATGGCTGGTGACGGCGCCGAATTTCTGCGCGAGACCCGCGATGTCCAGCACGCCGACGCCCCGGTCCTCGATATGGGCCGCCATGCCCAGCAATTGCGCGACCGTCACCACGCCGGTGCCGCCGATGCCGGTGACAAGGATGCCGTAGGTTTCATTCAGAACCGGCAGGTCGGGCTCGGGCAGAACCGGGAAGGGAATCTCGCCGCCGATGCTCTTTCGGTCGGGCTTGCGCAGGTCGCCGCCCTCGATGGTGACGAAGCTGGGGCAGAAGCCGTTGACGCAGGAGAAATCCTTGTTGCAGGCCGACTGGTCGATGGCGCGCTTGCGGCCGAACTCGGTTTCAACCGGCACCACCGAGAGGCAGTTGGAGGCGAGCGAGCAATCGCCGCAACCCTCACAGACGGCCTCATTGATGAAGGCGCGCCGGGCCGGATCTTCCATGATACCGCGCTTGCGGCGGCGGCGTTTCTCGGTGGCGCAGGTCTGGTCGTAGATGATCGCGGTGACGCCGGGGATCGTCCGCACCTGCTTCTGGATCTGGTCCAGCTCGTCGCGGTGATGCACCTTGACGCCTGGCGCCCAGCCCGCGCCGATGGGATATTTGCCGGGCTCGTCGGTGACCACGACGATTTTAACCACGCCTTCGCCATAAAGCTGGTTGGTGATCTGGGGCACCGTCATCGGCCCGTCGACCGGCTGGCCGCCGGTCATGGCGACCGCGTCGTTGAACAGAATCTTGTAGGTAATGTTGGCGCCCGAGGCGACCGCCTGGCGCACCGCCAGGATGCCGGAATGGAAATAGGTGCCGTCGCCGATATTGACGAAAACATGCGGTTCCTCGGTGAATGGGGCCTGGCCGGTCCAGGAGGTACCTTCCGCGCCCATCTGGGTGTAGGTCTCGGTACGCCTGTCCATCCACTGCGCCATGTAGTGGCAGCCGATGCCGGCGAGCGCGCGGCTGCCCTCGGGCACCCTGGTCGATGTGTTGTGCGGGCAGCCGGAACAGAAATAGGGGATGCGGGCGGGTGCGGGATGCAGGGATGCCAGCGCCTTTTCCTTGGCGTCCAGGAAGGCGAGACGTTCGGCGATGCGTGGGCTGGTATGGAAGCGCGCGATCCGTTTGGCGATGACGCGGGCGATCCGCGCCGGAGTCAGCGCGCCGGCCGACGGCAGGATCCATTCGCCCTCGTCGTCGAACTTGCCGACGATTTTCGGACGCACCGCCGCGTCCCAGTTATAAAGCTGTTCCTTCAACTGGTTTTCGATCACCGCGCGTTTTTCCTCGACGACGAGGATTTCCTCCAGCCCCTCGGCGAAGGCGCGCACGCCCTCCGGCTCCAGCGGCCAGGCCATGGCGACCTTGTAAACGGTCAGCCCGATCTCCGCCGCATAGGCCTCGTCGATGCCCAAATCTTCCAGCGCCTGGCGGACGTCCAGATAGGATTTGCCGGTGGTGACGATGCCGACCCGCGGATTCGGGCTGGCGATCGCCACCCGGTCCAGCTTGTTGGCGCGCGCAAATGCGATCGCGGCATAGAGCTTGTAGCGATGGAGCCGGTATTCCTGGGCGTTCGGCGGGTCGGGCCAGCGGATGTTCAGCCCGCCTTCCGGCATTTCGAAATCGGTCGGAATGGCGATTTCCAGCCGCAAGGGGTCGATCGCCACCGACGCCGAGGTTTCCACCGTTTCGGCCACCGTCTTGAACCCGACCCAGCACCCCGAATAGCGCGACATCGCAAAGCCCATCAGGCCGAGATCGATGACATCCTGGACGCCGGCCGGGTTCAGCACCGGCATGCTGGCGTCGGCAAAGGCATGGTCGGACTGATGCGGCAGGGTGGATGACCGGCAGGTATGGTCGTCGCCGGCCAGCGCCAGAACGCCACCATGGGGCGACGTGCCGGCATTGTTGGCGTGCTTGAAGGCATCGCCCGAGCGGTCGACTCCCGGGCCCTTGCCGTACCACATGGCGAACACGCCATCGTGCTTCGCACCGGGGAAAAGCCCGACCTGCTGGGTTCCCCATATGGCGGTTGCCGCCAGATCCTCGTTGACGCCGGCCCGAAACAGGATGTTGTTGTTCTCAAGGAATTTCCGCGCGCGCCACATGGCGGTGTCCAGCCCGCCCAGCGGCGAGCCACGATAGCCGGAAATGAAACAGGCGGTGTTCAACCCGGCGGCGGCATCGCGCTGGCGCTGCAGCATCGGCAGGCGAACCAGCGCCTGGGTACCGGTCAGATAGACGCGGCCGGATTCCAGCACATACTTGTCGTCGAGCGTCACCTGCTTCAGCGGCATTTCCGCAAACCCTCTCTCGGTACTTTCATATCCCGCGATTCCGTTATCATATACAAGAGGGTACAGCTTGCGCCGCCAATTTCAATCGGTCTCGTTACGGAGGACGGATTTTGCAACAAGGCCGACGTCAACCGCCGGACCTGAAGTCTATTATTGCCGGAACAGCGATGCTCGCGAATTATCCTTGCCGCGGCATCAAAGAAGATTGTTGAGCCAGCTTTGCGCCCCATCGGGCAGGCGCACCTCTATATGATCGATGACATCCCTTACGCCCTTCACCGAACGCGCAATTCCCAGCGCCGCGTCACGCTCTTTCTGGCTTTTCGCGCGGCCGAACATATAAACCACCTTGTTTACGATGCTCCATCGCAAATTGAACGAATTGACCTTGGTGGATTCGCGAAGACTTGCCTTCAGGTTGTTTTCGATCGACAGGTCTTCGGCCTTATCCCGCAGGCTGGAATCCTTCATGACCTGAATTTCGTTGATTATATTCCTCACGCCTTCGGTGGATGTCGCCACGGCGCCTGCGGTTTCCTTGGCTTCCGGGCCCGCGACGGTGCCGGTCAGCAGGACATTCTGCTCGTAAACGTCCAGCGTCACGTTTTTCAACGTCCCGACCTCCTGCTCGACGAAAGCCGACAGAATGTCCCCGCGGATGCGGTTATCGAGTTGCTGCTCAGACTCGCTGCGATCGTCCTTTAGCGTGGTCGGGTCTTCGTGAAAAATAGGAATGTAGAGATCGCAACCGGTCACGGCCAGCAGTGCGACGACCGCGAATAGAAAACCTGGACGGTAGGCCGTCGACATCGTGCAATTACTCCTCTCGGCCGGCTGACAGCCAGCTTCCTTCCCCCGGGCAGAAGTCAGCCACCATACAACTCGTCCAGGCTCGCGCCGTACTTTTCTTTTATGACATGACGGCGAATTTTCATACTCGGCGTCAACATCTCGTTATCAATGGTGAATCCCTCGGCCGCAAGCACAAACCGGCGCACCCGTTCCGGCGCGGTCAATTTTCCGTTCACGCGATCAATGGCGGCACCGATTGCCTTTTTAAAATCCCCATCGGTTACGAGCGTCGCAAGGTCGTGACCCTTCCCATGCTCCTTGCCCCAGCCCGACGCGAAATCGTGATCCGGCACAATCAGGGCGACCAGATGCGGTCGCTGGTCGCCATAGACCATCGCCTGACCGACCTCCGGCTCCACCGTAAGCATGCCTTCGACCCGTTGCGGCGAGACATTGTCGCCGCCGGAATTTACGATGATGTCCTTCTTGCGGTCGGTTATCATCAGGTATCCGAAGTCATCGAGAAGGCCGATATCGCCGGTATGCAGCCAGCCATCGATGATCGTCTCCGCCGTCGCCCTAGGGTTGTTCCAGTAGCCGTTCATCAGCAACTCGCCCCTGACGAGTATCTCGCCATCCTCGGCGATCCGAACCTCGACATCCTTCACCGGCGGGCCGACCGAATCGATCTTGTTGCGTTCATATCGATTGATCGAGATGAGGGGCGCCGATTCGGTCTGACCATATCCCTGGAGCAGGCGTAGGCCCAGCGCCACGAAAAACACTCCTACATCGTAGTTCAGCGGCGCGCCACCCGATACGAAGGCCTTCAACCTGCCGCCGAAGCGCTGTGCCACTTTGGCCCGCACCAGCCGGTCCAGAAGCCCGTCAAGCAACCTCTCGCCCAGCGTCAATGTGCCCGGCCTTTCATATTTCTTGCGACCGAGTTCGACTGCTTTGTGGAATAGTCTACGCTTCAAGCTGCTCTGGCTTTCCAGGCCGCGCTGGATACGGCCATGGATCATTTCGTATAACCGCGGCACCGCCGTCATGATGGTCGGCCGAACCTCCGCGATATTGGCGACAAGTTTTTCGAGGGATTCGGCGTAATAAATCTCAGCGCCTATCGATATGGGAAAAAACTGCCCCGCCATATGCTCATATGAGTGCGAGAGCGGCAGGAACGACAGGAATACCTCCCCCGGGCTCTGGTAGTCGGGCAGGCACGAGATTACGTCCTCCGCGCCCATGCAGTTGCAAAGGATCGCGCCGTGGCTCAGCATCACGCCCTTGGGGCGGCCGCCGGTACCCGAGGTGTAAATCAGACAGCATGTCTCGCCACGTTCGGGCCGGGCGGCCATGGCCCGGATATCGTCATCCCGGCCCTGCCCGCCCGCCAGGCAATCCGCCCATGTCATCGTGCGCAGACCCTGGCCGGGCGCTTCGGCCACAGCCTCAATACAGATGGCAAACTCCGTGTTAGGGCATTTCTGCGCCGCCAGCAGGGTCTGCCTGGCCAGCGCCCTCGTCGAAACGATGATCCCAACGGCGCCGCTGTCGCACCACAGGTAGTGATAATCCTCGGTGGAACTGGTGGTATAGGCCGGCACTGAAATAGCGCCCACGGCCATGATGGCAATATCGGCGACCAGCCATTCCGGACGGTTTTCCGACACCAGCCCGATCCGGTCGCCGGATTTCACGCCCAGCGTCAACAAGCCACGCGCCAGCGCCGTCACCTCATCGGCGGTCTGCGCCCAGGACCGGCTTCGCCATTCGCCCTCATGCTTGTCCCACAGGAACGGGCGGTCGCCGAAGCGTTCCGCCTGGTCGAAAAACATGGTGGGGAGGTTGCGGACAGACTTGTAATCCACGGACATTTACTCCCTAAACGATCGCTGCCGGTTGATCCGGCTTGTCGAGCCTCTGCGGGCATCATATATGGGTCCGTACAATAATGGGAGTATATATATGACTGACGCTGCCGCGCTAGGCGCGCTGCCGCAATGGGATTTGTCGGACCTCTATCCGGCGCCCGATTCGACAGAGCTTTCGGCCGACCTGGACCGCATGGAGGCCGATGCCTCTGCGTTCGAGGATCGATTCAAGGGCAGGCTCACCGGTTTGGACGGCGAGGCGCTGGCCGAGGCCATCGCCACGTACGAGCGTATCGACGAGGCGATGTCGCGCGCCGGCTCCTATGCCCAGCTGGTCTACGCCGGCGATCAGTCGGACCCCGGAAACGGCAAGTTCTACCAGGGCGTCTTCGAGCGGCTGAACGGTATTTCTATCAAGCTGCTGTTCTTCACGCTTGAACTCAACAAGCTGGATGACGACCGCCTGGAGGCGCTTATGAACGCCCCAGGACTGGCGCGTTACCGGCCCTGGCTGCGCGATGTGCGCGCCATGCGCCCCCATCAGCTCGACGACGAGATCGAGCGGGTACTGCATGAAAAATACGTGGTCGGCCGTGCCGCCTGGGTGCGCCTGTTCGACGAGACCATGGCCGGCCTGCGCTTCGACTTCCGGGGCCAGGAACTGACCGAGGCGGAAATCCTCAACCTGATGTCCGACGCCGACGGTGAAAAACGCAAGGAGGCCGCAAAAAGCCTGGGCGATGTGCTGGCGGCCAACGTGAAAACGCTGGCGCTGATCACCAACACGCTGGCCAAGGACAAGGAGATCGAGGATGGCTGGCGCAAATTCCCACGCGCCGACTCTTCGCGAAACCTTGCCAACTTCGTCGAGGACGAGGTGGTCGACGCATTGTCGTCGGCGGTGCGCGACGCCTACCCAAAGCTTTCTCATCGCTATTATGCGCTGAAGGCGAAATGGTTCGGTCGAGACCGGCTGGACTACTGGGACCGCAATGCCCCGCTGCCCGATGCAGACGAGCGCCGGATCAGCTGGGACGAGGCGCGCGAGACCGTGCTGGGCGCCTATGGCGCGTTCTCCCCGGACATGGCGGCGGTCGGCAAGCGTTTTTTCGATAACAACTGGATCGACGCGCCGGTGCGTCCGGGCAAATCGTCGGGCGCCTTCGCACATCCGACCGTGCCGTCGGCCCATCCTTACCTGCTGCTGAACTACCAGGGCAAGACGCGCGACGTGATGACCCTGGCTCATGAGTTGGGCCACGGGGTGCACCAGGTGCTGGCCGCGGACCAGGGCCATCTGATGGCCGACACGCCTCTGACACTAGCCGAGACCGCCTCGGTATTCGGCGAGATGCTGACCTTCCAGGCTATGCTGAAGAAAACCGATAACGTCAAGGCGCGCCGCGCCATGCTGGCCGGCAAGGTCGAGGACATGCTGAACACCGTGGTCCGCCAGATCGCCTTCTACGAGTTCGAAAAGCGCGTGCACGGCGAACGCCGCGAGGGCGAACTGATGCCCGAACGGCTGGGCGAGATCTGGATGGACGTGCAGGTAGAAAGCCTGGGCCCGGCGCTACGCTTCGACGACAATTACCGGACCTTCTGGGGCTACATCCCGCATTTCATCCATTCGCCCTTCTATGTTTATGCCTACGCCTTTGGCGATTGCCTGGTGAATTCGCTCTATGCGGCCTATGAGCAGGCCGATGAGGGCTTCGCCGAGCGCTATCTTGAAATGCTGCGGGCCGGCGGCACGCTGCGCCACAAGGAGCTTCTGGCCCCCTTCGGGCTGAATGCGGGCGATCCGGCTTTCTGGGGCGGGGGACTGTCGGTGGTGGCCCGGCTGATCGATGAGCTTGAGGCCATTTCGTGAGCTTCCAGCGCACGGCGCAGCCTGAACTCGAGGTTCTGAGGGCCGGCAAGGCCAGAGGTCGCCCACCGCTGATCTTCATCCATGGCGGCTTCACGGGCGCCTGGTGCTGGGAGACGCACTTCCTCGACTGGTTCGCCACGCGCGAGTGGGAATGCCACGCGCCCAGCCTGCGCGGCCACGGGCAAAGCAAGGGGCATGACGACATCCACCTGTTCGGCATCGACGATTACGTGGCCGATGTCGCCCATGTGGCGGAAGGGCTGGCGGAACTGCCCATCCTGATCGGACATTCCATGGGCGGGTACGTGGCCCAGCGCTATCTGGAACGCCACCCCGCCATGGCTGCGGCACTGATGGCGCCGGTGCCCGCGACCGGCCTGGCCGGGGCCGGGGCCGCCATGGCGGCCGGCAACCCGGCACTGTTCTGGGATATCGGGCTGGCCCACGAGTTCGGCCGCCGCGCGCCCAGCCCGGCAGTCCTGTTCGAGGCGGTTTTCGGTCACCAGCCCGATAACGGATTTTCCGGCGTTGGCAACCGCTTTACCGACGAATCCCACCGCGCCTGGGCCGATATGTGCAACCCGGCCTTTCTGGATACGGCGAAAATTCCCGACATGCCTATCAGGGTGATCGGTGGCGACACTGATCGGCTGATCCCGCCCGCCTTCATTCGCTCCGCGGCACGGCTGCTGGGGACGCGGGCCGAAATGCTGCCCGGACTCGGCCATGCCCTGATGCTGGAGCCCGGCTGGGAGAGCGCCGCGGCACATATCGACGGCTGGCTGGCAAAGCAGGGATTCTAAGCCCGGCGAGTGGCGAAGGCAAAGAATCGGAAACCAGCGGAAGTTTCCCTTACCTGCCTCGTTGTGTTTATTATACTGGCGGGTACCAACAGGAGAGCAATTTACGTATGTCGAGTGACGACTCAACGGCTGCCGCGGTAGCGAATGTGGAAACCGCCGCCGCGGTGCTGGAACATATCCGGACGCATGTCGGGCCTGTGGACACCGTGTTTCATGAGATCGAGTCGGATACGGTCGCCATCGACATCCACCATGTGCCGCCGACACCCGCCCGCAACTGCCATACGCTGATTACCTCGGGCATGAGCGATCAGCCGATGCCGGCCGGGGCCGGCGTGCAATATGGCGAACTGGTGATGTGCCTGCCGCCGGACTGGCCAATGGACGAGGATGCGCTGGAAGACGATTCCAGCGCCTGGCCGCTGGAAATGCTTCGGGCGCTGGGTCGGTTGCCCTATGCCCATGGTGTCGCCTTCGATTTCGGGCTCTGCACCGATAATCTGACCCTGCCTTTCGACATGGCGAGGGGTACCGGCTTTTCCGCCGTCCTGCTGGCGCCGCCGGTGACCATTCCCGATGCCTTCTGGTGCTTTGAGGCGATCAATGGCAAGGTCGTCGACTTCTTCGGAATCGTGATGCTGTACCCACAAGAACTTGAACATGCCCGTTACGAAGGCGTGGTGGCCCTGGCCCGCGCGCTGGACAAACTGTCGGTGACCGAACTGGTGCAGATGGGACGCGCCCCGGCGGTTTGAAGCATCGGAAGAGTGAGGTTGCCGGGGGTCCGACTTGCAAACACGGACCGCCGCCCCAATCTCAATCGCATGCCCGACGATAACGAACAAAGCAACCTGACCGGCCGCATGCGGCGCTATGCCCGCGTGGGCGGGGCAGTGGGCGGCGCTGCGGCGCGGTTTGCCGGCTCGCGGCTGTTCGGGGTCGAACTGGACCGCGACCGCCATGCCGCCGACCTGACGCGCGCGTTGGGCGGGCTCAAGGGGCCGCTGATGAAGGTGGCGCAGCTTCTGGCCACCATTCCCGATGCCCTGCCGGCGGAATATGCCGCCGAGTTGGCGCAGCTGCAGTCCGATGCGCCCTCGATGGGCTGGCCTTTCGTGCGCCGCCGCATGGCGTCCGAACTGGGACCCGACTGGCGCTCGCGTTTCGCCGAATTCGACCGCGAGGCAGCCCATGCCGCCTCGCTGGGCCAGGTCCACCGGGCGATCGGGCTGGACGGACGCGACCTGGCCTGCAAACTGCAATATCCCGATATGTCCTCTGCGGTCGAGGCCGACCTGACGCAGCTCCGGATCGCCTTCTCGCTTTTCGAGCGCTACGACAAGGCGATTTCCACGAAGCAGATCCACCGCGAAATATCCGACCGCCTGCGCGAGGAACTGGACTACGACCGCGAAGCCCGCCAGATGCGGCTGTACCGCGCCATGCTGGCCGGCGAAAAAGGCGTGCATGTGCCTGAACCCGTGGCGGAACTGTCGACCGACCGGCTGTTGACCATGACATGGATGGACGGCCATCCGCTGGCCGGATTCGCGGACTCGCCGGTGGAATTTCGCAATCTGGTCGCCCACAACATGTTCCGCGCCTGGTATGTGCCGTTCTATAATTACGGCACCATCCATGGCGACCCGCATCTGGGCAATTACAGCGCACGCGCCGACAGCTCGGTCAACCTGCTGGATTTTGGCTGTATCCGGGTGTTCCCGCCCTCTTTCGTGCGCGGGGTGATCGATCTCTATCACGCGCTACAGAATGACGACCGCGAGCTCGCCGTCCATGCCTACGAGACCTGGGGTTTCAAGAACCTGAACGCCGAGATGATCGATGTGCTGAACATCTGGGCCGAATTCGTCTATTCTCCGCTGATGAAGGACCGGGTCCAGCGCATCCAGGACACCGACAGCGGCCTGTACGGCGCCGGGGTCGCCAGCCGCGTGCATCGCGAGGTCAGGCGCCTGGGTGGCGTCACCCCGCCGCGTGAATTCGTCCTGATGGACCGCGCGGCCATCGGCCTCGGCTCGGTCTTCCTGCGCCTGAAGGCCGAGGTCAACTGGTACCGCCTGTTCCACGACCTGATCGGCGATTTCGACGAGAAGACACTGGCGAAGCGGCAAAAAAAGGCATTGAAGGACGTGGGGCTGGAACCGGCTGAGTAATGCTCCGCGCTGCGAAACCTGCTAGTATCCTCCGCGAATATTCAGGGAGCCCGATATGACCGATCCTGCCGAGGCCCTGGTACTCGACCTGGTGGAATGGGTGGCGGCGCGGCCGCGGGCCTATGACGAGGTCATGGAGGCATGGAGAACCTCTTGTCCACGCCTGACGATCTGGGAGGATGCGGTGGATCGGGGACTGGTCGTGCGCGAACAGGTTGCAGGCGTTGGCACGGTGGTCAAATTGACGCAGCGCGGCCGCGCGTTCCTCGAAAAGCACGGAAAGCTACCGGAAGCCACCTGAATGGGTGGTATACCACCACCCTGCCGGGGGGTTACAAAGCAGGCGTGACAGCGGTATTGATTGGTATACCACGGCGCAGTAGCCATTGATATCCAGAATTTACCGGCGCAGGGAGAAACGCCATGAAGAATATGAGAACCACCACGGGGCGCAATTTCCTGTTCGTTCCCGGACCGACCAACATCCCCGACCGGGTACAGCGCGCTATGATGATCGCGATGGAGGATCATCGGTCCTCGAAATTCCCGGATCTTTCGACCAGCGTGCTACGCGACCTCAAGAAGGTCTACCGGACCGAGGCGGGGCAGGTGTTCATTTTCCCGTCGTCCGGCACCGGTGCCTGGGAGGCGGCCCTGACCAATACCCTGTCGCCCGGCGACAAGGTACTGGCGTTCAGCTTCGGCCAGTTCAGCCATCTGTGGATCGACATGGCGCAGCGCCTGGGCTTCGATGTGCAGGCTGTTGAGGTCGAATGGGGCGAGGGCGTGCCGCTGGATCGCGCCGAGGAAATTCTGCGCGCCGACAAGGGCCATGAGATCAAGGCAATCCTCGCCTGCCACAACGAAACCGCCACGGGCGTGACCAGCGACATCGGCGGGCTGCGCAAGGCCATGGACGCAGCGGGCCATCCCGCCCTGCTGGCCGTGGATGCGGTAAGTTCGCTGGCCAGCATCGAATTCGAGATGGACGCGTGGGGTGTCGACCTTGCCGTCAGCGGCTCGCAAAAGGGCCTGATGCTGCCGGCCGGCCTCGGCATCCTGGCGACCAGCCAGAAGGCGCTGAAGGCGCTGGAAACGGCTACTTCAAGGCGCTGTTATTTCGATCTGGCCGACATGATCAAACACAATCCCGGCGGCTATTTCCCATACACGCCGGCACTGCCCATGCTCTATGGTCTACGCGAAGCGCTCGACCTGATCGAGGAAGAGGGGCTGGATCACATCATCGCGCGCCACCATTACCTGGCCGAGGGCGTGCGGGCCGCGGCGACCGAGGGTTGGGGCCTGAAACTCTGCGCCAAGGAGGCCAAATGGAATTCCGACACGGTCAGCGCGATCATGGTGCCCGAGGGATTCGACGGCGCGCATGTCATCGATGTGGCGTTCCGGCGTTATAACCTTGCGCTCGGGGCGGGCCTCAGCAAGGTCGCGGGCAAGCTGTTCCGCATCGGCCATCTGGGTGACCTCAACGAACTGATGTTGATGGGCGCGATTGCCGGCTCGG
>Ga0210062_1000454_pt1 | contig 12514 bp, 9 predicted proteins | sample Muzzi_CordA_D2_FD_185528 | JGI IMG/M metagenome (GOLD analysis project Ga0210062, IMG submission 185528) | Wetland microbial communities from San Francisco Bay, California, USA, that impact long-term carbon sequestration - Muzzi_CordA_D2 (SPAdes) | ecosystem: Environmental > Aquatic > Marine >...
GGCACAGATCGTCTTTGGTACCAGGGGCGATGCCACGATGGATATAACGACCTACGGCCCTATACGGCCATTGCATTCAGGGCACTATGGCAATTGGGCGCCGAATCCGATCATGCAGCTTGCATACCTGCTGACGAGCATGCGCGATGAGTCCGGTCGCATCCTGATCGATGGCTACTACGACGATGTCGCGCCGCTGAGTGAACTGGAGCGCGCCGCCATCGCCGCCATTCGCGATCGAAGCGAGTCGCCGCAATACGACGGTCTCGCCATCAAGGAGCAAATCGGCCTCGTCCCGCTGGGCGCCGATCCGGATTCGGGCCTTTGGGAATTCGCGCACATCCTGACCGGCGATGTGCCCACGCGAAACGCGGCTGGCCATCTCGACATCGACGCAGATTCGGCCCTCGTGTTCGTGTTGCTCCCCGGCGGTTTGACGACCATCGGCGCGCGGCCGCCGGCAACGCCCGATGAAATCGGCGCGCCGTTCGTCGATCCGCTGGCGGCGCCCGAGGAACAACCCGTGCAAACCGTCTCGCTGTCGCCGTTTTTCATCTCCAAGTATGAAATGACCCAGGCGCAATGGCGGCGCTTCACGGGCCGCAATCCCAGTCGCTTTCAACCGCACGACGAACGAGCCGACGTCACGTGGCTCAACCCCGTCGAGAATATCTCCTGGGAAACCGCCGCCGACGTCGTCTGGCAACTCGGAGGGGCCCTGCCCACCGAAGCGCAGTGGGAGTACGCGGCCCGCGGCGGGACGCAGTCACCCTGGTGGACCGGCCAGGGCCCGCATTCGTTGGCCGGCGCCGTCAACATGGCGGATATCTCCTACCTCGAGCGCGGCGGCCGCAATATTCCCACCCCCGGCATCGCCTTCGACGACGGCTGGAGCAGCCTGGAAGAGCTGCCGCCATTCAGGACCACGGTCGCCACCGACGCCACCCGCAGGATCATCACCCGCAACGACTCGCCCGACATCGGCTTTGACCGCTCGATCAATCCGTATCGCGGTTGCGAACACGGCTGTGTCTATTGCTTCGCGCGGCCGACCCACGCCTATTTCGGCCTGTCTGCCGGGCTCGACTTCGAATCCAGGCTGTTCGTGAAGCCGGAGGCGGCCGACTTGCTCGCGCGCGAGTTGTCGGCGGCGAGCTATCAGCCGCGGGTGATCGCCATCGGCACCAATACCGATCCCTACCAGCCGATCGAGCGCAAGTACCAGGTGATGCGGCGCATCCTGGAAGTTCTCGACAGTGCCGGCCACCCCGTCGGCATCGTCACCAAGTCGGCGCTGGTGCTGCGCGACCTCGACATCCTCGCCCGCATGGCGCAGCGCAATCTCGCCAAGGTGGCGCTGTCGGTGACCACGCTCGATGCGCAGCTCGCGCGCAAGATGGAGCCGCGCGCGGCGACACCGATGCGCCGGCTGGAGACGCTGCGCCGGTTGTCCGCCGTCGGTGTGCCGACCGCGGTGATGGTGGCGCCGGTGATCCCGGCGCTCAATGACATGGAGATCGAGCGCATTCTCGAAGCCGCGCATGCCGCCGGCGTCAGGGAAGCCGGCTACATTCTGCTGCGCCTGCCGCTGGAGGTGCGTGATCTGTTCCGCGAATGGCTGATGGCGAACTATCCCGACCGCTTCCGCCACGTCACCAAGCTGATCCGCGAGACGCGCGGTGGCAAGGACTACGACTCGCGCTGGGGCGAACGGATGAAGGGCACCGGGCCCTACGCCTGGATGATCGGTCGCCGGTTCGAGATGGCCTGCGAGAAAGTGGGGCTGAACGCCTCGAAAGTTTCGCTCACCACCAGGCACTTCCGCCGGCCCAGGTCGGACGCGGCGCAGCTTAGCTTGTTTTGAGTTATTTGAATTTTGTGGGCAGGGCCGGGACATGCCCGGTGACGACTGTCTGCGTTACATTTTCTCCTTGATCCCCGCCCTGATCAGCCACCAGTTCACCGGATAGCTGGTCGCGAAGCCGGCGATCATGGCGATCTGCATCATGAACCAGAACTCGACGCTGTTCACTTCAAGCTTCTCCCCGATCAGGGTGCGGAAAAAATAGAACTGCGCGATTGCCATAAAGCCGTACATACCCACCTGCCAGGCGGTGAGCGACAGCGTGTCCGCCTTCAGCGCTGCAATCATGCCGGCGCGGAACGACAGCCCGCGCATCGGCGCGATGGTGAGGTACTGGAACACGATGCCGAAACCGAAGGCGAAGATATAATCGACGATCCACACCGCGAACATCTTCTCTTCGAACAGCGAGTGCCAGCCGAACCAGACCGCAATGGCGGGAACGGCGAAGCACAGCCATTCGGCCACGATGTCGCCAAGCGTGCAGCCGGCGCCGCAATGGGCAGTGCCCTTGCCGACCATGACGGAGACCGGCGTCAGCTTCTTCGACGGCGGCGTTTGCCCCCTGTCCATCGCCGGCTTCATCTCTTCGTGCGCCGCCAGCCGGCCATAGCTGAAATAGCCCCACAGCGCGATCGGGCCGGAGAACAGCGCGACCACCGGCCACACAACGTTCATGATGCCCATGTGCTGGGGATGGCGGGTGACGTCGATGAGGATGATCAGTGCGGAAACGAAACCCGTAAGCAGCGCGACAATCGACAAAACATGCAACCAGGCCGAAATCATCTCTTTCAGCCCCAGGAGTAATGTGCTGGACGTCAGCAGGGCGAACGCCCGCGCGGCGGTGAAGTTCCGCCGTCACATCCCTGCCCGAAAGCTGCGGCAATCCCCGTCATCCACTGATTGATTTGCGCCACCGTTGACTCTGCGCGGGTCCCGCGTCCTCATCACCGCATGGCCGACAAGCCGAAACGAAAGAAGAAAGTTGCCGCAAGGCCGACAAGCAGGCCAGCCAGGCCGGCGGTCAGATCAAGAGCGGCGCAGCGGTTGCCGCTCGACGAACCGGTGCTGCGGCCGACCTTCCGGCGCGAGCGGCGCGCGCTCAATGGCGGCGTCTGGCCGGTGGCCGGCTGCGACGAGGCGGGCAGGGGGCCGCTCGCCGGCCCGGTGGTGGCGGCCGCGGTAGTGCTCGATCCCAGGCGCATCCCGCGCGGCCTCAACGATTCCAAAAAACTTGACGCCGAAGCACGCGAAAAGCTCTACGGGAAGATTTGCGCAACGGCGGAAGTCTCTGTCGCCTTCGGCTCCACCGCGCGCATAGACCGCGACAACATTCTACGCGCATCCTTGTGGGCGCTGACCCGGGCGGTGAAGGCGCTGGCGGTCAGGCCACGCCTCGTGTTTGTCGACGGCAACAACAAGATCGACTGCGGCTGCGACTGCGAGGCTGTGGTGTCCGGTGACGCGCTGGTGCTGTCGATTGCCGCCGCCTCGATCGTCGCCAAGGTCACGCGCGACCGGCTGATGGCGCGGCTGGGTCTCGCCCATCCCGGCTACGGCTTCGAGCGCCATATGGGCTACTGCGTGCCCGAGCATTTCGACGCGCTGCGCCGACTCGGACCCACCATCCACCACCGCAGGTCCTTTGCCCCGGTGGCGGCCAAGCTGGCGGCCCTGGAAGGCGGCGTTTCCGACGAGGTTATCGCCGAGTTGTTGCCTCTTTAGCCTGCCTTCTCTATTCCTGCCCGGCTGCGTCTTTCCACCCGCCCGGGCCAATGCATTACGTCTCGCTCATCGTCGAATTCCTGCGCGGGCGGCCCAAGGTCGTGTTCTGGACCGTGGCGCTGACGCAAGCCGCGCTTTGGGCCCTCATCCCGGCGCTGTTCTACAGTTCTCCGCCCGGCAATGTGCCGATCCTGCTCGCCATCGGCCACGAATTCGTGCTCGGCAGCTATCTCGGGCCGCCGCTGGCCTTCTGGTTCGGCGAGATCGCTTTCCGCCTGGCCGGGGCCTTCGGACTGTACGTGCTGGCGCAGGCCTGCATCGTGCTCACCTACTGGGCCGTGTTCACCCTCGGCCGCGCCGTGGTCGGCACGCGCCATGCCGTGCTCGCAGTGCTGCTGATGGTCGGCGTTACCGTATTCACGGTGCCGAGCGCCGACTTCGGCCCCGCCGTGATGGCAGCGCCGTTCTGGGCGCTGGCGCTGCTGTATTATTGGCGCGCGGTCGGCGAAGACCGGCGTGGCTACTGGTTTCTGCTCGCGCTCGATCTCGGCGTACTGCTGCTGGCGAGCTATGTCGGGCTGATCCTGATCGCGCTGCTTGTCTTGTTCACGCTGGCCATGCCACGTGGGCGCCGCGCCCTGCTGGCGCCCGAGCCGTGGCTGTCCATTCCGCTCACGTTTATCGTTCTGTTTCCGCATCTGGTCTGGCTACGCCGGGCATACGAGCTCGTCGCTTCCGGCATCAACGACACGGTCGCAGCCGCTGGCGCGCTGTCGCCCGGGCTGTGGCTTGTCGGCATCCTGCTGCTTACCCATCTCGGCCTTCTGCTCCTGGTCGGGCTCGCCAGTGGCTGGCCGCGGCCGCGCTTGCGGCGCGAGCGCCCGCCGGAAATCGACCGCAATCCGGTCGAGCCCTTTGCCCGCGCCTACGTCTATCTGTTCGCGCTGGCGCCGGCGGCAGTCGCTGTGGCGCTCGCCTTCGCCGGCCGACGGCTGGGGCCGCTGGCGATGCCGACGCCGCTGCTGGTGCTGTCGGGGCTGGCTGTGATCGTTGCCGCCGGCGATCAGGTGCTGCTCTACCGGGAGCGGCTGGTGTCGTCGGCCTGGGTCGGGCTCTTGCTGGCCCAGCCGGCGCTCGCGGTGCTCGGCCTCGCGGTGCTGCCGTGGGTCGCGCCGGTTGATCCCAAGGTCGCACTGCCGGCCGGCAAGGAGGCCTTGTTCTTTGCCGATACGTATCAGCGCCGCACCGGAAAACCGCTGCCCTTTGTCAGCGGCGATCCGCGCATCGCGCCGCTGATCGCGCTGGCCGCGCCCAGCCGACCGCGCGTTTTCTTCGCCTGGGCGCCGCAATACAGCCCGTGGGTGACGGCGGACGATCTGCGCAGCAAGGGTGGCGTGCTGGTCTGGCCGGCGACGGCAAAGGCAGCCACGCCGCCGGAGTCGCTGAAGAAGCAGTTTCCCGAAATGGTGCCGGAAGTGCCGCGCTCCTTCGCCCGCGCGGTGCAGGGCTTGCTGCCGCTCATCCGCGTCGGCTGGGCGATGCTGCGGCCCGAGCAGAGCGTCGGTCAGCCCTAGTGATAGCTTTCACCCTCGCGCACCTTGCCGCGGAACAGCCAATAGACGAAGGCGATGTAGCCGATGATGATCGGCAGAAGCGCCACCGTGCCGAGCAGCATGAAGATCTGGCTGGCCGGCGCCGCCGCGGTCTCCCATACCGTCAGCGTCGGCGGCACCAGATAAGGAAAGTTGGAGATCACCAGCCCAAGATAGCCGAGCAGGAACAGCGCGATGGCGGCAAGGAAGGGCGGCACGTCGCGCCCGTTCTCCAGCCAGCGCCAGCACAGCAAGGCGATGAGCGCGGTCACCACCGGCACCGGCCACAGGAAAAAGAAGTTGGGCAGCGAGAACCAGCGCTCGGCGATGCGGTTTTCGACCAGCGGCGTCCACGCGCTGACCGCGACCATGAACACCAGCACGGCGAGCAGCAGCCATTTCGCCTGGCCGCGGGCGCGTGAGGAGACCGGGCCTGCGGTCTTCATGGTCAGCCAGGTGGCGCCGAGCAGCCCGTAGCCGGCAATCATTGCCACACCGCAGAGCAGGGCAAAGGGCGTCGCCCAGTCGAGCGGCCCGCCGGCATAGCTGCCGTTGCGCACGGTCACGCCCTGGATCAGGCCGCCGAGGATGACGCCCTGCGCGAAGGCGGCGAGCCCGGAGCCGACCGTGAAGGCGACGTTGAGCCAGGTCTTGCTGCGCGAGACGGTGCGAAATTCGAAGGCCACGCCGCGGAACACCAGCGCCAGCAGCATGACGATCACCGGAATGTAAAGCGCTGGCATGATCACCGCATAGGCCTGCGGGAAGGCGACCCACAAGCCGCCGCCGCCAAGCACCAGCCAGGTCTCGTTGCCGTCCCAGAACGGTGCCACCGAACGCATCATCTGGTCGCGCTCGCGCTCGTTAGCGGCGAAGGGAAACAGGATGCCGACGCCGAGATCGAAGCCGTCGAGGACGACATACATGGCAACGGCGGTGCCGATCAGGCCGGCCCAGATCACGGGGAGATACCATTCCATGACGCGATCCTTGCGGTCTCGAGGCGCTAGCGTTCTTCCGCAGCGGCGAGCGGATTGGCTGGCACGTGGCCGATCTCTTCCGCTGTTTCATCCGGCCCTTTGGCGATCAGCCGGTTGATGTAGTAGATGCCGAAGGAGAACACGACGCCGTAGGCGAGCACGAACAGTACCAGCGTGAACAGGATACTTTCGCCGGTCACCGGCGAGGTGGCGTCGGCGGTGCGCAAAATGCCTTGCACGAGCCAGGGCTGGCGCCCGCTTTCGGTGGTGATCCAGCCGGCCATGACGGCGACAAATCCGGTCCACCAGCAATGCGCCATGATGTGCGAATACCAGCGCGCCTCGAACAGCGTGCCGCGCCACCACAGGAAGGCGCCGAGCAGCGCCGCGGCGATCATGAAAAAGCCGATCGCCAGCATGATGCGGAAGGAGAAGAACACGATCTTCACCGGCGGCCGCTCGGCGGCGGGTACGCTCTTCAATCCGGGAAACAGACCGTTGATCCTGTGGGTGAGGATGAGCGAGGCGCCGTTCGGTATGGAAAGCGCATAGCGGTTGGTTTCCGCCTGCTCGTCCGGCCAGGCGAAGATGTGGAAGTCACCCGGCCTTGAGCCGTCCCAATGCGCCTCCATCGCCGCGATCTTGATCGGCTGATACTCGAGCGTGTTGAGCCCGTGCTGGTCGCCGATGATCAGCTGCAGCGGGGCCAGGATGGCGAGCAGGCCGATCGCCATGCGCAGCATGGTGCGGCTCTCCTCCGGGTGCCGGCCGGCGATCAGGTAGCGCGCGCCCACCGCCAGCACCACGAAGCCGGTGGTGAGATAGGCGGCGTTGAGCATGTGCAGGAAGCGGTAGGGGAAGCTCGGGTTGAAGATGGCCGCGACCCAGTCGGTCGGATAGGCGACGCCGTTCTGCAAGGTGTAGCCGGCCGGCGTCTGCATCCAGCTGTTGGCCGACAGGATCCAGAACGCCGACAGCGCGGTACCTACGGCGACGATCGCCGCCGACAGCACGTAGAGCCAAGGTGGCACCTTGTTGAAGCCGAACAGCAGCACGCCGAGGAAGGTCGCCTCCAGGAAGAAGGCCATCAGCACTTCGTAGCCGATCAGCGGGCCGACCACGTTGCCGACCGCTGTCGAGAAACGGCTCCAGTTGGTGCCAAACTGGTAGGACAGCACGATGCCCGACACCACCCCCATGGCAAACGAGACCGCGAAAATCCTGGTCCAGAACCGCATCAGCACGTGGTAGCGGTCTTGTCCGCTGCGTATCCACATGACACCGAGCGTGGCGATGTAGGCCGACAGCCCGATGGTGAAGCTCGGAAAGATGATGTGAAATGTGACGGTGAAGGCGAACTGCAGGCGGCCCAGCAGGACAGGATCAAAATCCATTGCCAAACTCCAGGCAGAGGCCGGAAGGCGATTATAACGCGCTTTGGAAAACGGCCAATGCGGGCCAACGTTCCCTGCCTGCGTAAAATCGAAGCGGGCGAGGCACAAGCCCGGCGGTATCCACATCATCCACAGGCGTTGTCTGCCGCGGCGGCGGGCGCCGGGTTAGGCTTGGGCCGGGCAATGCGGACAACCGGGGGCAAACCATGGCCAGGCAGGCGAAGCAGAGCGGCAAGGCGGACACCAAATCCGGGATGCCGCTGGCCGACACGCTCGACCGCTATTTCGGGCTCAAGGCGCAAGGCACTGACGTACGCACCGAATTCATCGCCGGTGTGACCACCTTCCTGACGATGGCCTACATCATCTTTGTCAATCCGCAGATCCTCGGCAATGCCGGCATGGACAAGGGTGCTGTGTTCGTCGCCACCTGCATCGCGGCGGCCGCCGGCACGCTGATCATGGCGCTCTACGCCAACTATCCGATTGCGCTGGCGCCGGGCATGGGCCTCAACGCGTTTTTCGCATTCACAGTGGTGCTCGGCTACAAATTCACGTTCCAGCAGGCGCTGGCGGCGGTGTTCTGCTCCGGCGTGATCTTCGTGCTGATCTCGGTTTTCAGGATTCGCGAATGGATCATCGACGCCATACCGCGCAACATGAAGCTGGCAATCGGCGCCGGTGTCGGCCTGTTTCTCGGCATCATCGCGCTTGAGAGCGCAAAGATCGTGGTCGATCATCCGGCCACGCTGGTGACGCTCGGCGATCTCACGCAGGGACCGGCGATCCTCGCCATTCTCGGCTTCGTGATAATTGCGGCCTTGAACTATCACCGCGTCACCGGCGGGACCCTGATCGGCATCCTGGTGGTGGCATTCATCGGCCTGCCGTTCGGACTGTCGACGTATGGCGGCATCGTTTCCATGCCGCCGTCGGTTTCCTCGACATTTCTGGCGATGGATTTCTCGCGCGTGTTCGAAGCGACGTTCCTCATCGTCGTGTTCACCATGCTGTTTGTCGATCTGTTCGACACGGCCGGCACGCTGATCGGCATCACCCATCGCACAGGCCTGCTCGATTCGGACGGCAAGCTGCCGCGCATGAAACAGGCGCTGCTGGCCGACTCTTCCGCCACCGTAATCGGCTCGCTGGTCGGCACCTCGAACACGACCAGCTACATTGAAAGCGCGGCCGGCGTGCAGGCCGGTGGCCGCACCGGGCTGACCGCACTGGTGGTTGCGATCCTGTTCCTGCTGGCGATGTTCTTTGCGCCGCTGGCCGGCATGATCCCGGCCTATGCTACGGCGGCGGCGCTGCTCTATGTCGCCTGCGTGATGACACGCGGACTTGCCGAGATCGCCTGGGACGACGTCACCGAGTATGCGCCGGCAGTGATCGCCGCCGTGTCCATGCCGCTGACCTATTCAATCGCCACCGGCATCGGCCTGGGTTTCATCACCTATGCCCTCGCCAAGCTGATTGCCGGCAAGTTCAGTGAAGCCAGCCCCGCGGTGATCGTGCTCGCGCTGATCTTCGCCTTCAAGTTTGCGGTGTCGGGGTAGCGATGCCGGTGCGGTCCGCCGCAAAATTGGCCGTCACCGGTTAAAAGGAGTTCGCATGACTGTCACGGTCGGCTTCAAGCAATTGGCCGCACTGCCCGAGGAGCATATCACCGACAAGATCAGCCGGCGGGTGGTCTCCGGCAAGCAGGGCATGATGGTGTGGTGGACGATGAAGGCGGGGGCACATGCCGGCGCGCACACACATCCGCACGAGCAGATCGCGTTGATACTCAAGGGCAAGATGGACTTCCGTCTCGGCGGCGAACGCCGCACCATTGGACCAGGCGGGATCGTGGTGATCCCCTCCGGCGTCGAGCACGAGGCGTTCTTTCCCGAGGATACGGAGGTCGTCGATATCTTCGTGCCGCCGCGCGAGGATTTTCTCGCCGGCGGCGCGCCTGCCTATATGCAGAAGGATTAGCTCAGCGCCTTCTTGATCGCCAGGAAATCGCGCCAGGCAAAGCGCTTCTGCAACGGGCTGCGCAGCAGGAATGCCGGGTGAAAGGTCGGCATGGCCCGGATTTCGCGCTTGCCGGTGTCGAAGGCGAACCAGCGCCCACGGATTTTGGTAATCCCTTCCTTGCCGCCGAGCAAAGTGTGTGCCGACGGGCCGCCGAGGCAGACCAGCACGTCGGGGTCGACAAGCTCGATCTGCCGCAGGATGAAGGGCAGGCACACCTGCTGCTCCTGCGGCGTTGGCGTGCGGTTGCCCGGCGGGCGCCAGGGCACGATGTTGGCGATGTAAACGCCGGCGCGGTCGAGCCCGATGGCCGCCAGCATGCGATCGAGCAATTTGCCCGAGCGGCCGACGAAGGGCAGGCCCTCGATGTCCTCGTCGCGGCCGGGCGCCTCGCCGACGAACATCAGGCGCGCCTCGGGGTTGCCGTCGGCGAACACCAGTTGGGTGGCAGTCGCCTTGAGCGGACAGCCGTCGAAACGCTCTAGGATGGCGCGCAGCTCATCGAGGGATTTGGCACTCCTGGCTGCCTCGCGCGCCGACACCGCGGCTTCGTCGGGCGCGGGCGGCGCGGCGGTGCGTTCCCTGGTCTCAAGGTCCGGCGGTAACGCGGCGGGCTGCGGTGCACGCGGGCGGGGGGCGGGCGGCGGCTCGGCCGCTGCCGCGAAGCGGTCGACCGGTGCCTCGCCGACGAGCGCGTCCACCCCGGCTTCGGCATAGAAGTCGAGCAGGTCGCACAGCGATTGGTCGCGGCCGGGGATCATGGCCGAACCAAACACCCGCGCTACGGCCCGCGCAAGCGTCACCCGGAGTTTTCAACCTGTCGGCGCCGGGCTTGTCCCGGTAACCCCGACGAGGGACACACTGTCGACCTAAGCGAGATGACCGGGAGGAGCCCGGCCATGACATCGCGGACGTTACTCCGCCGCCTGCGCCGGCAGGTTCGTCACTTCGCCGCGTGCCGGGTAATTCTTCTCGGTGACGAAATCGATCGCCGCCAGAAAATCCGCAAGTTGCGGCCGCGCGAACGGCATGGTCTGCACGCTGGCGCAATAGAGGGTGCCGTCCGGCTTGATGAGGAACAGGCCCGGCTCGTTGAACAGGCTGGTCTCTTCGATGCCGGCCGAAGTCTTGCCGCGGCTGGTCGAGATCCAAAGGCCGTAGGCACGCGCGGTGCGCAGGTCGAGGCTGTGGCCGATGCGCAGTTTCGGCAAATCCCATTCGGTATTGGTCTTCTCGCCGCGCTCGGGACTGTCGGCGGAGATCGCCACCACGGAGACGCCGCGCTTTTCGAACTCGGGCAGCTTGGCCTCGAGATCGGTGAGCTGCTTGCGGCATTGCGGGCAATGCAGGCCGCGATAGAACACGACCAGCGTGAACTTGTCCGGCGTCTCGGTTGCGAGGTCGAACTTGCCGCCGCCGGCCAGCGGAACGACGAGCGGGGGCACCGGCTGGCGCGGTACCAATGGCATAATATCGGACATCATAGACCTCCTTGATTTATCCGGACGCGCGGAACATAGCGTCAAATGCTGCGGCGCAAATGCCGTCCGGTTTCACACTTCGGTGAACGCTGTCACGCTGTGAAAGCCGCGTCTGGCTGCATTGTCACAGCCGCCAATTCGTGGAACACATCCTACGTGGCCGTCGTATTATGGAAGAATATTTCCGGCCAATTGATCGATGGCCGGGACGCAGCAGGGGATCGCAGAGGATCGCATGGCCCAGTCCGAGCTACCCGCCCGCGAGGCAATGGAATTTGACGTGGTGATCGTCGGCGCCGGGCCGGCGGGCCTGGCCGCCGCCATTCGCCTCAAGCAGATCAATGCCGATATCAACGTTGTGGTGGTGGAGAAGGGCTCCGAGGTTGGCGCCCATATTCTGTCCGGCGCGGTGATCGATCCAATCGGGCTCGACCGCCTGCTGCCGGAATGGCGCGACGAGGATACGCCGATCAAGACGGCGGTCGGTGTCGACCGCTTCTACTGGCTGAGCGCGACCGCCGGTGTGCGGCTGCCGAATTTCATGCTGCCGCCACTGATGAGCAACCACGGCAATTTCATCGTCTCGCTCGGCAATGTCTGTCGCTGGCTGGCGGCTAAGGCGGAAGCGCTTGGCGTCGAAATCTATCCGGGTTTCGCTGCGGCGGAGGTGCTCTACGACGACGACGGCGCGGCGGCCGGCGTCGCCACCGGCGACATGGGCGTGGCCAAGAACGGCGAACCGAAGGACAGCTTCACCCGCGGCATGGAATTGCGCGCCAAGTACACGCTGTTCGCCGAAGGCGCGCGCGGCAGTCTCGGCAAGCAGTTGATCGCCAAGTTCGGCCTCGGTGCAGAATGCGAGCCGCAGAAATTCGGGCTCGGGCTGAAGGAACTGTGGGAGGTGCAGCCGGACAAGCACCGCAAGGGCCTGACGCAGCATTCGTTCGGCTGGCCGCTCGACAACAGCACTGGCGGCGGCTCGTTCCTCTATCACTTCGACGACAATCTGGTGGCGGTCGGCTTCGTGGTGCATCTCAATTACACCAATCCGTATTTGTCACCATTCGAGGAATTCCAGCGCTTCAAGACGCATCCGCTGGTGCGCGATACCTTTGCCGGCGGCAAGCGGATTTCCTACGGCGCGCGCGCCCTGACCGAAGGTGGCTTCCAGTCGGTGCCCAGGCTGGTCTTTCCCGGCGGCGCGCTGTTGGGCTGCAATGCCGGCTTCATGAACGTGCCGCGCATCAAGGGTACCCACAACGCCATGCTGTCCGGCATGCTGGCGGCGGAAGCGGTGGCGGCGGCGCTCGCCTCCGGTCGCAACAACGATGTGCTCAATGATTACGAGTCCGCCTGGCGCGGCTCGCCTATCGGCAAGGATTTGCGCCGGGTGCGCAACGCCAAGCCGCTGTGGTCGAAATACGGAACCACACTCGGCATTGCGATCGGCGGG
>Ga0210062_1000457_pt1 | contig 12473 bp, 12 predicted proteins | sample Muzzi_CordA_D2_FD_185528 | JGI IMG/M metagenome (GOLD analysis project Ga0210062, IMG submission 185528) | Wetland microbial communities from San Francisco Bay, California, USA, that impact long-term carbon sequestration - Muzzi_CordA_D2 (SPAdes) | ecosystem: Environmental > Aquatic > Marine >...
CCTGGGGCCTGGTTAGTTGGGCCATCGCTACTGCGGCGGTCGAGGTCGAAGAAGACGTTCGGGAAGCCGAATCTGCCGCAAATGAGGAGAGTTCACCGGAGCCCGATGAGTCGGTCTAATGTCATTCTGACTGGTTCCTTAGGGCTTGTCGGGGCAGTCATTTTAACGGCCTCATGCCTGTTTGTAATGGCCCAGGGCTGGATACCGGCCCTGATCGGCCGTCCCGCGTATGTGTGGGGTCTTTGCTTATTTTTGACCTTTTTTTCCATGGCTGAAATACCGTTTATGATTTTCGGTATCCGCCGGATCGCGGCCAGCGCCAACCCCAAGGCCAAATACGTAGCGATGTTGACCAATACCGGCTACGCCTTTTTTGGAGCGGTTTATGCCGCTCCGTTCATTCTGTTGACAGGCTGGTTGGGGCTTGGTGCGGCAATGGCTGCCCTGAGCCTGGTCCGCTTTTTCACGGCCGTCGTTTTTTTACCTCGATAACATCAGGATAACGTTATGTCACACGCATTCAACTTAAAAGAGATCTACGGTCTGGTCATCGATATGGATGGGGTGTTATGGCGGGGCGACTCGCCGCTCCCCGGCCTGATCGATTTTTTCGACTTCATACATCAGCGCTCACTTTCATTTATGCTGGCTACCAATAATGCCACCAAAACCCCGGAGCAATACCTTCGAAAACTGGCCGGTTTTGGGGTCACGAGCGTCAAGCGGGAGAACATCCTCACCTCCTCGCTGGCGACGGCCGCTTATCTAAAACGTGAATACCAACCCGGCAGCAAGGTCTACGTGGTCGGTCAGGATGGGCTGCGAGAGGCAATGCGCGAAGCCGGTTTTATGGTCCTGGAAGACAACAGCCAGCCAGCCGATATCGTAGTGGCCGGAGCCGATTTCACCCTCACCTATGAGAAGCTCAAAAACGCGGCCCTCCTTATCCGGGGTGGGGCCCATTTTATCGGCACCAACGGCGATCTGACTTTTCCCTCAGAAGAAGGGCTGGCCCCCGGGGCCGGCTCAATTCTGGCTGCCATCGAAGCTGCCACCGGCGTCAAACCACCCACGGTGGGCAAACCGGCCCCGCTGATGTTCGATATCGCCCTTGAAAAGATGGGCATCCGGCCCGAGCACAGCGCGATGTTGGGCGACCGGCTGGAAACCGATATTCTGGGCGGCCAGCGGGCCGGCCTCAAAACCATTCTGGTCGAGACCGGGGTCGACAACAAGGCTTCAGTCGAGCAAAAAGGGATTCAGCCCGATGCCATCTTTAGCGGGATTGCCGAGTTGGTCCAGGTATGGCAATCACTGGGATAGGGTTTGATGAGCCTCAAGCGTGATGAAGTTATCCAAATTATTGAGGCGGCCCGAAAGCTGGGAGACATTCCCGATTTACGCCGGGCCGACCTGCGCAAAACCGATCTCAAGGGGATCGATCTACGCCGGGTTAATCTAAGCTATGCCGACCTCAGGGGAGCCAGACTGAGCGGCCTCAATCTGGAAGAGGCAAATCTGACCGGGGTCGACCTGCGTAAGGCCGATTTATCCAAGGCCAACCTCAAGAATGCCAGGATGCTCGGCGCCAATCTGGGCAAAGCCAAGCTGGGGGGAGCCAACCTGCTTGAAGCCACGTTGCGCAATGCCAATTTGAGTGACGCCAACCTGCGTAGTGCCAGCCTGACCGAGACAACGATGCGCGGCGCCGGTTTGGTGGTCGCCAACCTCTCCGAAGCAGAACTCAATGGGGCTAATCTTATTCGGGCTGATATGCGTGGAGCCCGAGTCACCGACGAGCAACTCAGCCGGGCCAAAAGTCTCAAAGGAGCCATTATGCCGGACGGCTCCACTCACCCCTGATTTTGAATTTACGCACGACCTTCCCAACTTTTACCGGCAGGCAGAAAACAGCGGGCTAACGCTGTCTGCTTCAATAAAACGCCGTAGAAGAGTTTACCGTAGTTGCCGTCCAGTTCCAATACTTATTATATCAGGAAGAAGAGCGCTTTGGCCGCAATGCCGGTTTAACCTTAGCCAAAAATTTCTGGTAAAACCTTTTTTTCCATTGCCAGAGGTAGTTTTTTACTTCATGATCAATTCCGCTGCTATAGAGAAATAAGAAAAACCTTGTCGATTAACGAATCGGCGAGGTCTTTTATTTGACGAAATTAAGCCGGCCACGTATCATATCCCCCGGGGGAAATTTCACCAAAAAACCAAAAAATTAGACGTGCTGCTGTAAGTATGTCTTCCCCCAACCACCCAACAACCACAAAACAAAACAGGAGATCAAACCGTGACTGCCAATAGTTCCGCCGGAGCACGATTTCAGGCGGCGATGGATGTCGAACGCCCCTTACAAGTAGCAGGAACCATTAATGCTTTCGCGGCCTTGCTGGCCAGGGAAGCAGGATTTCGGGCCATTTATCTCTCCGGGGCCGGGGTAGCCAACGCCTCTTTTGGTCTGCCGGACCTGGCCCTGACCACCCTCAACGATGTGAGCGAAGATGTCAGGCGCATTACGGCCGCGTCCGACCTGCCCCTCCTGGTTGATGCTGATACCGGCTGGGGCGCGGCTTTCATGATTGCCCGGACCGTCCGAGAACTGACTCGGGCCGGCGCCGCGGGTCTCCACCTGGAGGATCAGGTGCAGGCCAAACGCTGCGGGCACCGGCCGGGCAAAGCGCTGGTTCCTGCTGCGGAGATGGTTGATCGCATCAAGGCCGCGGTGGACGCCCGGCCCGACTCACAATTTGTGATTATGGCCCGCACCGACGCCCATGCTGTTGAAGGTCAGGCGGCCGCAATCGAGCGCTCGGCCCGGTATGCAGAAGCCGGGGCGGACATGATTTTTGCCGAAGCCCTGACCACTCTGGATGAGTACCGTGAGTTCAGTGCGGCCATCAGCGTGCCGGTACTGGCCAATATGACCGAGTTCGGTAAGACACCGCTATTTACCGTGGACGAACTGCGTCAGGCAGGAATCAGACTGGTGCTCTATCCTCTGTCCGCCTTTCGGGCGATGAGCGCGGCTGCCCTCAAGATCTACACCACCCTGCGCCAACAAGGCATCCAAAAATCCGTGTTAGACTCGATGCAGACCCGGGCTGAACTTTACGAACTGCTCGGATATCACGCTTTTGAACAAAAACTTGACGAACTATTTACCAAACAGGAGGAACAACGATGACAAGTCCCAAAAAAACTGGAGCCGGTCTACGGGGCCAGGCTGTCGGACAGACCACCATCGCCACAGTCGGGAAAGAAGGCCGGGGGTTGACTTACCGGGGCTATAGTATCGGCGACCTGGCGGAGCACGCCCGCTTTGAGGAGGTAGCCTATCTGTTGCTCTACGGCAAACTGCCTACGAAGACCGAGCTGGAAGGGTATCTGGCCAAACTGAAAGGATCACGCCACTTACCCCAACCGCTAAAAGAAGTTCTAGAGCGAATTCCAGCTAAGGCCAATCCGATGGACGTGCTGCGCACCGGCTGCTCGTTCCTGGGCACGCTGGAGCCGGAAACTGATTTCAGCCAGCAACGAGATATTGCAGATCGTCTGCTGGCGGTCTTTCCCTCAATGTTGGCCTACTGGTACCGATTTGCCAACGATGGCGTACGCATCGACGTCGAAACTGGCGAAGACTCGCTGGGCGGCCATTTTCTGCACCTGCTTCACGGCCGGCAGCCGGGCGAACTGCACCGGCGTTGCATGAATACCTCGCTAATTCTATACGCCGAACACGAGTTCAATGCCTCGACCTTTGCCTGCCGGGTATGCACCGGCACTCTGTCGGACTTTTACTCGGCGGTGACAGCCGGAATAGGTACGCTGCGCGGACCACTCCACGGCGGGGCTAACGAGGCGGCGATGGAGTTGATCCAACGTTTTGAGACACCAGAGCACGCTCGTCAAGGCGTCCTGAAAATGTTAAACCAGAAAGAAAAAATAATGGGCTTTGGCCACGCCGTGTATCGGGAGTCAGACCCACGCAGCGCAGTCATCAAGGAATGGGCTAAAAAGCTATCGGAAACAGCCTCTGACCGGCGCCTGTATGAGATTTCTGAAGCCATCGAGAGTCTGCTGTGGGAGGAGAAGCGGCTCTTTCCCAACCTGGATTTTTACAGCGCCCCGGCCTATCATTTTCTGGGTATTCCCACTCCCCTCTTCACCCCGATCTTTGTAATGGCTCGCGTTACCGGCTGGTCGGCTCATATTATGGAGCAGCGGGTCCATAACGTACTTATTCGGCCCAACGCCGAATACGTTGGTCCCGATGACCAGGCCTGGCTGCCGCTTGAAAAACGGAGATAAGTATGTCGCAAGCAGTGTTTGACGCCAAACGGCCCGAACCTGATCAGGCGCTGGTGGATATCGCCGACTATATCCTGAACTATAGCGTCACCGGCAGCCAGGAAGCGATGGCCACGGCTCGCTACTGTCTGCTGGACACGTTGGGCTGCGGGCTGCTGGCCCTTAACTACCCCGCCTGCACCAAGCTGCTGGGCCCGGTAGTGCCCGGCGCTACAATGCCGGACGGAGCCAGGGTGCCGGGTACCTCTTACGAACTGGACCCGGTTCGGGCCGCCTTCAATATCGGGGCGATGATTCGCTGGCTCGACTTCAACGACACCTGGCTGGCCGCAGAGTGGGGCCATCCCTCGGACAACCTGGGGGGCATTCTGGCCGTGGCCGACTACCTTAGCCGCCGGGCAGTGGCCAGGGGCAAAGCGCCGCTCACCATGCGGGACGTGCTGGCAGCGATGATCAAAGCCCACGAAATTCAGGGGGTCATTGCCCTGGAAAATGGGTTCAACCGGGTGGGGCTGGACCACGTGCTGCTGGTGCGCATCGCCAGCACGGCGGTGGTCGCCGGCCTGCTGGGCGGTTCCCGGCAGGAGATCATCGATGCCATATCGAACGCCTGGCTTGACGGGGGGGCCCTGCGGGCGTACCGGCACGCGCCCAACACCGGCTCGCGCAAGAGCTGGGCCGCGGGCGACGCTACCAGCCGGGCCGTGTGGCTGGCCCTAAATTCCCGGAGAGGGGAGATGGGCTATCCTTCGGCTCTGACTGCACCGCAGTGGGGTTTTCAGGACGTGCTGTTCAAAGGCCAGTCCCTCAGTTTTAGCCAGGGTTACGGCACCTACGTGATGGAAAACATCCTGTTCAAGATCTCATTCCCAGCCGAATTTCACGCCCAGACCGCAGTAGAAGCGGCGATTGAGCTCTATCCCCAGGTCAAAGACCGGTTGGACGATATCGATAAAATCGCCATTGAAACCCAAGAGTCCGGCTACCGCATCATCAACAAAACCGGCCCGCTGGACAACCCGGCCGACCGGGATCATTGCCTGCAATATATGGTCGCCGTGCCTCTGGTCAAAGGCAACTTGACGCCGGAAGACTACGAGGATGAGGCCGCCGCGGACCCCCGCCTTGATAGGCTGCGCCACAAAATGGAAGTTAAAGAGAATGATCGCTTCACCAGGGACTACCTCGACCCGGACAAACGCTCTATTGGCAACGCGATCCAGGTGTTCTTCAGCGGTGGCAGCTCGACCGAGCGAATAGAAGTAGCCTACCCGATTGGGCATCGCCGCCGTCGCGACGAAGGCATTCCCCTGCTGCTGGAAAAATTTGAGCGCAACATCGCCACAATCCTCTCACCTCGCCAATGTGAGCAGATATTGCATTTGAGCGAAGATCAGGAGCGATTGGAGGAAACGCCGGTCAATGAGTTCATGGAGTGGTGGATCGTGTGACCCCACTGTACTCCACGTAAATAACCCTCACCCTCCACTTCCTACGGTCGCCTCTCCGAGAGTCTGGGAAAGGGGGCGTCCGAAGCGATGCGGAGGGCGGGGGTGAGGGCTGTCTCGACACTTTGGCAGCAGAAACCTGGCTTTAGTGACCAGATGTGACTATACGAAAGTTGCTATCTCAGCCAGTGATTTCTTGGTCAAATCCGGTACTTTGGCATCCTTGGCGGGATATCCTATTACCAGGATTAAGAAAGCGCGCTCGTTGGGCGGCCGGTTCAGGATTTCGCTCAAAAAACCCATGGGGCTGGGGGTATGGGTCAACGACACCAATCCGGCCTGGTGAATTGCGGTGACCAAAATGCCGGTGGCGATACCGACGGATTCGGGCACGTAGTAGTGCTTGACCTTGCGGCCGTCGGGGGTCAGGCCGTAATTTTGGGCAAATACAACAATCAGATAAGGCGCAATCTCCAGGAAAGGCTTATCCGGCGTCGTCCCCAGGGGAGCCAGGACTTCCAGCCATTCCTCAGTGGCCCGCTCACTGTAGAAGGCCCGTTCTTCAGTCTCTGCCGCTTCCCGAATTTGACGCTTTATTGCCGGATCACTGACTAGCACAAAGTGCCAGGGCTGCATATTGGCCCCGTTGGGGGCTGTTCCGGCCGCCCGGAGACAATTCTCGATGACTTCCCGGGGCACCGGCCGATCTGAAAAATCCCGGACCGTCCGTCGCCGGCGAAGGTTGGCGTAAAACTCAAGCGCCCGGCGCTTCATCTCTTCCACCGGAAATTCCTGATACTGGCTCAGGGGAATAAATTCGGAGTGACTCAATATCTCTACCTCCCGTCTGTTTGATAACCCAGATTCATTCCGAGCAGTATAACCAGCTCAAAGGCGAAAAACAAATTTAGTCATCATCAGGTTAAAATTGGTCCAGTTTTTAGCAACCCGAACGCACGGCACTGACGAACGATAGTAAGTAAAATAACGAAAAACTTTAAATAATTCTGCTTCTGAAGTGCTTTATAAAATTCGCCAAATTATACCTTTCACTTTTCAGAATTAATTGACCCAAGAATGTAATAACCAGGACTTTGCCCGTCCATCAAGTCTGTTGTAGAATTGGCTACTTACATCCCCCCAGCCTGGCTTCACCGATGCTGATCAACGCAGTTATTAAAATGGGGTATCCTGCACCTATGGAGTATGGCTTTTCTCCACATGGTGCCGTCGTATAAATCATAATCTTTTAAAGACAAGGGGAGGGAACCTATGTCTACTCGACAAATTGCTTTAGCTGCTGCTTTTCTGGCCATCGTGTTTATTGCTCACGCCTCTGGCCGTATCTTTCAGATTGGTGGAGCGCAGTTGGCCCCCAGCATCGCCATTTATGTTTTGATGGCCTTGCTGATGGGTCCCAGCCTGGGATGGGGTCCTATTGTGGGTATCGGTCTGGCGGTCGGAATTCTGACAATGGTGGCCACTTCCAGTCCATTTCCGCTGGCCAACATTCCGGCCCACGGCCTGAGCTTTATCGCCTCAGCCTATCTGGCCAAGCAGGCCGCGCCCAAAAATCAGGAAATCGGAATAGGGTCTATCATCTTCAACGTGGGCATCATCCTGCTGTTGTCCTGGACCCTGTTTGCCCTGTTCACCTGGCTGGGGTTGGCCAGCACACCCTTTGCCGGGAATGAGTGGGCCCGCTTTGGGATGAGCTTTGGCTCCGGCTTCCTGGCCTGGTGGCTCTTCGGCTTCATCGGGGTAGCCATACCAACGTTCATCATCGCCGTTATCTTAACTCCACTTCTCTACCGGGCGGTCCGACCGGCCCTGGTACGCCAAGGTATGCTTAGCTCGGCAGCCTAGGACAGATGCTCATTACATGACCGACGAAATTATTACCGTACACGACATCCACTACACCTATCCAACCGGAGATCGCCCAGTTCTAAGAGGGATTGATCTGGCGTTACGTCGGGGTGAATTTGTTGGTCTTGTCGGTGCAACCAGCGCCGGCAAGACTACTTTTTGCCAAACCCTAAACGGTCTTATCCCCCACTACACCCAGGGAAAAATGCAGGGGACCGTCGTGGTCAATGGTCGCGATACTGGCAACCTGACCGTGGCCGACCTGTCAGCCAGCGTGGGTCTGGTATTTCAGGATGCAGACGCACAACTGGTGATGTCAACCGTAGAAGAGGAATGCCTGCTAGGACCGTTGAGCCAGGGCTTGTCGCGGCGCGAGGCTCGCCAACGGGCTCACGCTATCCTGGAGCGGTTGGAAGTATCCCATCTGATAGATCGTTCCCCCCAGGCCCTCTCGGGCGGCCAGAAACAGCGAGTGGCCATTGCTGCGGTGATGGTTACCGAGCCGGAGGTGCTAGTGCTGGATGAAGCCACCTCTGAACTGGACGCGCTGATGGTCCACAAGATTTTCAGCCTGTGTGCCAGGCTAAATCAGGAGTTGGGGACAACCATCCTGCTGGTTTCTCACGAAATTGAGCTACTGGCTCGCCACGCTCAGCGGCTGGTGGTGATGAACGAAGGGCGAATCGTATTAGATGCCCCTACACGCGAGGCGCTGAAACAGCACCAGGTTTTCCGTGACGTGGGTGTTCGCCTGCCCCAGGTGACCCAGTATGCCCTGGCGCTGGAGCCATATCTCAACTGGCCCACCTTGCCCATCACCGAAGAAGAGGCGCTGCCAACGGTCCGCCGGGCAGTAGCCGGAGTCGAACCGGTCAACGGGCCGGTCATTCCTCCTCCCGGGGCGATAGACCTGGCTCAAACGGCTGAGCCCCTGATTCAAGTGGACAAGGTGCGGTTTGCCTACCGGGAACCGGTGACGGTGTTGCAAAATGTCAACCTGAACTTCCAACGGGGTGAGTTTACGGCGATAATCGGTAATAATGGTTCGGGCAAATCAACATTGATGAAGATGATCCTGGGCCTGCTGAAGCCATCTGCCGGTCGAGTCGTGATCGATGGTGTGGATACACGCCAGGCCAGGGTGTCGGAACTGGCCCTGAAGATCGGCTTCATCTTTCAGGACCCCAATGATCAACTGTTTTCCAATTCAGTGGGTGAAGAAATTGCCTTTGGGCTAAAGAACCTGGAACTGCCGGAAGAAGAAATTGAGAAACGGGTGACTGACACCCTGGCTCAATTTGACTTAACCGAGGTGCAGGATACCTTTCCCCGTTTTTTGGCCCGGGGCGACAAGCAAAAACTGTGCATAGCCAGTATTGTGGCAATGCGCCCCCAGGTGCTACTCTTGGACGAACCGACCACCGGCCAGGACCATCGAGACTCTTTCCAGATTATGGAACTGGCCCAAACCCTCAATGAACAAGGCATCACTATCCTGTTGGTCACCCACGACCTCAGCAACGTAGCCCGCTACGCTCGGAGGGTGATTGTGGTGAATGATGGCGTTATCATCGCTGATGGGCCGACTCAAGAGATTATGACCGACCGGGAGTTGTTGGCTTCGTGCCATCTCACTCCGCCCCAAATCATCCAGTTGGGGTTGGATCTATCTGCCAACGGAATGAAGCCGGCTATGACGCCGGAGGCGTTGATGGTTGAAACCATGCGCTGGCTGGAAATAAGCGCGATAACTCCTTCCGGGAGGGACGGATGATACTGCAAAAGAGAGGCCGGCTGGGGAATGTCGACTCTCGGGTCAAGATTCTGTGGTTTCTGGCCACACTGGTGGCGGGGCTGGTCTTTGTCCAACCGGTATCGTTGATCATCGTTTTGCTTAGCATCGTAGCGGTCGCCCTGGTTGGCCGGGTGCTGCTTGAGACGCTCCAGAGTATGCGCGGGCTGGCCATGATTATCATCGTCATCGGCCTTATCTTTGGGCTCACCGTGCCGGGCGAACCTATCTTCTACCTCATTCCGGCCCTGGGCCCCATTGGGCCGGCCCTACCCATCACCCGCGAGGGGATGCTGATGGGCTTTATCTCCATTTTGCGCATTTTTGTCTTTGCTGCTCCCCTGCTGGTCATTATCATGACCACCAACAACTCCGACCTGATTCAGGGCTTGATGTACTTCAGATTACCCATGGAGTATGCCCTGATGATCGTGTTGGCCCTCAACTTTGTACCGATTGTGCTGGCGGAGTTTGGCCGCATCGCCGACGCCCAGAAAGCGCGCGCCCATGCCCTCATCGAAAAAGGGTTTTTGGGCAAAGCCCGGGGATTGGTCCCAATTTTTGTACCACTCACCCTTAACGCGGTGGATCGGGCCGACACCGTCGGCAAGGTGCTTGAGATTCGGGGCTTCTCCCGCCGCCAATTCCGGGCCGAGTTCGACTCGTTAACCGGCGGCAGTTGGGCCCTGTTTCTGACCTCGCTGGCCCTGCTGGGCGTGGCAGTTGCTTCAGCCATCCTCAGGCAAGATATATTTTTGATGCTGTTCGGGCTGGCTTGATTGTCAAGAAAAAAGCCGGTCCGCCGGCAAAGAAGCTGACCGTACTTCGACTATCTGGCAAAGATCTGCAAATTCTCCGCCAGCAAATATAGAAAGATAATCCCTGTCAGCAGACTGATAAGGGCGATCAAGCCCAGGTTAGCCACGCTATCCCGTACTTTAACCGTACCGACCAGATTACCATCCTGGAATCTGATTCGTACGACCGGCCACAGATTCAATCCAACGGCCAGCCCCAGACCTCCTATCAAAACCGCAGGATTGAAAAACAGCATGTCGAAATTGATGGCCTCATTAAATTGGGACAGGCCAAAACCACTCTGCAAAATCCCCCCAACACAGAGGGCCAGGGCCGGAAGAATCAGGATAATCCCTATTGCCGCCAATCTAATATTATTCTGCTTCATGAAGTTCCTCCTCAATTTTTTATGGCTCAATATAATAAGGGCCGGCATCGACCGGAGCAGTTCCAGCCAAAACCAGCGCCGGGCAGCCCCAGCCCCACATCGGCCCGCAATTAGCTCACACTCTTCTGCAAAATCACCGATAACCCCCTCCCTGTCATCCTGGCGTAACAAGAAACCCAGCACCTTTTCTCCCAGCCTGGGCAGCGCCGGCAATGTTTCCAGGTCAGATAATGGCGTGTACGGCATTGGTATCTCCCAAATTCAATAGCATTACGACAGGCCGGACTGCGGGGCTTCTGATCCGGAGAACCCCAACCACAGGGCATCTTGCATTTCTTTTGTTGCTCGCAAAGCATTAATGCCTTCCGATGTAATTAAGTAATAACGCTTGCTGCGACCGCCTCGTTCCGGCGTGGGCTCACCCATGTAAGAGGTCAGCAACCCTCGTCTGGTCAGCCGGTCCAGGGGAACGTAGATGGCACCTACTGAAAATTTCTGGTTGATGGTCTGCTCAATATATTGGCGGATCGTCACCCCGTAAGCATTGTCGCCCAATTGATAGACTGCCAGCAAAACGATCTCTTCTATTCTAGTTAACAAATTCACTATTGCATCCTATTTGAATTATATGTTTTAAATTATAAAACAAATCGATGTTTTGTCAAAAAATAACACCTGCCATTGGCAACTCGTCCAATTCGCGGCGGTGCGTCCCAAAATTTGGGACACACCAAGTCACGGCCGCCAATTTTTAAAATCAACCCAACTACCGTATCATAGTGCCCTGATGCATCTGCCAACATTCACTTCTGCCAGATCAGTTCCAAAGATGAACGACGCACCGGTATCAACCCGAAAAAAAACTGAGATCTATCCGCTGGTGGCCCTCCTGACTATCTTTGCCGTTCTGGCGTTAGGCTATAATCTGATGCTGCCTCTGGCTGAAATCAGCGACGCCGGCGCGCATTTTGCCCTGATCCGCTTCATTGTCGAACACAAGCGACCCCCGGTGACCATCCAGGAAAGAACCGAGGTGGGCATCAAAGGAGACGCCTCTCCCGTCTACCACGGTCTGGTAGCCTTAATCACCCAGCATGTCGATGTGTCTGAATTTCCAGACTTGCCGGATATTCACGATGAGGATAGACGGTCTATTCCCGCGGATGGGCGGATTATTCAAGGCGTTTTTCACACCGAAGACGAAGGTTTTCCATTTAAGGGGATTGCTCTGGCCTGGCACCTGGCCGGACTGGCCTCCATTCCAATGGGGATGGCTACTATCATTGCCGTTTATCTGACCGGGCGAGCCATTTATCCGGTCCGGCCTTATTTTGCCCTGGCTGCGGCTGTCTTCGCCGGCTTGCTGCCCCGGTTCCTCATCAGCAGCGCCGTGATCAACGATGACAATCTCGTCTTTCCGCTGATTGCCTTCTCGATCTATTTCCTGATCAGGATTATCCAGGGCGATGAGCGACTGGGCACTTTTGTCGTTCTGGGAGCGCTGATGGGGCTGGCGGCAGTGACCAAATATCACAGCCTCATCCTGGTGCCGGAAATGACTCTGGTGGTGGTTGGGCTGGCGGTGCATCGCCGGTGGGGGTGGAAGGCTGCGCTTTGGCGATGGGGAAGCTGTTTGACCGCCTTTTTGCTGCTTTCCGGCTGGTGGTATGGCTTTGTATTGATTCGTTTTAACGATGTTGACGACTCCGGTCTGGTGGGGGGTCTGGCCGCGCCCCTGGGCGATCCGGTCTTGACTCTTGGGTTACCCCAACTACTCAACCCTGAATTTAACGCCATATCCATCCGTGAGTTCGACTATTGGCTAAGCTGGTCATTCCGCACTTTCTGGATGCATTACAAC
>Ga0210062_1000458_pt1 | contig 12472 bp, 14 predicted proteins | sample Muzzi_CordA_D2_FD_185528 | JGI IMG/M metagenome (GOLD analysis project Ga0210062, IMG submission 185528) | Wetland microbial communities from San Francisco Bay, California, USA, that impact long-term carbon sequestration - Muzzi_CordA_D2 (SPAdes) | ecosystem: Environmental > Aquatic > Marine >...
CCTGGTTGATCAAGGCGAGGCGGCGCGGCGAGCCGGAAGCGAGCACGAATTTGGGCCGGCCGATCATGGGTTTTGCGGCACCGGAAGGGGGTGGAAACCGTGGCGAATGGCGGCGGAAGCTAGCGGAAGGAGGCGGCTTTCACAACCCGACGCGCAGCGATGGTTGGCGGACCCGGTGCGCGCCGGGCTCACTCATTCCCCCTGCCCGGCGGACCGAAGCGCGCGCGGATGCGGTCGAGCAACTGGTCGCGCACCTCGCGATAGGCCTGCAGCCGCTGCTCACGGTTGCCCTCGGCGGCGGTCGGATCGGCGGTCGGCCAGTATTCGACGTCGGCAGCGAGGGTGCGCGTCAGCTCTACCGCCTTGTGGTGCGCGGGCGGCGACAATGTGATGATGAGATCGAAGTTGAGCCCTTCCAGTTCGTCCAGCTCCTCGAAGGTGACCGGCCTGTGACGGGCGATGTCGATGCCGATCTCGTCGAGCACGGTGACCGCGAAAGGATCGAGCTCGCCCTTCTGCACGCCGCAGGAGGCGACATAGACCGATTTGCCATAGAGGTGCTTCAGCAGCGCGGCCGCCATGGGCGAACGCACGGCGTTCAAGCCGCAGGCGAACAGCACCGCCTGGGGGCGCGACGAGCGCTCTGCCGCGGCCATGGAGACGCTAGCCTTTCCAGTGCAGCACGCAGATCAACGTGAACAGGCGGCGGGCGGTGTCGGTGTCGATGGCAACCTTGCCCTTCAGCCGCTCCATCAGGATGCGCGAGCCGTCGTTGTGGACGCCGCGCCGGCCCATGTCGATCGCCTCGATCTTGTCGGGCGTGGCCGTGCGGATCGCCTGATAGTAGCTGTCGCAGATCAGGTGGTAGTCCTTGACGATGCGGCTCAGCGGCGTGAGCGACAGCAGATGCGCGACCACCGGCCTGCCATCCTCGGTGCGGATGTCGAAGACGAGGCGATTGCCGGTGATGCTCAGGTACAGCGCATAGGGGCCGCCGCTGTGGCCGACCGGCGCGAAGGAGTTCTGCTCAAGCAGATCGTAGATGGCGACCTGGCGCTCGTGCTCGACGTCCGGATTTGAGCGGCCGATGGTTTCCTCGTCGAGGGTGACGGAAACCAGGCGCTGCCTGGCGGCTTTGGTCCTGGCCGGGCTCATCGATTGAGGCGGATGGCGACCGAGCGGGCGTGCGCGGTGAGGCCCTCCGCCTCGCCGAGCGTGATGGCCGCCGGTCCAAGCGCGCGCAACTGCTCAGGCCCGCATTTGAGCAGCGAGGTGCGCTTCATGAAATCGAGCACGCCGAGCCCGGAGGAGAAGCGCGCCGAGCGCGCGGTCGGCAGCACGTGGTTGGAGCCGGCGACGTAATCGCCGATCGCCTCCGGCGTGTGCGCGCCGATGAAGATGGCGCCGGCGTTACGGATGCGACCGGCAAGCCGCTCGGCATCGGCGGCGGCGATTTCCAGATGCTCGGGCGCGAGCCGGTCGACCAGCGGGATTGCGTCGTCGAGGTTGCGCACGGTGATGATGGCGCCGAAGTCGCGCCAGGACGCGCCGGCGATGTTCGATCGCGCCAGGGTCTTGAGTTGTGACTCCACCGCCTTGCCGACCGCGTCGGCCAGCGTACCGTCATCGGTGATCAGGATCGACTGCGCGCTTTCATCGTGCTCGGCCTGCGCCAGCAGATCGGCGGCGATCCAGTCGGCATTGCCGGTCTTGTCGGCGAGAACCAGCACTTCCGAGGGGCCGGCAATCATGTCGATGCCGACCTTGCCGAACACCAGCCGTTTGGCGGCGGCGACATAGGCGTTGCCCGGCCCGACGATCTTGGCGACGGGCGCGATGGTCTCTGTGCCGTAGGCGAGCGCGGCGACGGCTTGCGCGCCGCCGACGCGGTAGACCTCATCAACACCGGCGAGCCTGGCCGCGGCCAGCACCAGCGGCGCGAGCCTGCCGTCCGGCGCCGGCACCACCATGACCAGCCGGGGGCAGCCGGCGACCTTGGCCGGCACCGCGTTCATCAGCACCGACGACGGATAGGCGGCGGTGCCGCCCGGCACGTAAAGACCGACCGCCTCGATGGGACTCCAGCGCGCGCCCAGTTCGACGCCGAGCGCGTCGGTGTAGCGTTCGTCGGACGGTTTTTGCCGGCGGTGATGGGCTTCGATGCGCTCGCGCGCGAGCTTGAGCGCGGCGAGCGCCCTGGCGTCGCACGCCTTCTCCGCCGCGTCGAGTTCGGCCGCGCTCACGCGCATGCCGGTCCTGGCCAGATCGACGCGGTCAAATTTCAGGGTGAACTCGGCGAGCGCCGCGTCGCCGCGCGCGACCACCGCGGCGATGATGCCGCGCACGGTCGTTTCCACGTCCGCCGCCGCCTCGCGCTTGACGCCGAGGAAGGCGCTAAAACGCCCGGCAAAATCGGCGCTTTGACTGTCGAGACGTGTCGGCATGGCGTGTTCCTGCCGGCGATACCCGGCTGACAGGTCAATGGGTGATGGACCGGATGGCGTCAACCCTCCCGCCGGTCAACCGAAGACCCAAAACAAAAGGCTCCGCCGCCGGACGGAGCCTCGTTAGCGAAGCAACAAAAGAGGCGGGCCGTTACATCTTCTTTTTGGCGGCCGCGGCCTTGGGTTTCTTGCTGACCTTCTTGACCGGCTTGGTTTGGGCCGGCGTACAGGGCGCCACACACAGCCCGGCGATCTTCTGATTGCACTCGGAAATCGTGGCCGCACAGACCGGCTTGGCGCCGAACTTCACGCAGGTGCAGCCGGCCGAGGCCTGGCGGGGCATGCCCACGACCAGCGCCACGCCCAGCGACACCGCCAGGATGACGAGTTTGCGCATCGACTTATCCCCCAGTTGAGAAGGCGCCAATAGCCGCCCGATTCGACGAAATGGCAAGCAAGGCCATGCGGCCGGCGGGGCGGGGGCGGGGGGTCTGAACCGAAATCTTGAACGGGCCGGGCGGTGGAACGGTCAGGAGCGGGCCGCGCTCGGCGCCGCTTGCGGCTCGACCGCCTCGTCGGGGTGCGCCGGGCAGCCGGCGGCGGTCCAGATCGGCCCCAGATCGGCGAGTTCGGCTTCCAGGCATTCGACGTCGAGGCGCAGCGCCGCCCCGCCGGAAAAGATCAGCGTCACCACGCCGGCCGGCGCGTCGGTTTCGGCGAATTCGACCGCCAGCAGGTTGAGCACCGCCTCCTTGCCGGCCGGGTCCACCTGCCGGCATTTGCAGGCGAGCACGCGCTCGAAGCGCAGCGCCGCACGGCGGCGCCGGAATTGCGGCCTCTTGGCCTGCGCGCCTTCCCAGTCGAACCGGTTAAGCCCGACCACCAGGCGCCGTTCCTGCGGGCGCCAGTGCACGTCGGCGACCTTGACCACGGCGTCCTGCACATGGGCGGACGCCACTTCGAGATCCTCCTCGTCGAGGACAACAAATTTCAGCATGTCCATGGGCCAGCGCTCCGGCTACCAAACCAAGAGTTAGGCAGGCGCGCGCGTCCAATCAAGATGGCGCCCGGGCGGGAAAGGCCGGCTCCAGACCGGCCGCCATCCAGCGGTCGCGGCTCCCCGGATCGCTAAGCGCGCGCAGCAGGGCGAAGGCCTGCTCGCGCAAGGCGCTGCCGGACGGGATGGCAGCGGTGTAGGTGTTGGTGTTCTGCAGGTCGCCCGGCAGCGGGCCGACGATGCGCACGCCTTGCACGGTCAGCAGCTCGCTGATGAAGGTGGTGCCGATCTCGGCGCGGCCGTCGGCCACCGCCTGCGCCACCTCGTAGCCGCGTTTTCCCAGCACCGCCTTTTTGTTCACCGCTTCGGCGATGCCGAGCTTCTGCAGGAGGCCGGCGAAGAAGGTGCCGGACGAGCCGCCGGCGGCCGGATCGGAATAGGCGACGCCACGGGCGGCGAGCAGTGCCTGCCTGAACGCCTCCGGGGTGGAGATGTCGGGCGCGACCGCCCCCTCGCGCACGGCCACGCCGGTCACGGTGCGGCCGAGATCGGTGCGGCTGCCGGGTACCACCCTGCCCGCTTGTTCCATGGCTTCGATGGTGGCGGCAGGCAGCACGATCAGGTCGGCGGCCTCGCCGCCGTCCAGCCGCTTGCGCAGCGCGCCGGCAGTGCCGAAGTTGAGATCGAGCGTGTGGCCGCTTTGCTGTTCGAAGGCGGGGCCGAGCGCCCGCACCATCGATTCCACGGCGCCGGCACTCAGCACTTTGATGGTGGCCACTGGCGTTTCCCTCATGTCTGGCGCGGGGATGGTGGCGGAGCGGCGCGGTGGCGTCCAGAGCGCTCGGCCCCTCCGTCATGGCCGGGCTTGTCCCGGCCATCTCGTTGAGGCAGGCACTGCGCGTCCCTGATCGGGGTCACCGGGACAACCCCGGTGACGACGAGCCGAGTATGCGTCGCGCGCATGCCCTCACCGATTCAATTTTCAAACAGCCAACCCCCCGCCGCCCGTATCCTTTCCTGCTGCCGTTGAGCACCAGGCCACTCGGGCCGGATGCTTCTGACGAACCTCCGGCCGTACCGGCCGTCAGGGCCCTCGGCATCGCGCGAGACGCCGGAAGCGTCGCGGCTTAACCCGCCGCGCGGCCCCGCCGCATTTCCGACGGGGCGTCATTTCCCGGCCAACGCTCCCCGGCCCGGCATCCGGAGACGCTGATCAGACACCCCTTGGCCACCCGCGGCGGGCCGGCGCATCGCCCGCCCGGCTCGCGGCCGGCCGTCGGGGCCGGGCCGGAGCCGCCGGCAGCGACACCGGGAGTTTCGACTGTTCATTTCAGGTTGGGCAGGTTACGGCGTGCCGCAACACGGACGGCGGCGACCGGTTCGCCCCATTTCTGCCGGACGGCCGCCGAACAGGCTCCCCGGCGAAGGCTTATATGTCCGCTCTCAAATGGTAGGCTATCGGGGCGGCGTCTTGCTCGATGGGTGAACTCAGCGCTTGGACATGCTCACACCAGAATTGAATCCCGAGACGGCGTTCGATGCCGGCGAGCTGTTCGCCGCGCACGAGGCCGATCGTTACGAGATGCACAGCCGTCATCTCAATGCGCAGATGGTCCGCCTGCTCAAGACGATCGGCTACGACGTCGGATTTTGCCGCGGCGCCGGCCCCTACCTCTACGACCGGCAGGATGTCCGCTACCTCGATCTTCTGAGCGGCTTCGGCGTGTTCGCCATCGGACGCAATCATCCGGCGTTGCGCAAGGCCCTCAAGAGCGTGCTCGACGCCGATCTGCCCAATCTCGTGCAACTGGACGTCTCCACGCTCGCCGGCCTGCTGGCCGAGCGGTTGCTCGCGCAGACGCCGTATCTTCAGCGGGCGTTCTTCGCCAATTCCGGCGCCGAGGCGGTGGAAGCGGCGATCAAGTTCGCGCGCGCCGCCACGAAACGGCCGGGCATCGTCCATTGCGACCATGCCTTTCACGGCCTGACCTATGGCGCGCTGTCGGTCACCGGCGACGACGTCTTCCGCCAGGAGTTCGAGCCGTTCCTGCCCGGCTGCACCCGCATTCCCTTCAACGACCTGGCGGCGCTGGAGGCGGCCTTGCGGTCGCGCGACGTCGCCGCCTTCATCGTCGAGCCGATCCAGGGCAAGGGCGTCAATATCCCCGACGACGGCTACCTGAAGGACGCCGCGGCGCTGTGCCGCCGCCATGGAACGCTGTTCATCGCCGATGAGATCCAGACCGGGCTCGGACGCACGGGACGCTTTCTCGCCGTCGAGCACTGGAACGTCGAACCGGACATGGTGCTGCTCGCCAAGACGCTTTCCGGCGGGCATGTGCCGGTCGGCGCCGTACTCACCCGCGACGACGTTTACGCCAAGGTGTTCGACCGCATGGACCGCGCCGTCATTCACGGCTCGACCTTCGGGAAGAACGACCTGGCCATGGCCGCGGGAATCGCGACGCTCGAGGTGATTGCCGCCGAGGATATCGTCAAGAACGCCGATCGCCTGGGCGAGCGGCTGCGCACGGCGCTCGCGGCCATGATCCCGCGCTACGAAATGCTGCACCACGTGCGCGGCAAGGGCTTGATGATCGGCGTCGAATTCGGCGCGCCGCAATCGCTGAAGCTCAAGACGGCGTGGCATCTGCTCGAAACCGCCAACAGGGGACTGTTCTGCCAGCTCATCACCATTCCGCTGTTCAAGCAGCACAAGATTATGGCGCAGGTCGCCGGGCACGGCAGCCACACGATCAAGCTGCTGCCCTCGCTCGTCATCTCGGACGCCGATTGCGACTGGATCGAGACGGCGTTCGACGCAGTCATCGCCGACAGCCACCGCGTGCCGGGTGCGGTCTGGTCGCTTGGCAAGACGCTGCTCGAACACGCCCGGCGTTGAGCGCGTCACGAAACGCGCACGCCATGTCCGCTAAGGGTCAAATGCAGATTTCGCTCGGGGATTAATCCCCGGTGCGCCCTGGCGACGCTAGTTGGCAGGTCGTCAGGAAGGCCCCGAACCCTTCTCAAGTCTGCCACGTATCACGTGTTCGGTATCAATCGTCCAATACCACCGCTTCTTCGTCCATCGCATGGTGCCTTGGAGGACGTCGCCACGTATGGTGCCCTTCCAGACCATCTTGCCATCGGTCGGGCTCGTCAGTTCCGCAAGAAAATGGACTTGATCGCCTTTGACGCGCACCCAATAGGGCGCCTCTTTGAAATTGTATCGCCTGCATATTTCCGACGAGAATTTTCCGTCAGCAAACATCAGGCGATCTTCGAGTGGGCGGTTTCTTTCGTCTTCGTCCGCGTCGTCACGCGTGATGCCCGCGCGGAACTGCCGTCCGTCTAACGGGCCAGCATTAGAACCGGACGATGCCGTCTTGACTTCGCCGGGCTTCACTGCTGATTGCGACCACGCTGTCGCAGGCAGCACAATCAAAGCACCGAAAGTCACCATTGCAAGCCATGGTGTTGGGCGAAACAACCGGCATCCGAACCAAGTCCGCATCTCGATATCTCTCCCGCCGCGAAAATGTGCCGCATTTTGCAACCGGCTTGGCGGCGATCCTAGGGCCGTAATTGTGTGGCGTCCATTGGGGTAAATGTCGGCTTCGGGTCAGAAGCGGACATAGCGGTGATGTCTGCGTTAGGTCCGCATTCAAGAGCGAGCAATGAGAGCCGCGCATGCGAATGCCGGCCAGAATGGTCCGATCGGTTCTGGACCTCGCGTCCGTCTTGAGGGTAGGTCGTAAAGGCGCAAATATTCGCGCCGGTTCGGGAGTCATCCGCGGGATCCCGGGCAGAAAGCCTTCGCGGCTCAGCGCAAGCCAGGGGCATCCATCATGGTCGGGTCCTTTCTCCTGCAAGCGGCCGTTCTGCTGGCCGCCGCCGCCATCGCCGCACCAATCGGGCGCTGGCTCAAAATGGGATCGGTGCTCGGCTATATCGCCGCCGGAATCCTGATCGGCCCTTACGGCCTCGGATTCGTTTACGCGGTCTATCACGTGGAGGGCATCCTCCACATTGCCGAACTCGGCGTGGTGCTTCTGCTCTTCCTGATCGGCCTCGAACTGCGCCCGGTGCGGCTCTGGGCGATGCGGCGCACCGTGCTCGGCGCCGGATCGATTCAGTTTCTGGCGAGCGGCGGACTGATCGCGCTTTGCGCCGGTTTTTTCGAACTGAACTTCCTGCAAGCGCTGGTGCTGGGTTTGGCACTCGCGCTCTCATCCACCGCGTTCGTCCTGCAGGTACTGGAGGAAAAGAAGGAACTCAATCAGCGGCATGGCCGTTTGGCGTTTTCGATTCTGCTGTTTCAGGATCTTGCCGCCATCCCGCTGCTTGCAATTGTGCCGCTGCTGTCGGCGACGCAAATCGCCGACCCGAGAGCGTTCGCGATTCGCGCCGCGATTGCCCTTGCGATCATTGCCGGGATTATCGTGCTCGGACGCTGGCTGCTGACCGTCCTCTATCGTCTGGCGGCGGCCTCGGGGGTACGCGAGGCGATGACGGCAAGCGCGCTGCTCACCGTCGTCGGTGTCGCGCTGTTGATGGAGCTGGCGGGGCTTTCCGCCGCGCTCGGAGCCTTCATCGCCGGCGCACTGCTCGCCGATTCCGAATACCGCCATCAGATTGAAGCCGATATCGCGCCATTCGAAGGACTGCTGCTTGGCCTTTTCTTCACGGCTATCGGCATGTCGCTCAATATCGGGCTGCTGCTGAGCGAACTGCCGTTGATCCTTGCACTGGTTGCGGGTTTGCTCGTCACCAAGGCGGCGGTCCTTTTCGTGGTCGGCAAGCAGCAGGGCCTGGACAACAAATCTTCGTTGCGGCTGGCGCTCTCGACGGCGCAGGGCGGCGAGTTCGCCTTTGTCATTCTTACGCTTGCGGCGGCGGGCAGCCTGATCGGACGCGAGCTGGCCGACCGTGTCGCCGTCGTCGTCACGCTGTCGATGGTGGTGACGCCGTTTCTGTTGACGCTGCAGGACCTGCTCGGCGGCGGCAGGCCGGCGTCCGAGCGCGGCTTCGACCGGCCGCCGCAGGACGAAGGCCATGTGGTGATCGCCGGATTTGGCCGCGTCGGGCAGATCGTCGGCCGCGTGTTGCGGGCCAAACGCATTCCCTTCACGGCACTCGACAACAGCGCCTCGCAGATCGATTTCGTCAATCAGTTCGGCAACAAAATCTATTATGGCGACGCCACCCGGCTCGACATCCTACAAGCCGCGCAGACCGGCATGGCACGGGCGGTCGTGCTGGCCATCGACGATATCGATGCTTCGCTGAAAACGGCGGAAATCGTGCGGCGGCATTTTCCGCATGTGCCGATCTTCGCGCGCGCCCGCAACCGCCAGCACGTCTACCGGCTGATGGACCTCGGCGTCACCAAAATGCGACGCGAGACGTTTCTCTCGTCCCTTGAACTGACGCGGGATCTGTTGAAGGGTCTTGGCATGCCGGAAAAGGAGGCGCGCGCGGCGACGGAGAAATTTGCCGCCTATGACCGCCGCCGGCTCTACGAGGACTACCAGCACGTCAGCGACCCGGAAAAGATGCGGGCGCGGGCCATGAAGCAGGCACAGGAACTCGAGCAGCTTTTCCTGGATGATTCAAGGACGCAGGACGGTTCGGTGTCTTGAGCGGTTGGCGAATTGCCGAGCAAACCGGGACCACCTTCAATCCTGGCATGCCTCGCCCGGCGTTCGACCGGGCGCAAGATTGCGGCGGAGATGATCGGCGCGCAATACGGCATCGGCGCCTGTATCCTCACCGCCGGCGCCCTGTTCGCGATCGACAAGCTGATCGCCGGCGGCGCCCTGCTGTCGCTGATCGGACTGGCGATTGCCTGGCTGATCGGCCGGGCGGAAACATAGTTTCTCGACTGGCGGACGTGAGACTGACAGGGCAAACCGACTTGCGTGATCGTTCGCCGTTCAACGGATACAAATTTCGCGAGGGCAGAACCGGCGCCCGGGACCGCCCGGCGTCAGCCGCGCGCAGCACCTCGACCAGATCACGGGAACATCCAGGCCTCTCCCCCGACGGCGTCAATATTTCCTGCCGTCCTTGTGGGCAAACTCCCATTCGCCCTGCGCTCCGAGCGCGACCTTGATATCGTCGACAGGATAGTCTCCTTCGTCACCCGGCGTTCGGTCGCCGATCTCCAGATAAGTGACCGGGCCGCCGGTGCGATTGACGAGCTGGTGGGCGATGCCTTGTGCCGCAAATCCCGCGCACATGCCGGGTCCGAGGGCGACCTCACCTTGATCCGTCACCAGCGTGGGATTCCCTTGAAGGATGTAGACAAATTCATCCTGCTTGCTGTGCCGATGAAGCAAGGCGGACTCCCCGCCGGGCAGCAAGGTCGTAAGATTGACGCCGAAGTTCTTGAGGCCGAACGCGTCGCCCAGCGGCCGCTTTTCGCGTTTCGACATCCGGCTGAAGAATGGCTCCGGGTAGTTCGACAGTTTTGAGCGAAGCGGCGATGAAGCGGCCTCAATTGCGATTTTCCCCACGTCCGGCCCTGATTTCATCGTCATCTCCAACCCGATTATAAAAAATGAATTGCGCGGAAAATTCATCCTGCGCCTTGCGTCGCAGCCTTAAATTTCTGCTCGAATTCCTTCAACTCGACCTTGTTGAGATCGCTGACCGCCAGCAAGTTCAGGCCTTGCTCGGCCCAGCGCAGGATATTGAACCCCTGAACCGTCTCTAGCCTGGAAAACGGAAGCGTCGAGCCGACGTCCTGCATGACGAAAAGGTTGATCACGTGCACGCGGCGCCGGTAGACAAGCGCGGCCACCGGTTTGCCGTCAATATAGTCGAGCCGCCCGCCGATCAGCGTGAAGCCTTGTGCTGCGAGATCGACCACCGGCGGCGCCAGATCGATGCGGCCATTGAACCACGGTTTCACGGTGTGCTGATTGCTCGACAGCACGTCGGTGAGGTGCTCCGCCTGCAGCGAGCGCAGATGGGCGGACACCGCATCGCCGAGGATACGGCTGTCGCGGTCCTCGTCGAGAACAACGAAGGTGACGCCGGCCGCCGCCGCAGCCGACATCAGGCTGCCGATAGCAAAGCCCTTCAGCAGCGAGCGGCGGCTGGTCGCCGCAGCCGGCGCGGGCACGGTGCGCTCAAGACTGGCGCGCAGCGAATCCGGCGCGGCGTAACGCAGCCTGGTATCCTGCACCGCCTGCCGCAGCTCGCGTGTGGCGGCAAGCTGCGGCGCGCAGCGCCGACAACCGGCCACATGCGCCTCGACCTCGCGGGCATGCACGGCATCGAGCTCGCCGTCGACCAGCGCATGCAGGAGAACCGTCGCCTCGTCGCATGTCATGACGTCGACCCTTTCTCTTCCGCAATCCAGGCCTCGCGCAGCAGTGCCCGCGCGCGGGCCAACCGCGACATCACCGTGCCGACCGGGGCGCCGATCACCTCCGCGATCTCGCGGTAGCTGAGATCGTTGATCTCTCGCAGCACGATCGTTTCGCGAAACTGGTCCGGCAGCTGTGCGATCAGGCGCTGCACCGTTTCGGCATCGAAACGGCGCAATGCAATCGATTCCGGCGTACCCTGGTTGTCACCCCACACGCCTTCGACGCAGTCTTCCGCCTCATCCAGACTCTCGGTCGCAGCCGTCAACATTCCGCGCCGGCCGTATTCGGCGCGGCAGACATTGCGAAGAATGGCCAGCAACCACGGTTTGATGGGTCCGCCGCGAAATGTTTCGAAATGGCGGAACGCCCGCAACAGGCACTCCTGTGCGGCATCCTCGGCATCCGCCGCGTTGCGCATCAGGTAACGCGCCAGCGTGTAGACGTCGTCGAGATAAGGCAACGCTGCCGCCCTGAAGCGGCGCGCCCTGTCAACGCCACCGTCGTCGCTTCCTGCCATTGTGAGAACTGCGCAGTTTTGGGCCGTCATGGCGGCGCGTTGCTGCCGGTCGACGCCGTCACGACAATCGTTCCGGTCATGTTGGGATGCAAGGTGCAAAAGTACTTGTACGTGCCCGGTGTCGTAAATGTGAACGAAAATGTCTGGTCGGTGTCGAGCGCCGGCGACGCAAATTTTCGGGTCGTCGACGTCACTGTGTGGGGTATGTCGTCCTCGTTTGTCCAGACGACCGTGGTACCGGCCTTCACCGTGGTCTCCTGAGGACCAAAGGTGAAATTGGCGATCCTGACGGCCGTTTCCGCTGCGCGTGCTGGCGCCGCCGCCAGGGAGATGAAAACCGCGGACGCCAGCACGATGCGGGCAATATTTTTCGTCATGGCAATGCTCACTTCTTGCTGTGGTGTAGGTTGCGATCAGGCCTTGAGCGGCGTGTCGATGATGGCCAGCCGCTGCTCGTTCTGCTGGAAGGTGACGCTGGCGATGCCGAGCAACTTTTCGAGCTGATCAGCCGGCACCTTCATCGGCCCCGGCGACGGCGCCGTTCCCGGTACCGGTTGCGGAAACGCGGTCGACCGTGCCGTATGGAACGTCACGTTGCCCTCCACTTTCTGCATCACCTGATGGATATGGCCGTTGAGGACGGTGACCGAACCGAAACGCTTGAGATAAGCGAGCGCCTTTGCACCGTCTTCCGTGCCCCAGCCCCAGTCCGGGTAGACCGTCCACAGCGGGATGTGGGCGAACACCACGATGGGCTGCGACGCCGGGCGGCCCCGGACGTCATCCTCCAGCCATTCGAGCTGTTCGGCGCCGAGATTGCCGAGGCCGCCGGCCTTCAGGTTCACCACATTGACCAAACCGATGAAGTGCACGCCGTTGGCGTCGAACGAATACCAGCCGGCGCCCCGGGTGCCGCGGCCGTAACGCTCGCGGTAGAGCTTGCCGGCCTGCGGATCGATCAGATCGTGCTCGCCCGGCACGTAATGCACGTCGAGGCGTGCCTGCGCGATGATGCGCTCGGCGTCATCGAATTCCGACGCCTTCGACAGGTGCGAGATGTCACCGGTGTGGATCATGAACGAAGGTTTCACCGGCAGCGCCTTCACGCGATCGATCGCCTCTTCCAGCGTCCCCC
>Ga0210062_1000459_pt1 | contig 12464 bp, 12 predicted proteins | sample Muzzi_CordA_D2_FD_185528 | JGI IMG/M metagenome (GOLD analysis project Ga0210062, IMG submission 185528) | Wetland microbial communities from San Francisco Bay, California, USA, that impact long-term carbon sequestration - Muzzi_CordA_D2 (SPAdes) | ecosystem: Environmental > Aquatic > Marine >...
TTCTAAATTTCCATTCGAGCTTAAGAAAATTGCATCCAACAGCATCGATGCTGCTCATAGCATTTCACGAAATATCTCAGAAGGCTATTGTCGTCGCAGCCTGAAAGAGTATTTAAATCATCTAAATATTGCCCTTGGTTCTTGTGGAGAATTTCATTCCTGCTGTGTAAGTTTCAAGCAAGCCAATCAGATCACTGACGATGAATACGAACAATTAGATCAACTCCATTATAAAGTTGAAAATGCATTACTCAAGTTAGTTGAATCTCTTCAAAAAAAGCAAAAAGATCAACATTGGGAAGACAACTTTCATATCAAATACAAGTAGATAAAATAGATCCAAAAAACCTTGACACGAACAAGGAACTATACGTTTTTAAACAGTATTCCATCATTCCATTATTCCATTTTGATGGCATAAACCAGTAACTATTAAAAGATATTTAATTTCAACCTATTGAAGAATTTAATATACATAGACATTATCGATCTATTCTTGAATAATATTAAGTATTTTTTGTAAGCAGGGCTTGCCTCTCTCCATGTAATGCAAAAGACGTCTGGAAATGGATTGCTCATTTTTGAGTAATTTTTTTCACAAAAAACAAAAAATAGTTCTCATTTTCTATGTAATTTATTTCACATTTCAGAAAATCGCGTCTCCTCACGGACCACCCTTTAGCGGCCAAGAGAGATTTCTTTATATTTTTTTTTGTTGATTAAAACGGTGTTCTCCATTCCAGATTCTGAGGTCATCATTGGTATTGTTTCTTAGGTCTCAATATCAATCAACCCCATATATTTTTCCACTGCAATTAAAATACGTTAGGTTTTCTCTTTGCTTTTTTTCTTTATAAGACAACCTCATAAAACCGTTCTCTCAAAACCCAAATATCGCGCCCTGTTTTAAGTGCGAGCCAGACGCTTTTTGTGTATGAATATAGTTCTTCTCGACAACATTGGCACATCTGTTGCTAAGACACTCATCAAGTTCCAAAAATTATTAATGTTCTAATAGTTCTTAACCGATATAATTCTAAGGAGCTAAAGATCACAGAAGGTAAAAATACTTCTAATATGTCTAAGGGGGTGATGAAACGTATAAGATAAAGTATTTAACAACCGATTATTTTTAACCAAAAACTTTTAGTTCATTAAACCAAAAACAAAGGAGAAAAAAGAAAATGAAAAAACTGATGAGATTTTTTAAAGAAGAAGACGGCGCAACAGCACCAGAATATGCACTAATGGTCGGATTGATTGCAGTGGTTATTATTGCTGCGGTATCACTTCTCGGCACCAATGCAAGCTCGCGATTCTCACAAGCAGCTAGTGCTGTTGGTCCCTAATGGTCGGATTGATTGTAGTATTTGTTCTTTACTATTGTTAACGGGCATCTCCTACAAAAATGGGGATGCCTGTTAACATCGTAACATTAGAAAATCGTTCCGGTACAGGAAAGGAAGAAGGATGATATTTCAAACTTCAAACTATTTCTTAATGTTTTTTTTACTGTCGATTTTAAGCATTTCGGCAATTATTGATTTTCGCACTCAGAAGATCCCGAACCTGATCACTTTTCCAACGGTTATCATCGCGCTCTTATATCATTTTTTAACCAATGGGATCGACGGCTTGATTTTCAGCGCTCTGGGTCTGATCACAGGCATTGGCCTCCTCATTCTTCCATATATGGTAGGTGTCTCGGGAGCAGGAGACGCTAAGCTCATGGGGGCTGTTGGCGCTATTTTGGGAAGCAAAGGCATTTTTGTTGCGTTTCTTCTCACTGCTATTATTGGGGGCATTTACGCCATTATCACAATACTACTACACCAAGAACAGTTTAAAGGTTTTTTTACAAAACAGCTTATCACGTTGAAGCTGTTTATTCTAACTCGAAAATTTATCCCGGACCCCGTAGAAGACAACAACAAGAAACCAAGGTTATGTTATGGGGTGGCCATTGCACTGGGAACGTTTATATATATGGGTCTGGATCTATCCGGACATCATTTGATTTTTTAAAACTTAATAAAGGAGGCACATCATGGGAAAGTGGAAAACAATAGCTCCCATTATCATTTCAATCGTCATTGCAGTCAGCGGCAGCGTTTTCATCTATAAATGGATGAACTTGAAGACCGCGCCAAAAGAGGTGGTAAAAGTTGAGTCCGAAGCCGTACCGATTGCCGTTGCTGCTGTGGATCTTCAATGGGGAACACAACTCAAACCGGAGATGATTAAAACAGCTCCTTTTCTTAAAGAGAGCCTGCCCGTGGGTCATTTTACCCGCACCGCAGACCTTAACAATCGGGTCGTTATCGCACCGCTAAAAAAGGGCGAACCTGTTGTTGAACATCGACTTGCTCCAGATAGTGTCAAAACCGGCGGTGTTTCAGCTGTTTTGGAATCCGGAAAGCGAGCGGTGGCTGTTAAAGGCGACAAGGTCATGGGAATATCCGGGTTCGTGAATCCGGGGAACCGGGTCGATGTTCTGGTGACCCTCAATGATCCAAAAACAAAATTAGAAAAAACAAAGATCGTTCTAGAAAACATCCCGGTACTGGCCACCGGAACCCAGATCCAGAAAAATGAAAAGGGTGAACCAGCGCCTGTTGATGTTTACACACTCGAAGTCTCGGTGGAAGAGTCTGAGAAACTGGCCCTTGCTTCAAGCCAGGGAAGGCTCCAGTTCGCATTACGAAATATTACCGATGTTGAACCTGTTCTGACCAAAGGGACGACCATTTCGCAAACTTTGGCCTCATTGAGCATGAGAGAACCGAAAGGAAAGAAAATTAAAAAATGGCAGCCTCGGTCAAACTCCGTAACTGTCGAAGTCATCAAAGGTAACAACCTGAAAAAGGAAAGAGTGAAGCTTTAATTTTGAGCTTTTACTTCAACCAACCAGGAGGAATAAAAATAATGGCACGCTCATCTAAATTTTGCAAACATAAAGCTTTTGTTTTAGTAATTATCCTATTGCTCATCATCGTTCCCATGGGAACCTGGGCCGCCAGTTCTATGGTTCAGGAAACCATGGCAGCCAAAAAACTGAACCTGATATCTGGAAAATCTACGATATTAAAGACCTCGCTGCCCATCAAGCGGGTTTCCATAGCAAATCCTGAAATTGCCGATGTTCGGGTACTCTCTCCCCATGAAATCTATCTCACCGGCAAAACAGCAGGAACCACCAATCTGACCCTTTGGCAAAATCATAAAGTTACCGCAATCTATGATATCGAGGTGGCCTATGATGTGTCACGCTTAAAACAGCAGGTGCATGATCTCTTACCGGAAGAAAAAGACCTTCAGATTATTAGCACCAACGATTCCATCACCCTTGCGGGTAGAATGATCAACACGGTCAACCTTTCCAAAGTCAAAGCGTTGGCCCAATCTTATGCACCTAAAGGCAAAATAAACAATCTGGTCCAGGTCGGCGGGGTGCATCAAGTCATGCTGGAAGTCAGGATCGCTGAAATGGCCCGCAGCACAACCAAGCGATTGGGAATCAACTTCAGTTGGGTCAATGGAAATGATTTTGGCGTAAGCCTTCTTGGAGGACTTAGTAGTTTTGACGAATCTATAACTGGGTTCTCTTCGGCTGTAAGCGCACTATTCCGTTTTAGCAAAGGCAATTCCACATGGACGGGCATTATTGATGCATTAAAGGAAGACGGACTGGTAAAAGTTTTGGCCGAACCAACCCTCATTGCCTTGAGCGGACAGACCGCCGACTTTCTGGCCGGTGGTGAGTTTCCCATCCCCGTTCCCCAGCAGAATAATTCGATTACCATTGATTACAAAAAATTTGGTGTAGGTCTTAATTTTACACCTACTGTTCTGAGTGAAGATGTCATTAGCATGAAGGTCGTTCCGGAAGTCTCTGAACTCGATTTTTCAACAGCCGTGCAGTTTTCCGGCTTTGTAGTTCCCGGAATCACCACCCGTCGGGCATCCACCACCATAGAGTTAGCGGACGGTCAGAGCTTTGCCATTGCTGGTCTTCTCCGCGATTCCGTTAAGGAGCAGGTTTCAAAATTTCCCCTTTTAGGAGACATTCCCATACTAGGGGCGCTTTTCCGGAGCACGTCTTTTTTAAAGAACGAGTCGGAATTAATCATCATTGTTACGCCCCATCTGGTGAAACCTTTGAACATAGCCAAACAAACTTTGCCAACCGATTTTTTCATCGAACCCAATGATGCAGAATTCTACCTCGAAGGGCGAATGGAGGGCAGAGAAAACGAGCAGCCGGCTGTTAGGGGAAAACTGGACGGTGATTTTGGACACACCATGCCGGAAAGCAAGTAGGATTCTAATCGAGTAAAACTCGATTAGACGTTATTCGATATCTGTTAATTGTTATTGGTAACATAAAATCGTCATACGATTTTATGTAAATATAAAGAAATAAGGAGGAGGCGATGTTAAAGAAAAGCCTTATCATAATTGGAATCATAACAGCCGTATCAATGGTATCTGCATGCAGCGGAACAGACACACTGTTACAGAAAAACTGGGGAAAATCTCATGAAACCGCTGCCTACAATCAGACTCTCAATCCCGATGCGGATAAAACCCTTAAACCTGTTGACTCTTTAGATGGCCAGGCCGCAGAAAATAATCTGCAAGAATATCAGGATGGTTTCAAAGTTAAAGAACAACAGCAAACAACATTCAATTTTAACCTGAAGTAAAGGCTGTATTAATGGATAAGAGGTTAATAATGTGAAAACGTACAACCTAAAAATCGGCCAAAATGGTTCAGCAGCAGTGGAATTTGCCATTATCCTACCCCTGCTGATGATCCTTGTTTTCGGTATTGCCGATGTTGGAATTGCGCTTCACAACAGTCAGGTCATCACCAATGCCAGCCGGGAAGGGGCTCGGGCAGGGATTACCAGGTTAACAGAAACGGAGATAAAAAATGTTGTGGTGGACTACTGCAACACCAATAACCGTTTGTTACCACCTGGGACACTGCTCTCCGTAAGCGATGTCACTGTCTCAGGGGGTGGTCCAGGTGCAGCGTTCCAGAGCGATCTCACGGTGACCGTAAACTTTGCGCATAACTTCATGTTTGCAGGTGTTGTCGGGCTCGGCCCAACATTTCCCTTGAACGCGCAGACGGTGATGAAAATGGAACCAGTTCCAGTTCCCCCGCCAAGTCCCTGAGCTGACTCAGTCCAGGTGCCGTCGGGCCGGAATTTTATCAAATATTTTAAGGATTTTTGTTTATGAACCATATTAATCTCATAGAAAATGAAAAAGGTGCGACATTAGTGGAAACAGCCATCATTATTCTAATTTTTTTGGGGTTCATTTTCGCGATCATTGATTTGGGCCTGCTTCTTTTTAACAAGCAGGTCCTGACCAATGCCAGCCGGGAAGGGGCGCGGGCAGGAATTGTGATGGGACTTAATCGTTCTGATCCTGCTGGAACTAATTACTACGTGGACGAGTTCGAATCCGCGGCCTTCGCTTTCTGCACCAATTACCTTGTTAATTTTGGATCGAACGTTCCGTCTATCGTTTCTCCATATTATATCGACAATGACGGCAACGGCCTCCCTTCACGCGGAGACGATCTCACGCTTCGCCTGAGGTATAATTATGATTTTTTATTTCTTCCATTACCGGCTAAACAGTTAAATGCCATTACGATCATGAAATTGGAATGATGTCAAAGTCTATTAATAAAGGTTATGAAATATGAAAACAAACTATCGAACTGATACCCTACTCACAAATCAAAGAGGGGCTTCAGCCATTATGATCGCATTGGGTCTTACGATCTTTTTGGGCATGGCTGCCCTGGCCGTCGACATCGGCTACCGGGAAGTGGAGCAGAACGAGATCCAGAATATCGTCGATGCGTCAGCCCTGGCCGGCGCCGGTGAGCTCGGCCGGCAATATTTGGACGGAGATCCCTACGATGAGCCCAGCATCGTGGCAATTGCCCAAGAAGTCGCCAACAGCAATGAAACCGGCTTTAACATTCAAGTTGAAGTCGGCACGTGGCGGAATCATGATGAAGGATTTATTGACGACGATTGCACCGTAATAAAGTGTAACGCGGTCAAAGCAATCGCCGTACGAGACAGCGATAACAACACCCAAGTCCCCACTTTTTTTGCCAGGATATGGAACATTAATGGTCTCGATATATTGGCGGACGCGGTGGCCGCGCTGACTGGGGCCAGCGAGGTAGCTGAAGGCGATCTCGAAATTCCTGTGGGAATTTCTAGGGAATGGTTTGAGGACGATTTCTGCGATCACGATATCCAGTTTTACCCCACCGCCGGAACCACCGGATGCGCAGGTTGGCACGTCTATGAAGATTGGCCGGCTAATGCAGCCCATCTCAGAGATGATATTTTGGGTGGCTTGCTAACAGGTGACTATGTACCTCCAGCGCTTAATCTTGAGGACGATCCTTCTTTTGCATTTACCGGCGGCAACCTGTCCACGACTATTGATAATATGTCTGCTCTTTTTGATGCAAGAAGGGAATGGGTTGTTGATGATGATGGTGTAGGTAAATGGGTGTGGAAAACCAAGGTGGTGGTGTATGATGAACCCTGCGGAGAAAACCCGAACCAGACGATCCCCATTATCGGTTTTGCGACTGTTGAAATTACCGGAGTAGTTGGGCCGCCACCGGTTTTGATCGCAACCGCGAAGTGTGGCGAGGTCAACGCGGGTAATGGCGGCGGTAACTATTACGGGACGTGGGGGTCCATACCAGGGCTGGTAGAATAAAGGTTAATTCGCTGCGATTATTTATGATAATAAACTTACGATAAGGAGAGCATGAATGGCATCAACCATGGACAATATCAAACTGGATATCAAAAACCCAGCCATCGCCAAACAGTTTTCTGAAATTATCGGTACGGTCAAGGGGTGCAACATCATCAAACCCGATGACACCCTAAAACCTGACCTTCAAATATTCGAAATCAACGGAAACCCAGAAGAATTCAACCAGATCCAATCCCTTCTGAGCACCGGCAAACTCCATGAAATATTTCTAACATCCGAAAAAACAGATCCGGAAATATTGATGCAGGCCATCCGCAGCGGGGTAAAGGAATTTTTTCCCCAGCCTATCAATAGAAGCGACGTGGAACAGGCCCTCAAGCGATTCAAAGATAGAAGAGCACTTGCTGCACCGGTCACGCAACAAAAATCCGGTAAATTAATCAGCGTTGTGGGAAGCAAGGGGGGCGTCGGCACCACCACCATTTCCGTAAACCTGGCGGTGACCCTTGCTGAACAGGAAAAGGATCAGTCCGTGGCCATTTTAGACATGAACACCCTTTTCGGCGAAATCCCGCTTTTTCTGGAAATTTCTCCCAAATACCACTGGGGTGAAATCACCAAAAACATCGAACGCCTGGATGAAACTTTTCTCATGAACGTACTTTCAAGGCATTCCAGCGGCGTACATGTTCTCCCGTCTCCGGGATATCTGAACGGTCACCAGGCACCGACCCCTAAAACCATGGAGCGGCTACTAACTGTCATGAAACATATGTTCGATTTTGTGGTTATCGATTGCGGGCCGTCTACGGATGAAACCGCCTTAAAAACAATTCAAATGTCTGACGAGGTGCTTCTGGTATCCGTTCTGAGCCTGCCTTGTCTTGCCAATGCGAACAAGCTGTTAAGATCGTTTATCGATCTCGGGTACCTGAGCAAGGAACGCATCAAGGTCGTGTTGAACCGTTACATTAATAAAAGCGAAATCACTCTCAAGGATGCAAAAAAAGGCATCGGCCATGATATGTTCTGGATTATTCCCAATGATTACGCAACCACCATGTCTGCCATCAATAACGGGAAACCCCTGTCAATAATCGCACCAAAGTCTAAGATCGTCAAATCTTTTAGGGATATGGCGGAGATTATGTTTCCCAAAGACAAAGCTGCACCCAAAAAGAAATGGGGGTTTTTTAATCAATAACATGTTTTTATTGGATAAATTTTCATATGAATCCGAATGTAAGAGAAACACCGAAAACAAATAAAGCTTAAGGAGAGCATCGTGACAAACACCTCAACCAACATCGTAAGCTACAATGATTATTCTGAAGATACGACCGAATCATCCACAAGCAAATACATACCGGATGAATATTTCGAGTTCAAGGCCAGAATCCATGATCGACTGCTAGATCTCATCGATCTTTCCATGATCGATACACTGGATCGTCAAGACCTCATTGTACAAATCCGACAGGTCGTAGAAAACATTTTACGGGAAGAGACCTATGACCTTCCGCTCAACCTCAATGAAAGAGAAAAGATCTTCACGGAGGTGCTCGATGAGGTTCTTGGGCTCGGCCCTTTGGAACCCTTTTTGAAAGATCCAACAGTTTCCGATATTCTGGTCAACACCTTTAAACAGATCTACGTGGAAAGATTCGGAAAATTGGAAGCCACCAACGGCCGGTTTAAAGATGATGTCCATCTGATGAAAATTATCGACAAGATTGCCTCCTCGGTGGGGCGGCGCATCGATGAGTCAACCCCAATGGTGGATGCCAGACTTGCCGATGGCTCGCGTGTCAATGCCGTTATTCCGCCGCTGGCCTTGGACGGCCCGATTCTGTCCATACGGCGGTTTGCCGTTAACCCGCTTGAGCTTCAAGATCTTATCAATTATCAAACCCTTGTCCCTGAAATCCAGGACATCTTGAAAGGCATTGTCAAAGCGAAACTGAATGTTCTGATTTCCGGCGGAACCGGCAGCGGGAAAACCACCCTGCTCAATGTCCTGTCCAGGTTCATCCCGGAGAATGAAAGAATTGTCACCATTGAAGACGCAGCAGAACTTCAGCTCAAGCAGGAGCACCTTGTGCGTATGGAAACACGCCCGCCGAATATCGAGGGCAAGGGGGAAATCATTCAGCGGGACCTTGTCCGTAACAGTCTGAGAATGCGTCCGGACCGCATTATCGTGGGAGAAGTCAGGGGGGGGGAGGCCTTTGACATGCTTCAATCCATGAATACTGGCCACGACGGGTCTCTTACGACCATCCATGCCAACACCCCGCGTGACGCACTCATTCGCCTGGAAACCATGGTGGCCATGGCCAATTTTGATATCCCCAGTGAATTCTTGAGGCGTTTTATCAGCTCGGCCATCAATATCATCATTCAGGTTGCACGGCTGGCTGACGGAAAAAGAAAACTCGTTAGTCTTCAGGAAATCACCGGCATGGAAGGAAACGTCATCACCATGCAGGAAATTTTCTCATTCCGTCAGACCAGGATAGACAATGAAGGAAAAGTTAAAGGTCGTTTTCAGTTTCACGGTATCCGTCCACAGTTCACCGAAAAATTCAATGTGGCCGGGATACAGATTTCCCAGGATCTGTTTGATCCGTCAAATTTTGTGGAAGTATAAAATCGTGTAAGGGGTGTATGAAATGAATATATTTGTTATCGGCGCAATCATTTTTTTAATCGCAATCATCGTTATCGAGCTTTTAATTTATGCCGTTAAAAACACGCAATCCGTTAATCGCGCCAAAATTCGCAAACGGCTGAGAAAGCACACCTACGAAAAGGACAACACCGGGCAAATCGATATCCTAAAAAAGAGAATATTGAGTGACATTCCCTTTTTCAACAGACTGCTCTTGAAAATTCCCGGCGTCAAACGTCTTGATGACCTCACCATCAAGGCCAATTCAAAATATCCCGCGGGTTTCTACGTTCTTACAGCACTTTTTTTAGGAACAATGGGTTTTATGGGGATCAATTTTTTCCTGTTGAACCAACGGCTTTTGGCCTTTTTACTGGCAACCCTGCTGGCGTCTTCACCTTTCCTGTGGTTGTACCATTTAAAGCAGAAACGGATCGAAAAATTCCAGGAGCAATTCACAGAAGCCCTGGACTTGATTGCCCGGGCCTTGAAAGCAGGTCACTCTTTTAACAGCGGAATGAAACTGGCGGCTGACGAGTTTAAAGACCCGCTGGGGCCTGAATTCGACGAAACCCTTGGAGAAATCAATTTTGGGGTTAGTGTTGCCAATGCCCTGAAAAATCTTGCCAAACGAATCGAATGCCCTGAACTGAAGTATTTTGTGGTGGCAGTTATCCTGCAGCGTGAAACCGGCGGGAACCTTTCCGAAATTATCGAAAGCCTGGCACACCTGATTCGGGAAAATTTTAAATTTCAGGGCAAAGTCCGTACCCTGTCCGCCGAAGGCAAACTGTCGGCAGTCATACTTGTGATGATCCCGTTTTTAATTGGGATTTTTCTGCATTTTCGAAAACCTGAATATTTGGGACTTTTATTTTCGGACCCCGTCGGCAGAATCATGTTGGGCGCGGCAGTCATTTTGATGGCCATCGGTATTTTAGTGATGAAAAAAATGGTTACCATTAAAGTATAATGAATTCGTAAAAAGTCAAAAAAGCAACCTTTTTACGAAAGTGTTTAGTTTTTAGTGTTTAGTTTTTTAATTAAAATAACGGGAGATTTTAAACATGTTATTCTCAGATCCCAATATCAAGCTAATCATTTCTTCATTTACATTTTTTAGCCTTTTTTTGTTCTGTTTCGGTGTTGTGCAACACATCCGCCAGAGGGAAAAAAGGAGAGAATTAATAGAAAAAATTACCAGTAGCGGTCAAAGCGGCATCATCCAGTATGAAGAGGGCACCAGAAACACCTCGGGAGCAAGACTGTTCACACCAGTTTTAAATTTTTTTAAATTTTTGGGTGACCGGGTATCCTTTGATCCTTCTCATGAATCTCAGATGCGAATCCGGTTTCTCAGGGCTGGTATCAGAAGGAAAAATGCCGGAACGATCTTCTGGGGGGCAAAAGGGTTTTTTTGCATATTTTTAGCTGCGGTATTTTTCATGTGTCGGTTTACTGTTCTTAAAGTTCTGAACGATCCAATAGCGGTGGGTCTGGCTGTTCTGATCGCCCTTGTGGGATTCTATCTCCCCGACCTCTGGCTGACGATTAAATCGGATATCCGAAGGGAAAAACTGTTGAAAGGAATTCCGGATGCCCTTGATCTTCTGGTGGTATGTGTGGAAGCGGGTATGGGTTTGGACGGGGCCATCCATCGTGTTGCCGAAGAAACAAAATTGACCAACCCGATTCTCAGTGATGAACTCAAACTGCTGAATCTGGAATTAAGGGCTGGAAAATCACGGCAAGATGCCCTGCGAAGCCTTGCGTTGCGCACCAACATCGATGCCATGAACAGCCTGGTCACCCTTTTGATTCAAACCGACAAGTTCGGTACAAGCGTGGCCCAAGCACTCCGAACTTTTTCCGACTCATTCAGGACTCAACGATACCAAAAGGCTGAGGAGTTTGCGGCAAAAATGCCGGTAAAGCTCATAATTCCATTGGTCCTGTTCATTTTTCCATCTTTGTTTGTGGTCATAGTGGGGCCACCTGCCATTCAAATTTACAGATATTTAATCATAGGACTACATTGATGATACGATCGGAGAACGAAACATGGATACTGATAAAACTATAATATTTTCCAATTTTAATTCAATCAAAATTCTACTCATTGGTTTGATGGTGATCAGCTTTTTGGGATGCGCGTCCAGATCGGTCAGTTTGCAACCTGAGATCAAATCCGGAAACCCCTTTAAAAAACAATTGATCAGCACCTCAGGAGTCCCTTTGTCCTCTGCCAATGATGCTGAGCTATTCAAATCTCTTCCGGAAATGACCGCTGATGAGTATGAGCGCCTTGGAGATGCGCTGTTGCAAAAGGGGAACCTTCATATTGCCTATCTCCAATACGAAAGATCACTTCAACGCAACCCCGACAATGTACGGGTTGAGTGCAAGAAAGGGCTGGCCTTGCTTGCCGGGAACAAAGATGACGATGCCATTAGTCAGTTTAAAACCGTATTAAAGAAAAAACCCGGCTATGTTCCGGCCTACGAGGGACTCGGCAGGGCCTATTTTTATAAAAAAGACTACGCTGAAGCAGAAAAATATTTTCGTGTAGCTGTAAAAATGGATCCAAAGCTCTGGGAAGCTCACAATTACCTGGGAAACATTTATGATTTCCAGAAAAAACATGACACAGCCATCGCTGAATATAAATCCACCATCGCTGTAAATCCAAAGGCAGGGTTTGTGTACAATAATTTGGGCGTATCTTACTCCATGGCGGGGCAGTACCGTCAGGCCGCAGAAGCATTTAAAAGGGCCATCGAATCCAAATATTCAACACCCAAAGTGTATAACAACTTAGGGATAGCCCTTTCAAACCTGAAAAGATACAACCAAGCCCTGGAAGCATTCAGAAAGGGGGGCACCGAAGCCCAAGCGTACAACAATCTCGGGGTTGTATATCTAAAACAGGGTAAATTTGAACAAGCCTCTGACTGCTTTGAAAAAGCAATTAGAATAGATCCAAAATTTTATATTATCGCCAATGAAAATCTTAAGAAAA